>Ga0181559_10000425_pt1 | contig 38266 bp, 25 predicted proteins | sample 011ome_21_FD_133752 | JGI IMG/M metagenome (GOLD analysis project Ga0181559, IMG submission 133752) | Coastal salt marsh microbial communities from the Groves Creek Marsh, Skidaway Island, Georgia - 011508AT metaG (megahit assembly) | ecosystem: Environmental > Aquatic > Marine > Intertidal... | reverse complement strand
TGGGGAGAAATGGAGCTGGTAAGACAACCCTTATGCGACTTCTCTCCGGGGAATTACAGCCTGATCAAGGCGCAATCACTGTCAGCCCAAATAGAAAGATTGCACGACTTGTTCAGGATGTTCCACAACATATTAGCGGATCAATTCGAAATGTCGTCTTGCAATCACAAAAGCTTGATACAGCTGTTGACACTTGGAGCGAAGGAGATTGGCAGGTTGAACATGCCGTAGACCGAACTCTTTCTAAGATGGAGTTGAATCCAGATCTCGATTTTTCGATTCTTTCCAGTGGAATGAAAAGGAGGGTTCTCCTTGCCGCGGCGTTATCCGGTGAACCAGACGTTTTGTTGCTCGATGAGCCAACAAACCATCTTGATATCCCATCTATTTTGTGGCTTGAGAATTTTCTGAAAAGCTGGTCGGGGACCATTTTGTTTGTCACCCATGACCGATCTTTTCTTCAGCAATTGGCGACGCGAATTTGGGAAATCGATCGCGGAAGACTTTTTGATTGGTCCTGCGATTACCCGACGTTCCTTAGTCGGAAAGAACAAGCACTGGCAGCTGAAGAAAAACAGAATGCCTTATTTGACAAAAAACTTGCTCAAGAGGAAGCGTGGATACGGCAAGGAATTAAAGCACGGAGGACTCGCAATGAGGGGCGAGTGAAATCGCTAAAGGTGATGCGAGTTCAGCGTCAAGAGCGACGGAGCAAGGTTGGAAACGCAAAGCTGCAAATTCAAGAAGCCGAGCGTACCGGAGCATTGGTCGCCGATCTGAAAAACGTGTCCTTCGCCTACCCAGAACAAAGTATCGTCGATGGTTTTTCAACTTCGATTATGCGAGGTGATAAAGTTGGGTTGATCGGACCCAATGGCGTTGGGAAAACAACTTTGCTGAAGTTGATACTGGGTGAGATTGAGCCAGATAGTGGTCAGGTAAAATTAGGGACGAATATACAGGTCGCCTATTTTGATCAGCTAAGAGATACGTTGGATTCTGAGAAAACGGTGCAGGAGAATGTTGGAGAAGGAAGCGACAAAGTAACAGTTGGCGGTGCCACAAAACACATTCTCGGTTATTTGCAGGATTTTCTTTTTTCACCTGAGCGAGCAAGAACACCGGTTAAGTTTTTGTCAGGAGGCGAGCGGAACCGTGCGTTGCTTGCGAAGTTAATGACCAAGCCCGCTAACGTTATCGTGTTAGACGAACCTACAAACGATCTCGATGGTGAGACGCTAGAGTTGCTTGAGGAGCAGTTGGTCTCATTCGACGGAACGTTGCTCATCGTTAGTCATGACAGAACCTTTCTCAATCATGTAGTGACGAGTACCCTCGTTTTCGAGGAAGGGAACGTTAGCGAATATGTCGGTGGGTACGATGACTGGGCCGCCGCGGCAGAAAGGCGGAAGAAAAGCAATGATGTATCTGTTGGTGCGATTGCTGTAAAAGAGAAGCCAACTCAGGCAAATAAGTCTCGCCGTCTTCCAGAAGCTGATAGTCGGTTGTCATATATGGAAAAAAGGGAGCTAGAAGAGTTGCCTTCGCGTATAGAAAAATTGGAAAGTGAAATTCAGGCGATGCACGATAGAATGGGGGAAGCTGATTATTATCAAAGTGGGAGCGATCATTTGGTAAAAGATGCGGCCGCACTCAAGAAGATGGAGGCAGATCTTCGTGATATGTACATAAAGTGGGAAGATCTCGAGCTACGTAGCTGATGACATAATTATTTCGTGCGACCGAGATTATGCTTTCTACAGCAGTAAAATTATTGAATTTCTTGATTGCGTTCTGAAAGAGATTTTCCCTTCACTTCGATTGAACGTCGGTAAGTGGATGTCTACGCTTTGAAAATAGGTGGTCGGTGCGACGAATTATTTCGCTAACTAAGTAAGAACACCGACTAGAGCAATACACCGCGGTGATAAGGGATTTGGATTCTTTCTTCTAGGTTTCTTGCCGTGGTTGTAATGCGATCAGCTCTTGCTTTTTGATAGACTTTGCTTCTGCCCCAGTTTGGGTTCATTCAGGTTTTTTATCGATTGGTCGTCGGCTAGCATCCTGATTATGCTTGTTTCATTGATTGATTACCGCTTTTGGATCAACCTTGACGGTTAGTGTACCCTGCCCCGCTCGAATTCTTGTTTGTGTCGAGAAATGCTGTGTTGCATATAAGCTTCCTTAACTTGCGTGTTGTCATCGTCTTGTTTCGAGCCAAACTTTTGTCAGCCAAGCTTTGCAACTCATTGAGAAATGTCATTGCCTTGCTGATTGGCTTCGGCGGCGGTTATTTGATTCAGTTTTCAAATATTTCAGCCCAAGAACTTATCGATTTTAATACTCAGATACGGCCCATTTTGTCGTCTAATTGTTTTGCCTGTCATGGGCCTGACGAAAGTGAAAGAGCGGCTGATCTGAGGCTCGATCATGCTGAAGGTGCGATACGCGATTTAGGTGGATATTCCGCAATCGTTCCTGGCAATGCAGAAGCCAGTGAACTAATGAAGCGAGTCGTGTCGGAGGATGAAGATTTACATATGCCACCACTTGGTAAAGGCGCTTCGCTAACCGAATCGCAAGTGCTTTTGCTGAGATCGTGGATTGAACAGGGTGCAAATTATTCAGTTCATTGGGCGTATGTTCCGCCGGCTGCACCTCGAATTCCTTCGGTGACTCATCCCGAGTGGGTAAAAAATAAGATTGATTATTTTATTTTGCGATCGATTGAGGATGCGAAACTTGAGCCGAGTCCATTGGCTGACCGTCTGACACTTGCGCGACGGCTATCGATTGATCTAACGGGATTGCCCCCGACATGGGACGAGGCCGTTAGCTTTCGAGATGACAGTAGTCCCGAAGCATACGAGAAATTTGTCGATTTTTTACTCGATAAACCCTCATTCGGTGAGCGTTGGGCGCGGGTTTGGTTAGATCTGTCGAGGTATGCAGATTCAGCTGGGTATGCTGATGATCCAGAAAGAACGATCTGGGCTTTCCGCGACTATGTCATCCGATCACTCAATGCAAATAAGTCGTTTGATCAATTTACGATTGAGCAAATCGCCGGAGACTTGTTGCCGAATCCGACGACGGACCAGCTGATCGCAACAGCGTTTCACCGCAACACTTTGACCAACAATGAAGGTGGAACCAATGACGAAGAATTTCGAAACGTTGCGGTGGTTGATCGTGTGAATACGACGATGGCGGTGTGGATGGGGACGACGATGGCGTGTGCTCAATGTCACACTCATAAATATGATCCGATTACTCAGAAAGAATACTTTGAACTTTTTGCGTTTTTTAATAATTCTCGAGATGCAGACAGACGTGATGAGCAACCATTGCATGAAGTCTGGAATGAGGAGCAATTGCAACAAAAAAAACAGTTGGAGAATGAGCGTGCACAGGTTTTATCTCAACTTGGGACGATGACGCCCGAAATCGAAATCGCTCTGCAGGATTGGGTAGCAGAGCTACGCAATGAACCTCACTGGGATCTATTGAATCCTGATGGTGTCAATTCGCAAAATCGCGACTCTCATGTTGGTGATGACGGTTGGATTCATTTCGCGAACTCTGAAATTGAAAACGATTCAATTTCCTTGAGCTTTCCCATCGATCCGATGAAAATCAGCGGACTCAAGCTTGAAGTGTCGGCAAAGCAGGAGCGTAATTTTGTGCTGAGCGATCTCCAGGCTCGCTGGGAGCCAAACGTGAATCAGTCTGTGGAAGCTCAATTTGTTCGCGTTGAGCTTCCGGGTAAACAGAAGATGATCCATCTTGCGGAAATCGAACTGTATCGAGGGAATGTGAATGTGGCCCTCGAGGGGACGGCATCACAGAGCTCAACGGATTTCGGAGGAAATGTCTCTTTCGTCAATGATGGCAACACTGACGGAGCGTTCAACAATCGGTCGGTCTCGCACACAGCGGTAAGTGAAGATCCTTGGGTGGAAATTGATTTGGGGAAATCCACAGAGGTCGATCGACTTGTGCTGTGGAATCGAACAGACGGTGACTCGTCAATTCAGAATCGTTTGTCCGGCTATCGTGTGTCTCTCTTGAGTAGTGATCGTGAGTTAGTTTGGAGTCAATCACCAGAGAGCGTGCCAGCACCATCGAAGGAGTTTTCCATCGATGGAAGCGTTGCTTTGGACTTTGTGGCGGCATTTGCGAATCATGAGCAAGACGGTTTTCCAGCCTCTTCGTTATTAAAAGCGGAGCCTTCTCCTGATACTGGTTGGGCAGTGGGGCCATTTTTAGGAACCACACATGAGGTAACGCTCATTCTGAAAAAGCCTCGTTCATTCGGCCAGGGTAAACTCGTCCTGCAACTGAATCATGATTCAAAGCATAAAAAGCATCTCATCAATCATTTGAGAATATCTGAGTCGTCCGCCTCGAATTTATCGGACTGGGCCGTTTTACCAGAGAACGTTCGTGCGAGCCTTCTTCGTAGTGGATCAATAGTTGATGAAGCGGGGATGCGGATTATTCATGATTATTTCCTTACCATTACACCTTTGTTGCAACAGGAAAGAGATCGCCTTGATTTGATCGATAAGCAGCTTGCGGCACTAAAGCCGTACACAACAGTACCAATCATGCGAGAGCTTGAGGTCGGGAAGGAGCGAGTAACTAGGGTGCAGGTACGAGGGAATTACCTGAATACCGCAGAAGAAGTAACTCGCGGAGTTCCAGCAATCTTTCATGAGATTAATCATCCAGAAAACCCAAGTCGGCTTGATCTCGCCATGTGGTTGATTGATAAGAAGAATCCGTTAACAGCACGCGTCATCGTGAATCGACATTGGGAGCAGCTTTTTGGCCGAGGTCTCGTCACAAGCAGCGAGGAGTTTGGGTCTCAAGGAGACCTGCCAACGCATCCTGAATTATTAGATTGGTTAGCCATCGAATTGATGGAAAATGATTGGGATTTAAAGTTTCTTATCAAAGCGATGGTGATGTCTGCGACTTATCAGCAGAGTTCTGTTGAGACAGAGCAAACCAGAAAAAGTGATCCTGACAATCAGTACTACACGCGGGGGCCGAGATTTCGGGCGTCAGCAGAGGTAATACGGGATCAGGCCTTAGCTGTTTCTGGGCTTTTAAGTAATAAGATGTTTGGCCCTCCTGTGAATCCGCCCCAGCCTCAGTTGGGGTTGCGGGCAGCGTTTGGTTCGGGAACCGACTGGAACACCAGTGCAGGCGAGGATCGTTATCGACGTGGAATTTACACGGCTTGGCGTCGATCAAGTCCTTATCCGTCAATGGCTCAATTTGACGCGCCCAATCGTGAAGTTTGCACCGTGCGTCGAATTCGTACCAATACGCCACTGCAGGCCTTAGTAACCTTAAACGATCCTGTTTATATCGAAGCGGCACAGTCTTTTGCGAGAAAATTGATCTCACAGAGTGATGTTAGGAAAACGCGTATTGAAAACGCGTTCCAATCTGCACTAACACGACTACCCAAGCCACAAGAGATAGTAAGGATTGAACAACTATTGGATGTTGCAACAGCGGAGTACCAACAAGATCGAGAGGCTGCATTGCAAATGGCAACGAATCCGTTGGGAGAGTTGCCTCAAGGTTTTGATGTAGTGGAGGCGGCTGCTTGGACAATCGTTGCAAATGTGATTTTGAATCTCGATGAGATCTTGATGAAGAGGTAGGAACAGGAAATGAACGGTAATTCAAAAACTGAGTCCATGTTTCTCAGTCATCTTCAAACGAAAACTCGACGCCATTTTTTTAGGCAGTCCGCTGCAGGCATCGGAGGAATTGCGTTAGGGAATTTGTTCGCAAATGAAGCGGTAAGTGGTGGGGATTCGCTAAATCCACTTGATCCGAAATTACCACCGCTGCCAGCCAAGGCAAAGCGAGTGATCTACCTGCATATGACGGGTTCCCCGCCAAATCTAGATCTTTTTGACCATAAGCCGCAGTTGGCCAAGAGAGATGGCGAGCCATGTCCTGATGAGTTTCTCGCAGGACGAGAATTCGCATTCACCAAGGGTGTGCCGAAGCTGATGGGGTCACCTCGAGAGTGGTCGCAAGTGGGTGAGAATGGACTTTGGATGTCCGATGCAATACCTCATTTTCACGAGATCGCTGATGAAATGTGTGTTGTTCATTCCATGTATACGGATCAGTTTAATCACGCACCGGCCGAATTGCTTGTTTACACAGGTTCTCCAAGATCAGGAAGACCCTCGATGGGGTCGTGGGTTACTTATGGTTTAGGAAGTGAGAATGAAAACCTGCCGGGGTTTGTGGTTTTAATTTCTAGCGGTGTTCAACCCAATGGCGGTAAGAACTCTTTTGGAAGCGGATTTTTGCCGTCGGTCTATCAAGGTGTTCAATGTCGCTCCAAGGGAGATCCCGTGCTTTATGCATCGAATCCACCCGGAATGGACCGCTCGATGCGACGACTCACTTTGGATGCTTTGAATGATTTGAATGAAGTTCAAGCTGACGAAATGCGACACCCCGAGACTCGCACTCGCATCTCACAATATGAGCTCGCATTTAGAATGCAGATGGCTGTGCCAGAGGTGATGGATATCTCGAATGAGTCTCAACAGACGCTAGATTCCTATGGTGCCGTTCCAGGTGAGTCCAGTTTGGCCAACAATTGTCTTCTCGCTAGGAGATTGACAGAGGCGGGAGTACGTTTTGTGCAGTTGTTTGATTGGGGTTGGGATTTTCACGGAACCGGCGCTGATACCGGATTAAAAGATGGTCTGACAAACAAGTGTGCAACCATGGATCGACCGATTGCTGCACTAATCAAAGATCTAAAACAACGCGGACTCCTTGATGAGACGTTGATAGTCTGGGGGGGTGAGTTTGGACGGACGCCTTTCAGGGAGGGTCGAACTGCAGGGGGAAATATACTTGGTCGTGACCACTATCCCGACGTCTTTACGATGTGGATGGCGGGCGGAGGCATCAAGGGTGGTTTTGAATATGGGCAATCCGATGAACTTGGTTTCCAGGTCGCAGAGAATCCGGTTCATGTCCATGATCTGCAAGCGACTATTTTGCATCAGCTAGGTTTTGACCACGAGAAACTGACTTATCGATTTCAAGGAAGAGATTATCGACTGACGGATGTCCACGGAAAGGTGATTCGAGAATTGCTCGCCTGAACCGAATGGTAAGCGACGAAACGTGACTGGCATGCAGGCTCCGTTTCCGAACCGCTCGAACGTCACAGCAAAAAAGGTCACCAAGCTTTAAAGCTCGATGACCATTGAGAAAATCTTTGTTTTACAAGGTTTACTCGTCAGTCACACAGCCCTCGCTGGCGGTTTTGACACACTTGATGTACTTGTAAAGAGTTCCCCTTGAGGCCTTGAGTGGGGGTGCGACCCAATCGTTCTTTCTTGTCTCAAGAACTGACGCATCAAGATCAACATCAAGTCGATTCGTTTCCGCGTCGATGGTGACAATATCACCGTCGCGAAGTAATCCGAGCGGACCACCGAGTTGTGCTTCTGGGGTAATGTGACCGACGATAAATCCGTGGCTGCCACCGCTGAATCTACCATCAGTCAACATCGCGACATCGGATCCGAGACCAGCACCCATGATTGCACTAGTAGGAGTGAGCATCTCGGGCATGCCCGGTCCACCCTTTGGTCCCTCGTAGCGAATCACCACAACATCACCTTTTTGTATTTTTTTATCTTCAAGTGCAGCAAGCATTGATTCTTCACTGTCGAAGCAACGAGCGGGACCGGTGAACTGTAGGCCTTCTTTTCCGGTGATCTTAGCAACAGCGCCCTCTGGGGCTAACGAACCTTTAAGGATTCGGATATGTCCGGTCTCCTTAATTGGGTTGCTAACCGGCTGTACAATCGTTTGTCCCTCTTTCAAACCAGGCAAAGTCTCTAAATTCTCTGCAAGTGTTTTACCAGTGACAGTCATGCAAGAGCCATCAAGAAGGCCTTCTTGCAGAAGGTATTTCATGACCGCTGGAGTACCACCAATCGAGTGGAGGTCTTCTTGCACAAATTTGCCACTTGGTTTTAGGTCGGCAATGTAAGGGATTCGATCGCTGACGGACTGAAAGTCGTCAATGGTAAGGTCAATATCGACGCTGCGCGCCATGGCAAGCAAGTGAAGCACAGCATTCGTGCTTCCCCCAAGCGCCATGACGGTGACCATCGCATTTTCAAAGGCTGCACGAGTCATGATATCTCGCGGTTTAATATCCGCCTTGAGCAAATCTAAAATCGCAAGACCTGCTCGTTGGCATTCCTCGATTTTCTGAGGATCTTCGGCTGGGATGCTCGCGGAATATGGCAATGACATGCCCATTGCCTCGATTGCCGTTGCCATTGTGTTGGCTGTGTACATTCCACCACACGCACCAGCTCCGGGGCAGCTGCGTCGGACAATTTCACTACGCTCATCTTCGCTGATCTGGCCAGAAAGATACTGGCCGTAACATTGAAATGCACTGACGATATCAAGCTTTTCGTTGCGGTAGCTTCCGGGCTTGATGGTTCCTCCATACACCATGATTGCAGGTCGATTCAGGCGTCCCATTGCAATGAGGCAGCCGGGCATGTTTTTATCACAGCCTGGTAATGCAATCAGAGCGTCATACCACTGCGCTCCCATGATGGTCTCGATCGAGTCTGCGATCAAATCGCGGCTTTGCAGGCTGAAACTCATGCCCTCTGTGCCCATCGAGATGCCATCGCTGACTCCGATCGTATTGAAACGCATTCCCACGAGACCCGCTTCGGTAACACCTTTTTTGACTTCAGCGGCAAGGTCAAGCAGATGCATATTGCAACTGTTACCCTCGTACCACATGCTGGCGATTCCAACTTGCGGCTTATTCATATCTTCAGTGGTCATTCCTGTCGCATACAGCATCGCTTGGGACGCACCTTGACTTTTGGGTTGGGTAATACGCCGGCTATACTGATTGAGAGGTTGATTCATCTTGCTAATTTCCAACAACGATAATGGGCAGATAGACCAAGAGTATGATCACTGCAGATCAAATGAAAAAGGGACTGACAATTCTCTGACAAAGGAACTCACTGTGATTCGATCACTTTTTATGATTTTGCTGATGTTTTATACGTGTTTTCAGCCGTATTTGCATGGATTTGAGGCGGTAGCGGATGAATTTGACAAGCAGTCTCTTCCTCTTTTTGATGGAGAGACGCTCGCTGGATGGGAAGGTAACGCCTATTGGTTTAGAGTCGAGGAGGGCGCGATCGTAGCAGGTCGTTTAGATGAGGAAATTCCACACAACGAGTTTCTTTGCACAACCCAGCCATATGACGATTTTGAATTACAGCTTGAAGCGAAGTTAATTGGGGATGGGCAGAACGCTGGGATTCAAATTAGATCCAAGCGTCTACCTAAAACTACGGAAGTCTCGGGCTACCAAGTGGATATGGGGCAAGCCGGGAAACGAGGGGTCTGGGGGGCTCTATATGACGAGTCTCGACGCAATCGTATGCTCGCCGAAGTAGATCCTCAAGTGCATGATGAGTTAGTGAAGAAAGGCGAATGGAACCACTACCGAATTATCTGCCGAGGTAGGATCGTGACGATTTATTTAAACGGAAAAAAGACAGTCGAATATCAAGAGGCAGAGGAATCGATTCCTCTCCATGGGATCATCGGCTTGCAGATACACAGTGGGGCACCTAGCGAGGCTTGGTATCGAAATATACGAATCAGGCAGCTATAGACGCCTCAAGCTGGAAGATAGCCTTATCGTGGTATTTGGAAGTTGCGAAAAATTTTGTGCTCACGATGTTCATTCGAGTAATAGAAGATGGAACGAAAAATCGAGGCAGAGAGCGAGCGAGAGATCGCTTTTGTGTATTTCGACCTAGGGAATATTTTGTACTCTTTTGATCCTCTGGTTGCTTGCCAAAATGTTGCAGAGAGGTTCGGTATTGATTCGGATACCGTTATGTCTGCAGTCTATGGTACTGGCTTGCAGGTTGACTATGAGTCCGGGCATATTCGTCAAGAAGCATTTGTAGAGAGAGTGTGTGCTGATCTAGGGATAACGGAGCGAACCGTTTCCGGCGAAGAGTTGCTTGACTGTCTCAGTGATATGTTTACACCGATTGAGTCAATGCTTGATGCAGTGCAAGGCATTCGCTTACGTGGTGTTCCAACAGGTGTGCTCTCAAACACATGTCGTTCGCACTGGGATTGGATCAATCGGATTGACATCAAAAAAGTGATGCGCGACTTCTCTGTTTATGTACTGAGTTTCGAAGTAGGGGCAATGAAGCCGGATCGGGCAATTTTTGAAGCCGCCGAGCAGGCCGCTGAGGTTTCCCCAAGCAAAATTCTGTTTCTTGACGACCGACCAGAAAACGTCGATGCAGCAAAAGCACGTGGATGGCAGGCGCATCAATGCCTAGGTGGACGGGATGCGGAAATTATTCTTGAATCTTATGGACTGGGAACTTCCAGATGAAATGGACTCACTCCATTCTTTTTTGGCTTCTTTTGACATCAAGCCTCGCGTTATTCTGGCCGCAGACGCAGATTGGTTTCGATCCCTTTGTGATGAAAACATGGATGCTTTGGTTGGCAATCATGTTCACGATGTTTTCTTTAGGCGGGCTAGTGAGTCCGGAGGAGCTGAAGCCACTTCGCACTCGACCGTGGTGGGTGGTGCTTGGAGTTGGTGTTCAGGTGGTCGTGATGCCACTCGCAGCTTGGACCATTACATGTCTGATTCCGATGGACTCTGAGATGAAGTTGGGGGTCCTTTTAGTTGGTTGTGTTCCGGGTGCGATGGCATCGAATGTTTTGACCAATACGGCACGAGGATCGGTCGCTTACTCGGTGAGTCTCACTTCGGTCGCTACGCTTCTTTCTCCCTTAACCGTCCCAAGTATCCTGTGGCTGTTAGCAAGGCAACAAACGGAAAATTCACTTGCCAAGTCAGCGTTTCTTTTGGCTTTGCTCGTGACGCTTCCAACAATTCTCGGATACTTAGCTAGTGCGAAGGTACCTAGGATTCGATCTTTTTTGCGACGGAACGGATCTAAAATTGCATCCTTTTCATTGCTATGGATCATTTCCACGGTAGTGGCTGCAAATCGAGAAGCATTGAAAAGTGTTAGCGTCCTGATTTTGCTCGCCTTATTGTTCGTGAATCTCGCCGGTTACCTTGGCGGCTATTTGGTGGGAGCCTTTGTGAGGCTGCCCGAGAGTTATCGTCGGGCATTGACTCTCGAAATTGGAATGCAAAACGCTGGTCTGGGAACGACTTTATCGGTGACCATCTTGGGAGAGGGTACAACTGCTGCGATACCCACAGCCGCTTACACCTTTGGCTGCATGCTGACGGGGACACTATTGGCCGTGATCTGGAGAAACCTCGATGAGTGGGGGCGACCAAAGCCTGATTCGGAAGATTAGTCACTATGCGGCGTGTGATCTGAACTAGCAAAAAGTGATTTTGATTGAAATCACTTCATCGAAAATTAATCAGATCCCACTATTGATTGCAGGCATTGCTCTTTCGATCCTGTGTGCGGCGAACGTATTATCGGTTGCCCAGCGTTTTATAGCGTCTTTCGAGTAAAAATAGAGCCATGACATTGCCTCAGCCAAGTCGGACAAGCCAACCGAGTCCACCACAACTTGCGGCAGTGATTGATATCGGAGCGACCAGTATACGACTCGCTATCGCTGAGATTTTAGAGGATCGAACTGTACGAACACTGGATACACTGACGCAGCCGGTCGAATTGGGACGCGAGGTTTTTGAGAACAGGAAGATTTCGCGAAAAAGCATTGAGGAAGTGGTAGAGGTCTTACGTCGATATCAAGCGATCTTGCTTCAATATGGATTTACTTCGAACGATCTGGTGCGAGTTGTTGCAACGACAGCGGTTCGAGAGGCTGTTAATCGGCTGGCGTTCGCCGACCGCCTCTATGTGGCCACTGGTTTAAATGTTGAGTCGATTGACGAACAGGAGGTGAATCGTATTACCTACGTCGGGGTTTATCCTCATCTTCAATCTTCCGAGGAGTTGGCTGATGGAAAATCTTTGGTAGTAGAGGTTGGAGGTGGGAATACCGAATCGCTGGTGATTCGCAGTGGTAATGTTCTTTCGAGTCACTCTTTTCGACTTGGTTCCATTCGTTTGTTGCAAGCCTTGCGGCGAGTGCGGAGCAATTCCGACCGACGAAGGTCGTTAATGGAAAGTCATATTCGCCGGTATCTCGGTCAAATCAAAGAAGCCGTAAGTGAGGATCAGCAAATACATCTCGTTGCTCTCGGCGGCGACATTCGATTCGCGATCAGCCACTTGCAGGCTCATTGGGATGGAAGATCGCTCGAAAAATTGCCAGTGGATGCTCTTGAAAAACTTACTAACAAAATACTCGGGTATAGCGACGATGAGATCGTCAAACGATACTCGGTGAGTTATCTCGAAGCGGCAACTTTGGGTCCTGCGTTGCTCGTGTATTACATGCTTGCCAAGCAGTTTGCAGTGTCCGAATTGTATGTCTGTGACACGAATTTACGTGACGGACTACTTCACGATATGGCGGTGGGCGGAATATGGAGTGAAGAATTCCGCAATCAGATTGTTCGTTCAGCTTTGGGGCTCGGTAGGAAGTACGGCTTTGACGAAAGCTATGCTAGGAATGTTGCAGAATTGTCCCGTACGATTTTTTTTCAGTTGCAAGAAATTCACGGATTAGACGTGCGACATGAAGTGATCTTATTCGTGGCATCCCTGCTCCATGAAATCGGCTTGGCAGTCAACCTTAGAAGTAATCACAAGCACGCGTTCTACTTGATTCGAAATAGTGACTTATTCGGTTTGTCAAAATCGGAGCTGCTTTTAGTGGGTTTGGTAGCGAGGTACCACCGCCGTGCGTCACCGCAGGCATCCCACGATGCTTATGGAGATCTGCCTCAAGAAGATCGCGTCACTGTAAATAAATTGGCTGCGATATTAAGACTTTCGATAGCTCTTGATGACACGCGAAGTGGACGCATTCGTGAGATAACTTGTTCAAAGGTGGATCGGCAAATTTTTATTGATGTTTTTGGTGTGGGAGATATTTCACTCGAACAACTCGCGATCCGAGAACAGTCTTCATTGTTTCGCGACGTTTTTGGATTGTCGGTCTTGCTTCAAATTGCAAAGTGAGTGTTTATGTGTCGGTGGGACGCGAGTCCATCATCAAAAGTTTTCTCTAGTGCATGGGATAAAGCTTTGTTTCGTTTTCTCTTTTTTTTAATGCTAATGGCAGTTTTTAATTCGCAGAGCCTCTTGTTGTTTGGACAAGATCCGTACCAACAGAAGCGAGTGGAGATGGTGAGGCAATACATTGAGACCGCAGGCGTAAAAGATGAGCGGGTATTGCAGTCGCTTCGTGACACACCGCGGCATGAGTTTGTTCCAGGGTCGGTTCGCTCGAGAGCCTATCTAGATATGGCTCTACCGATCGGAGAAGCGCAGACCATTAGTAGCCCATTTATTGTTGCCATGATGACCGAGGCTCTGGATCCTAAGCCATCCGATGTGGTGTTGGAAATTGGTACGGGTAGTGGTTACCAAGCGGCGGTTTTGAGTCCACTGGTCTCAAAGGTTTATACGATTGAGATTGTTCCTGAACTAGGTTTAGCTGCCTCGGAAGTGCTAAAGCGACTTCAATACGACAACGTGTTTGCCAAAGTAGGAGATGGCTTTCTTGGTTGGCCCGAAGTAGCGCCGTTCGATAAAATGATCGTTACCTGTAGTCCTGAGGATGTTCCCAAACCACTTGTCGAGCAATTGCGAGAGGGTGGTCAGATGATCATTCCAGTCGGTGAACGTTATCAGCAAACGTTATTTCGGATGGTGAAAGTTAATGGCAAGCTCGTTCGACAACCTCTGCGGCCAACACTGTTCGTTCCGATGACTGGTGAGGCAGAAGCCAATCGACTTGTTCATCCTGACCCACAGCACCCGAAGGTGGTCAACGGTGGTTTTGAAGAAGGCGGAGACGATTCGATTGGAAAAAATGGCTTGGTTCCTGGTTGGTATTACGGACGTCAGGTCCGACGAGTCAAAGCCTTAGATCGAGAGTCAGGCGAGTCAGAAGTTAGGACCTTTGCGCGATTTGAGAATGAGACACCAGGGCTGGATTCGCATCTATTGCAGGGTATTCCAATCGATGGTCAAAGTGTGTCTTTAGTTCGCTTAGGTGCTTCAATTCGGACGGAGGGTGTGAGGCGTGGAACTGCTAAGGAAGACTTGCCTATGCTTGCTCTGACGCTTTATGACGAGGATCGTAAGGAGCTTGGAACCGTTTGGCTGGGGCCTTATCGGGGGACGACGGACTGGAAGAATGCCTCGAGATTAGTCCCTGTTCCCCCCGCAACCCGAGAGGGGATTCTCAGAATCGGGCTATTCGGTGCGACCGGGATCGCTGATTTTGATGACATTTCCATTAAAAGACTCGATTAACTGCCCGAGTTCCGCCAAGGAGTGTGTCTTCTTTTTATTTGAACTTGGAAGATCCAAATAAGCGTTAAAATCGATTTAATCGTTATTGATACTCTAATTGCCCCAGCTATTCTTTTACTGGGCGGTTCATTTCAACGCTGTTGGTCCATCGGGGCAGCAGCAAATAGAGCCGAGGTTTGAAAATGCTTTTTCAAACCTGAATATCGCAGGGGAATCACGCGGGGGGATCGAATGATGTGGGCACACAAGGTATCGATAGCCGCGGCTATCGTTTTATGTGTTGGTGTGGTTGACGCAGAGGAATTGACTTGGGGCTCCTCTGGGGGCTCCTTTGGGGGTTCTTCAGGAGGGTCATCCGGAGGTTGGTTGGTTCACCACGGAAGTCAAGGTTCGTCCGGGCATCTTCGAGTTCGCTATTACGGTGGTACTTGGAAATCTTCGTCTAGCGGAGGCTCATCTGGTGGTTCGGGATCCAGCGGTGGATACATCGTTCGATCGCACGTTGTTGATCACGGGTCTTCAGGAGGGCAAGTTTATTACCACTCGGGGCCTATTCGACGATTTTTTCAATGGTTGCACGAACCAACGTACCTCTCGCATGGCAGCAGTGGTGGGGTCACCTACGGTTGCTCGGGCGGCAGCAGTGGTGGAGCCAGTGCCCCAGCTTATCAGCATCGCGACGATGATGACTCAACCGACACCGCACCGTCGATCGAGCAGTCACTAGGTCGGATTGATTCCGATTCATACGAAATGACATTGGAGGCTGACGGGCCAACCGAGACATCGAGCAATCCCACTTCTTCTGATTCGGAGCCGGTCGATCAGCCCGAGTTGGAAAATGGCGTCGCCAACTTGACGATCAGCGTCCCAAAAAACGCCGAGATTACTGTGAACGGTCAAGCGACGACGAGCAAAGGTAACTTGCGTCATTTTCGTTCAATCAACCTTGGAGAAGACGAAGTTTACACCTACCGGATCGAGGTGAGTTACGTTGTTGACGGAATCAAGATGACAGACCAAGCGGTTGTCAAAATGAGAGCTGGGGCACATTATGAGCTTGATTTTGAAAAGAATTTGGTTAAAGAAAATTCAGTCGATGATTCCGGTGACCAAGAAGAACCAAAAGATTTGTCAGACACGATCGTTCGAATCCACGTACCAGACGGTGCGATTGTTTCGCTCGATGGGCAATCAACCAAAAGTGTTGGTTCGATGCGCACATTTAAAACGGCTAGTCTTCAAGCCGGCGAGGTCTGGGATGATTATCTAATTCGAGTCGAAGCCGAAGTTAACGGTGGAACGGTCATACAAGAGCGTTTTGTCAAAATTGTCGGTGGAACCGAGTCCGATCATCACTTTGACTTCACGATGTCTAGTTTGGCGAGTCGATAAGTTTTTATTGAGCAAGATGACAACCGTTGCAATCGAACAACGGTTGGTTCGCAACGAAGTTGTTTAGGAATGAGGCTGTAAATTTCTTAGTTGCGAACTAACGTGTTCCTGTATCACTTTTTTGAAAAATATGTGCAGGATCGATACATGGCAATGGTGCCGTGCCTACCGAAACGCTTGACGCGTATCACGATTAGCTTGTTAATCGTGTACCATCTTTCAGCGGTGGTTTTACCACCTTTATCGCTGCAAGCGCATGGGCCGGGAGGGCTATCTCCGTTCATCGCTTTTTTCCGTCAGCCGATCGAGGCATATTGCCGCCTTTTGTACATCGATCGAGGATACGCTTTCTTCGCGCCCGACCCTGGACCTAGTCATTTGTTGCAGGTTCGAGTCGAAGAGCCCAATGGCGATTATGAGGAATACCTTTACCCCGATTCGAACCGGCAGTGGCCACGCCTTTTGTATCACCGACATTTCATGCTAACCGAGTACCTGCATGAGATTTATCGTCCCAAAATGCCCAGTGATTCGGGCAATGCGGATCTAGAATTCAGGAGGATGCGAGCTGAACGAGAACGGTACGATCAAGTTCTTTCTTCATACGCAAAGCATCTTCAACACGTACATCGGGGTAGGCGTATTTCAATTCGTCGTCTTGAGCATTTGTTACCACAGTATGATCAGTATGTAGTAGATCCAAAGCCTTTGAACGATCCTCTGTCATATCGTGTTTTGCGAGACGTTTCCGTTGTACGGAGTAATAACAACGGTGCAATGGATTTACCGTCCAATTTGGGCGGTAGTGCCCACTGGAATGAAGCTAAAAAACAACCTGTCGATGGTGGTCCGGCATCTTTCGAGACGGATCGGGGTGAGCCGCGATGAGATCAACACAATGGCTTAGGGAGGTCTCGGATTGGATTCAGGTTATTAGCGATGGTTGGAATCGTTTTTGGTTCAATCCACGCCCTATTTCTACTTTGGCTTTCTTGCGTTTTGTGTTTGGAGGGTTGCTTCTTTATTCTCATTTAGTACTCGCTTGCGACCTTGATGCATTCATCGGTGAGAAGGCTTGGATCCACCAAGAGTTGATGGTTTCGCTTCACGTTGATATCGAGGCAAATCAGTGGGTTCCTTCAAGCTATTTGTGGAACCTTCCTTCTTCGAGAATTATATGGACTCATCATCTGTTGACCATCGCCGTGACTCTGAGTTGGTGTGTCGGGTTTTTGGCGAGAGTAACGGGGCCGCTAAGTTGGTTGCTACAGTTAATGTATCTGCACAGGCTGACCGGTACTTTATTTGGGTTTGACCAGATCATTACCTATGCATTGATGTATTTAATGCTGACACCGGCAAGTGCCTGCTGGAGCGTTGACAGCGTTTTGAGGAAGAAGTACTCGAGTCGACTGAAGGGGCGATTTTGGGACTGGTTACTTCCCACGCCTATGCCAAGAGTTTCCACCACGGTTGCAACGAGGTTATTGCAAATTCATATATGCGTGATCTACCTTTTTGGGGGATTAAGTAAAGCGCGTGGGGTTACTTGGTGGGATGGTACCGCAGCCTGGTATTCAATCGCAAACTTAGAGTACCAGTCCATAGACATGACATGGATGGCCAGTTATCCGGTTATTATTTCAGCGATGACCGGTTTGACACTGTTTTGGGAATTAACCTACGCCGCCCTTATCTGGCCGCGTATGACCCGGCCAATCGTGTTGTTAATGGCAGTGGTTATCCATGCGGGTATCGCACTATTCTTGGGAATGGCAACCTTTGGTATCGCGATGATTTTTGCCAACGTGATTTTTATTGAGCCAAGGGACCCACAGGAGCCGAATTAAACGAGAATCACTCACGTTCTCTCATTCAGTTCGGGATATCGCCAATTGTGTCCGCTCATGAATCTGCCGCTGGCGATGGAAACAGGTTTGCTCGTGGTAATCTTTTTTAGGATTTCCACGAGCCGTTTGTTTTCTTGCCAAATTTGCAAACGATGAATGTCGAAAACCGAATCGCCCTTTTCAGGAAGACTCGTCACTGAGCGATAAGAGTGATTCGCCGGTCATCTCTGCGGGTATTGGCAATCCCATCAACGTGAGTACTGTGGGTGCAATGTCAGCAAGTCTTCCGCCTTCTCTTAGTAATTTCCCCTCAATCCCAGCTTCGACAACAATTAACGGAACATCAAAGGTTGTATGGGCAGTATGCGGCCCTCCTGTTTCGGGATCGGTCATCTGTTCGCAATTGCCGTGATCAGCCGTCACGATCAATGATCCCCCCGCCGCAAGAGTCGCCTCAACAATTTGACCAACACATTGATCAACCGTTTCAACAGCTTGGATCGCAGCTTGTAGAACGCCGGTATGTCCAACCATATCGCCATTTGCAAAATTGACGATAATTAGTTCAGCCGCCTTCGTATTAATGATCCCTAGAACTTTTTCAGCAACTTCCGTAGCCGACATTTCTGGTTTCTGGTCGTAGGTGGAGACTTCTTTTGGCGACTGTGCCATACCGCGATCTTCTTCGGGAAATGGGTCATCGCGGTAGTCATTGAAAAAGAAAGTGACGTGTGGGTACTTTTCAGTTTCCGCACATCGGAACTGTTGAAGGCCGAGTGAACTGACGTATTCACCTAAAATATTTGGCATCTTTTCTGGTTTTTCGAAGATGACCTGTACTGGCAGTCCCGATTCGTAGCCAGTCATCGTGGCGAAATAAAGATTTTGGATTTTATCACCCCGTTCGAAGCCTCCGCCATCGATCGATGCCCAAGTTTGATCGTCGAAGACGAAGGCTTTTGTGATTTCTCGAGTGCGATCACCGCGGTAATTCATAAAGATAATTGCATCACCATCGCTAACGGTCGTTACTTGGCCATTTGAGTTGGTGATGGAGGTTGCAGTGATGAACTCATCGCCACTACGGCTAGGTTCAGATGGTGCATCGTAATAGTCTTGTATTGCCTTCTCTGCAGAGTTGGTGGTTTGAGCTGATCCCTCAGTCATCATTGTATAGGCTTGTTGCACTCGATCCCACCGAAGGTCTCGGTCCATTGCATAGAATCGACCAATCACGCTTGCGATCCTACCTACATTTTCAGTGGATAGTTTTTCTTCGAGTTTACGAATGAATTCAAGTCCTTTGGTTGGAGAGGTGTCTCTCCCATCGGTGATCACGTGTATCGCGAATTGATCGCTTGAAAGCTGATTGCGTTTTACGAGATCAATAATTGCAAATCCATGCTCTAGGTCACTGTGAACTCGTCCATCAGACATGAGTCCGAGTAGATGAAGGGTTCCACCGGTAGACTTTACATGGTTGATTGCTCCAAGAAGCGTTGGGTTGGTGAAGAATGATTCATTGCGGATTGCCCGGGTAATCCTCATGACTTCTTGGTCAACGATGCGGCCTGCACCAATATTTTGATGTCCAACTTCGCTGTTTCCCATCACGCCTGCGGGTAAACCCACATCTTCCCCAGAAGTGCGAATCAGAACATTGGGGTACGTTGACATCAGAGAATCTGAAACGGGTGTGTTCGCCAGATGAACGGCGTTTGCGTGATTCCACTCCTGATTAGGGTTTTCACCCCATCCGTCTCGAATAATAAGGACTACTGGTTTGCGTCGGACGTCTGTCAACGGACTACTCTCTCTGTTGGGTGGGAGCTGATGGTGATTGTGTTATCAAGGTCGACAATGTGATGTTGAGACAGAACCTAAGCGTGATTCGTGTCACCGTTTGAGACAATTTAACCCATCAATGTTGAATTAGCAGTACCCAGCATTGGGGTGAAACGCTCATGTTTAGATTGGTCGCAGGTGGAGTGACCGTACAGACAGGTTTCTTCTCTTCCTGGAGGTTGGATGCGAGGAGAGGTTATGGCAACATTTCGAGCTGTCAATCGTGCTCAGCGCTCTTCGAGACTTAAGCAGAATCTATTATTCTATCTCCCGCAGTCCTTTAGCCGATTAGGTCCGATCGTTTCATTCTGGGGAACCAATGATTTCTTTACGCTTTAATCCCGAGGGTAGTTTCCATCCGGAATACGGAATTGATCCCAATGATGTCGCTTCGCTCGATTCAGCTTTCGGTCTACTGCGATCCGATATTCTTGAGACAGATCGAGCATCTTACGAGTCCGGTGATGTGCCCGAAGAAAAGCAGCCTTTGGACTCCAGGTTCCTTTGGCTTCCCGAAGAAACTCTAGAAGGATACGAGAAAGATCGAGAGCAGTCGGAGCTGGGTAGGATTTTTAAGGTTGCTAATTCCATTCACGATGAAATTGATGCGGCTGCGATTTTGGGTATTGGTGGTTCGTACATGGGAGCCAAGGCGATCATGGATGCCTGCTGTGACCCCTATCACAACGAATTGACTCGCGGTGCACGGGGAAGTAAACCGCGGATGTACTTTGAGGGAAATAATGTCGACAATGATGCGGCGTCCGCTCTTTTGCAGCGACTCTCAAATGGCGGCTACGGGGATTCTTTAGCTGAGCAGAGGCATGCTTTGGTTGTCATTAGTAAAAGTGGTGGCACCTTGGAGACTGCGGTAGCTTTCAGGCGGTTTTTGAGGTTCCTCGAGGAGTCTCTTGGACCCGAAGCTCAATCACTGCTCAAGCGTTTGGTTATCCCAGTCACGGGATCCTCTGGAAAGTTATTTGACCTTGCTCGGTCAATTGGTTGCGAACAGATCTTTAGCGTGCCAGACGGCGTTGGTGGCCGATTTAGCGTGCTCTCATCGGTTGGTGTGTTGCCCGCTGCTTTGTTGGGGTTGGATTGCATTCGACTGCTTGAGGGAGCCGTTGCAATGGCTGAGCACTTTAGAACTGCTTCGTTTGAAAATAATATTGTGATGCAATATGTAGCAGTGAATCATTTACTTTCAAAACAAAAGGGTAAGTCGATTCGTGTGATGAGTGTCTGGACCAAAGCACTTGAGTCATTTGGCTTGTGGCACGATCAATTGCTTGCTGAATCTAACGGGAAGGCGGGTGTCGGAGTGACTCCGTTAACCACAGTAAATACGCGAGATCTCCACAGTCGGCATCAACAACACCAACAGGGCAGCAACGATAAGGTCTTTAATAATTTGATCGTGGAGAACTATCGACACGATTCCATCGCAGTGGGGCTTAGCGACCGCAATCAAGATGGTCTTAATGACATAGCGGACCGATCGCTACCGGATATCATGACCGCAGCGATACGGGGAACCAATGATGCATTGCATGCAGATGGAAGACCTACTACTGACTTAATTGTCCCGCAGTTGGATACTTTTGTAATGGGTCAGTTATTTCAAATGATGATGATCGCTACCGTTCTTGAGGGGAGATTGCTGGGGATTAACCCTTATGGTCAGCCCGGAGTAGAACAGTACAAAGTCAATATGAATCACTATCTTGGGCGATAGGATTCGCAATCGACTTGCTTGCGGTTTTTGTTGCCAAACCAAAGAATGGTTGGCTATCTTTTTTATGAACTACAAAATGATTGTGAAGCAAAATGTCATCAGTTGATCATCTCTTTTCCACGCTCCGCTCCAACGATCAAAAGGCTTTGATGCCTTTTTTTACGGCGGGCGATCCGGATATTGAGACCACTGCGGATTTGGTGCGGGTGGCGACAGAATCAGGTGCGAACTTGTGCGAAATCGGTGTTCCGTACAGTGACCCGATTGCCGATGGTCCAGTAATTCAAGCCTCCTATCAGCGGGCACTGGATGCGGGATTCAAGCTTCAGAGTGTTTTTGAAATGGGTGGTGCTCTCACGCAAGAACTTCAAACACCACTGGTAACGATGGTCAGTTATTCCATCATCTATCGAATTGGTTTGCTCGAGTACGTCAAACGCGCGAAAGCTGTTGGGTACGCTGGTGCTATCGTTCCTGATTTGCTGGTGGAAGAGTCAAGTGAGTTGGCGGCGGTGTGTCGTGGAGAGGACTTTAGCTTGATTCAGTTGGTGACACCAACTACTCCACAAGAGAGACAGGTTAGGATTGCGGAATCATCTTCCGGTTTTCTTTACTACGTGTCGGTGACCGGTATTACAGGTGAACGTAAGAGTTTGCCTGAGAATCTCACGGAGAGCGTGACTTGGTTGAGGGGGCAGACCGATTTGCCGATTTGTATCGGGTTTGGCATCAGTGGCGTTGATACTGCCAAGCAATTAGCACCTGTGGCAGACGGTCTCATTGTTGGCTCAGCAATCATTCGTCGCGTGTCCGAAGCAGGCGATCGTGAGAATGCGAAAACATCTGTTTCAAAATTCATTCGCGAATTGCGATCGGCGATGGACGAAGCCTGAGCTTGTTTCGCTGCGGTAAGTAATCTCATGGTCGCCGCCGCCTATTGATGCCTCGGTGGTCTTTCTGCCAGAAATCAGTGGTTATTGATTGCAGTTGTAAGAAAGTTGCGGCTCGGTAATTTTCCAAAATCTTGATTCGATGATGAGGATTGTTGAAAAAAAGGCTGATGGATCGCAAAGTAATTGTTACAACCGCTACAGCAGGCCCTTTTGCCTAACCGTAAGGGTTTTTCTCATCAGTAAAAGCTTGTTGTTTGGCTCTTCTTGCCCAATCCGCGTGCTACGTTTTTTTGACAAGCTTACTAGGCAAACGAGACTACGCGAATCGGTGACGTGGGGTGTCGTTTGTCCAAACCATCGAGGATCACTCCACATGACAGTTTCTAATCTTTCTCAAACGGCAGAGCATAGCGAAATTTTGACACTCGATCGTCGCCGTGGAGATCGAAGAGGTATCGAGCAATCCGAACAACAGCCATCGCAGTCACCTAAGAAGCAACGTCGCCGGCATATTGATCCTACGACTTGCGAGCGAGACTACAGTGGAGATGAGATTGAGTTCATGCGTGCGATGGATGATTACAAACGCGACTCCGGACGCATGTTTCCGACTTGTAGTGAAGTACTGGAAGTGATTCGTTCTCTCGGTTATTTCAAGCTATCTCAAGATCAAGTGGAATCATTAGGTTTGTCTTTGGAGCCGACTTCTGAAGAAGATCATATTGATGAGATGGATCGAGAATTCGAAGAAGAACTCGCTGATATTTGATCAGGTGAGATAGCCCTCTTGATCGCTTTAAGAAACAAAGAAGATTCATCATCTCTCGACGAATCGTTACCTCGGTAGCGATTCGTTTTTTTTGCTCTCTCTTTGCTGACGGCTTCATTTGGAACCGCTTGCGGATCATGTTTCTACTGCCGCTTATAAAGCCTTGTGGGTAGCAATTGCAGAATTAGTATTCGTTTGTCATTAAATTTAATATCAGAGATTCATCTTCTCGAGAGTTCGATCGCTCACATGCATCTTCATTACTTTCTCGGAAAAAATGCGTGAGTTTTTATTGATTTGATTCCTCTCGGATAAGAACCGCTTCAGCAGCATAGGGATTTCATTTGTGTTCTGGTAAATGTATCCAACGGTTCCATTGCCTCCTGCAGACTCTACTTGACTCGATAGCCAGCAACTGGCGGGAACGATGACGGGTATGCCGCGGCAGAGCATTTCAAGAAGCACTCCACTGCATCGAGATTGATAACGAATCGGGTCATAGAGGAAAATTCCAATTCCCGTTTGATCCAGCCACTTTTGATAGGCCTCGGTGGAGAGGTGAGAAGTGATCACTTCGATCTTGTTGTCTGCACAGTAATGGTGCATCGTTTTTGGAACCACCGATCTCCAATGCTTTCGAGGTAACTGTAGAGAGGGTTGGTATTTGGAATCTCCGATAAGTTGGTGGTGCTCTAGATTTTCTAGGAATTGATGAATGGAGTGCTTTCCCTTTTCTGCTCGGGGCATTCCCGCAAAAGTTGCTTTGCAAGGCGTGTTGTTGACTCCTTCTGATATTCGGCAGATCCGTGTTGGATAGGGGATGGCGTTGGCGATGTCTCGATTCATCACCGCGTTGATTTCATGTTTCAATTCTTCAGTGGTGGTATGAATCGTCACTCGATGATTTTTGAGACATCTCAAAGCGACTTCGATTTGAGATCGCATAGGGTCATTTTTTACTCTTCCGGATTTCGTCTGTTTGTCATTTGTTGAGAAATGAAAAATTAAGTGGCAGTTAAACGATTGGTTCTTGTGATTGCTTAGAGCTGCAGCCATCGCCAAGAGCGTGAAGTCATCAGCCGTATTGAGGATTAGTAGATCTTCTTCGGTGATTTTTGCTGTGTCTAAGAATTCCCTAAATGAGTTGCTCCACTCAATCAGCATGTTTTTCGGTTTTCGAGAGGGGTGCCGAAAAGATTCGAAAATGATTTGAGAAAGTTTCGCTACCGATGGAGCCCCGCTAATGTTTCCTTTGATGTCTCTTGGATATGATGATTTACCATTTGCTCCAAGTGACCACCGAATCATTTTCGTCGTCTTAAAGATGGGGTAAACCTGACAAAGTTGCAGGGTCTCATCATCTGGTTCAAAATTTTTGTGAGTGGCTAGGATGACTGGCAAGCCTGAGTTTGCCGCCGCCTTCGCCAGCATGTGAGATAGTTCGAGGTAGTGACCTGATGCGTCTTGGATATTGTCATCGATCATTACCATTCGTTTTGTCATGCGGCTGGAATCTTTCGACGGATGCGGGGACAAAATTCACCAACGATTTCGGCGGTATTCGATGAAATGATACATTCATTTGTGCTGACAACTTACCTCAATCGTTTGATCTTTTAAGGAGTCACAGTGAATAGTTTCGAATCGAATAATGGGCTCCGGTAGGTTGCTTCCGATTGTTTTCTTTTGCTAGCAGTTAATCTAGAGACCGCCAAGCTGAGGTTTTTTTGTATCGACAATTCCGCCTCTTTCAGTCTTGCGCAAATCGACGACGAGAACGCCGTGGTGGTTGCTAGCTAGGTGTTTGGTGCGGCCTCTTTGGCAATTCCATGATCGCGTAGCGTCAATCGCATCTCTGATAGAGGAATAACTTGCTTTTCATCGCAGTACGGTGACTCAGACTATTTGGTTTCGATTTGAAATTCCCGTTGTGCGGTGTGTCGAGATTTTCGTACCGTCGACCATGTTATTTGTCATATCAAAACTGGTGATGGGTTATTTGGATGTTACATCGCGAGGAAGGCATGAGTCTTTTGGGTGTCAGAGCAGTTCATTGTTTTTTTATGACGGGTCTGGTTCTGCTAATGGGGTGTCGCGGTTCGATGCCTTTCGGGAAAACCGTCCAAATCACAAAGAGTAGCGATGCTGCCGAGATTAATATTGAGTCGCCAGAGCAACGCCTAGCTACCTCTAAATCGATTAGCGCCGAGCAAAAATCTAGGGGTGAGAGTGTTGATACCGATGGGTTTGGCGAACAAGTCCAACCATTGGTCGATGCGGGTAGTCAGCCGGAAGTTGAGGTGGCTGCCTTGTCGGATTCAATTCTTGGCAACCAAGCTTTATCAGAATCGGCCGAGTTGGATGATCCTTCTGAGAGCATGAATCAAAATGAGATTGCTTTGGTTCATAGCGAAACGATCGATCCAGCGGTAGATTCAGACTCGCAAGAAGTAGCTCAAGCAAAAGGAGGACCCGGAGAGGTTTCCAGTGGCAGTGATGCCCTTGTCGTTTCCACTAGGAAAAGTGATGAAGCGGAGGAAGATCTGGCGTTAAATTTGACGGATGAAATGTCAGCAGAGGAGCTTCTTGCTGCACTGAATGCATTCCCGCCCCAAAAAAGAGCAGAAGCGGTACAGCAGTTTGTGCAGCTCTTTGCTGAAAAGGCGGGAGCAACTGGTCAGCCAAATCCCTTGGCTGGCGAGATCGAGAAGGCGTTATCAGAGGAAATCAGTCTGCCTGAATCGACCGACGACGCTCAATCCGTACGCCCCGACAGATTGGCGAGAAATGGTGGGGAGGTTGAAGCCGAATCCGCGGAAATTGATCCCGTATTATTCTCTTTCACAGACGCTGCGATCAACTCCGAAGGGGAAGACCAAACGGTTGTTGTCAGTCAAGATCCTGAAATCGCATTGGCGGAATCGGCGTCCGAGGCAGCGAAACTGCCTGATAGCGCTGTGGCACAGGAAGCAAAGATGAAAGAATCGGAAGCTGAACCGGTGGCACAAGTGAGTGTTGAGTTGCCGATAGTACAGCCTAGTTCGGAATTAAGCATGCCAACCATGGAAGGGGTTTCGCAGGCACAGCTTCTTTCCGCTTTGATCGCATCATTACAGAAGGCTCCGGTTGATGAATCAGAACTGGAGCGTCATGGCCGTCTTGTCAAACTGAGCCACTTGATGGTTCTCTCGGGTAACCCTGAGGCAGCGATTCAGTCGATGGATGAGATGACTCCTTTAGAGCGAGATTTTCTTCGCCACCAATTACAAGGTCTTTGGCAACTCATTGATCCGATGGGGCATCCCAGTCCAAATCGACGATTTACCTCAGTCGCATCGGAGTTTCGAGAGGCTGCTCGGCGTGCAGGTGCAGCAACGGATTCACTCGAGGTTCGCCAGCTTACCTTTTGCACAGAAATAGAGGCTTACGGTCAGGTAAAGGCATTTGACAAGACAGTCTTTAATGCTGGTCAGCAAGTGATTCTTTACTGCGAGGTCGATAACTTCCTTGCCAGCAAAATTGAATCGGGTTTTGAATTGCATTTGAGAGGTAGTTACGAAATTTATGATGCTGAGAATCATCGAGTATTTAATCAAATTTTACCCGCTGACCGACAAATATCGACCAACTACCTCAGGGATTACTTTGTTGCATATCAGATGTTTTTGCCGTCTGAATTATCCTCGGGCAGCTATCGATTGAAACTAACGATGGAGGACTTACTGGGTAAGAAGTACGGGCAAGCTGACGTTCAGTTTGAGATTCAGGAGTGATTCGTAAAGCGGTATCCGCAGTCTTTATGTTCAGTCGTTGCATGAGGTTATCTGTTTTAATTTTTCTAACCTAGATCGATGGTATCCATAATTTGATAGGTTGGTCCGTGTTTATCTAGGAAGCTTGCGATCACTTGCACTTCTTCAACTATCATCGATCCCAGAACCGTTGACTGCTCGCTTTGCAGTCGATCGATGACTTCTTGATTCGCTCGGCGCGCCTTTGCTCTGCCTAGCGTTAGGTGTGGTCGGTAATCTCTCACCTCGGGTTTAAATCCTAGCTTTGCTAGTTGCAATTCAAGTTGAGATACCATTGATGTAAGGAATTCAGATTCATCAACCACTCCTGCGTGGATGACACGAGCGCGGTCTAATGCAGGGAGTCCGCCGGCTCCTTGGAAGTGGAGCTCAAAAGGTTCTATCGATCGGCAGATTTTTTGTACCACTTCACAAACTTGGGGGACTTCCGTGTTATGAACCTCTCCGAGAAATTTTAGAGTGAGGTGGAGATTGTCCGTCGGAACCCACTTGATTCCATCGCCGGACTCTTTTAATCGATTTACCATTTTTGCGGCTGCTTGAGCAATTTCGCTGGATAGAGGAATTGCTATAAACGAGCGGATAGAATTCATGAGACAGTTGAGTTGAATAGGAAAATGAAATCGTTCCAGCCAATGCCTTTCCGCTCAAGTCGCGTGATTCGCGGAGGTCATCTACAGACCATCCTATCGATTCGTAAGGAATCTGCGAGCGGTCTGGAGCCGCGAAAGCACATCGTCGAGGTGTCCGATGGTGACCGAATTGTCCTTCACGAAGATTCCACGGATGATCTTGTTCTCGATTCACCATGCGTGCTGTTTGTCCATGGGCTGTCCGGCTGTCATTCTTCGCCATACATGGAGCGATTTGCGAGGCGATTTCTTGCCCGAGGCTATCGAGTTTTCAGGATCGATATGAGGGGATGTGGTGCAGGTTCAGATTTAGCTACACATCTGACTCATGCGGGTCGCAGTCAAGATTTATTAGACGCGTTGACGCACATCGCAAATCAGTATCCTGCTAGTGAATTATCAGCCGCCGGGATTTCTCTCGGCGGCGCACAATTACTGCGAGCGGTCGGCCGAATTGGGGCGGGCTTGCAGGAGGCTCCGGGTTGGTTTTCAAGACTCAATAAAATTGCCGCTGTCGCGCCACCGGTGGACCTGCTGCGATGTAGCGATCACATGCGAAAGTTAAGATTGAGATTGTACAACTATTACTTTATTCGTTCGTTGTTAAAAAGATTGCCGAAGCGTTTGTGGGACAATGAATCGTTTCAAAGGGAGATGAGGCTACCTCCTCCCCGCACACTTCGTGAGCTGGATGATCGATTCACCGCTCCACTTAGCGGATTTCGTGATGCGATGGATTACTATCAGCAATCATCATGTAATCAAGTAACCCAGCATATTTTCATTCCCACGCTTGTGTTGGCGTCGAAAGATGATCCCATTGTTCCTATCGGTAGCTATTTGGACAATTCATCGCAGTGGTCACCGTCGACGCAGTTATTGCTCACCGAATCTGGTGGGCACGCGGGTTATATAGGACCCAGAAGTACTTGCTGGATGGACGCGGTCATTGAGCAGTGGCTGGTTGATCAACCACTTTGATCAACCTGTCATTCGCTGGTTCGCTGCTGAATGCGATTCAGCAATGTTTCAGTCTTCTCTGCATTCGTTTGTGATCGAGCGAGAATTGACTCGTTAGGATTTAGTCGTCCAGATTGGGTCAGGCTGAATCGCGTCAGCCACCGGTGAGCCAAGGTCTTTCCGTCCGCTTCCCTCTAATCGACTAATGATTTCGAGTTCCATCTCGCCTTTGCACTCGATTTGACAGCTTAGTCTGACGCCTGGTTCTGTAATCTCCCTGACGCGAAGTGTCTCTTTTTCTGCTTCGGTGATTTCTTGGGGTTCTCCGGAGACAAATCTTACTCTGCAACTGGTGCAACGTGATTGTCCACCACATGCATGGAGTTGATCTGTGTTTGCGTCTTCAACCAATGCCTTTACTAGGCGTTTGCCATCTTCGACCGCGAATTCTCCAACGCCGCTAACGGTGATTTTTGCCATCTGAATGATTCTTTAATTTGAAAGGAGTTTTGTTGAGTTGAAGTTCTGAAAGTCATGATGGACTCGTAAGTATCCACCCTTTTTTACAGTTCTACCCATTCGCTCCGTCGATGGGAACTTGGGGGATGTGAATAAGTCTACGCGCCGAGCTCTCGCAGTTTGGGTTCGAGAGCGTTTGCTTGTCGATAGAATCCGAGATCATTTGGGTGAGAGCCATCGGTGGTGTCATCTCGATCACTGCCGAGTAGTTTCTCTCCCTCAAGGTAACCAAGTTGTTTTAGTCCTTTTGAGACTAGGGATTGATATGCGTTTTTGAGAGCACGACGGCTTTCCTGGTGCCGCTGCTGTAGGCTCGAGTGAAATGGCGCGTGAGCGTACGTGCGATCTTCAACCAGCAAAATTGGAGTTGTGGGTCGCGATTTCCGAATTTGAAGGACTAGATTCTCTGCTCTTTCCGAAACTTCAGTCCCCACCATGTTGGGTAGACAATCAATCACATAGATCAGCGGATCGAGTTCGCACAGGAAATTTCCAACTTCAGGTTCCATTTTTCCATTCCCTGAAAAGCCCAGGTTAATGACGGGGCGGCCTAGGCGTCGTCCAAGGATTGCTGGATGTGGCATACCGGGTCGAGAGGCGCACGCGCCATGGGTGATTGAAGTTCCATAGAAAAGAATCGGTTTATCAGTTCTAGGAGCAATTGGTTCGAAGGTTGCTCCCGATGGCACACCAAAAGATAGATGCTGACAACCGTTGTACAGTGGTAGATAAGCCGTGAATTCGCGATTTTCAGCGGTTAATGCATTGACTAATTTCACTCGCGTTTTCTTCGCGGTGGGGCGAGAAACGGCAAGCCACTGTAGGTTGCCGTTTGGTGCAGTGGCGTAGAGATCAATCCCACTTACACCCGTTGCTGGCATGTGAGGCATTGCAAGATTTGATGAAGTGACTTCGTAGTCCAGCCAAATCTCCGTGGCATCAGTTCGAAAGCGAGTGAGCATTCCAGCAGAATGCCTGCTTAGATTCCAAACCGCATCTCGCACGACCCCTTTCGCGCGTAGGGGTAGGCGGTCGAAGTAGTTTTCTGTCTCATCAGATTTCCAGCCCTTACCCTCTACACCCCAATCACGAACGTTATGCCAGTGAATCGAGTCAGCTTGTGTCGCTTCTTGAGAGAAAAGAGAGGTGGTGGCAGCTAGCGAAGTTGCCGCGGTGGCATAGTTGAAAAAATGTCGGCGATTGATGTTCAATGTGTTTTCGGAGGGCATTTTTTGAAAGCTCAACAAAAGGGGCAGCGGGCGATTGACGAACCGGTGTCTCATCCAGTGAGGTGAGATTTTACGTCTGCTAAAGATAGATATTAAACGATCCGTTTGGATAACCATTATCTTATGGTTACTTTTCTCTCAAATTGACGATCCAAAAAGTATTCATTGATTTGCCCTGTTTTTCTTTGGCAACGGTTGATCGGGTGTCATTTTCTGACGAGTTGATTAAGGGAACGGTTCGGCAGATCGCGGGGCGTACTTGCGACATCTTTTTATCTTGCTTGATCCGACTTTTTATTTGGATATGAAGTTTTGCTTTGCAGCGACTGCTCAACCCTTCGCGATTAACCGGGGGCATGATAGACTTACCCATTGGCGCGCGATAAGTCCGTGTTCGGGCACGCGGGTCATCATCAATATTGGGTGAGATACTGCGTGTCTGTGAGGGTGTTGAGACAAAATTTAGTGTTTTGTCAATTATTCGATTGCAATGCAACGAGCTGTCATTCGTTTTGTACGAAAGTGGATCTTTAAGTATGGATTTGATGTCCGAGGAATCGATTGGAGCCTTGGGGTTATTGGTTGCTGAGGCTGCTGAACGCTTAGTTGATTCTCATGACGAAAGCCTAGATAAGCGCGCAGCGATGTTGATTGTTGATTCACCTACATTCAGCAGCGAAAGCGGAACACTTGAGTTTGGATTCAAGGTGAAGGGTAACCGTCAATCCGTGATGGAGGTTTCTCTGGAGGTGTCTCCAGAGGCGTCAGAGGAAGATGACATGGAGTTTCATCCACTCCATGTTTCATTGCAGGCCATACCTACCTGTCAGTGTGAATCTTTTCATTCAGCAGCGGGGCGTTGCATTCACACGCTTGCAGTTTCGTGGTGGTTGCAGGAACAACTGAGTAAGCGATCTATCAGCGAAGTCTTTGAGTTTTTCGGTGAATTGGAAGTTGATTCTGTCGCGGCTGGACGCGACCTAGTGAATCAGGTTCTCGGTCTCGTGGGGGGTAAATCTTCTTCCCGAAACGAGATCGAGCTGACGCAGTTGCAGTGGAGGATCGGACTGTCGTCTTCTCGCTACTACTGTCCACTCTCGATTACGGCGTACGAGCAGCGACCCAAGAAAAATGGTAAGGGCTGGACAAAGGGCAAAGAGGTTAGAAGTTTTGATCTCTTGCGCAGAGATTTTTCCGGTCGACCGATAGATGGTCGGATTGCGGCGTTAGTTGCAAATCCGAGTTACTCGTTTAATGAAGACCACTTTGCCGAGTTTCAGGCTTTGGCATTGTTAGCTGAACATCCGAATGTTGCGTGGGATGACGTAGATGTTCGCCCATGTCGAGTATTTTCTGGAGAATTGATTCTTGCTCTCTCTCCCGTGCAAATGGATTCTGGCGATGAAGAATCCGAACAAGATGCGGATTTGGAAAATCGACCTTCGTATTATCGACCCGAGTTGCAAATCAATGGCATTCGAATCGATCTTAATCGTTGCCAAGTTGTCTTTGGATATGCCAGTCCCGTTGAACCTGTCGTCGTGGTTGCAGATGAGAAAGATAACCGCCTGGTTGTGTGCACACTTCGAAACCCCAAGGCAGCTAAGTTGATTGAGCATTTGCTGGATGCAGGCTTAGCCGATGTTCTGCTCGATACCACTGCGGCCTCTCGTTTCGCAATCGGTAGTGCCGAGGTGGATCGTTATGTGCATGTGGAGTTGCCGGCAGCATTGGCTGGTCCGATACAGCCCGTTGTGGCGGAATTAGTTTTTGAATTACGACCTAGGCCGGGAGCAGGTCTGTTCGTTGCTTTACGAATGCATGACGAACGCTTCCGAGAATTACTCATCGCAGGGCGTTCGCCAGAAACCGTCTCCTGCCTGACCGAACAAGGTCCCGTTCGGCTTCAGCGAGACCTAAAGACGGAGAGAACGCTTGCTGATTCGGTGATCGAAAAGTACCAACTCGATCGCTTAACTCCCGACGGTTTGGATCACTGGGTCGCCACATCGGATGAATCCGCATTGGATTTACTTGGTACGTTGTACAACGGCGGCGAAGAAACACCACGAATGATCTGGCCCGAGGGAGAATCGTTACGAGTTCGCGGCGAAATTACACCCGGCGCGCTCAAGGTGCAGATTGATGACCGTAAGGATTGGTTCGGGCTATCGGGTTCGATCAACGTGGATGGTCGAGAGATACCATTGGCGGATTTGCTGTCAGCGGTTCGTGATCAACGCTCTCTGGTGCAGGTTGGCGATCGTGAGTTTGCGCGAATTAGCGCCGCTTTTCGGCAACGCTTGATGCAGCTGGGAGATGTAATCATCGAAGAGCGTGGGGCAATGAAGGTGGCGGATGCTGCTGTGCCTGCTGTTCAGGAGTTGATCAGTACCGATGTTCCACTTGAGGCAACTGCCCGTTGGCATGATTCGCTGAAGCGTCTCGAGACGCTAGAAGCATGGTGTCCTGCTCAGCCAAAAGGATTAGATGCAGTGCTTCGTGATTATCAGTTAGAGGGCTATCAGTGGCTGTCACGTCTCAGTGTGTGGGGCGTTGGTGGAGTCCTAGCGGATGATATGGGTCTCGGTAAAACGGTGCAAACGCTAGGCGTGCTGCTAGAACGGGCTGGTGATGGGCCAGCCCTAGTGGTCGCTCCCACAAGTGTGGGGGAAAACTGGGTGCGTGAGACGGAACGTTTTACTCCGAGTTTGAAAGCGTATTTGTATCGTGATGCGGATCGGATCTCTTTGGTGGAGAACGCAGGACCAAATGATCTTGTGATTGTCAGCTACCAGTTACTCCAGCGAGATGCCAAACGTCTGGCATCTAAGACATGGAATACGTTGGTCTTGGACGAGGCTCAATTCATCAAGAATGCTCAAACGAAAACCTCTCAGGCAATTCGACAAATTGATGCGAATTGGAGAATTGGCTTGTCTGGGACACCCTTAGAAAATCACCTTGGTGAACTATGGAGTCTCTTTCGGACACTTAGTCCAGGCCTGCTAGGATCTTGGGATCGATTCCGACAACGATTTGCAGATCCGATTGAACGCTTGAAAGATGATGACAAGCGAAAGTCTCTTGCGAAACTGGTTCGTCCCTTTATCCTGCGTCGTACAAAGGACCGTGTGCTCAAGGAATTACCTCCGCGAACAGAAATCACACTGCATGCCGAATTGAGCAAAGCTGAGCGGAAACGTTATGAAGATACGCGTCTAGCTGCACTTACCGAGTTGAGTGGCAGCGGCCAAGACGATCAGGGTGGTGGGCAGCAGAGAATTCGAACCTTGGCTTGGCTGACTAAGCTAAGGCAACTTGCGTGTCACCCGGGTTTGGTGGATCAAAGTTGGAAGAAAAGTTCTGCAAAACTAGATTTGCTTTTGTCGCTGATCGATGAACTTCGTGAGGGGAATCATCGTGCGTTAATCTTTAGCCAGTTCGTCAAGCATTTGACCCTGATTCGCCAGGTTTTGGATGATCGCGAGATTGAATATCAGTATCTGGATGGTGCAACGCCAGCGAAAGAGAGGCAAAGACGCGTTGATGCATTTCAGGCAGGTGAGGGGGATCTTTTCTTGATCTCATTGAAAGCCGGAGGCACCGGACTTAATCTGACCGGAGCTGATTACGTGATTCACTTGGATCCGTGGTGGAATCCTGCGGTTGAGGATCAGGCTACCGATCGGGCGCACCGAATTGGTCAAGAACGACCCGTGACGGTTTACCGACTCGTAGCTGAGGGTACCATTGAGGAGCAGATATTAGCGTTGCATGCAGATAAACGAGAGTTGGTGGCAGGTGTCCTTGATGGAACTGACCTTGCCGCCAAAATGGATACGGAGATGTTGATCCGGCTCATCAAGGAAGGTGCATCGTCGTAAGGTACGCATTCCGAATGAGAGCATTCATTATTCGGAAAAGTCACTAACTAAAGAATCCGATGTAGCCGTTCCGTGATTTTGTTTTTTTTGAACACAGAATCACACCGTAGCCGCTGAGCACGATTCAGTCCCTGCTGTGGGTTTTCGGAACGGTTCAGCCTCATTGCTGCGGGTAAATGATGAACCGTTAGTAGTGACCTACCAATGGAATTTATTCATTTTCAGACCTGTCCAATGAAATACGATTATGGGATAGGAAAGTGAATGAAGGAAGATTCACCGATGTGTCATTTGCTTGTGACCAAACGTGTCAGACTCGTAAACGAAGTTAACCACACGGTGAGAGAATTTGTGGCACCACGCTACCTCTTGCCGGTCCCAGCGATAAAGGTTTTGAATTCTCAGGTTGTCTCTCAAATCCTGAGACGGTACTATAAGGATGTTCACTATCTAGGTGCGGCGCCCGGTATCAAGAATCGTTGGCTTTTCGATGATACACGAGTAGTTATTCATTTATTGAAAAAGGTCACAGTGATGGCAAAAAAAGCGAAAGCATCCGCAGACAGTAAGGGTAAAGTCGACCCAGGTATGAAGGCGATACTTGCCCGTGAGCCTGGGCTGAAAACGACACTTGAACAAATTGATAAAACCTTTGGTGAAGGTGCTATTATGCCTTTAGGGGCATCGCATCATTTGACGATCGATGGAATCCCCACAGGTAGCCTAAGCTTGGATATGGCTCTTGGTGGTCAAGGGATTCCGCGGGGCAGAATGATTGAGGTCTATGGCCCGGAATCTAGCGGCAAGACAACTCTTGCATTGCACATTGGTGCCGAAGCTCAAAAAATGGGTGGAATAGCTGCGATCATTGACGCCGAGCATGCATTCGATCCAAGTTGGGCGAAAAAAATTGGCGTTGAGCTGGATACCCTGCTAGTCAGTCAACCAAGCAGCGGTGAAGAAGCCATGCAGATTTGCGAGATGCTTGTCAAGAGTAATGCGGTAGACGTCATTATCGTTGACTCGGTTGCGGCACTCGTTCCGAAAAAAGAGTTAGAGGGCGAGATTGGTGATAGTCATGTCGGTCTTCAAGCAAGATTAATGAGTCAGTCGATGCGCAAGTTGACTGGTGCAATTGCGAAAAGTAAATGTGCGGTGATTTTCATCAATCAAATACGTGAGAAAGTCGGAGTCATGTTTGGAAGTCCCGAAACCACTCCTGGTGGACGTGCATTAAAGTTTTATTGTTCCTGCCGTATTGATGTTCGACGAATCGGTGCGCTGAAAGACGGTGAAGAACAAGTTGGTCAACGAGTGAAAGCTAAAATTGTAAAAAATAAGGTCGCTCCACCGTTCCGCGTTGCGGAATTTGACATGATGCATACCAATGGCATCAGCTACGAGGGAGATTTGCTTGACCTAGGTGCTAGCCTCAAAGTCGTCAGTCGAAGTGGATCTTGGTTCAAATATGGTGAAACTTATCTCGGGCAGGGGAAAGAGAAGGCAAGAAACTTCTTGATCGAGAACCTAGACGTGGCAGAGGAAATCAAGGATGCGGTGATGATTGCCGGTGGATTTGGTGCTTCAGAGGTAGCAGAAGAAACTGATGCTGAAACCGTTCACAATAGCTGAATTCTGATATTCCAAGAGAAACTGTCACCATCATGCGTTAGCAAGATGGTGACAACTGAGAAAAAGATGTAAGCGGCCTGCTCAGATTAGCTTGTTTTTGCTTGAGCCTCTATTTTTCCCCACGTATCTCTAAGGGGAACGATTCGGTTCATCACCATTTTTTCGGGTGTGCTATCGGGATCGACAACAAAGTACCCTACTCGCTCGAACTGCACTTGCTCTCCGATTGCATGCTTTTTGATTTCCGGTTCGGCATAGCCGCGAGTAATGGTCAAAGAATCTGGATTGAGATCATCGATGAAGCTGTTCTTATTGTTTTTAGATCCCGGATCATCTGAGACAAACAGACGATCGTAAAGCCGTACCTCGATCTCTTCTGCATGGTCCGCGCTCACCCAGTGGATCGTTCCTTTTACTTTTCTACCGGAATGATCCGAGCCGCTTCGCGTTTCAGGGTCATAGGTGCAGAGGATTTCTTGGATTTCACCTGACTCATCTTTGATCACATCATGGCAGTCGATGATGTAGCCGGCGCGAAGGCGCACAGATCCTCCTTTTTTGAGTCGGAAGAATTTTCGCGGTGCATCTTCTTTAAAATCCTCGCGATCAATGAGTAGGTTGGCACTAAAAGGGACTTTTCTGCAACCAGCTTCTGGATTCTCAGGGTTGTTGACGGCATCGTTCGTTTCAACTTGTCCCTCTGGCCAATTAGTGATGGTAAGTTTTACGGGATTAAGCACGACCATTTTTCGCGGCGCTACCTTATTGAGATGTTCTCTCACCGCATTCTCGAGACGAATAATATCGATGGTGCTGTTGAATTTCGCGACACCAACATCTGTGCAGAAATTACGAATCGATTCGGGTGTATATCCCCTCCGACGATAGCCGCTGAGAGTTGGCATACGAGGGTCGTCCCATCCGTTTACATGCCCTTCTTTCACCAATTGCAGCATGAATCGTTTGCCTACCAAGAGACTACTGAGCTTTAGCTTTGCAAACTCAATTTGTCGGGGATGGTGAATTCCAAGTTTCTGGCAAAACCAATCATAGAGTGGACGATGATTCTCAAATTCTAGAGTGCAAATGGAGAAGCTGATATTTTCGAGCGAATCACTCTGTCCATGTGTCCAGTCGTAAGTTGGATAAATGCACCACTTGTCGCCGGTTCTGTGATGATGGGCTCTCAAGATGCGATACATAACAGGATCTCTCATGTTCATATTAGGAGATGCCATGTCGATTTTCGCACGTAGCGATTTAGCTCCATCCGCAAATTCGCCCGATCTCATTCTTCGGAAGAGATCGAGGTTCTCGTCTATTGTGCGATTTCGGAAAGGGCTATTTTGGCCGGTCTCCGTCAGCGAGCCTCGATATTTTCGCATTTCGTCCGCGGAAAGGTCGCAAACATATGCGTCACCGTTTTGAATGAGCAGTTCCGCCCAATCATAGAGTTGATCGAAGTAATCGCTGGCAAAATGCAGCGAATCCCATTCAAAGCCGAGCCATCGAATGTCATTTTTGATTGCTTCGACATATTCAGTGTCTTCTTTAACCGGATTGGTGTCATCAAAACGTAGATTGCATGTTCCATCATGCTTTTTTGCCAAGCCGAAATTCAGACAAATACTCTTGGCGTGTCCAATGTGCAGGTATCCGTTTGGCTCTGGCGGGAACCTCGTATTCACGGTCTTAAATCGCCCAGAAGCGAGATCTGAGTCAATCGCCTGTTCAATGAAATTTTTCGTTTCGCGTTTCGTTGAGTTGTCAGTCATTGATTAGTGTTCCTCGCAGTGAATCCGCGATTTCTCGAAGTTGTATCTTTGTCTTGATACGCTTTGTGATCACCAGTTATTGTTTTGAGGCCAAATCTGAGGAGCTTGGCATTGAACTAGCTGGCGGATTGGATTCGCAGGTTAGGCATCAGTTAGTGAATCGATTTTGTTTAACGAACGTGGTGATGCCATCCCGGAGATTTGTAAATACTAAATTTTGAGCTGGCTGCTTGGATGAATTTAATCAAGCATTTAGAACTGTGCTGCTTTTATCCATACTGAGCGATTCGCCTCGCGTTTGACCGCATCATGACAAGTTCTTGTTGCTGAGGCGACCAACTCGAAATCACTTGCAACCGCTGAGGATTAGGTTTTTGCGAGCTTTGATTTTCCCGAACTAGTGTTCGCAGTTTGGTTGTCTGCATCTTCGCTCGATGTATCATCTGATTCCGCTTGCTTGAGGGATCGAACAAAATTGATAAGGTGCCAAACGTCATCTTGTTCGAACTGTCCTTCAACAAACGTTGCTGCTGGCATCGGTGAACCTTCAATTCCCTGCATGATTCGACGATAAAGGTTTTCAGCCGTTGATCCGCCGCGGAAGATGCCCTCGGTAAAGTTCCTTGGCATCGCGTTTTGAGGCTTTAATGCCCCTCTAGCAAGTAAGGGTATCAGCTCATCGATATTTTCAGGCTTAACACCGATCCTTGAAGTCCAATCTTTCGTCCAGTCATCAAAATCCGTGGTCTGGCCGTTACCCAAGCCTTTCTCCCCGTGGCACTTACTGCAGGCAGCAACTTTACCGACGAACACTTCTTGCCCACGTTGGATGGAGGCGCGAATCGCC
>Ga0181559_10000421_pt1 | contig 38496 bp, 29 predicted proteins | sample 011ome_21_FD_133752 | JGI IMG/M metagenome (GOLD analysis project Ga0181559, IMG submission 133752) | Coastal salt marsh microbial communities from the Groves Creek Marsh, Skidaway Island, Georgia - 011508AT metaG (megahit assembly) | ecosystem: Environmental > Aquatic > Marine > Intertidal... | reverse complement strand
ATGGCATCTCGATCAACCTGCACGTAAGCGGACTTCAGGTGTTCGCCCACGTCTACCTCTTGATTTGATTCTTCCAGTTCGCGTTTGTAGCTGAAACGTACAAATAGAAACCCGCTTTCTGGCTCTTCGATGCAGGTCACGCTCTGCGCCGTAATCTGATCAATTTCTGCGATAGTGCTGGTGTGAATTTTCTGTTCTGGATAAAGCAGCACATGCTCGCAGAATCGGCTATTGCCAACTTTGATAGTGCGCAGGAATTCATTATGGCCAAGCGGCTTGACAATGCATTCCAGGCTGCGATTGAATTTCTGTGGATTGCGCGCTCTAAGCTCAAGACCTTGCCAGAGCGCTTCGCGGCTAATAGGCGTAAGGTTAGCGTCATTCAGGTCATTGACCTGAACAAGATGTTCAAACTCCAGCAATTGACTATCCTGTTATTCAGCGTCGTTGCAGTGTAACCCATGTCTGTTCTTGAAAGGACAAGCAAGGATAGTTGCTGGTGGCCTGTCATAGGTTTGTGAACGGGTTTTTCCAACGGTTTGCAGAGTCGCTTGTGCTTACATAGGGCACCGCTGCCTTGCTACTTCTCAGACGTTTTTGCACCGCAAACCAATCGCCAGTGGAAAATTGCAGGATCTCAGTTCGACAAGAGTCATTGACTCTAAGTAGACTCCCCCTCGACTTTGAGTTTCGCTCTCACTTTCGAACTCAATCTGGCCCTCAATTTTCTTTAGTAATGGATTCAACAATGAACACGGATACCCTCTTCAGGCCCTTTATTCATCCCAAGCTCGAATTACCCAACCGCATTGTGATGGCGCCTATGACCCGCCAGTTTTCCCCTGGCGGTATTCCGGATGACAGTGTGTGTGATTACTACCGGCGTCGCGCTGAAGGTGAAGTGGGATTGATTATTACCGAGGGCACCACGGTCCCCCACAAAGCCGCGTCATCCCATGTGCAGATTCCTCGCTTTCATGATGAGGCTTTGGAGGGATGGGCCAAAGTAGTGGAAGATGTCCACGCTGCCGGTGGCAAGATCGCGCCCCAGCTGTGGCATGTGGGTGTGATTCGCAAACCTGGCGAAGGACCCTATCCGGATTTTCAAACGGTTTCTCCTTCGGGCTATCTGCGCCCGGAAAAGAAAGTATTAGAGCCCTTATCAACAGCAGAAATTGATGATCTGATTGCCGCCTATACCCAGGCTGCGGTGAACGCGAAGGCATTGGGCTTTGATGCTCTGGAGCTGCACGGTGCCCATGGATATTTGATCGACAATTTCTTCTGGGAAGGCACCAATGTCAGAGATGATGAGTACGGTGGCTCACTGGTGAAGCGCACGCGATTTGCGGTTGCAATTATTGAGTCAATCCGCGCTGCGATCGGTGAAGACTTTCCAATCATACTGCGTTTTTCGCAATGGAAGCAGCAGGACTATGACGCCAGGCTAGCACAGAGCCCGGAAGAGCTAGAGCAGTTTGTGACGCCTCTGTCGGCTGCGGGTGTAGATTTATTCCACTGCAGTAACAGGCGTTTCTGGGATCCGGAGTTTGAAGGCTCTGACCTCAATCTGGCAGGCTGGGTAAAGAAGCTTACCGGCAAGCCAATCATCAGTGTGGGCAGTGTGGGTCTCACCGAAGAGTTCATTGCCACCTATCGGGAAGGTACTGCCGAGGTAGCTGGCATCGATGAGCTCATCACGCGGATGGAGGCCGATGAGTTTGACCTGATCGCGGTTGGCCGTGCCCTGCTGGCCAATCCGGATTGGCCAAAATTGATTCGCACCGGAGAAACGGACAAAATCAAGACCTTCAGTAAAGATCAGCTTACCGAATTAGTCTAGTCGGAATCAGTCTATGAAAAAGATCACTGTCCTGTTTGGTGGACTCGCCGCGGTTGGCCTTGGTGTCAGCCTGTGGCTGTTTTCAGCACCACCGGTTGATGCTGGCGCCGTTGTTCCCACTGATGTTGAAGCTATCGCCAGAGGGGAATACCTGTTTATCGCTGGTGGCTGCATCAGTTGCCATAAAGGCGACGACGATGAGAGTGTGCCCAGCGGTGGCTATGCTTTGGAATCTGATTTCGGGACTTTTTATGCGCCAAACATAACGCCTGATGTGGAAACCGGGATAGGTAACTGGAGTGGCGCAGACTTTCTCGCTGCGCTAAAACATGGCCGCGCGCCAGATGGCAGCTTCTACTACCCAGCCTTTCCCTATCGCTCCTACGCGGGTTTGACCGATGAGGACGTACTCGACATGGCGGCTTATATCATGTCGCTGAACCCAGTCCGCTATCAGGAGCCTGAACCAGAACTGGTACCCTGGCTGCAGCGCCCGCTGGTCGCTGGCTGGAACTTGCTGGCTGATTTCTCCCAGCCAGAGCCGGAAGTATTCGAGGATGACTTAATCGCTCGTGGCGCCTATCTCGCCAGAAATCTTGCTCATTGCGGCGAGTGTCACACGCCTAGAAATGGCCTGGGCATTCCAGACTGGAGTCGTGAATTCGCTGGTGCCGAACTGGGAGAAGAGGTGGTCGAGGCGATTGATAGTGAGGCGCTCGAAGAATGGAGCTTTGCCAATTTTGATTTGTTTCTGATTCTGGGCATGAAGCCAGAAGGTGAGTTCGTCGGTGGCGATATGAATGAAGTTATCGAGTTCAACACCAGCAACCTGACGGATGAAGACCGCGATGCCATGGCGGCATTCTTTACTCGTCATCACGCCGGCGATTAGGTTCAACTAACACGACAATCTTGCCGCAGTGCTTTGCTTCTTCGAAACGCCGAATCGCCTGTGGCACTTCCTCAAGACTATAGCGTTTGTCCACTGCCGGTATCAATTTGCCGGACTCCACCAGGCCGGTAAGCTCACCCAGGCCTTTGTTTGGCTTTAACCCCAGTACGGCAACGCGTTTGTTGTAGCGCTTAAAAATCCATTTCTTGAGCAGGACATACTGTGTAACGCGCCAACTATCACCGCCAATACTCAGGTAGATGCCTCCAGGCTTAAGCGCCTTAATGACCTTGAGAGGCGAGTGCGTGGATTTGTTATCCAGGATGATGTCGTATTGAATACCGCTTTCCGTATAGTCTTCTTGCTCGTAATCAATTACCTTGTCAAAACTGAGCAGGTGCATATATTCCTGTTTTCTCTCGCTATCTACCCCAGCAACCCGCGCCTTGAACAGCTTGGCGTACTGTAGACCCAGCGTCCCTACGCCGCCGCCTGCACCGTTAATCAAGACAGATTGCCCCTGGGAAAGTTCTGCGATGTCTCTGAGACCCTGCAGGGCCAGCAAGCCAGCATGGGGAATTGCAACCGCCTGGGCGAAAGAAAGATTACTTGGCATGTGGGCAAGCGCGTCATGTCTCACGCTTACAAACTCAGCATAGCCACCAAAGCGGCTGTCGCTGAGATCGCCGTAGACTTTGTCGCCGGGTTTAAACCGTGTAACTTCGCTGCCGATCTGCTCTACGACGCCGGCGATTTCACAGCCAATGATTGCAATCTTCGGCCGGAACAGACCGATAAAAAAGCGCATGAAAATCGGCTTGCCGTATAGCAAGCCCAGATCCCAGTCATTTACCCCAGCCGCATGAATCTTCACCAATACCTCGCCAGCTTTTGGGCTGGGGGTATCGACTTCCCGCAGACTTAATTGTTCCGGGGGGCCGTATTTGTGCTGGACTATGGCGCGCATGGGCTCAGTTTAGCCATTCCTGGCTGCTTCGAATACCTCTGGCAGTGCCACAACCCACAACCCACAACCCACAACCAGGAGCGGCCATGTTTCACCTCAAGGCGCGGAGTGCTGTGGGAGTTCTATTCTTTTTTCGCCGAAAATTTTGTCATTCTTAAGAAGGTGCCTACTCTGAGTCAGGCAAACAATTTTGACTATAGGAGATTGCGAGGCGCGAACTCACGGAAGAGGAAGCAGCAATGGTCAGTGGCGGCGCTACGGAAGGTGCTCCGCTGAATACAAGCGGTTCTCAGAGCCTTGTTGGGCCAACATTCGGTGCCCATCGCGAGTTCCCGGGACTATTCCAACCCATGCCGAAGTTGGACATCGGCGCTGAAATCGAATCCATGATTCGGGAATCGTGAGCTGTTCACGCCAGGCATTTAGAGACTCACTGGTAAAAATAGCCGTATAGACATTTACAAGCTGTTGAATGATTGATTTAAAAAGCAATAAAAAAGGGCAGCGAAGCTGCCCTTTTGATTTTCTCAGCAATGAGTAGTGGCTAATCTGTATCAACCCGATAGGTGTCGTGGCAGTTACCGCAAGATCCACCGAAGGCGCGGAATGCACCCATGGCCGTGGCGAAGTCGCCGCCGGAGGCTGCATCGGCAAAAGCGTTGGCATTGTCTTCCAGAGCCTGGGCTTTGGCAGCAAAGTCATCCATGTTTTCCCAGATGCTGTCCAGGGCAGTAGTCTCCACGTCGAAGTCGCGGGTGTCCTGCGCCAGTACTTCAGGGATCATGCTGGCGATGGCTGCAACTCGGCGGGCATTGCGCTCTGCTACCGCGGCATCAAAAGGGGCACCCTGCGCCATACCGGCGATTGGGATCAGGTTAAATCTCAGGGTCTTGAACAACGCTTTACGCTGATCGACGGCCATCGCTGCACGTTCTTCCGGGGTCATGTCATTCTGTGCTGAAGCAACAAACAGCAGGCCCGACGCGGTAACGCACAGGGCAGAAATCAGGACTAGTATTTTCTTCATTTTTTTATCTCCAACTCCTACAGGGAAATGCGCTCAATCTGGACCTGGCATCGGTCTTGGTTGCCGATACAGCCAGGATTCTATAAGTCAGATCAAACAGTGCCCGACTATAGTACAAAGACTTGGAAAATGTCACCGCAGCGCGGCAATCTGTTGCTAATTCGCGACTTCTTTCCAGACAAACAGCTTGGTCGCGGCCAAAAAGCTAATAACAAACCACACGCCGATACCAAGCAGGCTGGGTGCTATCGCCATGAGAGTGGCACCGGCGTTGGCGATTTCCCGCATCCCGGTAGAGACAAAGGAGAGGGGTAGTAGTTGGGCTACGGGCTGAATCCATTCGGGCATGGAATCGATTGGATAAAAAATCCCGGAGAGAAAGATCTGGGGCATGATGACAATATTGCCAAGCGCGCCAATTGACTCCTGGGTCTTGGCCAGGCTGCCCAGGCTGAAACCCTGACAGAGAAAAACGACGGTTCCCAACATGATGACGAAATAGAACGCCAGGAAGCTGCCGATAATGCGGATATCCAGCAAGAGAACGGCAAACAGTATGAGAACGGAGACTTGCACTAACACAATAAGCATACGTGCCATTGCGATTGAAGCGATAAAGTCTCCAGGCTCAATGGGCGTGACGAACAGTCGCTTGAGAATGCCCTTGCGGCGGTATTCGACGATGTTAAAACCGCTGCCTGCAATAGACAGATTCATCAGGGTTAATGCCATCAATCCTGGAAGCAAGAAATCAATATAACGCTGCGAGCGTGCCTGTACGTCTTCAATGACAATGGCAAACATGGGTTCGATGCCGCGAAACTCACGCTCGATCGAGAGCAGGGTTTGATCCAGCACCGGCATGATCAGGCCAAGCTGGGCTACCTGCGCTGCATCCACAACCACGTTGATCTCCGCCGTACTGCCACTTGCAAGGTCACCAAAGTCTGCTGGCAATTCCAGCACCATCGTCTGGTCGCCTGCCACCAGCTCTGCGCGCAGCAATTCTGCCTCTCCAACAGTGACGTCGAATAGCGGAGATTCTGTTAGCAGTTGCACGAAGTTTGCTGCCGTGGCATTGCTGCTGTCATTTACGATGCCGATGCTTATTGCTTCCTGCTCTCTGCTGCTAGAGAGGCTGAACACCGTCATGAAAATTACCGGGAAAAACAGGCTGAAAAAAATCGAGCGGCGATCACGCAGGAAAATTTTCAGGAACACGGTGGTCAGGTGGCGTTGCTGCGCGGTCAGAATCATTTGCTGCCCCTATTCCCTGAGTCCATGGCCGGTGAGCACCAGAAAAACATCCTCGAGGTCGCCATGCAGTGGCGCCTCGGGAGGTTCCGGGGCATGTTCCAGAATCAATTCCTGAGGCGTACCTTCAGCAATGATCTTGCCGTGATCCATGATGGCGATGCGATTGCACAGCTGTTCCGCTTCTTCCATGTTGTGCGTCGTTAGGACAATAGTCATACCTGACGCATTCAAATCCTGTATCAGCTCCCACAAGTTGCGCTTTGCCTGTGGATCCAGCCCAGTGGTGGGTTCATCAAGGAACAATACTTTAGGATCGTTGACTAACGCACAGGCTATGGAAAAGCGTTGTTTCTGACCGCCAGAGAGGGAGGCAGGCTTGGCTCTGGCCTTTTCCTCAAGCTGCACTTTGGCAAGCAGCGTCATAGGGTCAATGGTGCTGTTATAAAGCGCCGCAAACAGCGACAGCAATTCTTCCAAATTTATATTGTCAAAGTATTCATTGGCCTGCAGCTGAACACCGATAACCTGTTTAACTTTGTAGGGATTCTCGTTGACACTGAAGCCGTCGATTGTTGCGATCCCGCCGTCTATGTCATTGAGGCCCTCCAGCATCTCCAGGGTGGTAGTTTTGCCCGCGCCATTGGGCCCCAGGATGCCGAATATTTCTCCCTGTGCGATTGCAAGGGACACGCCGTTAACGGCATAGAATTTTTCGGACTTGTTCTCAGGCAGTGGATACTGCTTTTGAAGATCGGTGACTTCGATAATTGGCATTAACACTTCTCTTCACAAGGGCAAACAGCGGCGAAGTATGATAACTGATGCGCTTGGAATGTACCCATAAAAAGAGGTAGGCGAAAACTTTCAGATCGTGGGCCTGAAGACTGCTATTCGCCTACACACAGAGGTAACTAGTAGTCGTAGTCGTTTCGATAGTGTGAGTGTCGTGAATACTGGGAATGTCGACGCCTGGGTTTGATAGGCGCCAAAAAGAAATAGAATACCCAGGCAAACCAGCTCAGGCAGAACATCGCCAGTAACCAGGCAATCTTTTCAAAACCTGTGGTTTCGTCCGAGGTAGCAATAATCCAGAAAGGCAGAAACCAGACGGCAAGACAAAAAATACTGAAAACGATGCTGACGCCCATCGCGGCGAGGGGAATAAGGGCCAGCATGCCAATAATGACCAAAAAGATTACAACCAGGTTGCCAAGGGTTTTCATAATGTTCTCCGCAAACGCGGTATTGCGTTTTTCGTGCTAAATTCGCTAAGTTGTAGCTTTATGGTTAAAGTAAATGCGAGAACCGTGCCAACTTATTATATTCATTAAAAACAGACAGTTAGAGAATCTCGAAGTGACTAATGCCCGGTTGAAAAGCCTCTAAAGTGGTGAATTTCCCCACTCAGGGAAGTTAGGATGAATTGGGCGATGGCCGTGTCTGCTGTGGACCTGGCCATGAATTCCTCATCCTAGAAGGAGTAAACATTATCGTCGCCAAAGATACGCCCAGACTGCTGATCCGTCAGGCCACGCCTGCTGATGCGTCCTTCATGCTGGAACTACTCAATGAGCCGGCCTGGCGGAAATTTATCAGACAGCACGATGTAAACTCGGCACCCGCCGCGCTCGACTACTTGGAGGAACGAATCTTCCCAGCCTATGAAGAGGGTATGGGGTTCTGGCTAGTTGCTGAAAAATCCAGTCAGCTGCCAATCGGCATCTGTGGTTTAGTCAAGCGCCCTTATCTCGAACAGGTCGACCTTGGGTTCGGCTTTCTCGAGCGGGCTTGGGGCAAAGGGTTTGCTCGAGAGGCTGCCCTGTCGGTGATAGAGTACGCCGACTCGGTGCTGCAGCTGCCGGAGTTGTGGGCTATTACCGTGGCGGAAAATGCACAGTCAATCACCTTATTGGAAAAGTTGAGTTTTTCATTCAGCAAAACATTAAGTAACCCGGAAGGTGAAGCGCTAGAGCTGTATTCCCTCCGACTTGGAGTTAAGTAATTTTGTAATTTTAATTGGCTTTAGCTGTCTGACTGTTAGATGCGCAAACAGCATTCGGGCGCAATAGCCGTGAGCGTTGCAAGTCAATTAGTAAACTATGCATGCTTTCTATCATGCCAAGACTAACTTCCATCAGAGAAATTTGTAATGACACTTCGAAGCTTTCTGTCTGTACTGCTGATCTTTTTCGCTTGCGGTACGCAGGCCGATGACTTCAATAATCGCGTCGACGCTATTTTCGCTGACATCGACAGGGACGTGGATCCGGGCTGCAGCGTCGGCGTTGTCGCTGCAGGCCAACTCATTCATCAAGCCGGATACGGGCTGGCTAATCTGGAATTAGGTGTGCCTCTTGATGGCAGTCATCTGCATCGCATCGGTTCAGTATCGAAGCAGTTTACTGCCTTCTCGGTGCTGCTATTGGCAGATGAGGGCAAGATCAATCTTGATGACGATATACGTAAGCATCTTCCAGAGCTGTTGGACTATGGAGTGCCAGTCAGTATTAATTCCATACTCGGCCACATTGGTGGCATGGCGGACTACGACTACATCTCCGGCGGTGATGCTGGTGAGGTAGAAGGTGGTCTCAACATTGAGTCGGCAGCGGGAGGCCCATTTCGCATCGGCAATGAAGATTATCTTACGATTGCGGAATTCTATGATGTGGTAAAGCGAGCACCGCTACGCCACCCACCCAATGAAAAGTATGAGTACAGTAACCTGGGTTACTTCTTGCTTTCTATGCTAGTCGAAGAAGTGTCTGGCGAAACGCTACGTCAGTATGCGCACAGACGAATCTTCCAACCGCTGGGAATGGGTAATACATTCTTTAGTGACGAACCTTCTGAAATTGTAAGGAATCGTGCCAGCGGTTACCGGCCTTCTGACGAAGGCTATGTTACCGACATGACCAATCTGTTCTGGGTAGGAGATGGTGGACTACATACTAATGTTGAAGACCTGGCGATCTGGGACCAGCATTTCTACAATCCGCGCCTGGGCAGCAATCCAGAGGAGTTAATGGCACAGTTCCTGACGCCAAACAGTGTGTTTCCAAGCGGTGATGGCACGCTCTACGCCAACGGTCAGAATATCGGTGAGCTTGATGGGCGCAAGCGGATCGCTCATGGTGGGGGATGGTTGGGGGTTACGACTTACTATTCACGCTATCCCGATGATGAGGTCTCTACCATCATTCTCTGTAATGATGTGAGTCTATCTCCCTACAATTTTTCCAGGGCCATTGAACAGGCGTGGTTCGATAGCCGCGAGTAATTTTTGCCAGCCACTAGTCGATAGAAATTTTCTCCAGGGGCACATAGTCCAAATCAAATCCGAAGGCACGAGGCTCGGTGACTGCCAGAGCTTCGGGTGTACGGTAGTGGTGTGTACATCCTATGCCATACACTGCGACACGTTGACCGTAACGCATGCGCTCTGCATTGAGTGAGCGCGAGGTTTCCTGTTCCACAACGCAGATAAGATCTGGCACGCTGGCTACGACTCTGTCTCCAATCTTTGCCACCAGGTACTCGTTTTTGATCAGCAGTTCCATTTTAGTCTCGGCGTTGTCTCTGGCACCATTACTGCCGCCACTACCTGTGCTGCCAAAGCCCTGCAGTGTTGCTGTGCCTACGTCGTAACCGCCGATAATCTTGCGCTCGCTGTCGACGACCTTGCCAGTAAACAAGTGCTTAATGACGCCATAATCACTTTCTGCAAACAGCTTGAACAGGTTGTCCTGAATGGCATCTATCACGCCACCATGACCGCGCAATAATCTTCCGAGCTCCACGGCGAAGCTGATGGTGTGAGGAATTGCACTACGCTTGACCAGTTCCCCGCTCATACCGTGTTCCGCCGATGAAATCATGCCACCCATGGCGACGGCTTTGGCGCGTATTTCTTTTTCGAAGGTAAGCGCATCCTCACACTCCAGGAGTTCCGAATTACCGAAGGCATCCATGATTACAGCGGGTGTTGGTTTGGCACCATAGATAGGGAATGTCATCATCTGCGCCTCCGGGAGCGCGCGCCCCATGCCGTCACCATCGACACAGGGAATGCCTTTAATTGCAGCGACAAACAGTGGAATGGTGCTGTTACCACCGCCTACTTCGAACGGAATCACGGCGTCAATTTTCTTGCCAGTAATCTCTTCATACTTGTTGAGCGCACCGATGGCTTCTTCTTCGGTTGGCAGCTGTTCCAAGGTCACGGTGGGGGCGCCAACCATGCCGATGCTAACGACAAAAGCATCGTCGGCCAGATCTTCCGGAGAAATCAATGTCGCGGCACCATACTTTTCTAACAGCTGCTCTGCCAGAAGCTGCGAGACATAGGGATCGCCGCCACCTCCGGTTGCCAGAAAGGCTGCACCGGCACAAAGATCTTTAATATGCTCAGCACCAATTATTTTCATGGGGTTTGTTTCAAGTCTCCAACTACTTTGATGCGAATCCTGGCGGCGTCATCGTCCATGTAGCTCATGGTGGTTTCTTCCATATCCAGCACTCTGAGTGTGTCCGGGTCGGCGCCTGCAGCCATGGCTTTATGCCGCGCTTCCTCGGTGGCTGCTGCGAGCGCATCATCTCGGTTTATTTTTGCGTAACTTACAATGTGTTCAACTTCGCCGCCGACCTGGGCGATGGCGGCGCCAATGGCATTGGCGACACCGGCATGCTCAGGATGAATAACTTCAGAGGCAGTGCTTAATTCTCGCGAGACCAGGATAGCGCCGCCGCCTACAAGGATTACGGGCACCGGCTCTTCACTGGGCCGCATCTTGTCCACCGCATCATCAATCATTTGGTGCATGGTGACTGTGGCGCGTTCAACCAGCGCTGGGTCTAGATCGGCTACGCGGGAAACGTCACCCACATCTGCCGAGCCATTGGCCACCGCGATATCAGTCGCCGTGAGGGTTGAGCCCCCAAACACGAGGCCTTCCTTCACCAGGCGATGACCCACGGATTGGGGTCCGAGTCGGTTTCCGTTTTCAGTCACTAGGCTGCCGCCACCGAGTCCTATGGGCAAGATGTCCGGCATGCGAAAATTAGTGCGAACGCCGCCTACATCGATGTGACTATTGCTCTCTCTGGGAAACCCCTTCGCCAACACGCCAACGTCTACGGTAGTCCCGCCTATATCCACGACGATGGCATCGGCAATACCGGAGAGAATGGCAGCGCCGCGCAGACTGTTGGTGGGCCCGCTCGAAAAAGTCAGAGCAGGGTAGCGGGCGATATAGTCCGCCGACATCAAGGTGCCGTCATTTTGGCTGACATAGAATGGGCAATGAATTTTTCGCTCTCCCAGTGCCGCCTGCATATTCGACACCACTCGATGGGCGAGCTTGCCCAGGGCCGCGTTTAGCAGCGCAGCATTTTCGCGTTCCAGGATGCCAAGGCGTCCTATTTCATGGCTTACGGTGATATTGGCATCTGGAATACGCTGTCTAAGATATTTCGCGATGGCTAACTCATGGTCGGCGTTCGCGGGCGAGAAAGCCGCTGCCACGGCAATCGACTTTAAGCCTTTTTGTACGATGTCATGGATGGCCAGATCCAGCGCGCGCTCATCGAGCGGTGCAATCTCTTTACCATTGAACAGGTGACCACCCCCGATCATGTAGCGGTGGTCACCGAGTGCCGCGGCAATGTCTTCCGGCCAGTCGCACTTTGGCGGTAAACCTGAACCCGTGGGCAGGCAGGCGCGGATAATCGCAGTGGGGCAAAGCTCTTTGCGCTCGATTACGGCATTGGTGAAATGGGTCGTACCAATCATAACGGCGTCGATGGCGGTGGCAGTGACATGAGCGTCCAGCATAACGGCATCAAGCGCCTCCATGATGCCCTGTCGCACATCACTGCTGGTGAGTGCCTTGTGTGAGCTTACGATGTCCATGCCGTCCATTAACACCGCGTCGGTGTGGGTGCCGCCAACATCGATACCGATTCGCATTAATTCACGACTCCACTGCGCTGTAACTTTGCCGGCCATAGTCTGCGGCAGATCAGGTAGATTGGCGCAGTAATTACCAGAGCATCAAGGGTTGGAATAGTCGAGAGTGAAAATTCACTCACGAACGTAAAAGCGGAGATCGCGGTGCCGATCACCCAGGCCACGATGGCGGCGCGGTCATAGTCCGGCAGGCTGTCCTGCAGTGTTAGAGAGTAGTTTTTCTGCTTAAGCACAAAGTAGTCGGTCAAGTAGATGCTTGCTACCGGCGGCACGATAACACCCAGCCATTCCAGGAAACCAATGAAATAGTCGGTGATGCCAATCATCGCCAGTGCCGTGCCAATCACGCCGCAAGCGACCGTGAGTTTCCATTCAGGGATTTTGGGTTTTATGATGGCCACGGCCAGTGTGGTGCTATAAAGGTTCACACTGTTAGTAGTCCAGGTCGCGAATACCAGTATGACAAAGGCGCTTCCCACCAGGCCCAGGGCAATCATATAGGCCATGGGGTCCAGCAAGCCGGTGACGATGGCAGGAGCCACACCCATTAACATGGAAAAACAGTTACCGACCCCGTTGCCCAGCACCGAGGCAGACACGCAGTCTTTTACCGACCTGGCGTAACGGGATAAGTCCGGCATCAATACCACGCCGACGATGAGGCTTCCGATCACGGTGGACACCGCCGTGCTGAAATAGGTGGGGTTGCTTCCATCCGTGCTAAGCACGGTTTCCCAGCTGGAGTCCGCCAGGGACAGGTTTGACACGTAGAGTAAAAATAAAATCAGCAGCGGTACCGCGAACAGAGCGAGTCGGTCGATGGCCTTGAAGCCAAAGATAGTGGTGATCAGTATCAACACGCTGGAGATCAGGGTGAGTAGCCAGGTAGGCGGTGACACCGCGAACATCTCCTCGAACGCGATGGCGAGGGTCTCTCCGAAAAAGCCTGCAGTGACTGCAAACCAACCCAGGAGTGTTAGGCCGAGCAGGGCATTCACAAAATCTGAACCACGGCGCCCAAAAACGAATTCGATTATCAAGTAGCTGCTAAGGCGAGTTTCCGCACCGACGATGGCCGCGGGTATAGACATGATAGAAAGAACCAGGGAGGCTAGTCCGACTGCCTTGGCGGTGCCGATAAACCCCAGCTGCTCTGCTGTAATCGCACCGGTATAAAGGGTAGGCAGAGTCAGGCAGATGCCGAAAATTACTATGCCTACTGACCAACCGGAGACTGTCTCGTCTTCCCGTACTGGGACGCGGGCGCTTTCATCAAAGTATTCGGTGAATTCGCTCAATTGTTTTTCTGGTCGGTAGCTTGAGAGATTGGCTTATTAATAGTCGATGTTAGAATCATTGCATTCAACATTGCGCTGTCATCATTCTAACAGTGACTGGTTATGCATTCACTCACTAAGCGCTCTCTCGAACTTGCTTGCGGAGGAAAAGACGCCAATGACTGAGCGACCGATTGCATTAATCACCGGCAGTAGCCGTGGCATCGGCGCGGCCAGTGCACGCTTGTTTGCCAGTCAGGGTTATGGAGTCTGCATCAATTACTTTCGAAACGCAGAGGCGGCTGAAAATGTTGCCAGAGACGTCAGGGCCGCAGGGGTTGCGTGTATTACAGTGCAGGCAGATGTCTCGCTTGAGGCAGATACGCAGCGGCTGTTCGAGACAGTGGATAGAGAGCTCGGCACATTAACTACCCTGGTGAATAATGCCGGCATCCTGCTCAAGCAGAGTCGCTTGCTGGGCATGGATGCCGATCGTATCAACAAGCTGTTCACGACTAACGTGACGAGTTGCTTTATTTGCAGCCGGGAAGCTGTTAAAAGGATGTCCACAGCCAGCGGCGGTGAGGGCGGAACCATTGTGAATGTTTCTTCCATCGCTGCAGTGCTGGGCTCCCCTAACGAATACACAGATTATGCTGCCACCAAAGGGGCTATCGATACCTTCACCCGAGGCCTGGCGCTGGAAGTCGCTGGCGAAGGCATTCGCGTGAACGGCGTTCGCCCAGGCATCATTGATACAACAATACATGCTGATGGCGGAGAGCCGGGCAGAGTCCAGCGCCTTGGGCCTTCAGTTCCCCTCGGGCGCGGCGGTACCGTGGAAGAAATCGCTGAAGCAATCTATTGGCTGGCGTCTGACAAATCCTCTTATGCAACCGGAACAACGATAGATTTATCCGGCGGGCGTTAGGCAAGAAAAAGCAGCTAGCGTTCGCCAAACTTGCTGAGTACCACACCATAAACCGCCATCGCGTCCCACAGGTTTTGTAGCCTGAGATTTTCGTTCTCGCCATGTTGATTGTTGTCGTGATTGGCCAGCGGCAACACGATAATGGGCGTATCCATGCGATTGGCAAAGGCGTTCAGTGGTAGCCCACCCCCCATGGTTGGCGTCTGGATGAGTTCCGGTGCCAATTCCTGCATTATCTGAATCAATCGCTGCGCCATGGGACCATCCATCGAGGTCCTCAGGCCCGGGCTGCCGCCACCGCGCCAATCCAGTTTTACTACCTTGGCATTGGCGCGCAGAATCTCATCTGTGGGATCTTCGTACACAATGAAAAAACCTTCTGCGCGGATGTGGTCCTCGATGATCTGACGAATTCGTTCCGGCTGTTGATTGGGTACCAGGCGCAGATTCAGCGAGACCGTGGAACTGGACAGGATGATATTGCGACCCTGGCTACCAACTCCGCCACCGACGATGCCCCTCGCGTTAAAAGCAGGCAGTGTGACCAGTTCTTCAATGCGAGTTCCCGCACCCTCGGGTGTATTCACCGCGAGCTCATCTTTGAGCTGCTCCTCGATATTGGGCATTGCAGCAATTGCTGCCCGCTCAGACTCGGTGAGAGTCGCCACATTGTCATAATAGCCATCGATAAGAATGCGCCCGGTTTCATCGCGCATGCTGGTGAGTAGATAGGCCATAGTCATGATGGGGTTAGGTGCCCAGTTGCCATAATGGCCAGAATGCAGCGGGCGGTTCGCACCATAGGTGGTGATATCCAGGGTGCGGCCGCCGCGTACGCCAAACACCAGCTGCGCCTGTCGGGACTGGTGCATAGGACCATCACAAAATAGCAGCAAATCCGCATCAAACAAGCCAGGGTTGTCATCGATGACCTGGCCTAGTGTCGGTGAGCCAAGTTCTTCCTCTCCGTCCAACAGCAGCTTCACATTGACCGACAGATTGATGTTGTTTGCGCGCAGTGCATCCAGCATATGAATGATCGCAATCACGGGCATTTTGTCATCGCCCGCGGAGCGGGCATAGATGCGCCATTCCGGATCGAAGGCGCCATCGACGCTAGCAATCTCGATGGGCTGGCCGCCCTGCTGCATAGGGGCATCCAGCAGGGTCGGAGTAAACGGCGGGTAAGTCCAGTTCTCTACCTGCACTGGTTGGCCATCGAAATGCGCATAGATCAGGATTGTTTCTTCAGCGCCAGGTGTCATCATTTCTGCATAGACATAGGGCGCGCCGCCGGAACGCAAGGTCTGCACTTCGAACCCCCGTGGCTCCAACAGAGTTCGAATATGTGCGGCATTCGCCTGCATGTCTTCCAGGTTCGTGGCCACATTCGGAAACGAAAGCAATTCCGCGAAATCCTGAATGATCTGCTTCTCCCTGCTGCTGCGATACTGATGAATGCTGTCGGCGATCTCCAGAATCGAGGGACTCTGTGCCTGGACGGTGCTGGCTTGATTGAGGCTGAAAAGCGCCAGGGTGAAGGCAAGTGCCAGTGCTGCTCTCATGATGGAGATGCTCCCTTGGAGGTTGATGACTGTTGGTGAAATGACCTGATCTTCCGATGCTAACGAAAACTCTGGCCCGAGCAAAGCGGCGTTAGCTGCTGCGGGAGGCATATGGAGAAGATCAATTGAGACTATTTGAAACACCAGTAGCAGAGAGTCGGCTAGACATACTTTAAAACCTGACTATTTACTGCCTGCTAACACATCGGTTTATACTGCGAACATAGAATCCATCCTGCGAGCATCCAACATGGCGACAATCACGAGCAAATGCACTCTGCTTATAAGCTGTATAGCAATACTGGGCCTGGCAGCCTGCAGCGAGCCACAATCAACCCCCCTTGCGAATTCAGAGGCGGCGCCGGTGCTGACAGAGTCATTGCCCACTACGCTGTACGCACCGCAAAACCGTCCCGATGTGAGAGGGCAGATTGGCGCGGTATCTGCAGGCCATCCGCTGGCTGCTCAGGCTGGTATGCGGGTTCTGCAGAACGGCGGCAACGCCACTGATGCCGTCATCGCTATGGCTGGTGTGCTTGCTGTGGTGCGACCCCACATGAACGGGATCGGCGGCGACGCTTTCGGCATCTTCTATGATGGTGAGACCGGCGAAGTCACGGCGCTGAATGCCAGTGGGCGTTCAGGCGCGCTGGCCACGCCGGAGTTCTTTGCGGCAGCTGGCATAGATCGGGTCCCCGGTGTGGGGCCACTGTCTGTCAGTGTGCCCGGTGCAGTTGCAGGCTGGGTTGATGCCCACGAGCGCTATGGCAGCATGGATTTTGCGGATTTGTTAAGCACCGGCATCGACTATGCGCGCAATGGTTTTGCCGTGTCCACCAGGTTAGCGCAAGATTTTGACGAGCAGGGTGCGAACCTGAATCAAGCGGGCCTGGATTTGTATCTACCCAATGCAGCGCCACCGCCGGTAGGCTCATTGTTACGCAACCCAGAGTTGGCAGGCTCACTGGAGATTGTGGCCAGCGAGGGCAAAGCAGGTTTTTATCAAGGCAGTATCGCGCAGCAACTGTCTGCCTTTATCACGGAGCAGGGTGGCTATCTGCGCCAGGAAGACTTTGCTACCCATACCTCGACCTGGGTTGAGCCCCTGCGCGGCGATTACCTCGATCACAGCTTTGTGGTGATGCCTCCAAACACTCAGGGCATAACCCAGCTAGCCCTGTTTGAGATGGCCAGTTCACATGATCTGGCAGTCATGGAACAGAACAGCGCCGATTACCTGCATACCCTTATCGAACTCAAAAAACTGGCTTTTGCCGATCGTGACCGCTGGGTGGCCGATCCGGAAATTGCCAATGTGCCAACCCAGCAACTGCTGGATGCAGACTATCTGCAACAGCGTTCCCAGCTGATCGATATGCGTGTTGCCGCGTCTGAAGTCGCGCCTGGATTCGGCGACGAGATATTTGCTGAGCCTAATGGCAGCCGCTCTGATGCCGGTGACACGGTTTACATCACCGCGGTGGATCAGTGGGGCAATGCGGTAAGCTGGATTCAATCCAACTTCGCCGGCTTTGGTTCCGGCTTGCTGGACGAGGCTACTGGCATTCTCCTTCACAATCGCGGCGCGCTGTTTACGCTGGAGACGGGTCACCCCAACCAGGTCGCGCCGGGCAAACGTCCTTACCACACCCTGTCACCCATGATGGCGCTTTATCCAGACGGTGAGTTCGCGTTTACCCTGGGCACACCTGGCGGTGACAGTCAGACCCAAACCATTATCCAGATCACCCAGAATATGTTGATGTTCGGTATGACGCCTCAACAGGCAATCGAGGCACCGAGGTTTCGCTCCCTGGGTGGTGCGCGCCTGTCGATTGAAAATCGGGTGGCAGAAAACGTGCTGCTGGATCTGCAGTCCCGCGGTCACGAGCTCAATATTATCGAAGGCTGGACCGCGACATTTGGTGGCGCCCAGATGATCCACCATGATCCTGCCACCGGCGTGCTGACGGCAGCGGCGGATCCCAGGCGGGAGGCTTACGCCATTGCCTACTAAACTTGTTTCAGGTTTGTGTGCTTAGTCTATGTGGAACGGTGCCGCAGCACCTCCGGGTAGCCAGATCGTCAAAACAACTGCGGGCTCATCGCCTTCAACTGAGTGAATGATGGTGTCGCCAGGGCGACAGATACCAATCTCGCCGGGCTCCAACACACCGGGCACGCCATTGACGTTGTGGCCGAAGCGTCCGCTCAGCACATAGAAGATTTCAATGGCGTCGTGAGTGTGGGGCTGGCCCAAATAATCTGTATTCAAGGTGAGTTCAGCGATCCGGGTTTCACTGCTGCCGAGGTTGGCAGCATCAACCAGTATCTTCCAGCTCAGCGCGGCGCTTGGGTCGGACTCCAGCAGCGCTTCTTTTGTCAGCGGGCGATACTCGATACCTTGATCCGCACTTTGCGTCACACCCTGGGCCATAGCCACAGCCGGTAACAGCAGTAAGACGATAGCGCCTAACACATTTCTCATAACATACCTTCCGGGTTTATTAGTTGCCGGTATAGCCCGGCCCATGCAATATCCTGCCCGGGCGACGACCGGTGTGAGCGCCACCCTCCACCACGACTTCGCCATTGACCAGCACATACTTCATGCCTTCTGCATATTGATGCGGGTCTTCGAAGGTTGCGCGATCTATAATTTCAGCTGCATCGAAAACGGCTACATCGGCGTAATAGCCCTCGGTGATCAGGCCTCGATCATGAATGTTTAAACGTCGGGCGGATTGGCTGCTCATTTTCTTCACGGCTTCTTCTAATGTGATTACACCGCGCTCGCGCACATAGTGACCGAGGACGCGGGCAAAAGTACCGTACTGCCTGGGATGGGGCGCACCTTCACCAAAGATGCCCACAGGTCCATCTGATCCGATTGCTGTGGCAGGGTGCCGCATGATCAAGTCCACATCGTCGGGACCGATGGCGTGGTAAACCGCCGTGGCACCGCCACCTCTGATAATGTCGAAAACAACGTCTGCCGCATTTTCCGGGGTTGGCTCCATGCCAGCTTCCATAGCGAGATCAGCAAGGTTCTTACCTGCCATTTCCGGCGCCCAGCTGTTGCGAGAAATAAAAACATTCTTGGGATCACCGCCACCGCGGTCATAGAGAATCTTTGCTACAACTTCGTTCTTGATGGTAGAACGGGTTTCCGGGCTGTTAATCCTAGCCAGCATTTGATCCCTGCCACCTTCCTGAGCCCACTGGGGAATCAGCGCGGTGATGCCGGTTTGTGACGCCGTGTAGGGATACTGGTCGATGGTCACATCAACACCGCGAGCGCGCGCCTCGTCAACCAGCCGCAGACTCTCCACCGCCGCACCCCAGTTTTCGACGCCGATGACCTTGTGGTGTGTCATCTGCACCGGGATACCCGCTTCCTCGCCGATGCGGATGGTTTCCTCAACCGAGTCGATGAGCTGCGCGGCTTCTTCCCGCATATGTGAGATATAGATGCCGTTGTATTCAGCCGCGACTTTCGAAAGCTCGATAACCTCCTCGGTCGAGGTAAAGCTGCCCGGCACATAGAACAGGCCAGTTGAAATACCCAGGGCACCCTGTTCCATGGCGTCTCGCACCATCTGCTTCATGCGCTCCATTTCGGCCGGCGAGGCTTCTCGGTTTTCCGCGCCAATCACCGCTTGTCTTATGGTCCCTTGGCCTACGAACACGGCCCAGTTTGGGCTGATGCCCAGATCGGCGATAGCGGCATAATGTTCATTAATTGGATAGGGAGAGCTGCCGTCATTGCCCTCGGTGAGGGTTGTCACTCCCTGCAGCAGCGCACTCTCGGCGTTGGGCACATCGAAGATGCCGCGCATGGCATGGGTATGGGGATCAATAAAACCGGGAGACACGGTGAGTCCGCGAGCATTGATCACCTGACTTGCGGTGGCATCGGATAAGTCGCCGATTCTCACAATGCGGTCGCCAATGATGCCCACATCGGCGTTATACCAAGGGGTTCCGGTGCCATCGATAACTCGCCCGTCCCGGATTAGAATATCGAAACGATCCTGGGTTGCCCCGGAAACAGGAATCAAAAGGCTGAGGGACAGCAACAGGGTCAACAGTGATTGGAGTCGTGTTTTCATTGCTTTGATACTTCTCCCGGTGTTTTCGGATGTTGAAATAAAAAGGGGTAGCTTTAAGCTACCCCTTTCTGTTCTTACTATCCACTCGAACCTGCCGTGTTTTCCGCTGCTGCGGCGACAGACGGGCTGCTGTGACGTTACCAGATTCTGATGCGATCTTGCGGTGCCAGATACAGCTTATCTTCTGGCTGCACGTCGAAGGCTTCATACCATTCGTCAAAATTACGCACCACTCCATTCACTCGAAACTCTGAGGGTGAATGGGGGTCGGTTGTCAAACGTTGGATCAAAGCATCCTCACGGTACTTGCGCCGCCAAACCTGGGCCCAGGCCAGGAAGAAACGCTGATCGCCGGTCAGTCCCTCAATCACTGGTGCCTCTTCACCGTTGAGCGCCATCTTGTAGGCACGGTAAGCCAGCGACAAGCCACCGACGTCACCGATGTTTTCGCCGAGGGTGAAGCGGCCATCAATAAAGTAGCCCGGTACAGGTTCGAATGCACTGTACTGTTCGGCCAGCGCGTCAGCCAGGGCCTCAAAATTGGCGCGGTCCTCGTCAGTCCACCAGTTGCGCTGGACACCTTGCCAGTCTGACTTGGAACCCTGGTCATCAAAGCCGTGGCCCATTTCATGCCCAATCACGGCGCCGATGCCGCCATAGTTCACTGCCAGGTCCGCTGCTGGATCAAAGAAAGGCGGCTGCAGGATGCCCGCTGGAAATACGATCTCATTAAAGGAAGGGTTGTAGTAAGCATTAACCGTTTGTGGCGTCATGCCCCACTCTTCCCGATCGGTGGGTTCACCGAGGCGAGAAATTTCGTCTGCATAGTTAAATTCACGAACGTTCTGTGCGTTCTGGAACAGGCTGTCCCTGCTAAGATCCAAGGAGGAGAAATCTTCCCACTCATCGGGATAAGCAATCTTGGGCCGGAATGCTTCCAGCTTCTTGTAAGCCTCTTCCTTGGTCGCGGCACCCATCCAGTCGTTCTGCTCGATGCTCTGGCGCAGGGCCGTGCGCAGGTTCTCAACCAGATCATCCATCTGGGCTTTGGCTGATTCTGGGAAATGGCGCTGTACATAAATCTGGCCAATGGCTTCGCCAAGGCTGCCAAGCGAGCCCACACGCGCTACGCCACGTTCCCAGCGTTCACGCTGTTCAGGCACGCCATTCAGTACGGTGGAGTAGAAATGGAAGGCCTCTTGATCGATCTCTTCCGAGAGCACATTGGCACTATCCGTGATGAAGCGATAGGTCATGTAGCTTTTCCAGTCCTCGACCGGCAGCGTGTTAACCAGATCAATAATGGGTGACATGGCACTAGGATAGAAGACGTTGAGGTCTGTCAGACCCTGGACACCGGCTGCCGCGAAATAGCTGTCCCAGTCCAGGCCAGCATATTCCGCCTTGAAGTCCTCGTAGGACATGGGGTTGTAGGTGAGATCTCGGTTACGCCGTTGCGAACGCGGCCAGGTGTGCTCAGCAACCTGGGTTTCCAGTGACAGAATCGCTTCGGCTTTCTCTGCGCTGTTCTCAATATTGGCAAAATCCAGGATGCGAGTGATGTGAGCCACATACTCCTCACGCACCTTGATAAACTCTTCGGTGTCCTCCAGGTAATAATCCCGGTCGGGCAGGCCAAGGCCGCCTATCGAAAGTGTCAGCTGGTGACGATCGGCATCCGCTCGGTCGGCACTTATATAGAAACCAAATGGGCTGGCGGTGTTGTCGATTTGGGCGCGGCCAAAACCGGTAATGAGGTCTTCCCGTGTCTCAATTTCATTGAGTGCGGCCAATCCGGGCAGCAGCGGGCTGATGCCCAGCTCGTTGAGCGTTTCCACGTCCATGTAGCTCAGGTAGTAGTCGCTGATCTTCTGCTCGATGGAACCAGCGGCGGGTTCCATGGATGCCAGATCATCAACAATGGTGCGGACACGCTGGTCAGAGCGGTCGCCCAGTACGGCGAACGACCCATAATTGCTGCGACTGGCAGGCAACTCGAAAGTTTCCAGCCAGCGGCCATTGGTGTAGCGAAAAAAGTCGTCACCAGGCTTTATATCTGCATCCTGATGGCTGAGGTCGATACCGAAACTGCCGAGCTCGGGTGCGGCGGTTTCTGCTGCGGTATTGGCGGCAACGGATTCAGTTGCAGCGGGTTCAGGCGCTGGCGTCGCAGTTGATGTGGGCGCTTCTTCTGAACCACAGGCAACCAATAGGGCACAGGATGTGGCTGCCAGGAATTTGTAAGACGATGACATGTTTTCCTCCAATCATCATTAATCAAGCAGGGCGGGAGTATACCTGAATTCACGCGTCAAATTTGCACGCTCGCCTCCAGAAAACCTCCTGCCTTACTCCTTTCTTCCTATATAGACTGCGATGACGTTACACTGCGGGCTTGCGAGCCGAAGTCATCAGTTTTTAGACGCAGTAAACGGGCAGGAGGTTGACCCATGACGCGAAATTTATTCACTTTAAAAACCAGGGTTGTCCCCATTGCATGTGCAGCGTTACTACTCTTTAACTCAAGCTTGCCGAGCCATGCGCAGGTTACTGCCACGCCCAACGGCATCGCTGATAATCGCGCTGGCGCTTATGCCTTCACCAACGCCATGCTCTATCAAAGCGATGGCAGCTATGTGAACGGCAGTCTGCTGATCCGCGACGGCCAAATTGTTTCCGTCCAGGGTAATAACCAGGTGCCGTCGGGCTTCTTCGAAATCGACCTCGCTGGACGTTATATTTACCCGGGTTTGATCGATATCTACACCGATCTGGGACTCCCGGAATTGGAATCAGTTGATGATAACGGTGAGGCTGAGAACCTGTTTCCTTCAAATCAGGCGCTCAACGCCAACGACGCCATTCGTTCGAACTTCCGCGCCAGCACTGCCTATGTCACCGATGAGGAGGCAGTAAAGAAATTCCGCGAGATGGGTTTTTCAACCGTGCTTGCCCATCGCGCAGATGGCATCGCACGCGGTACATCCGCGTTGATTACCCTTGGTGACCAAAATGCCAATGAGGCCATCGTTGTACCCGATGTGGCTGCTCACTATTCCCTGGACAAGGGCAGCTCGACGCAATCGATGCCAGGTTCCCTGATGGGGTCTTTCGCCTTGATCAGACAGACTTTCCTTGATGCCGACTGGTTTACCAGTCAGCAACCCAGACCATTTACCGACTCGACGCTCGATGCCTGGCAAGCAAACCAATCACTACCGCAGATCATGGAAGTAGACAACTGGCAGCAGGCGTTGACCGCAGACAAGGTTGGTGATGAGTTCGAAACCCAATACATTCTGAAGACGGCTGGTGATAGCTATAAACGTGCCGACCTGATTGCTGCCACTGGCGCTAATCTGATTGTGCCGCTGCGCTTTCCTGAGGCGCCAGATGTCACTGACCCGGTTGCTGCGGAAGAAGTTTCACTGGAAGCTCTGAAGCACTGGGAGTTGGCGCCATACAATGCACGTATCCTGGCCGAGTCTGGCGTTGATTTCGCATTGACCAGTGAGGCTGATGAAGACTTCTGGTCTCACCTGCGCAAGGCTGTTGCTAGCGGCTTAGCTGAAAGTGCAGCCATCAATGCTCTCACCAGCGTGCCTGCGGCGATGCTGAATGTCGCAGATCGAGTTGGCAGCTTACAGGAGAACGCCCTGGCTAATTTCCTAATCACCACAGGGCCTTTGTTGGACGAAGAGACTGTGCTGCTGGAGAACTGGATTGCCGGAGAGCGCTATCAGCTCAACGAGGACCTGGACAGCCGGGCCGGTAATTATCTTCTTACTATTGCCAATCAGTCTTACGACCTCGAGCTAAGTTTTGACGGCACTGACCCCAATGCGGAGATCGCGATTGGCGATAAAACCAGATCAGCTAATCTCGAACTCAATCCTGACTTGATTACCCTAAGCTTCGTGTTTGATGAGGCGGGCAATCAAATCCGCCTGTCCGGCTGGACCACCGATGCTGGCTGGCAGGGCAATGGCTATACCCCAGCGGGCGACCTGATTAGCTGGCAGCTGAGTCGCAGTGGGGATTTGACCAGCGAAGGTGACGACAGCGCAAATTCGGTCGCGACCGAATTACCTGGGCCTATCCTGTTTCCTTTTAATGCCTATGGTCGAGAGTCACTGCCTCGGCAACAGGACTTCCTGATACGTGGCGCCACTGTCTGGACCATGGAGGATGATGGGGTTGGCATCATGGATGTGCTCGTTCGTGATGGCGAGATTGCGGATGTCGGAGAGGATCTTTCTGCCAATGGCGTGACTGTGATAGATGGAACCGACAAACACCTGACCCCCGGTATCATTGACGAGCATTCCCACATTGCCCTGTTCAATATTAATGAACGAGAGACCAATTCGAGCATGGTGCGGATGAAAGATGTGGTGGATTCAGAGAACATCAACATCTATCGCAATCTGGCTGGCGGTGTGGTGGCTGCGCAGCTGCTGCACGGCTCAGCCAATCCAATTGGCGGTCAGTCGGCGCTGATCAAAATGCGCTGGGGTCTGCCCTCCAATGAGCTGTTGATCGAAGACGCGGAAGAGTTCATCAAGTTTGCCCTGGGTGAAAACGTCAAACGCAGCCGTAATCCATTTTCATTTCGTTATCCGCAAACCCGTATGGGAGTCGAGCAGGTATTTGTAAATGCCTTTAGTCAGGCGCAGGAGTACGAAAAGACCTGGGAAACATACAATAACCTGTCGCGTTCGCAGCAGCGCAATGCCTTAGCACCGCGCCGAGATCTGGTTGATGAGGCCATGGTGGAGGTGCTTAACGGTGAGCGCTTTGTGACTGCCCATTCCTATGTGCAATCTGAAATCAACATGCTGATGAATGTAGCAGACAGCTTCGATTTCAACATCAATACCTTTACCCACATTCTCGAAGGCTACAAGGTGGCCGACAAAATGGCTGCCCATGGTGCAGGCGGTTCAACCTTCGCCGACTGGTGGGGTTACAAGTGGGAGGTGCGCTACGCCATTCCCTATAACGCCGCACTGATGCTGCAGGCCGGTGTGGTTGTTGCCTTGAACTCCGATGATGCCGAGATGTCGCGACGTCTGAATCAAGAGGCTGCGAAGGCGGTGAAGTACGGTGATATCAGCGAAATCGATGCACTTAAAATGATTACCCTGAATCCGGCAATCCTGTTGCACATGGACGATCGCATGGGAAGTATTCTCGAAGGTAAGGATGCGGACCTGGTTCTATGGTCTGATCACCCCTTATCTATCTATGCCACGGCCGAGACGACCTGGGTTGAAGGTACCCCTTACTACGACAAAAATGAGGATATGCGCATACGGGAACGTATTGCCGCGGAGCGCGCACGCATCATCGCCGCCATCACCAATGAAGGAGCTGAATAATGAAGTTTCGTAATTTTGCAAAACAGCTCTTGATTGGAGCAAGCCTTGTTCTTAGCCTGACTTTCTCGGCATCTTTTGCCATTGTTCCCACCCCGGCGCCTGATCAGAGCGGCCCAATCGCGTTGACCGGAGCGATCATCCATGTGGGTGATGGTACTGTGATTGGCGACGGCGTGATTACTTTTGATGACGGCATTATTACCGCAGTGGGCAGTGCCAGCGACAATATAGATCTCACCAATCATGAAATCTTTGATGTGCAGGGACGCCATGTGTATCCGGGATTCGTCTTGCCCAACACGTCATTGGGCTTGAGTGAAGTCAGCAGTGTCAGGGCGACTCAGGATATTGTTGAGGAAGGTGATATCAACGCCAGTGTGCGCTCGGCTATTGCCTATAACACCGATTCGGAAATCATTCCTACCAACCGTTTCAACGGTATTCTCACGGCACAGGTTGCACCCCAGGGTGGGCTAATCTCTGGCTCCTCTTCGGTGTTCAAGCTCGACGGCTGGAACTGGGAAGATGCCATGCTGTCCGAAGACGTTGGCTTGCATCTGCACTGGCCGGGCATGAGGCAGCGTCGCCGCAATCCGGAATCAGGTCAGTTCGAGCGGGTAGAGAACGAAAACTATCAGGGTCAAACCCAGTTGCTGCACACCTTGTTTCAGGATGCATCGACCTACACAGGTGAACCCGTGAATCTGAACTTACTTGCCATGCAGCCACTGTTTAACGGCATTGCCAAGCTATTCATTCATGCGGATGAAGCCAAAGAAATCATCAGCGCGGTGCGCTTTGCCCGCAGCTATGGTGTTGAAGATATTGTGCTGGTGGGTGGCGCAGATGCCATCCTGGTATTGGACTTCTTGTTAGCGGAAAATATTCCAGTCATCTATGAGCGTATTCACGAGCTTCCACTGCGTGAATGGAATGATGTTGATGCACCGTTCAAGACGCCGTATCTGTTGCATGACGCCGGAGTCAAAGTAGGCATTGGTGGTGGGGCAACTTCGATAGATCGTCAGCGGAATCTGCCGTTTTTTGCCGGCACAGCCGCCGCCTATGGTCTGGATCGGGAAACTGCCCTGGCCATGGTGACCGGCATAAACGCTGAAATCCTCGGTGTTGATGAACGAGTTGGCACCCTGGAGACAGGTAAGGATGCAACTCTGTTCATCTCTGAGGGAGATGCACTGGATATGCGTACCAGCCAGGTGATCGGTGCATTTATTCAGGGCCGTGATATCGATCTCAATGGTACCCAGCAGCAACTTTACGAGCGTTTCCGCGACAAGTATCAGAACCAGGTTGAGTAAGGCTTTTTCGTATGCCGCGGCAGCCTTGCTGCCGCGGTCCGCTCGCGCAACTTTAGAAGACAGTCCCCAGGAGTGCCCGTCATGGAAGAATTCCCTACCTTCGTCACCCACCTAGAGTGTAGCTACACTGGCAAGACATATCCCGCAGACCAGCTCCATGGCCTGTCTGAAGCGGGCAAGCCCCTGCTTGTGCGCTACGATCTCGATGCCCTGAGTAAAGCGATTAATAAGGAAGACCTGATTGGGCGCTTGCCTGAACTGTGGCGCTACCGCGAGTTCCTGCCGGTGCGACGATCAGAAAACGTAGTGAGGCTAGGGGAACTCGTGACGCCCCTGTTGCCTGCCAATAAGCTGCAGCAGGAGTATGGCTGCGGTGAGATCCTGATCAAAGATGAAGGGCGTTTACCCACGGGCTCATTCAAGGCAAGAGGGCTGACCATGGCGGTGTCCATGGCCAAGGAGCTGGGCGTGGAGTGCATGGCTATGCCAACCAACGGCAATGCCGGCGCGGCGCTTGCCGCCTACTGTTCTCGGGCGAATATTGAAACCTATGTTTTTTGTCCGGAAGACACGCCGCGGGTTAACGTGGAAGAGATTGCTTTTCAGGGCGCTAAGACATTTCTCGCCAATGGCTTCATCAATGACTGCGGCCGCATCGTGGGTGAGGGCAAGGAAACCATGGGCTGGTTCGATACCTCTACCCTGAAAGAGCCTTATCGCATTGAAGGTAAGAAAACCATGGGCCTGGAACTTGCTGAACAGCTGGGATGGGAGGTGCCAGATGTCATTCTCTACCCAACTGGCGGTGGTACCGGCCTGATTGGCATGTGGAAGGCATTCGATGAGCTGGAAGCGATTGGTTGGATCGGCTCCAAACGGCCGCGCATGGTGGCGGTACAGGCCGATGGCTGTGCGCCCATTGTGAAGGCTTTCGAAGAAGGCACGCGTCACGCTGAACTTTGGCAGGATGCCCATACCATCGCGGCAGGCATTCGCGTACCGGCGGCGGTTGGTGATTTTCTTATTCTTGATGCGGTGCGAGACAGCGGTGGTTTTGCCGTGGCGGTTTCAGACGAGGCGATAAATGCTGCTCATCAGCATTGCGCGAAAACCGAGGGTATTTTGCTGTGCCCAGAAGGTGCTGCAACCCTTGCTGCCCTAAAGCAAGAGCTGACAACTGGGCGAATCAAAAAGGATGAAAAGGTGCTGCTGTTTAACTGTGCCACGGGTTTGAAGTACCCGATGGTTTCAGATCATTACACTATCGATCTCAATCAGCCTATCGATTATGACTTCATCAGGACTGTTGACTAGCTCAGGGCTGTTGGCTAGTTAAGGACTCGGCGAAGCTGCTGTCGGTGCAGCGAAGAGGTAGAGTCCACGTCGATCTGTAAGCGGCAGACACGCTTGGCGATATAGGTACCGACCGGTTTCTCCAGGCGGCAGACGATGCGCTCTTCCGGCGCAACTCTGGCGTTGTATTGCTCTATCTCAGCGTCGGTGGGCGTCAGATTTTTCTGGCCCCCGGACGGTGGTGTGACCGTGCAAGCGGCAAGCACCGTGCTGGCGGAGAATAACATCGACAGTTTTGCAATTTTTCCAAGCATGGCCTAATTCTCTCTCAGGCTAAGCGTCTCACTCTGCGGCGCGAAAAGATACTCTAACTCTACATTTTCCGTGACAATTGGCAAGCCGTTTTCCAGAGCCGGTCGCAGTTGTAACAGCGATACCTCATAGAGCGCCTGCTCTCGCAGCTGCTCTTCTTCAGGTGAAACACTAATTACTTCCAGATTTCTCAGGTTGAAGCCCAGTTTGATGCTGCGCTGGTTTGTCATAAGCACTTCAGGTAGCAGTGGCACCAGATTAAACCTAAGTGTCGACTTAAACCGCTCAGCGGTCCCGGAAGTCACGGCTAACTGCGGTTTGGGCAGGGCGGTAGCTGGATAATTAGGCGTCCAGGCCTCAAAGCGGATAGGCCTCTCCCTAAGTTGAATCTCCATCTGTGGTAAGGAGGTGGCTATGGTCGGCACGGGCAAGACCCTTGGGTGTTGGAATAGCGCATTCGCCCTCGCAGGGCTCACGCCCAGATCAAGTAATTCTTCAAAGACTTGCTGATAGAGTGCCAGCGCAGCAGACTCGAGGCCAAACAGCAGTTCCCAATCGGCCAGATACAGTCGGGCCAAAGCGCTGCTTTCTAGCGGGCTGTCCTCCGCAGCAGTATAGATGTCGACGATGCGCTGCAAAAGATCCTTACCGATGCGGTAACTGATGCGCAGGGATTCACCTTTGGCCAGAGTTCGGCCTCGCCACTCGTCTTCGCCCTCAGCGGTAACGACATCATTGAACATGGAGGGGCGTTTTAGCAGGGAAATCTGGTAGTAGTGAGCCAGTACAATATTGTAAAGCCAGGGCGTCAGTTCGACGTGGTTTTCCCCGAGGGTCGCCTCGATGCCGCTCACCGCACGCCAGTTGAGATTTTTCGCCGCCAGCAAGTATCGGGTGCTATTGCTGTTATCTGCATTGGCAGAGGCGCGCAGTAGGATATCGCTTAGCTGCTCGGTGCCAAGCAGGTAATCGTAGAAATCACGGGTATAGATTTCGTCGTTGAGCCACTCGAAATAGTTAAGCTGTCTGCCAGCCTGCTCCCATTTCTCCTGGGCTAGCTGCGACTCAATAACATATCTCAGCGCATTTCGCTGTTGCGGCGCGCTGAGGCCATAATTTACCTTGGCAATCTGTAGCGCTTCTAGGAACGTCTTCTCCGCGCCAGCAAAGTCTCGTTCAAACATCTGCTGCTGGCCAAGCTCCAGCAACTGCTCAGTGCGAACCTGCTTATAAATATTGTTGTAAGAGGCTTGCTCCGTGGATTCCTGAGCGAAAGCACTAGCAGTCACTAAGGCCAGCAGCGCGAGCGCGCGCGTTGGGATTAGAGCGGGTCTAAATGTAGAAATTAGTAGGGGAAAGTTGGAAAACATCAGCACACCTGTCTTCAGGATACCCACTATTCTATTTGCTAGCAATTGCCTGCGGCGCCGGTCGCTCAGCGCCAGCTGTGAAGTTATACTGGCGTCAGGCACGGCTTCGACCAATTTGCACCTTGCGAGGAATTTGTAGGGAGCATGTAAGATATATACGTAAAAGCAGCGCGAAAGGATTTCTTGATGGAAAACACAACTGATAAATCAGGCATCGACCTCTATACCTGGGCAACCCCGAATGGCCGTAAGATTTCGATCATGCTGGAAGAAATCGGTCTGCCTTACCGAGTCTTTCCAATCGATATTACCAACGGCGATCAGCTTGAGCCGGAGTTTCTCAAGATAAGCCCAAACAACAAGATTCCGGCTATCGTTGACCATGACACTGGACAAACCTTAATGGAGTCAGGTGCCATTCTTATGTATCTGGCGAACAGGACCGGGCAGCTCATGAGCTCGATTGGCCCGGATTACTGGCGCCAGATGGAGTGGTTGATGTTTCAGATGGGCGGCGTCGGCCCCATGCTTGGCCAGACTCATCATTTTGTGAAATTCAATCCGGGTAAATCGACCTATGCCGAGGCGCGCTACAGTGCCGAGAATCGCAGGCTTTACGGTGTGCTGGATAAACGCCTGGCTGGCAGAGACTATATCTGCGATGAGTATTCTATCGCCGATATTGCGACATGGCCCTGGATCTCACGCTATGAGTGGCAGCAGATGAACCTGAATGAATTTCCGCATCTGAAAGACTGGTATCTGCGTGTCGCAGTGCGGCCCGCTGTGCAGCGTGGCTACGCAGTACCGCAGGACCTTGCGGTGCCTATTCCTAACTAATTGCCTGACTAGTTGTCAGCTACAAGAGTTTGCAAGGAAGAGCGGCTGTGTTTGCTCTTGATCCCTGGTCACTCACCCCGGACCTCTCATCCTTTCATCTCGTCGCTGTTGATTCTGGTGCTCAAACTGTCTAAGTTTGTCCGACCTTAGCCAGTGTTTCTGGAGATCCAATGAATACTCTATCAAAAGCCCTATTTCTTGCCGGTGGACTCGCTTTCACCGGTTCCCTGTTTGCGGCTGATGTTTACGTCGCGCCCCGCAACGAATGGGGTCAGCCAGACCTGCAGGGAGTCTGGAACTTCTCATCCAATGTCCCATTTCAGCGCCCGGAACAGTTCGGCGAACGTGAATTCATGACCGACGATGAGATAGCGGCCATGCGTGCCCGTCTGGCGGCGGCCGATGCTGCGTCTGACCAGGCCGTAGCGAGCTCAGACCCCAATAGCCCCGGCGGCTATAACGACTTCTGGGTAGAAAGTGCCGGCATTACCGACCGAATCCGCACATCCCATGTGGTTTATCCGCCCAATGGCCGGCTGCCGGGTCGAGTAGAAGGTGCGGTGGTACAGTTCGGCGGACTGGGCCCCGATGTGCCGGGTCAGCGGCCCGTTCGCTACACCGTGGGCGGCATTGCGAAAGATGGGCCCGAAGACCGGGGCCTTTCCGAGCGCTGCATCGTGGGTTTCAATGACGGGCCTCCGTTTATGCCGAGCCTGTATAATAACAACGTACAAATTTTCCAGAACCGTGACCATGCCGTGATTCTCACGGAAATGATCCACAATGCCCGCATCGTCCCACTGGATGACAGACCGCCTTTGCCTGAGGAGATTGGCCAGTGGACCGGGGATGGACGTGGTTACTGGGACGGCGATACGCTGGTCGTAGTAACCAAAAACTTCAATGGACTAGCCCAGAGTTTCAGTGCGTTTGGCACCTCGGCGGAAAAAGTGCTCACCGAGCGTTTTACCCGCGTCGATGAGGTGACTGTGGACTATGAGTGGACCATCGAAGACCCCGCAACCTTTATCGATAGCTTCACCGCCATAGTGCCCATGACCAAAGTTGCCGGCCAACTCTATGAGTACGCCTGCCACGAGGGTAACTACGGCATGGTGAATATCCTGCGCGGGCAGCGTATGGAAGAGCTGCGCGCCTCTGAAGACGCAAACTAGTCTGACTTGCGTTGAGAAAAAGCCCGGTTGCTCCAAGCAACCGGGCTTTTTAGTTTATGGGATTAATTAGACGTATATTTGATGTTGCTTTAATCCTGCCAGCCGCGCCATCCAGGCCCTCTAACAACCTGCCCCGGCAAAGCGCCAGTATGGTCGCCATAGTGAATTACCGGCTCACCATTAACGATGACATGCTCCATGCCGGTTGAGTACTGGTGCGGCGCATCAAATGTGGCATGGTCACTTACAGTAGAGGGGTCAAATATCACAATATCTGCAAAATAGCCTGCGGCGAGCTCACCCCGATTTCTTATTTTGAGGTTCGTGGCTGGAAGCTTGCTCAATTTGCGAATCGCATCGGGTAGGGTGATGACCTGATCTTCTCGCACATACTTACCCAGCACCCTTGAGAAATTGCCGTAGGCCCTTGGGTGGGTGCTGCGTTCAAGGAATACACCTTCAGAGGCCATTGACTGTGCGTCGGAGGCAAAGCTGACCCAAGGCAGGGCGACGCCCTTGGCCACGTTTTCTTCCGACATCATAAAGTAAACGACCTGCACCCGACTGCCGTCCTCAATGACCAGATCAATGATCGTATCGGCATCAGAGGTGCCGCGCGCTACCGCCACCTCAGCCAGAGTCATACCGGTATACCGACGCAGATCGGGATTATTAAAACCAACCAGCAGGGTGCCTCCGGTGCCGGAAGCCAGCCATAAGTTTTCCCATTCGTCCGTGGCAGTAGTCATCTCCTCCAACACCCGGGCGCGGATTTGTGGGTCCCGCAAGCGTTCACGCCAGGCTTCATAACCCCCTTCCTGCACCCAGGGTGGCATGGCGGCGTCCAGTCCCGTTGAGCCAGCGGTATAGGTATAAATATCTGCGGTGATTTCCAGGCCTTCGGCCTGGGCTGTTTCAACCCGGGCTACCACATCATCAAACTTGTCCCAGTTCTGTCGCCCCGCCATCTTCAAATGATAAATCTCTGCCGCCACATCGCCCTCACGGGCAATCTGAATCAGCTCATCTATCGCTTCCAATAGACGATTACCCTCACTGCGCAGGTGCGAGATATACATACCATCGTATTCCCCCACTACCTTGGCCAGCTCCACCAATTCATCGGTGCTGGCATAGAACGCCGGCGCATAGATAAGGGAAGAACCTAAACCCACGGCTCCTTCTTCCATCGCCTCTCTCACCAGCGCCCGCATCCGCTGCAGTTCGTCAGCACTCGGCGCACGGTCCTCGTAGCCGATCTCGTGTTTTCTTACCGTGGTTGCACCAATGAACGAGGCAACATTGGTAGAGACGCCTCTGTCCACCAGGTATTCCAGATATTCACCCAGGGTCGTCCAGGTAATATCCGCGCCGCCAAACCCGCCTGACTCAACAATATCCCTGCGCATGGTTTCATTGATAGGCCCTTCAGAATTCCCCTCGCCAAAAACCTCCAGCGTCACACCCTGACGAATATCACTCTGGCTGCGCCCATCGATCACCAGCGACTCCGTCGCCCAACTCAACATATTGATAAAGCCCGGCGCCACCGCATAACCCTCGGCATCAATCACCGCATCAGCAGAGCCAGCGATATCGCCGATCGCCACAATACGATCGTCGATCACGGCAATGTCTGCCTGGTAAGGCTTGCCACCGTTTCCGTCGTAGATGGTGCCGTTTTCAATCAGCAGGTCATAAGTATTGGTGGTGGCGCAGGCACCAAGTAGCGCCAGTAGGAGGATTAGACTTAGGCGTTGCATAATTTTATTTTCCAAAATCTGACTCAAGCAACTTACCGAATTGGTATGAGCGTCGCCAGTTGTTTATCGATTTCTCTGTCTCTTGTCATTCGTCTTGCACGATAGAGCAAGGAGCCTTGAGTTCCGGCCAATTGAGACCGTGCGAGGCAGCACGCCGTGAACCCATCCCTGGGGGTTCGGGTTCGGCATCCATGCCTCACACGGCTACTCGCAGTGCTACGCTCTTAGCTGCTTCAAATATCTCGCAAGGTTCTTTGTGTTCATGTTCGCGCCATAGCCATTCAGGTTGACATTTTGGGTTCCTAAAAATACTGTATAGATATACAGTATTTAAATAATTTCATCATGGCACAGAAGCCCCTCCAAAAAACCGCCCCTGGCCGCGAAGCGCCAGCAAAGCCAGCCAATCTATCGGCTTATGCCGAGCTGCACTGTGTATCTAATTTCACCTTTCTGCGCGGCGCCTCTTTCCCGGAAGAGCTCGTAGAACAGGCTGATGCGCTGGGCTATCGGGCTGTGGCTATTACCGATGAGTGTTCGCTGTCGGGGGTAGTGCGTGCCCATATGGCGGCCAAGGAAAGGGCGATTGAGCTGATTATTGGCAGTGAGTTCTATTTGGAGGAAGGCTGCCATTTTGTACTGTTGGCCTGTAATCGGCGCGGCTACGGTCATCTTAGTCACTTGATCAGCTGCGCCCGGCGCGACAGCCCCAAGGGCAGCTATCGGATGGATGGGGCTATGGTGGAGAAGTATCTGCCTACGGACTGTATTGCCCTGTGGTTGCCGGATCTGACCCACACGCCGGAGCAGTTGGCCTGTCAGGCGGTGTGGCTGCAGCGGCTGTTTACCGGCCGGCTCTGGATTGCGGTGGCGCTGTTGTTAAGGGGGGATGACCGCATCAAGCTGCGGCGCCTGCAGCGTTTGGGTCAACAGTATGACCTGCCCCTGTGTGCCGCCGGTGGGGTTTATATGCATGTGCCGAGTCGGCGCATTCTGCAGGATACGGTGACGGCGATTCGACTGCGGCGGCCCATCGACAAGCTGGGGCTGGATGGTGAGTGCAACGGCCAGCGTCATCTGCGTACGCGCGAGCAGCTGGGCAAGTTGTATCCGCCGGCGCTGTTGGCCGCCACGGTGGAGATTGCAGGCCGGTGTCAATTTTCTCTGGATGAGTTGCGTTACGAGTATCCCCAGGAACTGGTGCCCAGGGATTACACCGCTCACGGTTGGTTGCGGGAGTTAACCGAGGCGGGCATTCGTGAACGTTGGCCTAGGGGTGCGACGCCGAAGGTCCGCAACATCATCGAACATGAATTGATGCTCATTAAAGAGCTTAACTATGAGCATTACTTTCTCACGGTACACGACCTGGTGGCGTTTGCCCGCAGTCAGGGCATCCTGTGCCAGGGGCGCGGGTCGGCGGCGAACTCGGCGGTGTGCTATTGCCTGGGCATTACCGAGGTTGACCCAGCTCGGGTCGAGGTGTTGTTCGAGCGTTTCATTTCCAGGGAACGCAACGAGCCGCCGGATATCGATGTGGATTTTGAGAATGCCCGCCGCGAAGAAGTGATTCAGTACATTTACAACAAGTATGGGCGCGGGCGTGCTGCCCTGGCGGCAACCGTGATCACCTATCGCTCCCGCAGCGCCATACGGGATGTGGGTAAGGCCCTGGGGTTGGCCGATGACTTGCTGGATCACATCGCCAAGTCTATCTACTGGTGGGGAGCGACGCTGCAGGAGCAACTAAGCGATTCCAATGTGGATTACTCAGATCCCAAGGTTGTGATGCTGGTGAAACTCGCTGAAGCCTTGATTGGTTTTCCCCGACATCTTTCCCAGCACGTGGGTGGCTTTGTGATCAGTCAGGGAGCGCTGACCCACCTGGTGCCGATCGAGAATGCCAGCATGGTAGATCGCACCGTGATCCAGTGGGAGAAGGATGATCTGGAATCATTGGGGCTGCTGAAGATCGACGTGTTGGCGCTAGGCATGCTGACGGCTGTGCAAAAATGCCTGCGCCTGATAAGCAGCTACAGTGAAGAACCCCTCACCATGCAGAAGATCCCGGCGGAGGACCCGAAGGTTTACGACATGATGGGTGAGGCGGATACCATCGGCGTATTCCAGATCGAGTCCCGCGCCCAGATGAGCATGCTGCCGCGCCTTAAGCCACGCAGTTATTATGATCTGGTGATTCAGATTGCAATTGTGCGACCTGGCCCTATCCAGGGAGATATGGTGCATCCTTTCTTGAACCGCCGCCGCGGCAAAGAGCCGGTGAGCTACCCTAGCGAGGCAGTTAAGGATGCACTGGAACGCACCTTGGGCGTACCTATTTTTCAGGAGCAGGTGATGCAGCTGGCCATGGTGGCGGCAGGCTTCACTGGGGGCGAAGCCGATCAGTTGCGACGGGCCATGGCGGCCTGGAAGCGTAAGGGCGGGCTGGAGCCTTATCGCAAGAAACTGGTGGACGGTATGCTGGCCCGAGGCTATGAAGAAGATTTTGCTGAAAAGCTGTTTAACCAGATCAAGGGCTTCGGCGATTATGGCTTTCCTGAATCCCACTCCGCCAGCTTTGCCCTGATCGCCTATGTGTCGTCCTGGCTAAAGCGCTATCATCCGGCCGCCTTCTGTTGTGCCTTGTTGAATAGCCAGCCCATGGGTTTCTATGCGCCGGCGCAGTTACTCAAGGATGCCAGACATCACGGTGTGGTGGTGCGGCCTGTCGGTGTGAACGAGAGTGACTATGACTCTACTCTAGAGTTCGATGAAGACTATTTAAAACCAGACTCACCCTGCCATCACAACACAGCGGCTCAGATCCGCATTGGGTTGCGCATGGTGAAGGGCCTGTCACAGGCCGGTGCCAAGGCCATTGCGGAAGCAAGACAGGGCGGCCAGTTCGAATCGGTGCAGGATCTGGTATTCCGCAGCGGCATCAACCGCAAAGACCTGGAAGCCCTCGCCGCCGCTGATGCCCTGCGCCAGCTAAGCGGTGACCGCCACCGCGCTTTCTGGCTGGCCAGCGGCATTGAAACCGCAGGTCAGGGTAAGCAGGTCGTAAATGCGGGTGGCCAGACCCTGCAAAACGAAGCTGGCAAACCGGCCGGTCAGCTTAGCACTCGCGGCATGCAAACCATTCAAAACGAAGCCCGGATACAGGTCGATCAGCTTAGTACTTGCGGCACGCAAACCCTATTCTTTTCAGATGCAGATTTTGATACTGACTTCGGTATCGATGTGTTGCTACCGGTAGCCAGCGAAGGCCAGAATATTGTCGGCGATTACACTAGCACCGGCTTCAGCCTGCGGCGCCATCCGCTCGCCCTGTTCCGGACACACCTGAATAACTTTAATGTGTCCCGCGCCGATGAACTACCCAACATCGACAACGAGGGCACTGTCAAGGTCACCGGTCTTGTTACCTGCCGCCAGCGCCCCATGACCGCAGCAGGCGTGACCTTTCTCACACTCGAGGATGAAAGCGGTTTTGTGAATGTCGTAGTGTGGCCATCCCTTGGAGAGAGGCAGCGACCGGTGGTGCGGCAGGCGATGCTAATGGGAGTGGTGGGCCACGTGCAGAAGAGCGAGGGGGTGATTCATCTTATTGCCAAAGAACTGGTTGACCTGAGTCATTGGCTGGGGACGATGGAGGTGTCTTCGCGGGATTTTACTTGATCCCATTGATTCCCGAATGATTGAACTATCAGTGCCCCCTGGTCTTTAGTTGCAATATACATCCATGCTAGTCATCGATAGAAACTTGACCACTGCTATCTATAGTAAATCGCAACACCCTGCCGATTTCACTGCCTTCCTCATCTGAGAAATTATTTCTGAACAACTCGGTAGTCGCGTTTCTTAGGGCGTATGACCCAATACCTGACTGATTTTGGTGAGAATATAGGATTGTATCTGAGCTCCACGCTTCAATAGGGCCGAACGTTATTCGGCTAATCGGGAGTTAGATGATGAATTCATCATAGTTAGTGTAAGAGAGGTTCGATACTATCGCCTTTCTGTCTGGTGACCGCTAGGAAAGCAACGCCACCGCCATAGAGGCTAAGCCGAATACGCCTACGCCCCAGACCAGACTTCGTAGATAGAGTATGCCAACCAGATAGATTGGCACATAGGCCAACCTTGCCCAAAAGAACACTTGTGCACCGAACAGTGTCTCTGCTCCAAGCCCGGCGATATGTCCAACTAGCGCCAGTGGCACGAACAGCAACATGGCTTCTATGGAATTTGTGGCGGCACGCTCTGCACGCCCACCGAGCGGCGTTGCTTCAGCCAGCTCGTCACGATTACTGAATCCGGCTTTTAGCCCTTCGGGAGTCCACTCTCGGTTACGCAGGAATGCGCCAAGCATAATGACTAGAAAGGTATATATAGTCATATAAACGACCAGGGTCAGCAACGGAGTCATAGTGTTTCTCGCAGTTTGTTAGGTAATTAATGAATCGATTCGAATGGATGGAGGGAACACTATTAGTTTGATAGCCCCATATTGAAATCTGGCTCTAGCTTTCTCTAAGTTAATAGACTACCAGTCTTCCCTTATCCAATACTGCAAACTCAACTGCAACATATCGGCTGCAGCGGAGTGAACAATCACGCAATTCTTGAGTTCCAGTTGTCCACCAAATGCTCTGCGGTGCGCCAGGCCAGAGCCTGTACTGTTAGCGTCGGATTTCGGGACCCGCTGGTTCCCATCACAGAAGCGCCAAGTATCCCTAAATTTGGCGCTTCATGGCAGAAGCCCCAGCGGTCTGTAACATTGGTTTCTGCGTTATCTCCCATTCGTGTGCCGCCATAGGCATGGGTCGACGCACCCATGGCATTGCCCAGGCCGTAGCGAACAATATGAGTCGCGCCAGCAGCGCGATACCACTGTTCCATTTTATCCTGTGAGAACGCGGCTATTCGCAGTTCGTTGTCTCTATAGCGGGCGGTAATTCGGGTCACGGGCAAACCCATGCTGTCCGTCACCTCGGGATCCAGATCCAGGTAGTTGTCGTGATAGGGCAGGGTGGTTTTCTGAACGTACGAGGTATTGCTGCGATCGGCATTGCGCATCACGAAGGCCTTCCAGTCAGAACCCCAGGCAGGTGCCTCGCCGAACGTATCCATTTTGGCCGCGCTTATGGGTTTGCGGTCAGTGTGTACCCACAGATTGGCGCCGCCAATGAAGTCGAGGT
>Ga0181559_10000417_pt1 | contig 38611 bp, 32 predicted proteins | sample 011ome_21_FD_133752 | JGI IMG/M metagenome (GOLD analysis project Ga0181559, IMG submission 133752) | Coastal salt marsh microbial communities from the Groves Creek Marsh, Skidaway Island, Georgia - 011508AT metaG (megahit assembly) | ecosystem: Environmental > Aquatic > Marine > Intertidal... | reverse complement strand
TAGACCCCCTGCCGGGTCGGCAGAATAAAGATATTGCGCTGGTCCAAGACCACCGAATGGGCAGGCGGCGAACGACGATTCAACCAGCGTTGAAAGCGCAAAGAGCGCCAAAAGCGACCATGTGAAACACTGGCATGTCCCTCAACGCTGGCCATCAGTGAATAACATCAACTTTAAACAGCATACGCTGGATCAGACTACCTGCCTTATGACTACTAAAGTCGTCAGTTTCGCGCAATCGATGAGTGACCACCGAGGGTAATACTGCCTGTACATCCTCTGGAACAACATGTTGGCGATCTTCAATCAGCGCCCAGCTTTTAGCGCTGGCAATTAGTGCCAGTGCCCCTCTGGGTGACAGGCCGTCGGCAAATTCTGGCGCCTCGCGAGAGTACTGAACCAGTCGTTGTATATAATCCAGCAAAGCCTCTGACACCTTAATCTGCTGGCTTTGCTGTTGCAGTTCACTCAGTTGAGCCAGACTTAAACAGGGTTTTAGACGCGCCAAAACCCGGCGTGGATCCTCCCCTTTAAGTAACTGTCGTTCTGCACCTGGATCGGGATAGCCTAGTTTGATCCGCATTAAAAACCGGTCAAGTTGTGACTCGGGCAGCGCAAAGGTACCTGCCTGACTATTTGGATTTTGCGTTGCGATGACAAAAAACGGCGAGGGCAAGGGTCGCGTCACCCCCTCAATGGTCACCTGCTGCTCTTCCATCGCTTCGAGCAGCGCACTCTGACTCTTGGGTGTCGTACGGTTAATCTCATCCGCGAGGATCAGGTGCTTAAAAATGGGCCCGGGAACATAATTGAACTCGCCTGTATTTTTATCGAACACAGAGACACCGAGAATGTCAGCAGGCAGCAGATCACTGGTAAATTGAATACGGCTGAAGCTGAGTCCCAGGACTCGAGCCAGGGCCTGGGACAGGGTTGTTTTACCCATACCAGGGACGTCTTCTATCAGCAGATGACCACGCGACAAAAGGCATGCCAGAGCAAGCTTGATCTGCGGCTCTTTGCCGAGCAATACGCTACCGATTTGTGCAACAGTCTCATGTATGAGCGCTTGCATAGCTTCCCCTGGTCGCGAATGGCTAGTAAAGCCCCGCTTCATCAGGGCCAGTGGCCACAGCAACAACAGCTATCGCTGTGGCAGGGTCAACAAACAAAAATTACTTCGCCCACGAGCTTGGTGCCTTGGAGCGTCAATGATGGTTATCATTGGAACAACGGCTTCGAAAGTACCGTCTGTCTCACTTCTCGGGTCACTATCTAAGGCTAATAGCGTTGACAACGGACCTGGCAGCGTATTCATCAACATACCTGTCGAGCCATGTGACCCACCATTCGCCTGGTTTAAGCTGAATGAGAGTTAATCTGCTTAGATTAGTCAGGCTGGTACATGGATGGCGTCACGTACTCCACGGCACCTGGGTAGTCAAAATTTTCATAATTAATCAGAAGACGATCATCATTCGCATCGATGTCATCTGCCAAGCCATCATAGTCTCGGTCTGCAGATCGCAGCTGATCTTCGGGAAACATATCAGCATAATTAGGCACGCCATCTTCGTCGTCGTCGATAATCGGCATATACTTTTTACCAGCATAATAGGGGTCGACATCAGGAGCATCTGAAAAGTCATTGACCAACATCGCCCCGGCGGTAGGTACAGCTGTTGCTGGCGAATGACCTTCAAAAAATAAATGGCTCGGTGCAGGCAAAGTTTCGCGTAGAACAAGGTCAGCACAGAGGTTCATATCAACTTGAGAATAGGTTTTACGCGGCTTAAGCTGCCTGACGATATATTTCAAACCACCCGAGCGGGTAATTGTGGTCAGGTCAGGAATGTCATAGGCGGGAAATAAGCCCAACCCGGCCGCATCAGTACAGTTACTCGCCAAGGCTCCGGTAACCACTGAACCATCTTTAAGAGACCTGCAAACGTTGGGGATGCCAAGGCTGGAAAAACCATAGACGCTAAACGCAATATTTTCACCTTCAGCATTGGTGTAAGTCGCAGAGAAATTTTTTAAGTTCCTATCTCCGTTGGACGCATAGACGCCATAGCCAAAACCACTGGGTACGTAAGGCCAGGAATTCGCTCGACTAACACACGCAGACTCTACCAGCGCTTTGTTCTGCACAAAGGTTCCGCCTTGATACACGTCCTGATATCTCTCGTATCTTATATAGTCGGTGTTAAATGCAATATTAGTCGCACCTGCGCTGTAAGGTATTCCCGCGGGATACAAGCCAGAACCACTGACAATAGGGAAAAAATATTTATTGATGATGGTTCCATATCCCGCATCACCCTCCTCAAAATACAGATTAACCCCGTAGAATTCCTCTTGTTGTTCAAGAGGTAGGCTTTGGTTAATAACATACTCATCGAGATAAAATGCCGCTTGGTATTGTACGGTAGCTTCATCGACCCGGGACGACTCTGATCGCCAGCGCAGCAGCATTTTATCGTTTGTGTGGCTGTAAAATGCCTGATCAAGCGTCATTATGCCGAATGGATTAGCGACTGTTGCCTCCTCGGTGAGAGTGACGGTGATGTTATTACTCACAGTCTGACCCATATCTGGCGCATTCCAGTATTCAACCGTGACCGGATCATCAGGAGTCGACTGGGTTGCTCGAACGACCGCACGATAATCTTCCATGTTGCGTTCACACTGACGCTCGTCAATATTTGCCAAATACGCGTAGGCCGGAATCTCAGCATCCCGTTGTAAATTGGCCCACTTCCTATACTCAACCTTATTGAATATGCACAACAGCTTGTTCAAGGTCCCAAAGGGAATGTCGATAGTAAATTGGTGAACCAGATTTGCTGTGAAGTCTCGCCATACAGGTTTTGACTTATCGGTAATTTGTTCTCGGGTCAGATCTGAAAGGGCTGAGTGGGCTGAAACTGTCAACGTCAACATCAACAAGATATTTAGTGGTAGTTTATTGTCCATTTCTCATCTCAAAATCTTGATGGCGGCAGGAATCGCTTTTGCCAAGGATATTGAGCTGTCCTTGGGAAATGGATCCTCAAAATCGAGTACTCCATCACCGTCATCGTCTTCGTCGGCATGCATTCCCAGCTCAAGACAGGCCAGATCACAGGTATCCGGCAAACCATCAAGGTCTACGTCAGGCAGAAAACCGGTTGATATCAGCGGATAATAGTCATTCGAATCCAGTGCATTGTCACCATCATCGTCGGTGTCGGCAAGCATTCCCAAACCAATGCAGTCAACATCACATTCATTGGGGCGACCGTCGCCATCCAGATCGCTCAACTGACCCAAGCTAATCAGGGGGTAAGCATCGGCCTCATCAAGCACCCCGTCATTATCGTCATCAAGATCAGCATTATCACCGATGCCATCGTCATCGGAGTCCGATGTTTCAAATACATCGAATGGAAAGGCGTCTAAACTATCGCCAACACCATCATTGTCGTCATCAGTATCGGCATTGTCTCCAATTCCATCGTTGTCATTATCCGCGGTCTCTGAAGCATCAAGACTAAATTTATCATTCGCATCCAGAACACCATCGTTGTCATCATCAAGGTCAGCATTATCACCTATACCGTCTAGGTCTGTATCAATGCTTTCGGTGCTGTCCAGAGGCAGTGCGTCGTCTATATCAAAAATGCCGTCATTGTCATCGTCATAATCTATGAAGTCGGCAAGTCCATCCTGGTCGAAGTCAACAGCATTTAATTCAGTGATAATCTCCGCATAGAGACTTTGAGGCTGGGTCTGAACAGTGAATTCTCCCGAGTCGATCACGCCAGTTATCAGATCAGCAATTAACGAGAGTAAACCCGTCTGCGCAACTGAAGACAAAGCCAAAGCATCACTGGCAGTCGGATCCAGCGTTATCGAAGATGTCAGTCCGTTAAGTTCGGCAATAGATGTTGCAAGTGAGAGCATTTCATTAGCACCAATGTTTAAATTCGGCGCTACAGCAGTGATACTGGATACCAGGACCGCCTGAATTGTTTCTGCCGCACTCAATTTCAACTCACCATTCGCTTGCGCAAACTCATTGAGATTAGTCGTCAATGCTAGCGCCACAGGAAAACCCGCCTCTACTGGCGCGTCCTGGTTATCTGTTTTGACGAGTGTATCTAGAGTCTGCAACAACAAACCCAGCTGCTGATTAATGCGTTGAACAGCTTTAGCCCCCTCGTCACCACTCTCAGCTTGCGCCCATATATCAGTTGTCAGCAACTCTTGCGGATCTATTGCTAAGCCAAATGCATCTAGTAGTAAGCGTTTCAACTGTGGAGTTTCTGCAGACGAAAGCATCGTAGAAATCGGAGTAACACTGACGAATTGTGTTAGGTCGGTGGGGATTGGAGAGAATAAAGTCAAAGTATCAAGCAAATTACCAGTCTTGGCATCAGTCCCGCCATAAGACACAACTCTTGGATCTGCCCCCTCAGGTTTTTCGAACCTTATCAGATAAAAAAAGCCATCTGCATTCGTCACACCGAAGGGCTCACCCTCACCCAATTTGCCATCTTCATCTAAATCGACAAAAACGCTGGCGCCGCCAACTGGCGCATCTACCACCCGGCCTTCAAATGCATCCTCAACATTAATGGCAAAGGTCTGAGCGACCTCGGTCTTGCCATCGGTAACTTTAATTGTCACCAGATACTCGTTATCACCGTTTTCGTCCGCCGGCATTTCAAAATCAGGTGGAACCAAAAACTCTAAAGCATCATCTCCACGAATCGCGAACTTGCTTTCGTCAGCGCCACCAGCAATTCTGAAATATAATCGGTCATTATTGGCATCAGCTGCGATCAGCGTCAGCGCATCTAGCGATCCCTCGAGGGAAAAGGCCTGCTCAGAAACGCTAAAGGTGGGTGCTTGGTTCGCAGGGAGTTGGTCGACACTGACAGGATCCAAGCTGCCACCACCGCACGCAGACACCAACGAGATGACGAGGGAAATCCAAAGCACTCTACTCAACTCAACACCCTTCTGATAGCACGGCGGTTGTTTGATTTCATTCATAGAGATTAGACTGATCTCTCGTCTAATTAAACCAAAATAATCTCCGCGTGGCACTTTCGAGCGCACCATACGCTCGACGGTTTCATTTACTTACCAAACGGCTTTGCGTTAACGATTATCTGGGGTTGTGCCTCAAACCAATAACTACACCATCCGACCTAATTCTGATGGCCGCCCCATTTAACCTTGATTGTGCAGCTCGATAATTTCCATCTCTGCAAGCCGCAAACCCGCCTTGGCACCATCGCCGCGCTGAGATTCAATCCGCGCCAGATATTTTTCATCAACGCCACCGGTAATGTAGTCACCATCAAAAACGCTGGTGTCGAACCGCTTGATTTTCGGATTGATGCCCAGGGCACAGTCCACCAGGTCTTCAAGGTCCTGATAGATGAGCCAGTCGACACCGATATAGGCGGCGATTTCGTCAATGGTGTTGCCGTCAGCGACAAACTCACACGCCGCCGGCATATCGATACCATAGACATTGGGAAAACGTACTGGCGGCGCTGCCGACGCCAGATAGACTTTCTTTGCACCAGCTTCCCTTGCCATCTGCACGATTTGTCGAGTCGTAGTACCACGCACAATCGAGTCATCGACGAGCAGCACATTTTTGCCACGAAACTCCAGATCGACCGTGTTGAACTTTTGGCGTACCGATTTTTGGCGCTGCTTTTGGCCAGGCATGATAAAGGTACGGCCTATGTAGCGGTTCTTGACCAGACCATCTCGGTATTTGACATTCAACCGGTGGGCCATCGGCAATGCTGCCGTAGAGCTGGTATCTGGAATCGGAATAACAACGTCGATATCGTGGTCAGGGCGCTCACGAAGAATTTTATCGGCGAGCTTCTCGCCCATCTTCAGTCGCGACTTGTAAACAGAGACATCATCTATCACAGAGTCAGGCCGAGCGAGATAAACTTGTTCAAATATACAAGGACTATATTCGACGTTCGCCGCGCACTGTTGAATGCAGACTTCCCCGTTTGTTTGAATACAAACTGCCTGACCCGGCTGTATATCATCAATAAATTCAAAGCCAAGGATGTCCAGCGCAACACTTTCTGAGGCAATAATGTACTCCACACCCAGTGGTGTTGAACGCTTGCCGTAACAGACTGGCCGAATGCCATGGGGGTCACGAAACCCGACGATTCCAAATCCGATGATCAAGGCGACAGCAGCATAGGCGCCTACTGCCCGCTCATGGACTCGAGTAATCGCTTTAAAGACGTCGTCAGGCGATAGATGCAAGCCGGCGACACTTTGCAGTTCGTGGGCAAAAACATTGAGTAACACCTCTGAATCTGAACTGGTATTGATATGCCGACGATCGGTTCGAAACAGGTCTTCATTCAATTGTCGATCGTTGATGAGATTGCCATTGTGCGACAGACAAATACCAAAGGGAGAATTAACGTACATGGGTTGAGCTTCGGCTGAACTTGCTGTACCGGCGGTGGGATAGCGTACGTGAGCGATGCCCATGTTGCCTTTGAGCTGGTCCATATGGTCCTGTTGAAAGACGTCTTTGACCAGACCATTATTTTTTCTCAGGTTGAGCTTGTCGCCTTGGCAAGTCACGATACCTGCGGCATCTTGACCACGATGTTGCAGGACCGTGAGTGCATCATAAAGATCGTAGGCAACCTCACTTCTGCCAACCATTCCGACTATGCCGCACATATGTCTAACCTCTCAAAAATGGGTATTACTGTTCTACTCTGCTGCACTACTCTGCTGCACTACTCTGCTGCACTACTCTGACGTACTCATCTGACGTACTCATCTGACGTACTGCATATGTTCTCATCACATCTGTCCGCGATTAAATCGCGATACCATGGGCTTTAAATTCATCGATTTTGTCCACCACAAAAATCTGCAGCCAATCGGCTGAAACCAGTACATGGGGAATGATCTGTGATGACCGCCACCAGTCATCTTCACTCACCGGCATTCGAGCCATCAAAGCGACGGCGACTACAACGATGAGCGCGCCTCGAACGAAACCAAATCCCATACCCAGTATGCGATTTAGGGTAGACAGACCCGCCATTCTAACCACCTGATAAATCAGATAATTAATCATGCCACCGATGATCATGGTGACAAGATACAGACCGCCATAGGCCACAGCCATACGCAACGAGGGAACACTGATAAAATCTTCCAGCATTGCGCCGACCTGAGCTCCGAACAATCGAGCGATAAGGATAGCTGCAATCAAGGTCGCCAGTGACAGGGCTTCCTTAACAAACCCACGCACGATGCTAATCAGGGTTGAGATCAACACCAGACTTATGATTACCCAGTCTACCGCGGCAATTTGCTCCAAGACTCAACCCTCTTCGCTCTGATCCAAACTTTCAATAACCCACAGGGAAAGCGTCACAATCGTTTCCTGGCTGAGGCAACGATCCGCTAGCCGCCGAGTTGTCCCGCATCATCCTCAAGCCGATAACGGACAATCTGACCCTCAATATTCAGTTTCTTGCGAACAGCCTCTGCAATCACCTCAAGCTCATTCCGTTTCAGCATCGGTCCTATGTAAACTCTAAAAGTTTCGCCCTTGTCGTCATCTGTCTTGGCACGAACAATGTAGGTTCGGTAGCCGTCCTCTCTGAGCTGTTGCTTCAGACGCTGCGCGTTACTCGGATCCTGAAAACTGCCGAGTTGCAGACTCCAGCTGACGGGCAGTAGGTTCTTATCCAGTGCCAGCTCGGGCGTGCGTCGATCCTGCTTGGCCGAGGCTGAATTCGCTGCGGATTTATTGCTGACTGAGGGTTCGCTGTAGGACCGAGTGTCAGGCTCAAACTGAGGTAACTGGGCCGCACTGTTCTGCTCCATCTCGCGCATTTTGCGCAACGCATCGTCCATGGTGAGCTTCTTGAGTTCTATCAGGGGTGGTTCTGGAATGGTTGCCATGACCCGCGCCCGGTCTTCTGATGTACCATCCAGCAGCATCGGCAGGATGATAACAGCCAGTGTCGTCAGCACCCCTGCACCCACCATCCTTTGTCTGAGTTTTGTATCCAACTAGTTCTTCACTTCTTCTGGGTACAATTAAATCAACCTAAGTCATGCATTGGGCTGAAGGGCCCCTTTAGCCGAGTCGTCATCCAAGTATTCCAACACGCCTGCAACTACCGGAAATGAGCCAAACACAAGGATAAAGTCCTCATCAGCACACTCTCGGAGGGCGGCTGCATACGCCGAAGACACTTTAGCATAAGTGCTGGCTTCAGACTCGCCGATATTCATCAAATGCGTCGCCAGTTGCTGAGCTTGGGCCGCGCGCGACTCCGTCAGGTCAGTGCAATAAAAATGGCTCACCAGAGGTGCCAAAAGGTCAAGAACGCCGGCGACATCTTTGTCAGCATACATGCCAACCACCGCATGGCATCGGCCAAGATGCGGCTGTTGTTGTCGAAGCGCGATTAACTTGTCGCGCAAGTATAACGCGGCATCCGGATTATGGGCGACATCGAGTATGGTCAGCCGCGGCTTGGTCACTTGTTGAAAGCGCCCGGCAACCCGCCCTGAACTTGCGGCTAGCTGAACGTCTTCAATAGTCAATGTAAGACCGGCACAGGCGACCGCCTGGGTCGCCGCCGCAAGACTATCAGAGGGCAAGTGGAGCATTGGTAGCCCGGCATACTGCTTTATTTCGTGAGTCTCAGTGAGCCATAGCGTCTGCTGGTCTAGATCAAAATCAACGCCAAGGCTGAACACCGGGGCCTGCAAGCGTCCGGCCTGCTCAAGGATGGACTTGGGCGGTGCTCTGTCTACCAACACGCAAGGCTTGCCAGCACGCAAAATACCGGCTTTCTCGGCACCGATCAGCTCACGGGTATCGCCTAACCAGGACTGGTGATCAAGGGCTATTCGAGTGATGACTGAGACATCAGGATCAACAATGTTCATGGCATCAAGACGACCACCCAGGCCAATCTCGAGAACAGCAACATCAACGGCCAGTTGTTTAAAGATCAGCAGGGAGGCCAGAGCGCCGTACTCGAAATAACTGAGCGATATTTCCTTGCGGCTCGCATCTATGGCTTCAAATGCGGCACAGATAAGCGCGTCTGACGCTGGTTCACCATCAATCTCAATACGCTCATTGAACCGTTGCAGGTGTGGCGAAGTTGCCTTGCCGACAGTCAGATTCCGACCACGACACAGCCGAGCTATATATTCACAGGTCGAACCTTTGCCATTGGTACCCGCGATCAGAAAGGTCAGTGGTGCCGGGGTTAAGACGTCCATGCGTCGCCCTACCTCTCCGACTCGGGCTAAACCCAGGTCCCATTTCACCGGATGTTGCTGCTCTATGCGCTGCAGCCAGTCAGCCAGGTTCATAATCAGCAGACAGCGTCCATCGCTGAGCGCATGTCAGCCACGAGAGCGCAGACGGCCTCACGCAGACGAGCCGGATCCTTCTCATTTGCCGCCATTAAACTGACGAGCGCTGTGCCGACCACGGCACCATCAGCGACTCTGGCAATTTGCGCCGCAGACTCGCCATCCTTGATCCCAAAACCAGCCACAATCGGGCTTGTTGCATAAGCTTTAAAGGCGGCGAGCCGCTGGCTAACCTCTTTTATGTCAAGATTCCCAGCGCCGGTGGTGCCCTTCACCGACACGTAGTAGGTGAATCCTCGGGTCCGATCGAAAATCAGTCGAGCGCGCGCCTCAGGAGTCGTGGGCGCCAGCAGGTAGATAGGATCCAGGCCCTGGCTCAGCATCGCGTTATCCAGTACTTGACCTTCTTCGGGTGGGACATTCACCAAAATAGTGCCATCAACCCCAGCATTGGCGGCAGCTGCAGCGAAAGCCTCATAACCCATGGCTTCAATCGGATTGATATACCCCATCAGGACGACCGGCGTGACCTTGTCCTGTTCGCGAAACCGAGCAACCATACTGATAGTATCTCGTAAACTGACTCTGTGCCGCATGGCGCGTTCGTGTGCCAGCTGAATCACAGGCCCTTCCGCCTCAGGATCAGTGAAGGGCACGCCGAGCTCGATGATACTGGCACCACTGGCAACCATGTCGTGCAGCAGAGGGACAGTAATGTCAGGGGTCGGGTCGCCGGCGACAACGTATACCACCAAGGCCTTTTGACGCTGGTCAGCGAGGCGTTGAAAACAATCAGCAATGCGACTCAAACTACTACTCCCGGGTTCTTTGGTTTAGTCAAGGCGTATGCCATCGATCTTAGCCATGGTTGGAATATCCTTATCACCTCGACCCGACAGATTAACGATGACAATCTCGTCTTTATCCATGGTCGCCGCAAGATCCATTGCATAGGCCAGTCCATGGGCTGACTCCAGGGCCGGCAAAATACCTTCAAGACGGTTCAACTGCCGAAACGCCTGCATTGCCTGTTGATCACCCACTGCAACATATTCAGCCCGTTTTATGTCTTTCAACCAAGCATGTTCTGGTCCGACGCCGGGATAATCCAGTCCTGCTGAAATGGAATAGGTGTCGAGTACCTGGCCATCTCTGTCTTGCATCAGATAAGTACGATTGCCGTGCAAAATACCAATACTGCCTTTGCTGAGCGGCGCGGCGTGCTGACCGGTTTCAAGCCCGTTGCCCGCAGGTTCGACACCAATCAGTCGAACCGCTGAGTCCTCAAGAAACGGATGAAATATACCCATAGCGTTAGAGCCACCGCCGACGCAGGCGACCACGGCGTTCGGCAACATACCGAACTGCTTCAGACACTGGGCCCTGGCTTCTACACCAATCACCGACTGGAAATCGCGCACCAGCATCGGGTAAGGATGCGGGCCGGCAACAGTACCAATAATATAATAGGTATCATCAACATTCGTGACCCAGTCACGCATAGCCTCGCTCAAGGCATCTTTCAAGGTGCGTGAACCGCTGGTGACAGGGACCACTTCCGCGCCAAGTAACTTCATTCGGTAGACATTCGGGCTTTGTCGCGCAATATCATCACTGCCCATATAAACTCGGCACTTCAAGCCAAAACGCGCCGCTACTGTGGCGGAAGCAACGCCGTGCTGGCCGGCACCAGTCTCGGCAATGACTCGAGGTTTACCCATATATTTGGCCAAAAGTGCCTGACCAATACAGTTATTGATCTTGTGCGCACCTGTATGATTCAGGTCCTCGCGCTTGAGCATTATGCGCGCACCCCCTACCTGCTTCGTCAATCGCTCGGCGAAATACAAGGGCGATGGCCGACCTACATAGTGCTCCAAGTCATGATGAAACTCCGCCAGAAAGTTTTTGTCATTTTTCAGGTGCCGATAGGCTTGATCTAGCTCTGCCAGTGCGGTCATCAGAATTTCCGAGACAAATTGCCCACCATAAGGCCCAAAGTGGCCCTTCTCGTCTGGCATCACCGTCAGCGCCTCATTGGTACCCGCCGTCAGCTTGTCTTTTCCTGCCTGCCTTTCCTGGTTCATCAGTGTCATCTGTTTACCTTGCCGTTTTGTCGGCTAACCTACCCTCAACCCATCTACTCGGTTGAGCGTCGTTGTCATTTATCTGTTGAGGTCTGCGGCACGAACCGCCCTTATAAAGTCCAGCAGTTTGCCGGGATCCTTTCGGCCTTTGGTCCTCTCTACCCCGCCACTCACATCGACTCCGTGAGGCGCGACGCTGGCAATTGCTGCGGCTACATTATCCGGATTGAGGCCGCCAGCTAGGATCACCGCCTTTTGCAAAACCGGTAATTGTTGCCAGTCAATTGTACGGCCAGTACCGCCATATAGACCATCGGTGTAAGCATCAAGGAGTACACCATGGCTATCTGGATATTCGGCCACTCGTTCGGCCACATCATCCTCGGGCGCGACCCTAATAGCTTTAATGAACGGACGATCAAAGCTGGCACAAAACTCGTTCGATTCATCGCCGTGAAATTGTAATAGGTCGAATGGCACTTGGCGGCAAATAGCACTCACTTGCTCGCGGGAATGATTGACAAAAAGGCCCACGCGACTCACAAATACCGGCACCAGCGCGCACAATCTTTGCGCCTCGGTCACATCTACATACCGCGGACTGGGCCCATACATATTAAAACCAAGGGCATCAGCACCCGCTTCGACCGCCATCGCGACATCATCAGGGTGAGTGATACCGCAGATTTTGACGCGGGTGACCATAGGGCTCGATTTTCCAGTCATTGAAAAAGGCCGAGAGTTTACCACCAATCTTTCACGTGGGTAACGCGACGAGGGTTATTGGGCAGCAAAAAAGTAGGGCATTACTGGTCCACGAGGTAAATCAAAGACTTCAGGGTAGACCACATCGACCAAATATAGACCGTGGGGTGGAGCCGTCATGGCGCCCAAGGTTCGATCACGGCCTGCCAATAGATGCGCAGCCCAGTCGATTGATTGTTCGCCCGCCCCTATATCCATGAGAACACCGGCAATATTGCGAACCATATGATGCAAAAAAGCGCTGGCTTTAACATTCAACAGGACCATTTCACCCTGTCGAGTGACCGAAATCTCCTGAACGTTGCGCATGGGTGTTTTTGACTGACACTTAGCGGCACGATAGGCCGAAAAGTCGTGTTCGCCGACCAAGGCCTGAGCGGCCTGATGCATCCTGACAGCATCCAGTGATCGATACTCCCGCGTAAACATTCCTGCACCAATGGCAGAACGCACCATTGTATTGTGGATGCAATACAGATATCGACGTGCAGTCGCGCTAAAACGGGCGTTAAACCCATCGTCCACGGGCCGACTCCATTTCACCGCAACAGTCTCAGGCAGGTGTGCGTTCACGCCCAGTACCCAGGCTTTCTCCGGTCGCTCAGCAATGGTATCAAAGTGGACTATTTGGCGAGTGGCATGGACACCGGTATCGGTGCGACCGGCACAGATCACACGAATCTCTTGATCAGCAATCCGAGACAGTGCCGCCTCCAGGGTTTGCTGCACGGTATTGCCGTCACGTTGAGCCTGCCAACCATGAAATTGAGAGCCCGAATAACTCAGACACAACGCAATTCGACTCAAACTCTACAACTCCTTAGCCGCTCAGGCTGCCGATCAGACCCGCAAAACTCTGAGCTAAGCCTATCCCACCTGCTCGAGCAAAGCTCGGGCTTCCCTGATTTCGGCATCGGAACCCGCCGCTATGACTTCTTCCAATGTTCGGCGCGCTGATTCAGCATCACCCATGTCAACATAGGCTCGAGCCAGGTTGAGCTTCGACTCCATGTCTTCGTCGAACTCAAGCTCGAAATCCTCATCCAGCTCCAGATCCAATTCATCATCGAGATCAAACGAGAGGGTATCTTCAGTGTCGACTGATTCTGCCGTCGCTAATCGATCGAGCCCGCCCTTTAAATCACTGTCATCTAATGCACTTTCATCAAGGCTGAAAGATAAGTCATCACCCAGCTCAACGGCCCCATCCTGACCCGGCGCCGAAGCCAGAGGCTGGTCCAGAGACTCACCATCGAGATCCAAATCCAGATCCAGATCCAAATCATCGCTCAGCTCACTCGCTGGCTGATCAGCAGCCTGCTCGAAGGGTGCAGCTTCACCCGCCACATCGAGCTCAAGGTCGTCAGCGCCCTGAAAATCAAACACCGTGTCATCAGTTTCACTGTCAAGATCATCAAGATCAAAAGACAATTCATCCTCATTTGCCCGCGCGCCAGCCAGGCTCGCTGCCCCGCCGACCATCGCTGCCTCTATCGCGACGCTGTCGGCACTCAGCGCGACTGCCCCAGGCAGTTTTGCCTGCAGGGTTCGGCCCTGCTTAATCGCGTCCTCATCTCCTAATTGGCAGAGTTCATCGAAAGCCTCATTGAAGGCGTCGACGTCTTCGGTTTGGACATAGACTTCCAGTAATTTGACGCGTATGTCTGCGCGATCTGGCTCAGCAGCGATAGCCTTCTGCAGAAAGCTGATGGCATGCTGAAAGCGCCCATAGGCGATGTAAATTTCCACTTCACCCATCACATCCGAGGTCTGCGGACTAGTATCGTCTTCAAACTCCTCAACCTGCGCCGCTGACTCGACAGCCGCCACCTTGTCTTGTCTTTTCTCAACGCCTGACGATGCCGAATGGAGCTGGGCATGCGCTAGCTCATCTGCCAGAATTGCGCGACTTTGACGACGCTTGCGCACAATCAAGCCACCGGCAATAGCAGCCACCAGCAAGAGGCCCAGACTACCAAACACATAGGGGTTACTGAGTAACCCAGTGCTCGAGTTGGTTGGTGTCGGCTTATTGACTGGCCGACTGGATTCTGCCAGCTGGATTCTTTCAACTTCGGCGCGAAGCGCTGCCAACTGGTCATCTTTCAGTTTGATCAGTTCACTGAGCGTTTCAACCTGGTTTGCCAGGTCATTCATTCGAATATTCAGTTCATCATTGGCACGCTGAGCCCTGTCAAGATCCTCTCTGGCTACCGCCAAGCCCGTTTCCACGGGACTGCTGCCGCTGTTAGTGGCAGTCTCAGCATCAGCATCAGCATCGCCGGCGGAACCGGCACTCGAACCTATCTCTTCATCCTCCTCCCAAGCCAGCACCTTCAGTTCGCCGCTGTCATCCTCGCTGGACTCGGCGGGACGCACGGTCGGCTGACGGCCAGCGGCATCCAGCTGGGCAACCGGTATACCAATACTGTAATCAGCAAATTCATCGTTCTGTTGGCGCACTCTTCTCAGGGCTTCGGCCTGGCTCTCACGCTGAATTTCTGCCTCATCAGGAATACGAAGAACGTATCCCGCCTTGAGCAGATTGATATTATTATTGATAAAAGCATCAGGATTGGCTCTTTGCAGCGCCAACATGGTCTGATCAACACTAACTCGGTTGCTCGGGCGCATCCTTGAGGCTATCGACCATAGCGTATCGCCAGCACCCGTCATGCCGTAACCAGGTTCTCTGACCTCTTCCATCTCAGCAGAGTCTGAGTCGGTAGTTGGATAAGCGATTGGATAAGTAGTTGGATCAGCACTTGAATCAGCCGCTGCCCCCCCGAAGGGTTCACTTGGCTCAGCCGGCTCGGCCTGCGATGGCGAGGTTTCGGTAACCCGCAACGGCGCTACGCCCTCATCAGTAAATACGGGCGGATCAAGCAGCACAGTATACTCACGAAGAATACGACCGTTAGGCCAAAGCACTTCAACCAGGAAATTCAGAAAGGGTTCGGTGATGGGTCGAGTACTCGTAACCCGAAGAATCTTGTCGCGGTCTTCAGTCTGAACGACCTTGAATCTCAAGTCCATCAGTACATAGTTCCGCTCAATGCCGACCCGATCAAAGTCTTGCTGAGCGGCCAGGCGGGGAAGTATCTCCTCAATTTCCAAGCCCTGGGTATTGGTCAATTCGATATCTGCGACAAATTGCTGATTCAGTGCAGATTGAAGATCAAGACTACCAAGACCCAACCCAAAAGCAGGTGAAGTAGCCCATGCAAGTAATAGTGCCGCGCAAACCAGTTTCCGCTGAATCATTCTCACGCTTCCTTGTCTTTGAACCAACGAGGTCTTTGCACCAACGAGGTCTTTGCACCAACGCGGCCGTTTCTGGTATCGAAACGAATCCCATGTCGCCATGATGGTTCGAATAAAAAACCTAGAAACGGTCTACACTTAACGCTATAAGCCTCTATAATTAAAGCCTTTTTAACAAATTTTCCGCAATTTGTACACTATTGAGGGCGGCGCCTTTTCTGACATTATCGGAAACGACCCACATGTTTAGACCATTTGGCGCTGAGATATCTTGCCTTAGGCGCCCAACAAAAACTGGGTCCTTGCCAGCCGAATCGGATACCGCAGTGGGATACCCCCCGTCCACAGCCTCATCGATCAGGGTGACACCCGGCGCCCTGGACAAGAGTTCTCGCGCCGCTGCCGCTGATAATGGCGCTCTTGTTTGTATGTGCACCGCCTCAGAATGTCCATAGAACACTGGGATGCGAACGCAGGTCGGATTAACCTGGATGCTCTCGTCCTCAAGGATCTTATGCGTTTCCCAGACCATCTTCATTTCTTCGTTAGTATAGCCATTGTCCTCAAAGTTACCGATATGAGGAATCGCATTGAAGCCGATTTGTTTCGTATAAACCTTGCGTTCGATTTCTTGGCCATTGAGCAGACGTGCCGTCTGACCAGCCAGCTCTTCCACTCCGCGTTTACCCGTACCGGATACCGCCTGGTAGGTGCACACGTTGATACGCGCAATACCGACTGCGTCCTGAATCGGCTTCAGAGCAACAAGCATTTGAATGGTTGAGCAGTTCGGATTAGCGATGATATTGCGAACTCCATAGTCGGCAATGCGCGCAGGATTAACTTCGGGTACCACCAGCGGAATTTCTGGATCACGGCGAAAGCAGGAGGTGTTATCTATCACAACGCACCCCTGTGACGCTGCCAAGGGGGCATACTTTGCAGACACAGAGCCGCCGGCTGAAAACAAGCCGATGTGGGTATGACTGAAATCAAAAGTCGCTAAATTCTCCACGCGAATCGACTTACCCTTAAATTGCAGGGTCTTACCTGCGGATTTTTCGCTGGCGAGCAGGACCAGTTCGTCCACGGGGAACTGTCGTTCCTCTAATATTTCCAGCATAACTTCCCCGACCGCGCCGGTCGCACCAACGATAGCGACGTTAACCTTGTCCACTGCATTCTCCATAATTTTCAATTGCCTTGACGGCTTTTGTGAGTAACCGGTACCTTTTGAGTGATATCTGGTGTGATAAGCGCCCTGTTGACCGAAAGGCGACGATGCTATGATCAAATCGTCCATAACACAAATGCCAATTTCTTATTGACTCTATAAGTAGCCGGAATGATCGATCTCGAGAGTATTAAAGCCTTCGTCGCCGTTGCGGAAACCGGCTCCTTCTCCATTGCCGCTAATCGACTGCACCTGACCCAACCCGCCGTCAGCAAACGTATTGCGCTACTGGAGAGTCAGTTAAACGTTCGCCTGTTTGATAGAATTGGGCGAATCATCGGTTTAACAGAGGCCGGCCGGGCATTCAGCCCTCGTGCTCGCCTGATCTTGCAGGACGTCGAGGACACGCAAAGGGCGATTCGCAATCTCAGCGGCAGCGTGACCGGTCGCCTGTCGTTGGCAACCAGCCATCATATCGGTTTATGGCGATTACCCAAGGTGTTAAAGACCTACTCGGAACGGTTTCCACAAGTGGCTCTTGACCTGCACTTCATGGATTCGGAGATCGCCCACGAGCAAATCGTCCAGGGTAATCTCGAGCTTGGCATCATCACCATGGCACCTAAGCCACACGAGCGCTTGGCCTCTCGCGCCATTTGGAAGGACGATCTGGTGTTTGTCTGTGCACCCGATCATGCGCTGGGCAGCTATACACATTCAAGTCTTGAGCAAATCGCGGCCTTTCCCGCAATACTACCAGACATGAGCACCTTTACCGGTCGTATCATCAAACAGCTGTTCGATGACCAGGGACTACCGATTCAAGTCAGCATGTCCACAAACTATCTTGAGACCATCAAAATGTTGATCACCATCGGCCTTGGCTGGAGCGTTCTGCCACGCAGCATGCTGGATGACACGATCCGAGTATTATCAGTCCCTGAGATCCAGATAGAGCGCCAGCTAGGGGTCATTCACCATCTACAACGTACCCTATCCAATGCAGCCTTGGCATTCATGGACTTGTTGGGAGAAAACGCTGACTAGAACCTTGGTCCGACTGGCACAACATTGGCATTCTGGGCTCTATGGCGCAGCAAGTGATCCATCAGAACTATCGCCAGCATGGCTTCGGCAATTGGCGTCGCCCGGACACCCACGCAGGGGTCATGGCGCCCCTTGGTGACAACCTCAACGGCCTGACCGGCACTGTCCACACTCTGTCCGGGTTTGGTAATACTCGAAGTCGGCTTCAAGGCGATGCTCACTGTAATGTCCTGACCTGAGGAGATACCGCCCAGAATGCCCCCCGCATTGTTCGAAGTAAAACCGTTCGGTGACATTTCATCGCGATGTTCAGAGCCTTTTTGAGAAATCGACGCGAAGCCTGCGCCAATTTCCACGCCCTTGACAGCATTGATACTCATCATAGCGTGGGCTATGTCCGCATCAAGACGATCAAATACCGGCTCACCAAGCCCTGGCATCATGCCCGAGGCGACGAGATTGATTCGAGCGCCGATGGAATCACCTTCTCGACGTAAAGTATCGATCATTTGCTCAAGGCGTGGTACCAAGGCAGGATCGGGACAGAAAAAAGGATTTTGTTCCACCTGGTCCCAATCAATCGTCTGCGGGCTCAGGTCGCCCATCTGGGCCATATACCCCCTGACCAAGATACCGTGTTCAAGTGCAAGATACTTTTTGGCCACAGCCCCTGCCGCAACTCGCATCGCGGTCTCTCGAGCTGAAGACCGCCCGCCTCCGCGGTAGTCTCGAATGCCATACTTCTGCGCATAGGTATAGTCAGCATGTGCCGGCCGATACAGATCCTTGATGCTTGAATAGTCCTTGGATTTTTGATCTTGATTTTCAATCAGCAAGCCAATCGGTGTGCCAGTGGTAACGCCCTCAAATACGCCAGAAAGAATCTTCACCTGATCAGCTTCCTTGCGCTGCGTCGCGTATTTCGAGGTACCGGGCTTCCGACGGTCCAGATCCTCTTGCAGATCCGATTCACTTAATGTCATTCCGGGCGGACAACCATCAATGATACAGCCAAGCGCTAAGCCGTGGCTCTCACCAAAAGTGGTCACCCTGAATACATCCCCAATTGTGTTTCCTGGCATACATTGCTCCCGTTCGGCATCCGATTATAACCCGAAGTGAGCCAAAACTGCTGCGTTGTCGTAATCATATGTCTCGACCCCCTTTACCCGTTCGAGAGATTCGCTTAGGGTAGCGCTAATAAAATCTGGACCAGAGAAGTATGCAAGACGCGTTTACTAAAATTTTGACCGAGATCGGCGAAGACCCCCAGCGTGAGGGCCTGATTGACACGCCAGAAAGGGCCGCCAAGGCAATGACATTTCTGACTCAAGGCTATCGTCAGACCCTGGACCAGGTCGTCAATGGCGCTCTGTTCGAGTCAGATACTAATGAAATGGTCATAGTCCAGGATATCGAACTCTACTCGATGTGCGAGCACCACATGTTGCCCTTCATCGGCAAATGCCACGTGGCTTACATTCCGACTGGTAAGGTCCTGGGCCTGTCCAAGGTCGCCCGTGTGGTGGACATGTATGCCAGGCGCCTGCAAATTCAGGAAAATTTGACCAAGCAGATCGCAGAGGCCATTCAGTCAGTAACCAGCGCCTCTGGCGTCAGCGTGATCATCGAGGCCAAGCACATGTGTATGATGATGCGTGGCGTCGAGAAACAGAATTCGGTCATGAAAACCTCTGTGATGCTCGGTGCTTTCAGAGATAGCGCCGCCACCCGCATGGAGTTCATGTCCCTGCTTAATCTGTCATCCAGCTGAATGGCGGCAAACCTTCGACTTACTCCGCGTTTGACCCTTCGTCCATCAGCACCACTTCTAGTCTAGATGGCGTGTCCATTCCAGGCGACAAGGGCCCAACGCCAAAGGCTTGCAGACGAGAAGCGTCAATACCCAATTCGATAAGTCTTCGCCGCACCTCCTCTGCTATCGCCGCGGTTCGAGACAATGAGTCCGGGATCGTTTCACCGGATCGCAGCCGATCATGACCCACCAGGTAGACTCTGACCCTTTTGTTGAGTTCCAACGCATTCGCCAGATTCGCTGTCACTGCTTCACTGGGCTTCAGATCAAGTTTGACGCTTATGCCTGACATCAACACCTGCAACAGGTCCGTCGAATCCAAGGCTAAATCCTGATTCGTTGTCCCGGGTTGCGCCTTGATAATATCAACATGAACATACACCTGTCCGGTTGCCCGCTGTGCGACATAAATCGCCAGGTACTGATCCTTTACCAGACCAACAATATAATGCTGGTATTGTTCAGGGCCATAGAGAATGCGCCGTTCAAATACGCCGTTGGCCCAATCATTACTGCTCCCGCAGGCCCGTCCAGCACATTCATAGAGTACCTGCCCTTGGCGCGCCAGTTGGTCGACATAGAATCCAAAAACCAGGTTGGTGCGCTGCTCATCGACCAGCAGATAGGTCTTGCGAATGCGCTTTCCCTGAACGTATCGAGAGGCCTCGGGCGTGATTTCATGATTCACTCTCTCTAGTGCGCCGAGCATGATACGGTGGGTAGAGACGGACTCTTCCTCGGCACTATCGACCAACTGCGAGCGCGGATAGAGTTGAATCAGCATAGCGTCGCTGTTGGTCTCTAGCGCGAAGGAAGAGCCAAAAACGCTCAGCAGCAATGATGCGCTCAAAAATTGTCGCGCCTTGAATTGCCTGGCCGCGTTCACCGCCTGCTTTTCGCTTATCTTCGTGCTTGTATCAGCCATTCCAACTTACTCGATTCGGGTCTATGTGGGTCCAGTGTTATGGAGACAATGGACGCTGTATCCATCATAACCAATTCACCAGTGAGACGTTGAATCAACCGACTGACAAACGGCTGGTGAGTGACCAGCAGCGGATTAGAATAACCGCTGCGCAGGAGAGCGATTATTACCAGATCCAGGTCGCCGTTCGGCGCGAGTTCGTCCCAAGTCATCAGTTCATCATTGTAACCCGTAAGGTTCGCCATCAAACTTGCAGTTTCTTGGGCTCGACGCAGAGGGCTCGCGATAAGCTGAGATATCGGCTTGCCTGTCTTCAGCAAACTTGCCGCGCTTAGTCGTACTTGTATCGCCCCTGAGGTGCTAAGCGCTCTATCCCGATCAGGACGGGTGATATTCGCATCGCCATGACGCATTAACAGTAGATTCAATGCTGATTATCCTGCGCTTGAGAAGGCTCGAATACAGGCCTGTCGCTCGACGTTTGGTCAGCGAACTGGTGGCACTCGAGATAGTTGTGACTTCTATTACTCTATATTTTACTAGAGATATTTATCCTAACTATATTATTTTTAAGGAGTATTTCCAGAAATAAGCGCCCCTATCACTGCATGCCTACCCGCTTTTTCTGGCTATCTTTATCATTTACCTTTTCGAGTGGCCTATCTCAGTGTCCGACTTGGTTAGAAAAATACAAACCTCCTCACTTGGCCAACTTTCAGCGCTGGCGCAACTCGTCGTCAATGACGGCCCCGGCGCCGAGCTTTTTGGTCCCTCCCGCGAGCAGTTGTTGGAACACTTTATCGCCAATATCAACCGATCATTTGACCAGATTCTGGATCATCAAGAAAGAGCGCACACCAACGTCGATTTCAACTCTTTGTCTCTGGTTCAAGAAGACGAACTGAATGCCATGGTCGCCACTGGCAGCATGGTTAACTTGGCACGGCACCAGAACCTTGCCGAGTTTATCCGTTTTAATACCCGTCTTAACACCCTCGTTGCGGGCAAGCAGCTGAATGAGTCAACAAACCCGCTGGATCCGCAACAGATCTTGACTGCTTTTACTGACGCACTGCGAACAACGAATTCTCGCGCGAAAAATGACCTTGATGCGTACCAGCGATTCAATGAGTTGTTGTTGAAGCAGTTGGGACCGGTCCTTCAAGACGCCAATCAAGCTATGATCGAAAATGGCATTCTCCCTCAGTTGACCACCGAAAAAGCCGCTGAGCTTGTTCGAACAAGGGCCGCGCGTCGAGCACCAGTGCGACCGAGCGAAAATATCGTGGATATCTCCCCGACCGCCGCCGCGCAGGCGTGTGAACCTGGCCCGGAAAGCCTCGAGTTGTTTGGCATGATGCAAAATCTGTTACGCCCGGCAAGACACCCGGCAGCAATCGCCAATGACACCGAAGAAGCGCAGCACTACAGCGTACCCACGTCACTGGCCAGCACCGCTCAGGCAGCCGAAAGGATGCCCTTCGTCGCAACTGAATCAGTAACCCTGGTGGATCAACACCAACTTTTTGAGATTCTGACCAGCCTTCAACAGACACTGCAAGCCACGACCGAGCGCGGCAAAGGGACTGAGGCAAAGCCAGAGGTTTCGAAGGCCATTAATGACATTCTCGCACAGGGGAGCGATTCGGCCGAGACTCGCGCCGTCGACCAACAGTCAGCCGACGTGATCAACCTGGTCTCGCTGCTGTATGAGGCTATCTGGCAAGACTCTGCAGTTGCCCCACCGATCAAGGAATTGATCAGTCGTACTCAGATCACTATCATCAAGGTGGCGTTGGCCGACACCAGTCTTTTCAACCGCGAGGATCACCCAGCACGCAGCATCCTCAACGAATTTGCCGCAGCCGCCATTGGTTGGACTTCAGCCAACGATCCTGCACAGGATCCCTTGTATCAAAAAATGAGCGAATTAGTACTGCGGCTGTTGAATGAGTTCAACGGCGACATCGAACTGTTCGATGAGCTGATCGAAGACTTCAGACAATTTCGCGCCCGCGAGTCTGCCAAGACTCATCGACTTGAGCAGCGCATTTTGCGTGCCAGCGCGTCTGAGGAGCGGCTCGACGACATCCACGAGCTCGTGGATCAAAAAATTACCGAGCGACTTCTGGGCAGAGACTTACCCAATGCTATCCATGACTTTTTATACGATGCCTATCACAAGTTTATGGTGATGCTGGTGCTCAAGGAAGGACTCGGCAGCAACGCCTGGAAACAGGCTATCAATACCATCGATGTCTTGCTTTGGAGCGTTCAACCAAAAAGCCAAAATGGCGACTTGGAACGCCTTGAAATGGTCAATCACCGCCTGCTCAACAACTTGCGCAAGGCGCTGAGAATCGCAAACCTAGAGGCAGCGCAGATCGACAGCCTGATCGCGGATTTGACCAGCATTCAGCAAGCCACCTTCGTGTCAGTCACTCAATCAACCTTGCAGTCAACAACATTGTACCAGGCGGCAGACATTGACGCTGAAGAGGCCCAGGAAGCGTCACAGAAGAGTCATGATGCGGTCATTCAATCAGACTCGACCACTCCTCAGTTCCCCAGTGGTATCGCATTGGCCAGTGAGGCTGACCTGCACACCATCGATCAACTAAGCGTTGGGGTCTGGGTTGAGTTCTGTGGCGAATCTGATTCGACAATGCGCTGCAAGCTCGCGGCTAAGATCAAGGCTATCGACAAGTATATCTTCGTCAATCAACGGGGGATTAAGGTGGTTGAAAAGACCTGCCAGACACTGGCTGTCGAACTCGGCAATGGCACCTTGCGTTTGCTCAGTGAGGGTTTGCTGTTCAGCCGCGCCCTTGAATCGGTCATCGGCAACTTAAGGGCGTCTCAACAGGCGCAAGGCGGCGACGCGTTTGTCGACCACCAGCCGCCAAAACCAGTGCTTTAAGCGGCTGCCAGTGCTTTAAACGGACCCTCTAAAGCAAACCTCGAAAAGCAAACCTCGAAAAGCAAACCTCGAAAAGCTAACCTCGACATTGAGTCGTCGAGTAGGTGCACTCGGAGCCATCAACCCATCAGCTTCCCGACAATTCCAACAACAGTTTATTCAAGCGGCTGACATAGCTTGTCGGTTCTTCAAGATGACTCCCTTCAGCCAGCATCGCCTGATCAAACAACACCAGGGTCAAATCATTGAATCTGTCTTCATCGGTTTCTGCATTTAGCTTCGTCACCAATGGATGAGTCGGATTAAGCTCAAAGATACGCTTGGTCCCCGGTACCGCCTGGCCAGCCGACTCCAGGATCCGCCGCATCTGCATACCCATCTCATCCTCGTTCACGACCAGGCAAGCGGGCGAATCGGTGAGTCGATGAGTAATGCGCACAGTTTCAACCTTCTCCCCAAGCAACGACTGAATCCGCGCCAGCAGGTCCACAAACTGTTTCTCAACAGCCTCATTGGCGGCCTTTTCAGCAGGATCTTCCAGGTCACCCAGATCCAGGGTGCCTTTCGCGACGTCCTGAAACTTCTTGCCTTCAAACTCCATCAGATGGCTCATCAGCCACTCATCGATGCGGTCTGTAAGTATAAGAACTTCAATACCTTTCTTCTTGAAGACCTCCAGATGGGGACTGTTGATCGCAGTATGATAGTTATCGGCTGCCACGTAGTAGATAGTCTGTTGGCCTTCTTTTATTCGTCCTAAATAGTCTGACAAAGACTGATTTTGGTCTTTCCCTTCGCTTTGAGTGGTCGCAAAGCGCAATAGCTTGGCAATCTTTTCTTTGTTGGTGAAATCCTCCGCTACGCCCTCTTTAAGGACCTGGCCGAACTCGGTCCAAAAAGCCTGATACTTCTCTGGTTCCTTCTTAGCTAATTTCTCCAACAGATCGAGTACCCGTTTCGTCAGAGCACTTCGCATGGCGTCGATAGCGGGGCTCTTCTGCAAAATTTCACGGGAAACGTTCAGTGGCAGATTGTTGGAGTCGATAACCCCCTTGACGAATCGCAGATAGAGAGGCAAAAACTGCTCGGCCTCATCCATGATAAACACCCTTTGAACGTAGAGCTTGAGACCTCGCGGCGCTTCCCGCTGCCACATATCAAACGGCGCTTTTGATGGAATATAGATCAAGCTGGTGTAATCCAGCTTGCCTTCGACCCGGTTGTGGCTCCAGGTCAGGGGCGCCTGATAGTCATGAGATACCAGGTTATAAAACTCCTGATACTCTTCATCCGTAATCTCCGTTCGCGAACGTGTCCAGAGCGCTTTCGCAATGTTGATTGCCTCGTATTCTGGGGCTACTGGCTCTTCGCCTTCCGCTGCTGGTACTGGTCGCGATAGCATCATCACCGGTACCGCCACATGATCGGCATATTTCTTAACGACGCTGCGTACCCGCCAATCATCAAGAAAATCTTTCTCATCTGCCTTGAGATGGAGGATCACTGAGGTTCCACGTTTTTCACGGACAATGTTTTCAATCTCAAAGTCCGCTTCACCGGCAGAAATCCACCGTACACCCTCGTTTTCCGCTGTACCAGCCGCTCGAGACTCCACCACGACCTTGTCAGCGACGATAAATGAAGAATAGAAACCCACACCAAATTGCCCGATCAACTGCGCATCTTTCTTTTGATCGCCAGTCAGAGCACTGAAAAACTGCGCTGTGCCAGACTTGGCGATAGTACCCAGATGACTGATGGCATCTTCTCGAGTCATACCAATACCATTATCTGAGATAGTGATAGTGCCTGCCTCTTTATCGATATCAATGCGGATCGATAGCTCCAGGTCATCACCGAGCAAATCACTCTGCTCAAGCGCTTTAAATCGTAGCTTGTCAATCGCGTCTGAAGCATTGGAAATCAGCTCGCGCAAAAATATTTCTTTGTTGGAATATAGCGAGTGGATCATCAGCCGAAGTAGTTGCTTGGCTTCTGATTGGAACCCTAGGGTTTCTTTTTTTGCTTCTACAGTCATCAGTGTACACACCCTTTAAACTCAATCTGCGATGGAGCCAGAAGTGGGGGCCGCGGGTGTTTTTTTCAAGCACTCTTGAGCATCTTCAGGGCAAAAAAAAGGGTAGCCACCGCATCGAACGGGCTACCCCCTTTTCTTTTTTAAGGATAAGCGCTTTTTTACTATTAAAAACCTTCTTGACGAGTCTTCTTAAAGCGCCTTCCTAAATAGTCTTCTCAAAGAGACTTCTAAATAACCCGCCAAAAACCCGCCTGGAAGATGCCAGTTTGAGTCAACTGCGACTACCAGCCAGTCAGATCCTTGAGGGCATTGCCAATTTCAGCGAGGCTTTTCACGGTATGCACACCTGCGGCATTCAATGCTGCAAATTTGTCATCCGCCGTGCCTTTACCACCGGCGATAATTGCACCAGCATGGCCCATGCGTTTTCCAGCTGGCGCTGTAACGCCGGCGATATAACCGACTACAGGTTTGGTCACGTTGGATTTAATGAATTCCGCTGCTTCCTCTTCCGCGTTACCGCCGATCTCACCCACCATAACAATCGCATGGGTGTCCGGGTCAGCCTCAAACATGGCAAGAATATCAATAAAGTTGCTCCCGGGAATTGGATCACCGCCAATGCCGACACAAGTACTTTGACCAAACCCAAGATCGGTGGTCTGCTTGACAGCCTCATAGGTCAGTGTGCCTGAGCGGGAAACGATGCCGACTTTACCTGGCAGATGGATAGAACCGGGCATGATACCTATCTTGCATTGCCCCGGCGTAATGACACCCGGGCAATTAGGTCCAATCAAGCGTATACGCCGAGTATCCAGACTGGCCTTAACCGCCAACATATCCAGCGTCGGTACACCCTCGGTAATACAGACGATTAATTCAATCCCTGCGTCCGCAGCTTCTAAAATACTGTCCTTGGCATAAGCGGCCGGAACATAAATCACGGATGCTGTCGCGCCCGTTTCTCGAACCGCTTCCTTCACCGTATTAAATACCGGCAGATCAAGATGTCGTTGGCCACCCTTACCCGGCGTAATACCGCCGACAAGTTTGGTCCCATACTCTAGTGCCTGCCGAGAGTGGAGTGTACCCTGCGAGCCAGTGAAGCCCTGACAAATCACTTTGGTATTTTGATCAATTAAAACGCTCACGCTGCACCTCCAGCCGCTTTCACTGCTTGCTGAACGGCATCCGTCAGACTTGTCGCAGCAATAATATCAACATCGCTATCGGCTAGGGCCTTGACCCCTAAAGCCGCATTATTACCTTCGAAACGCACGACCACTGGCACGGTCACGCCTACTTCCTTCACAGCACCTATGATACCTTCGGCGATCACATCGCAGCGCACTATGCCACCGAAGATATTGATGAGAACCGCTTTGACGTTGGTGTCTGACAAGATGATCTTGAAGGCTTCGCTAACAGTTTCTTTGGTAGCACCACCACCAACATCAAGGAAATTAGCAGGCTGGCCGCCATGTAATTTGACCAAATCCATGGTGCCCATCGCCAGACCGGCACCGTTGACCATACAGCCTATATTGCCTTCCAACGCCACATAATTCAGGCCAAATTCACTGGCCTGACTCTCACGCTCGTCCTCTTGCGAGGGGTCACGCATCAAGGCGAGGCGTTTCTGTCGGTAGGTCGCATTACTATCAATGGAAACTTTCGCATCCAGACAATGGATGTCACCGCCAGTGGTCACAACCAGAGGATTTATCTCAAGCAGCGCCAGATCACTCTCCTGAAACAATTTCGCCAATGTCGTAAAAACGTTAGCGAACTGGTTCACCTGCTTACCTTCCAGGCCCAACTGGAAAGCCAAGTCTCTGCCTTGGTAAGGCATTCCACCGATGGCAGGGTCTATCACGGCTTTGAGGATTTTTTCTGGCGTCTCTTCAGCAACTTTCTCTATCTCTACGCCGCCCTCAGTGGAAGCCATGAAAACCACTCGCCGAGACGAGCGATCAATCACTGCGCCCAGATAGAGCTCGCGAGCAATATCAGTGCACTCTTCGATATAAATTTTACTAACGGGCTGACCATGCTCGTCGGTCTGAAAAGTCACCAAATTGGTGCCTATGTGTTTAGTGGCAAAATCACGGATCTCTGCTTCAGTTGACACCAGTTTGACACCGCCGGCTTTACCTCGACCGCCAGCATGTACCTGGACTTTGATCACCCAACGCTCGCCACCTAATTCTTTTGCCGCGGCAACGGCCTCGTCTGCTGTATCGACAGCAAACCCTTTCGATACGGGTAGTCCGTACTCAGCGAACAGTTGTTTCGCCTGGTATTCGTGAAGATTCATAACTACAGGGTCCTTATTGTGTGATTATTATTAGCCAATTCTTCAGCCCTAGGGGGCATACGCCTATGGCGCTACTTTATCGCTCTCTACTTTTTACGTTTGCGGTTTGCAATATGAATAGCATGTCCGCTGACCGCTAATGCGGCTTCATGAAACCCCTCGGACAGGGTCGGATGCGCAAACATCGTCAAGCCAATATCTTCGGCGCTGGCGCCAAATTCCATGGCTATCACCGCCTCGCTAATCATTTCAGAGGCATGCGCACCAATCATATGAACACCAAGGATTCTGTCAGTCTTTGCATCCGCCAAGACTTTAATCATCCCGGCAGTATCATTCGCTGCTTGTGCCCGGCCACTGACGGCAATGGGAAATAAGCCCACATTATAGTCGTCACCAAGCGCTTTCAGATCCTGCTCGCTCTTGCCCACCCAAGCGATTTCAGGATGTGTGTAGATCACTGACGGAACACAGTCATAGTTTACTATTGGTTTATGACCGGCAATCCTTTCTGCGACCATGACACCTTCTTCCATGCCCTTGTGAGCCAACATAGGTCCTCGCACGACATCGCCCACAGCATAGATGCCAGGTGCATCAGTGGAACATAAATCGTTGACGAAGATAAAACCGCGCTCGTCCAGAGTAACACCACTATCGGCCGACAATAAATTTTCGTTGAAAGGTCGTCGTCCAACCGCAACTATTAGCTGATCAAACACTTCTTTCTTTTCACCTTCAGCATCTGAATAAGTGACCGTTACTTTCTTACCCTTAGTACTGGTCGCTGTTACTCGTGCACCCAGACGAATATCCATACCCTGCTGCTTAAATAGCTTGGCCGCGTCCTTGCTGACCTGTTGGTCTGCCATGGGCAGAAACTCGCCCAGTGCTTCAAGTACTACGACCTCAGCACCCAGCCGCGACCAGACACTGCCAAGCTCCAGGCCGATAACTCCGGCGCCTATCACTCCTAGACGCTTGGGCACAGCATCGAACTCCAGCGCTCCGCTGGAATCGACAATCAAACCCGGTGTTAACGGGCAAGGAGGAATCGCTACCGGAACAGATCCCGTCGCAATGATGACGTTGTCGCCAGTCAGCGTTTCCGTAGCGCCGTCGTGGCTGGTTACCTCAACCATACGACCGGCATGCAAGCGTGCCGTACCTGCAAACGTGGTAATACCATTGGATTTAAGCAGCCCGGCGATCCCCTTAGTGAGGTTATCAACCACCTTGTCCTTGCGCGCTATCATCTTTGGCACATCAACTTTGAGCCCGGAAACCTGTATGCCGATCTCATCAAACTCATTTTTGGCCTGGATATACTTGTGGGACGCCTCTAGCAAAGCCTTTGATGGAATACAGCCGACGTTTAAACAGGTTCCGCCAAAGACAGGCTTTCCCTGCTTATCAATCCACTTGTCGATACAGGCTGTTTTCAGCCCTAGTTGTGCAGCCCTGATCGCGGCATGATAACCCGCAGGTCCTGCGCCTATCACAATCACGTCAAAATTGGTTGCCATGTCAAGCTTCTCCGCAAACGTTATTTAAATGTCCAGCAATATTCGAGCTGGTTCTTCAAGGAAGTCTTTTATCGTCACGAGAAAGCGCACTGCCTCTTGGCCATCGATCAGACGATGGTCATAAGACAGCGCCAAGTACATCATAGGCCGAATAACAACTTGTCCACCAACCGCCATAGGCCGCTCCTGGATCTTGTGCATACCCAGAATACCGGTTTGTGGTGGATTCAATATTGGAGTGGATAACAAGGAACCAAACACTCCACCGTTAGAAATCGTGAAGGTTCCGCCCGTCATGTCGTCAATGGACAGCTTATTATCCTTGGCTCGATTGCCGAAATCGCGAATCTGGTCTTCAATTTCCGCCAAGGTCAGACTGTCAGCGTCGCGCAAAACTGGCACGACGAGGCCACGAGGCGAGCCTACTGCAACGCCGATATCCTGATAGCCGTGGTAAACGATGTCGTTACCGTCTATCGATGCGTTCACCGCAGGAAAGCGTTTCAAGGCTTCAATACTGGCGCGGACAAAGAAGGACATGAATCCCAACCGAGTGCCGTTATGCGCCTTCTCGAAGGCCTCTTTATACTGGTTTCGAAGCTGCATTATGGCGGACATATCCACTTCGTTGAAGGTTGTCAGCATCGCCGCTGTCTGTTGAGCTTCAAGCAGGCGCCGAGCAACACTGGCACGTAAACGCGTCATGGGCACTCGGCGTTCAATTCGACCGGAGGCACCGTCGGCTTCATTTGCCGCAACCGCTACCGGCGCACGACTCACTGCGGCAGCTGGCTGAGCAGTTCTCGCTACAGCCATCAAGACATCCTCTTTTGTCACTCGACCACCTTTGCCAGTACCGGTAAGTTGCGTGATATCTACCTTGTTTTCTAAAGCCATCTTTTTAGCCGCCGGGCTGACAATAGACTCCGCAACCACACCCTCCTGCTCCTCAGACGGGACCACATCCTGCCCTTTGGCTGCGGAGGGTGCCGCCGGCTGAGTCGACTCACCTGCCACAAAGTAGGCCATGACCTCTTCGGCCAGGACTGTTTCACCCGCTGATTTTAGAACCTGGGTCAAATGACCGTCTACTGGCGCCACCACTTCAAGTACAACCTTATCCGTTTCAATATCAACCAAAACTTGATCCCGGCTGACATGTTCACCGACCTGAAAATGCCAGACCGCTATCTCACCGTCGGCAATAGACTCAGGAAATTCAGGTGCTTTTATTTCTATCATTTTTACTTTCCTATGCTGCAATTTATGGCGCAAGTCATCTGGCTCTTGCCAAGACCAGGTTATCCAAATAGGTCCTGGCGCGCCTTAGCCGTTTAACAAGCTTGCCAACCTAGCTGTCTAAACCAGCTGTTTAAACCTGTCCTTTAAACCTGTCCTTTAAACCTGCGCTTTAAACAGGCTTTTTAATTCAATCAGTTAGTCAACATTGGTGCTATACAGAGCATCGTGAACCAGCCCTTCCTGTTGCCGCACATGCAAGGACACATAGCCAGCTGCAGGAGCAGCTGACGCCTCCCGGCCGGCATAGTGCAGGTATAACCCCGGATAACACGCATTCGTCGCGCGCCGAATATGATGTTGGCTGCTATACCAGGCACCTTGATTCATCGGCTCTTCCTGACACCAGACGGCGACCGCAATATTCTTGTACCGCTTTAACAGCATTCGTAATTCTTCATCCGGGAACGGGTAGAGCTGCTCAATCCGAATAATCGCAACATGGTCCAATTTGTCTTCCTGGCGTTTGGCATCCAGGTCGTAATAGACCTTACCACTGCAAAAAATCACTCGCGTAATATCTGTCGCCTTAGCCACAGTTGGATCATCGATGACGGTTTTGAACCTTCCTTGAGTGAGGTCCTCCAGTGTCGAGATCGCATCTTTATGACGCAGCAAACTCTTGGGAGTCATCACAATGAGGGGGCGGCGCAAGGGTCGAATCGCCTGGCGACGCAGCAGATGAAATATCTGCGCCGGCGTGCTGGGAATGCAAACCTGAATGTTGTGCTCAGCGCAAAGCTGCAGGAAACGCTCTAATCGCGCAGACGAATGCTCCGGTCCAGCGCCTTCATAACCGTGTGGTAACAGCATGGTTAAGCCACAAAGCCTGGCCCATTTATGCTCACCGCTAGTAATAAATTGATCAATGACGACCTGCGCACCATTGGCAAAATCACCGAACTGGGCTTCCCAGATGACCAACGTGTTAGGGCTGGTCTGTGCGTATCCGTATTCAAATGCCAGCACCGCCTCTTCAGACAAAAACGAGTCATACATGTCGAAACGCGCATGCTCATTGCCCACCTCTTTCAGCGCCACATACTCCAGACCTGCCCTTTGATCATGTAGCGTCGCATGTCTGTGAGAGAAGGTACCTCTGGCAACATCCTGGCCGATCAATCGAATATTATGACCTTCATCCAGTAAAGTGGCATAAGCCATGATTTCGCCGTAGCCCCAATTTAGCGGGAGTGCACCCACGGTCATTTTCTTGCGGTCATCGAGTATCTTGCTGACCTGCTTCTGGATAACAAACCCCTCCGGCAACTTCAGCATCTGGTTCGCTATTTTCTGAAATTTCTTTAGCGGAAAACCGGTCTCGGCTGGCGCGGTCCATTCATGCCCCAGATACGGTCGCCAATCGACGAACATGCTGGTGTCTGGCTTCTGAAGGAAGTCCCAGGCAACCGCCGCGCCATTATCAAGAGCATCACGATAGGCATCGATTCGTCGCTGATAGTCTGCCTGATCCACAATACCTTCCTGGATCAGCTTGTCAGCAAATATAGCGAGCGTGGTCGGATGTTTGCGAATGCGCTTATACATCATTGGCTGGGTGATTGAAGGTTCATCGCCTTCGTTATGACCACGGCGCCGATAGGAAACCAGATCTATCACCACGTCTTTATGAAACTCCATGCGATAGTCCAGCGCCAACTGAGAGACAAACACGACAGCCTCAGGATCATCGCCATTCACATGGAAAATCGGCGCCTGAACCATTTTTGCGATTTCAGTGCAATAGCGTGTTGACCTGGCATCTTCCTGTTTGCTGATGGTGTAACCAATTTGATTATTGATGATGACATGCACAGTACCGCCGGTGTAGAAGCCACGAGTCTGGGACATCTGAAAGGTTTCCATCACGACGCCTTGCCCGGCAAATGCCGCATCGCCATGCACATTGATCGCCAGGACTTCATCACCCGCTGCATCTCGACGTCGGTCCATCCGTGCGCGCACAGAACCCTCGATAACTGGCGCTGCGATTTCCAGATGCGAAGGGTTGAACCCCAGGGCCAGGTGCATTTCGCCCCCAGGTGTCATCAGGTTGGAGGAGAAACCCTGATGATATTTCACGTCACCGGAACCAAAACCCGGAGTGTAGCGACCTTCGAATTCGTCAAACAATCCCGCGGGATCCTTACCCATGAGGTTCACCAACAGATTGATTCTGCCTCGGTGAGCCATGCCTATTACAGTCTCTCGAACCCCGGCCTTTCCTGCACGATGGATCAACTCCGCCATACAAGGAATGAAACTCTCACTACCTTCTAAGCCAAACCGTTTGGTCCCGGGATATTTTGTATGCAGGTATCTTTCCAAGCCTTCGGCCGCCACCAAACGATCAAGAATACGCCGCTTAATACCATCGCTGTAGGAAGGGTTGGACCTTGCACTTTCCATCCGCTGCTGAACCCATAGCTGCTCTGCCTGGTCTTCAATATGCATGTATTCCGCGCCAACACTATCGCAATAGGTTTGCTCGAGGACATGAATGATATCGCGCAGTGGTGCCACATGATTACCAAAAAACAGCGTTCCCGTCTGAAACGGAGTATCCAGATCTGCGGCAGATAGCCGATGGTATTCAAGATCAAGTATCGGCACCGGTGGCTTTTCCTCCATAGCCAAAGGGTCCAGGTTCGCCTTCAGATGACCACGACGACGATAGCCACTGATCAGCTCACCAACGGCAACCTGCTTGCGCTCATAGTCGGCGCTAATGCTGGCCGGAGAGACTGGCGTGACACGAGATTGGTTCTTTGACAACAACAAGAAGTGGTCGCGTACGGTCGAATGGGAGATATCCGGCGCTAGCGCACCCTCGACCATCGGCAGCGTTTCAAAATAGCTGCGCCACTGATCAGGGATTTCAAAGGGGTCCTCAAGATATTTTTCGTAGAGATCCTCTACATAGGCAGCATTGCCACCAGATATGTGGCCACTGCGCCACATTTGCTGCATCTTACTCTCTTGCATGTCCCCACCGTTTATCAATGATAGTGCGTTAAGCGTGGCTTAACCCTTCTTTCTCCCTGCGTCATCGATGGGTTTAGAGACCTCGACCAGGTTTCCGCCCCCCCATTCGCCGTCCTGGCAAATGGGGGGGGGTGGGGATTAACACAACACACCAGCGTAATTAAACCGCTCTTTTTAACAACATATTTCGAATGTGACCAATCGCGCGAGTAGGATTGAGGCCCTTCGGGCAGACATTGACACAGTTCATAATTCCTCTGCAGCGAAACACGCTAAACGGATCTTCCAGATTCGCCAGACGCTGTTCCGTCGCAGTATCACGGCTATCAGCCAAAAACCGATAAGCTTGCAATAACCCAGCTGGGCCAATGAATTTGTCAGGATTCCACCAGAACGACGGGCAGGACGTCGAGCAACAAGCGCAAAGGATACACTCGTAGAGACCATCCAGTTTTTCACGTTCAGCAGGAGATTGAAGCCGCTCTTTGGCGGGAGGCACTTCATTGTTGATCAAGTAGGGTTCGATCTTTCGATACTGGGTATAAAACTGTTCCATGTCCACGACCAAGTCACGAATAACCGGTAGACCAGGCAATGGTTTGATAGATAACTTGCCGCCCTTTGCCACTGCAGACACAGGCGTGATACACGCCAGGCCATTCTTGCCATTCATGCTGACGCCATCTGAACCGCAAACACCCTCACGGCAAGAGCGTCGATACGTAACGGTTTCGTCCCGCTCTTTTAACAGGGCCAGAACATCTAGCACCATGAGATCTTTACCAGCGGGCAGTTCAATGTCGAAGTCCTGCATATAAGGCGCAGCGTCTTTGTCCGGGTCGTAGCGATAAACACTGACTTGCATTTAGTAAACCCTCTCTTTCGGTTCGAACACGCCTTCCGGCAGATCATTATCAGTTTGAAGCAAGCCCGGCGCACGGTTCACAGCCCGTTTCCCCAGGGTTTTTGAGATGGGATCGTACAATGAGTGGCATAACCAGTTCTCGTCGTCACGCTCTTGGTAGTCATCCCGCGCATGCGCACCGCGGCTTTCTTTGCGGGCCTCAGCAGATATTGCAGTAGCTTCCGCCACCTCAAGCAGATTATCCAACTCCAACGCTTCCAAACGCGCCGTATTAAATGCTTGGCTCTTGTCGGTCAATACCGCTCGACTGATGCGCTCACGGAGATCGCTGAGTGTCTTCATGCCGGCCTGCATGTTGTCCTCACGACGGAATACACCGAAGTTCAATTGCATACAAGATTGCAGTTCTCGCTTGAGGCTGGCGACACTCTCACCACTGCTGGACTCATTCCAGCGATTCAGGCGCTGGGTAGCCGCTTCTATGTCTGACCCAGACGCAACGCCAGAATCCATACCTTGTTTCAGCGCGCCAGTGATATGCAGTCCGGCCGAACGACCAAAGACGACCAGATCCAGGAGCGAGTTACCACCGAGTCGGTTTGCACCATGAACCGAGACGCAAGCAGCCTCCCCTACTGAATATAAGCCATTAACGACTTCATCTTCACCCTGTGCGTTTCGAGTGATCGCTTGACCATGAATATTTGTCGGTATACCTCCCATCATATAGTGGCAAGTAGGAACGACCGGAATCGGCTCCTTAACAGGATCTACATGGGCAAAGGTCTTCGACAACTCAACAATACCTGGAAGACGCGAATGCAATATGTCCTCGCCCAGGTGATCCAGCTTCAAGAAGACGTGGTCGCCATTCTCGCCGCCGCCGCGACCCGCAAGAATCTCCAGAATCATGCTTCGAGCAACCACGTCGCGTCCGGCCAGGTCTTTCGCGGTCGGTGCATAGCGCTCCATAAAACGCTCGCCATCTTTATTGATCAGATAGCCACCCTCGCCCCGGCAGCCTTCGGTCACCAAGGTTCCAGCACCAGCAATACCCGTGGGGTGAAATTGCCACATTTCCATGTCCTGTAGCGCAAAGCCTGCCCGCAGCGCCATGGCAGCACCATCTCCGGTGCACATCAGGGCATTGGTAGTGGATTGGTAAATCCGTCCAGCGCCGCCGGTCGCCAGCACTGTCGCCTGGGCCTTGATGTAGTTCACTTCACCGGTTTCCATACATATAGCCACGACACCGACGACTGCGCCATGGGCATTTTTCACCAAATCCACGGCAAACCACTCAGACAGAAACACCGAACCGGCCTTGGTGTTGCCTTGATAGAGTGCGTGTAACAAGGCGTGTCCGGTGCGGTCGGCGGCAGCACAGGTCCGCGCTGCTTGACCACCCTTGCCAAAATTCTTTGACTGACCACCGAAGGGTCGCTGATAAATGCGGCCATTGTCGTTTCGGGAAAACGGCAGACCCATGTGATCCAACTCGTAGACTGCTTGAGGACCCACGCTGCACATATACTGAATGGCATCCTGGTCACCGATGTAATCGGAGCCCTTGATAGTGTCATACATATGCCAGCGCCAATCGTCATTGGGATCATCACTGGCGATGGCACAGGTGATACCGCCTTGAGCCGAGACTGTGTGAGAGCGGGTCGGGAATACTTTTGAGATCACGGCCGTTTTGCGGCCTGATTCTGCCAATTGCAACGCCGCTCGCATACCGGCGCCACCGCCACCAATGATGATGGCATCAAATTCTAATGTAGGTAACTCACCCATCTAACTAATTCCCCCAGAGTATCTTCACGCCCCAGATTAAATAACTGGCCAGCGTTAATATGCAGACGACTTGATAAATTAAGCGTATACCGTTGGCGCCTGAACCAAAGTAATGCTCTCGAATGTAATCAGTGCCAATCGTCCACATGCCAATCCAGGCATGCGCACAGGTCGATAGCAGCGCCAATAAGGTAAAGATTTGCATCCAGGTCTGGGCAAAAAGGCTTTGCCAGTCAGCATAGGAGATGTCGCCTTGAATGAGCAAATAGCCCACCAAAAATACGGTGTAGGCAGCCAATATATAAGCTGTCACTCGCTGTACGATGAAGTCAGACAGGCCGTTACGGGAAAAACTAGTGACTTGAGTTACCATGATTCTTTTCCTTTACCCCTGAATGACCCAAATGCCGGCGAGAAAGATCAACACGGCAGATACTAGAAAGGTGAGTCGCGCGGCAAATTGGCTGCCTTCGATAGTATCGGCGACTTCCATATCCAACAGCAGGTGCTTGACCCCGGCGACAAAGTGGTAGGCCAGAGCAGACAGCAGACCCCAGGTAACGAACATCCCGAATGGCGATTTGATCAGTCCTTTCAGGACATCAAAGCCCGCGGCTGAGGACAATGACAGATCCAGGGCATAGAGGCCAAAGGCGATGCCAACGAATAGAACGACCCCCGCGATGCGATGGGTAATAGAAGCAAGTGCCGACAAAGGCCAGGCGAATGCCATCAAATCTGATGGGTTCACGTTGATGGGACGATGATCGTTTTTCACAAATACATACTCAAATTGAGCCCTTTGACACTGACTCAAGGCTCACAGCCTGTAACCAGTGCGCTTGGGGGAATGGCTTTTGGATTTTGCGGGGCAATAATAGTGAGTTTGTCATTAAAAGACAAACGACTTACAACTCAATACGCATCTATCAAGGCTTTACAAGCTGCTCCGGTTTTGGAATCATGACGGCCCGCAAATGCGTATGTCATTCGCTCATTTAAGTAGCGGTCGTCACTCAGTGACGACTCGGTGGGTAAACTGGGAGTTCTTTCATGGTACAAAAAGTTGAAATCACGATTGATGGCAAGTCAATCGACTTAAATGTTCTCGAGGCCACCGAGGGAAACAATGTCGTCGACGTCAGAGGACTGATCGCGGAAGGCATATTTACTTACGACCCAGGCTTTCTTTCGACCGCCAGTTGTGACTCAAAAATCACTTTTATTGATGGAGATGCTGGCATCCTCCTCTACCGCGGCTATGCGATAGAGCAGTTGGCCAGTCAGGCGAGCCACCTGGAGGTCTGCTATCTGCTGCTGAACGGTGAACTGCCGACGGCCGATCAGCTGCGTGAATTTGGATCCAGTCTTAAAGACAAGCAGGCTATTGATAAGCAATTCCAGCAGATTTTTAATGGCTTCGCCCGTGGCGCTCACCCTATGTCGATGGTTGGCTCTGTCATCTCCGGGCTGGCATCCCTTTATCACGAATCAACTGATATCACCGATGCTGATGATCGCATGACCACTGCACATCGATTAATTGCCATGATTCCGACCATAGCCGCGATGGCTTACAAACATGGCCGAGGCGAAACCTTTGTTGAGCCAGACCCGAGCCTGGGCTATGCGGAAAACTTCCTGAATATGTGCTTTGGCGAGACCGGTAAAGCCTCGACAGTCAGCCCTGTTATCGCCGAAGCCATGGATAAGATTTTTATTCTGCATGCCGACCACGAGCAAAACGCTTCAACGTCAACTGTCCGCATGGCAGGTTCCACTGACTGTAACCCCTACGCCGCCATCGCCGCGGGCGTATCAGCACTTTGGGGCCCTGCACACGGTGGTGCCAATGAAGCGGTACTGGACATGTTGATGGAAATCGGCGACGAATCACGAGTTCCTGAATATGTCGAACGGGCGAAAGACAAAGATGACCCCTTTAAACTCATGGGTTTTGGTCACCGGGTTTACAAGAACTTTGATCCTCGCGCCAAGGTTATGGAGTCTTATTGTGCGGCGGTACTGGCTGAACGTGGAGTCGAGAATGAACCTCTGTTGAAAATTGCAAAGGCGCTCGAGAAAATCGCGCGCGAAGATGACTACTTCATTTCCCGTAAACTCTACCCGAACATTGACTTCTACTCAGGCATCACCTTGAAAGCCATAGGTATTCCAACCGAGCTATTCACCGTGATATTTACGCTTGGTCGCATGCCTGGCTGGGTCACCCATTGGAATGAAATGCTCAGCGCTCCCTATAAGATAGCGCGCCCTCGACAACTGTACCTGGGTGAGCATCAGCGCGATTTCATCCCACTCAAGGCGCGCTGAACCAACGGCGACCTTTTGCGCGTAATTTGCGCGTAATT
>Ga0181559_10000413_pt1 | contig 38789 bp, 40 predicted proteins | sample 011ome_21_FD_133752 | JGI IMG/M metagenome (GOLD analysis project Ga0181559, IMG submission 133752) | Coastal salt marsh microbial communities from the Groves Creek Marsh, Skidaway Island, Georgia - 011508AT metaG (megahit assembly) | ecosystem: Environmental > Aquatic > Marine > Intertidal... | reverse complement strand
GATCACCATGACCCGTTCAGCGGAGGGCAAGTCTCGGCCTGTGCATGTGCGGTTGGACCCGCGAAGCATCTGACGGGTCCAATTGAGCGGTCAACCGTGAGTGGCCGCCGAGCCACAGCCGGCTCAGAGCAGGATTCGCGACAGGAATTCACGAGTTTCGGCTTGCTGGGGATCGCCGAACACCTGCTGAGTGGTTGCTTCCTCCCGCACCATGCCCTCGTGCAGGAAGGAGACCCGATCCGCGACCTCGCGGGCGAACCCCATCTCATGGGTGGCCATGACAATGGTGAGACCGCCTGACTTGAGCTCCCGAACTGCATCCAGAACCTCGCCCACGAGAAGTGGGTCGAGGGCAGACGTGATCTCGTCGAAGAGCATGACCTCAGGCTGCATGGCGAGCGCCCGGACGATCGCGACCCGTTGAGCCCGAACTCCGGAAAGTCGGTCCGGGTAGCCGTGTTCCTTTCCCGCCGGACCGAAACGATCCAGCAGCGCGAGTGCCTCCGTTCGCGCCTGGCTCGCTCTGATCTGGATGACCTTGCGAGGCGCGAGGGTGATGTTGTCCAGAACCGACGTATGCGGGAACAGGTTGCAGGACTGGAAGACGATTCCGATTCGACGTCGCACCTGGTCGAGATCGACTCGCGGGTCGCTCACCTCGACATCTCCATCGAGGATGATCCGGCCGGCGTCGAGCGTCTCAGGACCGTTGATGCAGCGCAGCAGCGTGGACTTGCCAGACCCCGAGGCACCGATGGGCACGACGGCTTCATCCGACGGGGCTAGCTCGGCGACGGCAGGCTCCGTGGCCTAGGCGACCGTGGTGTCAGTGGCGGCCTCCTCCTGAGCACAGGCAGCAAGAAGGGCGGCAGCGGAGAGGGCAGCGAAGGCGGGGAGCAGGACTCGACGCGTGGACAACCCGTCATGGAACTCCTTGATCTCGGTGGGCCGATCGGCGACTACATCCCGCCGAGAGGTGGCATGGGCTCGTGTGCCAGTCCAGGAGACGGCGGTGGGCGTCTAGACTTCAGCCATGTCCATCCAGAACATCCGCCTGTTCGGTGATCCCGTGCTGCGTACGCCTGCCGCCCCGGTCGAGACCTTCGACAAGGAGTTGCGCAAGCTCGTCAAGGACCTGACCGAGACGATGATGGACGCTCCCGGCGCCGGATTGGCCGCCCCTCAGATCGGTGTGTCGCTGCGGGTGTTCACGTACTGGGTCGACGACGAGCCAGGGCATCTGGTGAACCCGGACCTCGACCTCTCCGACGAGATGATGGACGGGGAGGAGGGCTGCCTGTCGCTCCCTGACCTCGCCTTCGACACTCCTCGATCCCTTCGCGTGGTGGCCAAGGGGATGAACATGTTCGGCGAGCCGGTGGTGATCGAGGGCAGCAATCTGCTGGCGCGGGCCATTCAGCATGAGACCGATCACCTGGATGGCATTCTGTTCATCGATCGGCTTGATCCGGAGGTTCGCAAGGAGGCCATGCGTCAGATTCGCGAGGCGGAGTGGTTCGGCGAAGAGTCACCTCAGGTCCGGCTGAGTCCGCACTCGATCTCCTCGCGCTGGCTGTAGCGGGTGCGTTGTGTCTTTGCGGGAACGCCCGACGTCGCAGCCATTGCGCTCCGGCGACTGCTGGATTCCTCTCATGACGTCGTTGCCGTGATCACCCGGCCCGATGCGCGGGCCGGTCGTGGGCGATCCCTCTCTCCGTCTCCTGTCGCCACTGTGGCCCAGGAGGCCGGCATCGAGACGATCAAGCCGACGTCGTTGCGGGATCCTGACGTGCTTCACCGGCTTCGCGAGATCGCACCGGACGTTGCACCGATCGTGGCCTTCGGCGGTCTCGTGCCGCCGGAGGCGCTCACCATCCCCCGACACGGCTGGGTGAACCTGCATTTCTCGCTCCTTCCTCGGTGGCGAGGTGCCGCGCCGGTCCAGCACGCGATCTGGCGTGGTGACGACATCACTGGAGCCTCGACCTTCCTGCTGGAGGAAGGGCTCGACACCGGACCGGTCTTCGGATCTGTCATGGAGGAGATCGCCCCGGACGACACCTCGGGCGCCCTGTTGGCGCGCTTGGCCGAGGTCGGGGCTGACCTGCTGGTGGACACCCTTGATGTCATCGAGGCCGGGACGGCTGCTCCGGTGGTGCAGGTGGGCGATCCTTCGATGGCCCCGAAGATCCGCACCGACGATGCCCGAGTTCGCTGGAACGTTCCTGCCTTTGCCGTGGATCGACAGGTGCGCGCCTGCACGCCTGCTCCGGGTGCGTGGACGATGCTGGGGGACGAACGAGTCGGTCTTGGCCCGGTCGAGATCGCCGACCCGCAGGACTTCACACTGGCTCCGGGTGAGGTGCACGTGACCAAGCGCGACGTGCTTGTCGGCACACTTACGGATCCGGTGCTGCTGGATCGGGTGAGGCCGTCGGGGAAGAAGGAAATGTCCGCTGCTGACTGGGCGCGGGGTATTCGTCTGGTGTCGGGAACTGTTCTCGGCGCCCAGCAGGAAGCGGGCGCGTGAGTTGAGCGACAAGCCACGTCAGGCAGCTCTCGAGCTGCTACGCGCAGTTCGTGAGGACGACGTCTACGCGAACCTGATGCTGCCGCAGATCCTGCATGGCTTCGGACTGTCCGGACGAGATGCTGCATTCGCGACTGAGCTCGCGTATGGGACCTTGCGGGGTCGAGGCTGGTACGACGCAGTCCTCGCACAGTGCGTGAACCGACCGCTGGACAGGGTCGAGCCGGTGATGCTCGACATCCTTCGGCTGGGGTCGCATCAGATTCTCTCGATGCGCGTCCCTGACCACGCTGCCGTTGATTCGTCCTGCGCTCTGGCCCGGAGCCAGGGGGCCAAGCCGGGAGCGGCGGCGCGAGCGGGATTCGTCAATGCCGTCCTGCGCAAGGTGGCAGGACTCGACAACGACGGATGGGCCGAGCGGCTGCGGGGCGAGCGGGCAGCCGACGACGTCGAATGGCTGGCGACCCGCTGGTCCCATCCGGCGTGGATCGTGAGAGCCCTGCGAGATGCTCTGGGGGAGCGTCGTGCGGAGCTGCCCGCCCTTCTGGAGGCCGACAACATCGCCGCCCGTCCCACCCTCGCCGCGCGCCCTGGGCGCATGACGCCTGACGAACTGAGGGAACTGCCGGAGGTCGAAGACGCCCAGTGGTCTCCGTGGGCCGCGACGCTGGTCGAGGGAACCCCTGACGCCCTGGCATGCGTGCGTGACGGGCGGGCCGGAGTACAGGATGAGGGCAGTCAGCTGGTCGTCCTCGCGCTCAGTCGCGCCGAGGTCGACGACGACCACGGACGATGGCTCGACACCTGTGCAGGCCCCGGGGGCAAGGCCGCGCTCCTCGATGGGCTCGCCCACGAACGTGGGGGTCGACTGGTGGCGGTTGAGCAGCACCCCCATCGTGTCGAACTCGTTCAGGCGACGCTTGGACCTGACTCCGAGGCTCTGCTCATCGAGGGGGATGCTCGTCATCAGCCATGGGGAGACGAGCAGTTCGATCGGGTGCTGGTAGACGCCCCCTGCACCGGACTCGGAGCCTTGCGCCGGCGCCCTGAGTCGCGTTGGCGCCGCACCCCGGCCGATCTCGCGAACCTTGGCGCCACTCAGCGCGACGTCCTGCGGGCGGCGCTCGACGCCGTGAAGCCAGGAGGTGTGGTGGCGTACGTGACGTGCTCACCGCATATTGCCGAAACTGAGTTCGTCGTCAACGACGTCCTTCGTGGCCGCACTGACATTGTTCAGGAGGATGCTCGAGCCCTGCTGCCGGAGGTCGACGACGTTGGGGCCGGGCCGACCGTTCAGCTCTGGCCCCATCGCCACGGAACGGACGCGATGTTCCTCTCGGTTCTGCGCAAGCTTCCGGCCTGACGGCGGGCGCATCTGGCTCCAGCGCGGGAGGATGCTGGTCATGCGACGTGTGCCTGTGATGAGCCGCCGGGAGGCGGCGGACCTGATGGGCATCGACCCGACGGCCCCGCCCGAGACGGTGCGGCACGCCTGGCGCATGTGGGCGCGGATCGCGCACCCGGATGTCGGGGGAGATCCTGAGCACTTCGCCCGCCTCGAGCATGCCCGTCGTGTGCTGGCTCGCCCGCTTCCGCAGGAGGACCACGCCCCGCCTCCGCCGCCTCGTGAGAGCCTGCGTTCGGTCCTTCGTCGGCCACCTCGCCTGCCCGGTCTGCTGGTCGGCGGGATGGTGACCCTCCTCCTGGCGCTCCTGCCCGGGCTCGCTCCCTCGGCTGCCGGGGTCGCGGTGCTGGCCGTCGTCATCGCGCCGGCGGCGTTGGCTGCCGGCCTCACGTCCTGGTGGGCGGGGCGCGAGATTCTGCAGCCCCGGGCCGATCGTGGTCATCGAATCGTGGTGATTGTGCTCGTGTGGGTGCCTCTGGCCGTTCTCGTCGTCGCCGTCGCCGGCCTGGTGGGGCAGAGTCTGCTTCCTGTCCTGCCCGTGCTCGCGCTCCCGGTGGTGGCGGCTGTGGCCTCACTTGATCCGGGCGCGGGCCTGTTGCGCTGACTCCGCTCCTCGCCGATACCTGCAGTTGGCGTCATACCCAGACGAGTATGTGACGCTGGCTGCAGGTATCGGTGACTACGTCTGCGGCGGCAGCAGTCCGGCGACCTCGTCGTAGACGTCTGGAGTCCCGGCGATGATGCGACCTCCGCCGGTGACGCCGTGCTCCTGCAGGAACGGGCTGACGCGGCCACCTGCCTCCTCGACCAGCAGGATGGCGGCCAGGCAGTCCCACGCGTTGATGTGCATCTCGACGTAGCCGATCAACTGACCGGTTGCCACGTATGCGAGGGTCAGCGCGCCGGATCCGCACCGGTGGAACATCCCGCCCTGCGCGCGCAGGTGCTCGGCGATGAAGCCGATCTCTTGCGCGGTCGTGCGGTTGGAGCAGCCCATCCCGGTGAGGCCGTCGCTGAGGCGCTGGGCCGTGCTCACCCTCATTCGCGCGCCGTTCAGTGTGGCGCCGGCACCACGCTGCGCGGCATACAGATCCCCGGTGACAGGATTGAAGATGACTCCGATCTGGATATCTCCATCGGCGACGTACGCGATCGAGACGCACCAGGTCGGCAGGCCGAGCAGGAAGGGCTGAGTTCCGTCGATCGGGTCGACGACCCAGGCTCCGCGGCTGCCGTCCACTCCGTCGGCTCCGGTCTCCTCGCCGACGAAGGCGTCGTCTGGAAACATCGTTGTGAGGCGATCCTTGATCACCTGCTCGGTTTGCCGGTCCGCTTCACTGACCGGGTCCTGCACGCCCTTGCTCTCGACGGTCAGGGCGCTGAGGTTGCGGTAGTGGGCCAAGGCGACGTCGCCGGCCTCTCGTGCGACGGCGATGGCGGCGTCGTAATGGTCGTCTCGATCCTCGGGTGTCATGTGGTTTCCTTCCAGAGCCATGCGGCACCTCGTACGCCGCTGGAGTCGCCGTGGACCGATCGGACGATCGGAGTGGTGAAGACGGGGGAGAAGGTGTAGCTCCCGATCAGGAGCGGCAGGTCCGAGTAGACCTCGTCAATGTTGCTCATGCCGCCGCCCAGGACGAAGATGTCGGGGTCGACAGTGTTGACGACGACTGACAGCCCGCGCGCCGCGCGATCGAGCCATGAGCGGTAGACGAGGTCGGCGTCGTGGTCACCTGAGCGGCGTTGGTCCATGATCTGTGCGGGCAGAGAGTCATGGCCTGTGAGGCGCTCGTACTCGCGTGCAAAGGAGTAGCCCGAGAGCCATGTCTCCATGCACCCGCTCTTCCCGCAGTAGCAGGGTTCGCCCGGCAGCTCGTCCTGGGTCGCGAAGGGCAGGGGGTTGTGTCCCCAATCGCCAGCGCTGTTGTTGGGCCCGTGGTGTGGGCGGCCGTCAATAGCGATTCCCGCACCCGTTCCACTGGCGATGATGACACCGAACACGACCCGGTGCCCCACGCCGGCACCGTCGGTTGCCTCCGACGCAGCGAAGCAGTCCGCATCGTTCTCGACTCGCAGGGGACGTTCCAGAACCCGAAGGAGATCCTGCTCTACGGCCTGGCCGTTGATCCAGGTGGAACTGCCGCCCTTGCCGATTCGACTCTCGGGTTCAAGCGAACCGGGAATACCGATGCCAACACTGCCCGTTCGGCCCGTGGCGTCCTCGAGGCGTTGCACGATTCCTCGAACGAGCGCCAAACAGCCGTCATAGTCCCCGCGGGGGGTCGCCTCTCGGATGCGCAGGAGCTCGGTTCCGTCGGGTTCGAGTGCGACGCCTTCGATCTTGGTACCACCCCAGTCGATGCCGATGAGCATCGAACTCCCTTCGTCGACATCTTCCGTGCCTACGATAACTCCGTGCCCGCATCTCTTGAGCCGACTGCGCCTATGCTCCATCTGCGACTCCTTGGCCGGGTGGCCCGCATGTATGTGGAGCGAGGACTGACCCAGCAGCAGATTGCCGAGCAATTGGGTCTGTCGCAGGCACGCGTCTCCCGATTGCTGAAGGAGGCCCATGGTCGCCAGATTGTCCGGTCCGTCGTGGTGATGCCTGAGGGTGTGAACACGGCTCTTGAGGATGTCTTGGAGGAGACGTTCGGCCTTGCCGATGTCGTCGTTGTCGACACTGCTGGCGCCGGCGATCCTGCCCGTGCGCTGGGGGTTGCAGCGGGGGCTTACTTGGACGTGTCTCTCGTGGGTGCGGATGTCATCGGCGTCTCCTCCTGGAGCGGGTCGTTGGTGGCGGCGGTGGAGTCGATGCGGCCGCATGTCCAGCAGAGGGCGCGCACGGTTGTGCAGATGTTCGGTGGGGTCGGTGACCCGGCTGTTCAGGTGCAGGCCACGCGTCTCACGGGTCGGCTATCGGAAGTCCTCCGCGCCAAGCCGCTGTACATGCCGTCACCAGCGATCGTGGGAAATTCGTCGACGCGAAAGGCCGTGCTTGCTGATCACTCGGTGAGTTCCGTGGTGCAGGCGTGGGATGCGATGTCCGTGTCCCTCGTGGGCATTGGTGCCATAGAGCCTTCTCCGCTTCTTCAGCGCAGTGGCAATGCTCTCAGTGCGGAGGAGTCTGAGGAGTTGGCGTCGCGGGGTGCCGTCGGCGACATATGTCTTCGCTACTTCGATGCCGAAGGCGTCCCGGTTCCGGGGTCGGTCGATGATCGCCTGATGGGGATGACGGCCAAGCAGATGAAGGCTGTACCGCGACGCATCGCCGTCGCTGGCGGTCTGGCCAAGACGGGGGCTATTCGAGCAGCCCTTCTAGGGGGATGGGTATCGGTGCTGATCACGGATCAGGAGGTCGCCGAGGCCCTCGTGGCTTCTTGACGGGTGGGCAGCAACAGCGAGAGGATGGGGAACAGCATTCACTATTGAATGGATATTCAATGAGGACCCCTGATTCGATCATGGATGTAGAGCCACCGTGCCCCACGATCGTCGACATCTGTGACTTCGCTCGCCACATTCGCCTGGGGGCGCTGGACGCGATCGCTGCGGCCGGCCTTGGCCATGTCGGTGGTGACTTCTCGGTGGCCGACATCCTTGCAGTGCTGTACGGAGGCACCCTACGAGTGAATCCCGTCGATCCGACATGGGCTGGACGGGATCGGCTGGTCCTCAGCAAGGGGCATGCAGCAGCATCCTTGTACACCGCACTCGCACTTCGTGGATTCTTCCCGGTCGACGAGCTCTGCACGTTCGCCGGGCCGGACTCGCGTCTGGGTGGCCACCCCAATCGACGCAAGACGCCCGGTGTCGAGACGAACACGGGCCCGCTGGGGCATGGCCTTCCGATAGCGGTCGGAATGGCCACTGGCGCTCGGCTGGCTGGTGCGGACTGGGCTACCTACGTGGTTGTGGGTGACGGAGAGATGCAGGAGGGGTCCAACTGGGAGGCCATCATGTTCGCGGCCCATCGGGGATTGTCGAACTTGACCCTCCTGGTGGATCGCAATCGCCTCCAACAGGGCGCAGGCACTGAGGAGACCAATGCTCTGGAGCCACTTGATGAGAAGCTGGCGGCCTTCGGGTGGGCGACGACCGTTGTGGACGGCCATGACGTTGCCGCTCTCGACGCTGCGATGAAGGCGCCGCGCGCTCACGGTAGACCGGTGGCGATCGTTGCCAACACCGTCAAGGGCAAGGGGGTCTCCTTCATGGAGAACCGTTCTGAGTGGCATCACAAAGTGCCATCGAGTGAACAGGTGGAGCAGGCGATTTCAGAACTGACGGGAGTGGTCCTGTGAGTGCTTCGAGGGAGAAGGAGGGGCAGGACTGTCGCATCGCTTTCGCAGAGACCCTTATGGAGTTGGCGGGGGCTGACGAGCGGATCGTCGTCGTGTGCAACGACTCGGTTGGCTCCAGCAACCTGGGGGGGTTTCGAGTGGCCTTCCCCGAACGACTTGTCAATGTCGGGATTGCAGAGCAGAACATGGTGGGGGTAGCGGCTGGCCTGGCGAATGCCGGGTTCATTCCGTTCGTCTCTGCGGCATCCCCGTTCCTGACAGGACGCGCTCTAGAACAGATCAAGGCAGACATCGTCTACAGCGGTGCCAACGTCAAACTCTGCGGCCAGAGCCCCGGAGTGTCCTATGGGGAGCTCGGACCCACCCACCACTCGATCGAGGACATCGCCTGGCTTCGGGCACTCGACGACCTTCCGATCGTCGTGCCTGCCGATGCTGAGCAGACCGCCGACGCGGTGCGATGGGCAGCGGCGCTTGAGGGGCCAGTGTTCCTTCGGATCGGCCGGTCCAAAGTCTCGTCCGTCTCCCAGGGCCGGATACCCGCATTCCGCCCTGGGCTGGCCGAGCAGCTCGCTTCCGGTGACGACATCACAATTCTCGCGAACGGCACCATGGTCGAGGTGGCTCTTGCGGCCGCTCGGGATCTGGAAGCTGCGGGTGTCATGGCTCGTGTGCTCAACATCTCCACTGTGCATCCGATCGACCGAGAGGCAATCGTCATGGCCGCACGACAGACGCGTGGAGTTGTGACAGTGGAGGAGTCGGTACCACGAGGAGGTCTCGGTGGAGCAGTCGCCGAGCTACTGGCTGTCGAACAGCCGACGCGCATGCGCATGCTCGGCATTGACGAGTTCGCCCCCACCGGGTCGGTCGACTTTCTCCTCGATCATTTTCGTCTGACTGCTTGTGGTGTGGCGGATGCGGCACGCGAGCTGCTGTCGGTGACATGACGGATTCCTTGATCCTCGCGATTGACCAGGGCACCAGTTCGACGAAGGTGCTTCTGGTTGACCGTCAGGGTCAGGTGCGTGCTCGAGGATGGGCTCCTTTGAGCCAGCAGGCCCCTCAGCCCGGCTGGATCGAGCATCGTCCCCTCGACGTCATCGAGAGTGCCCGCACAGCCGTGGATGAGGCGCTCTCTGGGGGCGACGATCTGGACGTCGTGGCAGTGGGCATCAGCAATCAACGTGAGTCGTTGATGCTTTGGGACAGGAGCACGGGAGCACCGGTGTCACCCCTGCTGAGCTGGCAGGACCGTCGTACGACATCCCTCTGCGAGGAACTTCTGGCGAAAGGCCACGGCCAGAAGGTGCGTTCGTTGAGTGGCTTGCCGTTGGATCCGATGTTCTCGGCCGTCAAGGCGACCTGGCTGCTCGACGCATGCGACCCGGACCGGGTCCGTGGGGAGGAGTTGTGCTTGGGGACAGTCGATTCCTGGCTGGTCTGGCATCTGACGGGTGACCACGTCATTGAGGCTGGCAATGCCTCACGAACGGCCCTCGTCGATCTGGCGACCGGTGAGTGGAGCCCCACGTTGCTCGAGATCTTCGGCGTTCCTGAAGCGGTCCTTCCCAGGATTGTGGATTCGTCAGAGTGTGTGGGTGTGATTCGGGGATGGAAGGATCTCGACGGTGCTCCGGTGCACGGCATCCTCGGTGACTCGCATGCTGCACTCTTCGCGCACGCAGGCTGGCGTCCGGGAGTGGCCAAGGCCACGTATGGCACGGGCAGTTCCGTGATGACGCTGACGACGGAGGATTCGTCGGATTCGCCAGCACTTTGCCGAACCGTCGCTTGGCAGCTTCCAGGCCAGGCTCCTGCTCTGGCGTGGGAGGCGAACATCCTGTCCGCTGGGTCGACCGTTTCGTGGCTCGCGGAGATGCTTGCCACCTCCGCGAGCGACCTCGCTGAGGTGGCCGCATCGAGCAGCGCTGGTGTGGTGCTCGTCCCGGCATTCAATGGGCTGGGGGCACCTTGGTGGGATGGTGGCGCGACGGCGTTGATCACTGGTGTCTCGCTGGGCACGACTTCGGCACACCTGGCCCGAGCAGCGCTCGACTCGGTGGTGCTGCAGGTGGACGATGTCCTTACCGCGCTCGCTCAGGTGGATGCGAAGCCTCAAACCCTCTTTGTTGACGGTGGCATGGCGATCAATCAGGAACTCATGTCACGTCAGGCTGCCGTGTCCGACGTGGACGTCGCTGTATCGATGACTCCCGAACTCTCCGCGCTGGGCGCCGCACACATGGCTGGACTGGGTGCAGGGTGGTGGACACTCGCCGATCTTGAATCCCTTCCACGGGAGTACACGAAAGTCGCACCTGCGGACAGTTGTGTCGATCCCCCTGACGCGTGGGTGCAACTGCGTGAAGACTGGTTGCGCGCGGTCGCACGCGCAAGATCCGTTCCTTCCCCAGCATCAGTCGCATTTCCCGACCATGAACGTCCATTCACCTCAGGAGAGGATGCATCGCGATGACACCACTGGAGTTCGGCACCGGGATCTGGGCATTCGGGCAGTTCGTCGATCGGTATGCCGGAGACGGCTACGGTCCGCCGCGAGATACCCGCGAGATGATAGAGACGGCGGCCCGCGTCCCTGACCTCTCCTGCCTGGACATAAATGTGCCTTTCACCACAGAGGGGATGAATGCGACTGAGGTCAAGCAGCTCCTCGACGACAACGGACTTTCCTGTCGCGCGACGACACCTCACATCTACATGCGGGAGTACGTCAAGGGCGCCTTCACGAATCCCTCTGCTGACATGCGTCAGCGCACGCAGCGTCGGGTCGATGAGGCTGTCGAGGCGGCTCAGATTCTGGGTGCGGGCTATGTGAAGTTCTGGCCGGGTCAGGACGGCTATGACTTCCCGGGTCAGGTTGACTACCTGCAGATCTGGGATCGAACCATCGATGGCATGCGTGAAGTCTGTCAGCGACACCCGGATGTTCAGTTCGCGATCGAGTACAAGCCCAAGGAGCCGCGCATCCGGATGACGCTGGCGAACGCACCCAAGACTCTTCTGGCGATTGAGGAGACGGGGGTCTCGAATCTCGGCATCGTCATGGACTTCGGTCATTCGCTCATGGCGGGGGAGTCGCCCACTGAATCTCTCCTCATGATTCATCGACGCGGCAAGCTGGTATCCGCCGAGCTCAACGACAACTGGCGCGACTGGGATGATGACCTTCCAGTGGCATCTGTTCACCTCTTCGAGACGATGGAGTACATCCTCGCTCTCAGGTCGATTGGGTGGAGCGATGCGGTCCTTCTGGATCAGTTCCCGTTCCGGGAGGATCCGGTGGAGGCCCTCCGACGCAGCATCGAGACGATCCAGATGCTCGACGAGGCGTGTCAGCGAATAGATTCCACCGAGCTCGCCTCCGCTCAGGAGGCTCAGGATGCCCTGGCAGTGCAGCGTCTCTACTGGAATGCCCTGCTCGGCACTGAACGATTCCGGTCCCCGGCATGAGCAGTGCTCCACGTCTGATCGCCAGCAACTAGCCTGAAGCCATGGGCATCCAGATCTCGCCGAGCATTCTCAACAGCGACCTCAGCCGCCTTGCCGACGAGGTTGAGCGAGTCGCCTCGGTGGCTGACTGGATTCACCTCGATGTGATGGACAACCACTTCGTGCCCAACCTGACCTTCGGCCTTCCCGTTGTCGAGAGCCTTCTCGCGCATGTCGCAATCCCGGCGGACTGCCATCTGATGATCGACGATCCGGGCCGTTGGGCCCCGGCGTATGCCGAGGCAGGCGCGGAGAGCGTCACGTTCCACGCCGAGGCCACCCGTTCACCCGTCAGGGTCGCCAAGGACATCCGAGCGGCGGGGGCAAGAGTGGGCATTGCTCTCAAGCCGGGGACGTCCATCGATGCGATAGCCGACGTCATTCGTCACGTCGACATGATCCTCGTGATGACGGTTGAGCCTGGCTTCGGTGGTCAGTCGTTCATGGACGACATGATGCCCAAGGTGCGCCAGGCCCGGAAGCTCGCCGATTCGTCCGATGCCGACATCTGGGTTCAGGTCGACGGTGGCATCGGCCCCGGAACGATCGAGGTTGCTGCGGCCGCCGGGGCTGACGTCTTCGTCGCCGGCTCGGCTGTCTTCCGGGCCGACGACCCTGCCGTCATGGTGGAGCGTCTGCGCGCCGAAGCTGAGAACGCCGCTCGGCCGTGACGTCTGTGTCGGGCTCACGTGAGGAGACGGCCTGGAGCGTCCATATGCGCGAGGCGATCGCCGAGGCGCTCTCCACGGACGTCCTCGCGAGCAGCAATCCGAGAGTCGGCTGCGTGATCGTCGACTCGTCGGGTGTCATCGTCGGACGCGGTCACCATCGTGGCTCCGGCACGGCGCATGCCGAGATTGCGGCCCTCGCCGATGCTGGCGATCTGGCGTTGGGGGCAACAGCCGTGGTGACTCTCGAGCCGTGCCGGCACACCGGACGCACCGGCCCCTGCACACAGGCCCTCATCAATGCGGGCATTGCGAGGGTCGTGTATGGCGTTGACGATCCGGGTGACGTGTCGGCGGGTGGTGCCGAGGTGCTGCGAGATGCCGGGATCGACGTGGTGGCCGGGGTGGAGGCTGATGAAGCGCGTTGGGCGGCACGTGCGTGGTTCCACTCGCTGTCGCATGACCGTCCTCTGGTGACCCTCAAGACCGCGGTGAGCCTGGACGGTCGAGTCGCCGATGCGACGGGAGGTCCCACTCCCATCACTGGGCCGGCAGCGCGGGCGTTTGCGCACGAGTGGCGAGCCCAGGTGGACGCGATCGTGGTGGGCACTGGAACTGCTCTGCAGGATGATCCCTCCTTGACAGCCCGTCCAGAGCGTCACGCCGGTGATGTTCGTCAGCCATTGCGGGTGGTCGTCGGACGATCGAATCTGCCCGAGGGCGCGCGCGTTCTGGACGACTCGGCGCCCACTCTCCTGTATCAGGATCACGACGTGCACGCCCTGCTCGCGGATCTGCACCGACGTGACGTCCAGCATCTGCTCGTTGAAGGTGGGCCAACGTTGGCTGCCGCCTTCATGGATGCCGGAGTCGTGGACGAGGTCCTGTGGTTCGTGGCTCCCATCCTCCTCGGTGACGGGCCGGTGGCGATGGCGTCGTTGACTCACCCGGCACCCGTGAACGTGCGGAGGGTCACGGTTGTGGGGGAGGATGTGGTGGTGGAAGGAGTGATGGATGTTCACGGGCATCGTTGAGGAGCGCGGCACTGTCGAAGCGGTGGAGTCGCTGACGGATGCCGCACGCATGGTGATTGCCGGGCGCGAGGTGCTCGATGGCACTCGTCCCGGTGATTCGATAAGCGTCAACGGCGTGTGCCTGACTGTGGTGGACCTGCTGCCGTCCGGCTTCACGGCGGACGTCATGGCCGAGACGCTGAAGCGCACATCACTCGCTGTCGCGGTGCCCGGCGCCGAGGTCAATCTCGAGCGGGCCGCACGGATGGACTCCCGTATTGGTGGGCACCTCGTCCAAGGGCACGTGGATGGCGTCGCCACGGTGACGGAGATATCCCCGTCGGAGAACTGGACCACCATGCGGTTCGCCTTGCCTGATGGGCTGGCGCGGTATGTCGTGGAGAAGGGCTCGATCGCCGTTGACGGGGTCTCCCTGACGGTCGTCGACGTCGACGACGAGTCCTTCAGCGTCTCGCTCATCCCCACCACGCTCGCCGAGACCATTCTCGGAACTCGTAGAGTGGGGGACCCGGTCAACATCGAGGTGGACGCGATGGCCAAGTATGTCGAGCGCCTCATCCAGTGGAGGAACCCATGATCCCCGCCCATGAGCTGTTCGCTCAGAAAGAGGACGAGGCTCCCGCTGTTGCGTCAGTGAAGCGTCCGGTAGTCCTCTCCCGCAGCACGGATGGAGTCCGCCTGGACTCGGTTGAGGATGCGATTGCCGCCATCGGCCGAGGCGAGTCCGTGATAGTGGTCGACGATGAGGACCGCGAGAACGAGGGCGACCTCATCTTCGCCGGATCCAAGGCAAGCGCCGCGCTCGCGACATTCATGATCCGCTACACCTCGGGATACATCTGTGTGGGGATGGAGGGCCCGGTCCTCGACCGACTGAACCTTCCGCCGATGACCGCTGTGAACGAGGACCGCAAGGGCACTGCCTATTCGATCAGTGTTGATGCGCGGTCCGTCGAAGGCACCGGAATCTCAGCCGAGGATCGCGCCCACACCATTCGCGTGCTCGCTGATTCGGCGACGGATCCGTTCGATCTCACACGCCCGGGTCACGTCATGCCTCTGAGAGCTGTGCCCGGTGGCGTGCTGCGGCGTGCGGGTCATACCGAGGCCGCGGTCGACCTTGCTCGGATGGCAGGCTTGAGCCCTGTCGGCGCGCTCTGCGAGATGGTGAACGACGACGGCACGATGATGCGGGCGCCCGAGTGTCGCGCCTTCGCTGATGACCACGGCCTGGTGATGATCTCGATTGCCGACATGATCCGCTTCCGTCGCGCTCACGAGAGCTTCGTGACCCGGGCGGCCGTAGCACCTCTCCCGACTGAGTACGGCGACTTCGTGGCTCACGGCTTCGTCGACGACCTGGACGGGTCAGAGCACATCGCCCTCGTCAAGGGCGATATCGGCGACGGGGAGGACGTCCTTGTGCGCGTTCACTCTGAATGCCTGACGGGTGATGTTCTGGGCTCGCTGCGCTGCGACTGTGGTCCTCAGCTGCACGAGGCGATGCGGACGGTGGCTGCGGAGGGCCGCGGAGTGGTCCTCTATGTGCGAGGCCATGAAGGGCGAGGCATCGGACTTCTGCACAAGCTCAAGGCGTACACGCTTCAGGACAGCGGTCGCGACACGGTTGATGCCAATCTTGACCAGGGACTCCCGGTTGACGCACGCGACTACGGGACCGGAGCATCGATCTTGGCGGACCTGGGCGTGCGGAGCATGCGCCTCCTGACCAACAACCCGACGAAGCGGGCTGGTCTGGAGGGCTACGGCCTCACGATCGTCGGGCGGGTGCCGCTGGCTGTGAAGCCCAACCCCCATAACGCCGTCTACCTGCAGACGAAGGCGGATCGCATGGGTCACGATTACGGCGCGGATGTCGGAGACCAGTCATGAGCGGAGCCGGGAGCCCGCGTCTGGATGTCGACGGATCGGGTATCAGTGTCGTGATCGTGGCAGCTTCGTGGCATCAGGTCGTCATGGACGGTCTGATCGCAGGAGCGGAGGCGGAGTGCGCCCGAGCCGGAGCATCCACGACCCTTGTCAGGGTTCCGGGCTGCTTCGAACTGCCTGTCGTGGCGCAGGAGTACGCCGCTGATCCGACGGTCGACGCCGTGGTGTGCCTTGGCGTGATCATCCGGGGTGGCACGCCGCACTTCGACTTCGTCGCCAACGCCACGACCGATGGGTTGACCAGAGTGGCCCTCGACTCGCGCACGCCGATCGGCTTCGGGGTGCTGACGACGGACAACGACGAGCAGGCACTCGACCGGGCAGGACTGCCGGGCTCGGACGAGGACAAGGGCGCTGAGGCGGCCTCTGCTGCGATCATGACGGCGCAGGCGCTGCGTCACTGCAGGGCCGGTCGTTGAGGACCCGTCAGCGTCAATAGGCTGTGCCCGTGAAGACCTTCGATGAGCTCTACGCGGAGTTGAACCACAAGCTCACCTTCCGCGAGGAGGAGTCCGGAACCACGCGCCTCGTCGATGCCGGAGTGCACGCAATCGGCAAGAAGGTCGTCGAAGAGGCGGCTGAGGTGTGGATGGCCGCGGAGCATGAGGGCAAGGATCGGGCGGCTGAGGAGATATCCCAGCTGCTGTATCACGTTCAGTGCATGATGCTGGCCTGTGATGTGAGTCTCGACGACGTCTACCGAAGGCTCTGACATGTTGCGAGTAGCCGTTCCCAACAAGGGCCAGCTGGCTGAGCCCGCCCGAAGCATGCTCAGCGAGGCGGGCTACCTGCACGCTGCCACGACGCGTGAGCTGCTCGTCCAGGATCCTGAGAACGATGTCGAGTTCTTCTTCCTTCGTCCGCGCGACATTGCCATCTATGTGGGGGAGGGCACGCTCGACGTCGGCATTACCGGTCGCGACATGCTGCTGGACTCGCATGCCAAGGCTGACGAGATCCTCCCGCTCGGCTTTGCGCCCTCCACGTTCCGACTCGCGGCACCGCGCGGTCAGGCCACGACCCTCGCTGATCTCAGCGGGTGCACGATCGCCACGTCGTACGCCGGGGTGCTCGAGGCCTATCTCGAGCGCGAGGGTGTCGAGGCTCGGGTAGTGAAGCTGGACGGCGCGGTCGAGAATGCCGTGGCACTGGGCGTCGCTGACGCCGTGGCGGATGTCGTGGCCACAGGCACGACGCTCCGCAAGGCAGGGCTGGAGCTGGTGGGCGAGCCGATCCTCGTGTCCGAGGCGCTGGTCATTCGACGTACCGGGGCCCCTGAGATCCCCGCCGTCGAGACCTTCCTGCGACGGCTGCACAGTGTCATGGTCGCCCGGGCCTACGTGCTCGTCGACTACGACATCCGTTCTGAGCACCTGGACAGGGCCTGCGCCATGACTCCCGGTATCGAGTCGCCGACCGTGTCGGCACTTCACGACCCCGAATGGTCGGCTGTGCGCGCGATGGTGCCAGCGTCAGATGTGCATCGGATCATGGACGAGCTCTACGAACTGGGAGCCCGAGGGATCCTGGTCACGGATATCCACGCCTGCCGACTCTGACCACCCGTGCGGGACGCTGCCTCTACTGAATTCGAGTCCCTCGCCGCAGCGGTATGACTGTAAGAAGCTGGGTGAGGAGCACGACCGCGATCCCGAGGTAGAGCGTCTGCCAGGAGATGCCGATGTCGAGCAGCGATCCGGCGACGATCGGGCCGACGGACGCGAGGACGTACGTGACGAAGAAGGCCATCGCTGTCAGTCGGGTCGATGCGTGGGTGTCGTGTGCGAATTCGCTGAGCAGTGCGAGTGACATGGCGAAGGCGCCGCCCAGGGTGAAGCCGAGAATCACGACCCAGACGGTGACGCTCGACGCCGTGGACGCGCTGACCGGGATCAGCGAGAGCGAGCACACCACGATGAAGGCGGCGAAGAGCGTCCTTCTGGCCCGCATCCGCTCGGCGATGGACGGCATGACGAGCGCGGCCGCCACCTGGCTGATCGTGAAGACTCCGAAGAGGAAGCCGGCATCCTCCTGGGTCCAGCCTCGGTCGACGAAGGATGGCGCAAGCCAGGCCAGGAGCGTGTAGAAGACGATCGAGTTGATGGTCAGGAAGGCCGTGAGGGCCCACGCTGGCCGACTGCGCCAGGGCATGTCCCGCAAGGAAGCCGACGGGGGCGCACCCACGGACGGGTTGTCCCGGAGGCCTTCGACGGCCAGCCAGACTATGAGCCCCGCGAGAGCGGGAATCGCCCACACGGCCAGGGCCATCTGCCACGACCCCAGCCACTTCGCCAGGGGAACGGTGAGGGCTCCGCCCAGTGCGGCGCCCGTCATCATGGCCCCGGTCCAGATCCCCGTGGCGAGGCCTACTCTGTCCGGGACCTGAGCCCGAACGACAGTGGGCACGAGGCCCATGGCGAGGGCGATGCCCACCCCGGCCAGCAGCACGGAGATCGTCAGCACGATCGGGACCTGAGCCGCGAGACGTGATCCCATCGCAACGACGAGGACGGCCAGCGCGAGAGCGACTGTTCGCCGCCGACCGATTCCCCGTGCGACCCGAGGAACAGCCAGGGCGAGAATTCCCATGCACACGACGGGAATGGTCGTCAGGGTGCCGATTGCGGCATTGGACCAGCCTGTGGCCGCCTGAATCTCCGTCTCGACCGTGGGAATGCTCGACAACGCCGCCCGCAGGTTCACAGCGACCATCGTCAAGGTGGTGAGCACCACCCAGGTGCGGTGCCGTTCGGTCGAGGTCATCGCCAGATTGTGGTCCTCTAGGCTCGCAATATGCGGGAGGACTCGGATATCGGCGCGGCGGTCGATGGTGATGGCAGGCACTTGGCCGCTCCTGCATTTCCAGGCGATGACGGTGCGGCAGATCCGCTGGTGCGCTCCCTGATCGCGTCCGTGGCGTCCGGTGAGATCCCGGCGATGTCCGCGGCGCGTGCCCTCCGCGACTGGCGGCTGCTCGCGCCGGTGGTTGCGGTTCTCGACGATGTGGACGAGTCCGGGGCCGACAAGGACAGTCACATGGCGGTCGTCTCGATGGTCAATGCTGCGGGTGCGAAGGGAATGCTCGCCTTCACCGGCTCCGATTCCCTGAACGCCTGGGACAGTGATGCCCGTCCCGTTCCGTCACGTGCGCGCGAGATCGCCCGGTCTGCGCTCGACGATGGCTCCACTGCGCTGGTGATCGACGTCGCTGGTCCGGTGCGACTGGTGCTCGAGGGGTCGGCACTGCTGGCTCTTGCGGACCAACTGGATCTGGCGCAGGCGTCGGCGCTGGTGCACGCTGGCCTCGCCCCTCTCACGGCGGACGGCTGGGTCGACGTCGAGGTGGTCGATGCACGTGGAGATGATGTCGGAGTCGATGTCGTCGTGCAGATCTCCGCGGTCGGAGGGGGGCATCCCGACGGCCGCCTCCTGGACGACCTGGCCCACCAGGCCGCCCGAGTCCTCCAGGAGCGTCCTGATATCCAAAGGTGTGTCCCCGGTGGCCTGGGAGTTGCCGTCGTCTCCTAGCCGAGTCGAGACGCTTGGGTGTCAGAAGACGGGCCCGGTGAGGTCCTCACCCGGACCCATGCCGGGCGCATCGGGAATGACGGAGGCCTCGCGGAAGGCCCGCTGGAGTGCCTGCAGGCCGTCCCGCAGGGGAGCAGCATGCATGCTTCCGATCTGCGGAGCCGCAGCGGTGACGAGACCGGCGAGGGCTGAGATCAGGATGCGGGCCTCGGCCAGGTCGGGCTCGGGGGTCGACTCGTCCGGTCCACCTTCGGCCAGTCCGCAGGAGACGGCCGCGGCCGACATCAGGTGCATGGCCACGGTGAGGACAATCTCGACGGCGGGTACCTCTGCGATGTCCAGAGCGGGGGAGCCGATGGCGTTGTCGGGGGTACCTGTCATGGCTGGTAGCCTTGCACCCGACTGACCCGGTGTTCGCATCGGGTCGCGCAAGCGGGGTCCTCGACTCCCACCTGCTGGCCGCTCACTGTGGTTGACCGCATGAAGCCTCGTAGGTTCGGCGCAGAGCCCTGATGGGCGTCTGCTCTCGAGGCCTTCGTGCGCGCTGCGCCGAGGGCCTTCTGCCTTGTCGGATGCGGGTCGTCGAGAGCACGAGAAGCGAGGAGGCGCCATCAGCGTCGAACCACGGATCAATGACCGTATCCGCGTGCCTGAGGTCCGACTTGTCGGTCCGCAGGGCGAGCAGGTCGGGATCGTCCGCATTGAGGACGCCCTGCGCCTGGCGGTGGAGGCCGATCTCGACCTTGTCGAGGTGGCACCCATGGCCAAGCCCCCGGTGTGCAAGCTCATGGACTTTGGCAAGTTCAAGTACGAGGCGGCGCTCAAGGAGCGCGAGTCGCGCAAGAACCAGACGCACACGGTCATCAAGGAGATGAAGCTCCGTCCGAAGATCGACCAGCACGACTACGAGACCAAGAAGGGTCACGTCGAGCGGTTCCTGAAGGCGGGCGACAAGGTGAAGATCACGATCATGTTCCGCGGTCGTGAGCAGAGCCGCCCCGAGCTTGGCCTGCGACTGCTGGGCAAGCTCGCGGAGGACGTCACCGAACTCGGCTTCGTCGAGGCGACGCCCAAGCAGGACGGCCGCAACATGATCATGGTCCTGGCCCCGCATCGCAAGAAGTCGGACGTTGCGCGAGATCGTGCGGCCGATGGCGGCGATTCCCCGGTGGCCGAGACGGCCTGACCACCCGCACCAGACCACCCGGTCCCGCACGGACCGGCCGGAAGAACGAGGAAGGCAGCATGCCGAAGCAGAAGACCCACAGTGGCTCGAAGAAGCGGTTCAAGGTGACCGGCTCGGGCAAGATCACCCACGAGCAGGCGAACCGTCGTCACCTGCAGGAGGTCAAGTCCAGCAAGCGCAAGCGCCGGCTGGAGGCGGACAAGGTCCTCGCCCCCGGAGACGCCAAGAAGGTCAAGAAGCTGCTGGGTCGCTGACCCCTGTGATTGCGGGTCCTCGACCCGAACCTTCGCCCTTCGGGGCATCCCTGACTGACCCACCGAAATACAGGAGATAGACATGGCACGCGTCAAGCGCGCAGTGAATGCACAGAAGAAGCGTCGTGAGACCCTCGAGCGCGCATCCGGGTACCGGGGCCAGCGCTCACGGCTCTACCGCAAGGCCAAGGAGCAGGTCACGCACTCGCTCGTCTACGCCTACGCGGATCGTCGCAGCCGCAAGGGTGACTTCCGTCGCCTGTGGATCCAGCGCATCAACGCTGGCTGCCGCGCCCAGGGCATGACCTACAACCGCTTCATCCAGGGCCTCAAGGCCGCGGGTGTCGAGGTCGACCGTCGCATGCTCGCGGAGCTGGCCGTCAACGACGCCCCGGCTTTCGCGGCACTGGTCGACGTGGCGCGGGCGAACCTCCCGGCCACGGCAGCGTAGGTCCGCCACCTCAGTCTGTCGCCGACCGACCATGGGAGCCTCCGCACAGTTGACGTCGTCCTCGTCGGATCGCGTCAAGTCCGTCAAGGCGCTCCATTCGCGGGCCGGCCGTCGCAAGGCGGGACGCTTCATCGTCGAGGGCCCTCAGGGCGTTCGCAGTGCTCTCAGCGCGGGCGTTGTGATCCACGAGATGTATGTGGATGACAACGCCCGCGCTGGCATTTTCGATGTCATCGACGAGGCCTACGAGGCGGGCGTCGAGATCGTGACGGCGATGCCCCACGTGCTGGCTGCGATGGGGGAGACCGACCATCCGCAGGGCGTCATCGCGGTGTGCTCCCTGCTCGACACCTTCACGCTCGCGGATGTGCTCGAGACGGCTGCACCCATCGTCATCCTCGATCAGGTGGCTGACCCTGGAAACGTCGGAACCATCATCCGAACGGCGGATGCCGTGGGGGCAGCCGGTGTCCTCCTCACACCCGGATGCGCAGACATCCACAACGGCAAGGTCGTACGTGCGACGGCCGGGTCCTTGTTCCACGTCCCCGTGGTGTCCGATCTCCCCATGTCCGACATCATCGCCGGGGTTCACGATGCCGGCCGGGCGCTGGCCGTGGCTACAGGGGACGGCGAGGAAGGCCTGTTCGAGGCTGCTGATTCACGCATGGTCTGTCACCGCACGTGCTGGGTCATCGGCTCGGAGGCTCACGGCGTGGGCCATGAGGCCCGTGAGGCGGCGGATATCACCGTCCGCATCCCGATGGCAGAGGGAATCGAATCCCTGAACGCGGGCGTCTCTGCCTCGGTCGTGCTCTATGTGATCGCTCATGCTGCGCGGAGCGGCGTTTTCGGCCCGCGCGGCTTCAGGTGACAGAATGTGCTCATGAATCCCGCCGACTACGTCACGCTTCCGGCCTTCGAGGAGACCGGCTACGTCGTCCTCGACCGGTACGAGCAGGCGCAGGATCCCCGTGAGTGGGAGGACCTCACCTTCGTGGACTGGAAGTCCTCGGGCGATACGCGCTTCGCCCCGCTTGCCAGTGCGTACGGCGACATGGAATGCAACGGCTTCTGGAACCACACGCCTGCCAAGACCGACAAGGACGGCGTGTGGGTCGACGCCAACGTCGCTGTGGCTCCGCGGCTCGTGGCCCGGGCTCAGGAGCCCGGCGTCAACATCGGCCGATGCCGGGTGATCGAACTGCAGCCGAACGCCTACGGCGAGGCGCTGTACAACCTCCATCGCGACGACAACAACCGACTCAACCCCGAGGGCACTGGCTGGATCGTCCGTGCATTCTTCAACCTCACCGACGACCCCGACACCATGATGGTCCTGCGTGAGGATCGTGACGATCCCTCGACCGAGACTCGCATCGCTCTGCCCGCCGGTGCTCAGGCGATCATCGACACGCAACGGCTGTGGCACGCGGTGTGGCATCCGGGCGCCGAGGCGCGCTACTGCCTCATCACGTCCTACGAGAGTGGCCCCGGGCTCGACGACTACATCGCCAGGCACCACGGGCGCAGCCGGGTTGAGAACGCCCCCATGGATGAGCAGGTGCGGGCCGAGGGTGAAGCACTCGCCCTGGCCAAGCGTGAGGCTCGAGCTGCTGCCCTGGCAGCGCGAGGCGACAACCCATCGTTCGGTGACGGCAGCCTCTCGGCTGGCCCGGCGATGGAGGTGTACTCCGAGGCGTGAGCCTCGCATTCAGTCGCGGGACGTCCCTGACGCCCGCGGGGGATCCCCTCCCACAGGAAAGGAACGATGCGTGATGACGACCGATGCGGCGCCAGCCGTGCCGTACGACGCGGTCCTCGACGAGCTCGAGGCCGAGGCCATCCACATCTATCGCGAGACGGCTGCGGCCTTCAAGAATCCGGTGCTGCTCTACAGCATCGGCAAGGACTCGTCCGTCCTGCTGCACCTGGCCATCAAGGCCTTCGCTCCAGCGCCCATTCCGTTCCCGCTGATGCATATCGACACGGGCTGGAAGTTCCGCGAGATGATCGAGTTTCGCGACCGTCGGACGGCGGAACTCGGGCTGGACATGCGGATCGCCCAGAACCTCGCTGCCATCGCCGAGGGAGTCACGCCCTTCACCCACGGCACGCACGAGTACACGCGGCTGATGAAGACGGTCGCCCTGCGCGAGGGTATTGATCGGTACGGCTTCGACGCGGCCGTCGGCGGTGCCCGCCGTGACGAGGAGCGCAGCCGTGCGAAGGAGCGAATCTTCAGCCTTCGTGAGCCTGGCCACCAGTGGGACCCCCGAAAGCAGCGTCCCGAGTTCTGGCGTACCGCGAACACGCAGCTCGCCCCGGGCCAGTCGATGCGGGTCTTCCCACTCTCCAACTGGACCGAACTCGATATCTGGCGCTACATCCAGCGGGAGAGCATTCCGATTCCCGATCTGTACTTCGCCAAGCCGCGTCCGGTTGTGGATCGTGATGGCATGTGGATCATGGTGGACGACGATCGCTTCCCTCTCAGGGACGACGAGACTCCTCAGCTGCGTTCCGTTCGGTTCCGGACCCTGGGCTGCTACCCGCTCTCGGGAGCGGTGGAGTCCACAGCGGACACGATGGAGCAGCTCGTCTCCGAGATGGCCGGCTCCAAGTACTCCGAGCGCTCGGGTCGCCTCATCGATGGCGAGAGCGGATCGGAATCAATGGAGGGCAAGAAGAAGGAGGGCTACTTCTAGTGGCCAGCAACAGTGCGCTTACGCCCGTTCTGCACCTCGTGACATGCGGATCAGTCGATGACGGCAAGTCGACGCTGATCGGACGCCTCCTGGCCGAGACGAACTCGGTGCCCATCGACACCCTCGAGTACGCCAAGCGGACTCGTCGTGGTGGTTCCACGATCCCGGTGGGGGAGATCGACTACTCGCTGCTGACCGATGGCCTCGAAGCCGAGCGGGAGCAGGGCATCACCATCGATGTGGCGTACCGTCACATGAACCTGCCCAATGGCCGACGTGTCCTCGTCGCTGACTCCCCAGGCCATGAGCAGTACACGCGGAACATGGCGGTGGCCGCGTCGAACGGCGACGTCTCGATCCTCATGGTTGATGCGGCTCGGGGAGTGCGTCCTCAGACGCACCGCCACCTGACCATCAGCGCCCTGATGGGCGTCAAGACAGTCATCGTTGCCGTCAACAAGATGGATCTGGTCGGCTACGAGCATGCGACCTTCGAGGACATCATCGGCACCGTGCGCGTCACCGCGGCGCGACTGGGTGTCCCGGAGGTCATCGCGATCCCGGTGAGCGCCTTCGCTGGTGACAACATCACGGAGCCCAGCGCGAACATGCCCTGGTACTCCGGCCCGACCTTGCTGAAGGCGCTGGAGGACTGGGAGCCGCTGGCGGCCGACGCGGACGCGCCGTTCCGTTTCCCGGTGCAGTTCATCGTTCGGGCCGAGGGGAACTTCCGCGGCTACGCGGGCACCGTCGTCTCGGGACAGGTAAAGCCCGGCGATGGCGTCGTCATTGCGGATTCGGGCCGCACGGCCAAGATCGATCGAATCGTCACGTACGACCTTCGCGTGGACGGCCACATTGCGGATCTGGAGGTCGCCGAGACCGGTGCAGCCGTCACGATCACGCTCGACCACGAGGTAGATGTCACGCGCGGCGACATCATCGGTCAGGGTGCTGGAGACCAGTTGGAGCCATCGGACCGATTTGCGGTCGACATGGTCTGGCTGGGCGATGAGCCGTTGGCGCACGGTCGTTCCTACCTGCTGGTCTCCGGTTCGAGGTCAGTTCCGGCAACCGTGACGAATGTGCGCAATCGTCTCGATGTCGTGACAGGACACGAGCACGCGGCGCGATTGCTGTCGATGAACGACATCGGTCGCGTCGAGATTGCGACCGACAAGCCCGTGCCGATGGACCCGTATTCGCTCTGTCGCGACACCGGAGGATTCCTGCTGGTGGATCGTGTCACCGCAGACACTGTTGCGGCGGGCATGGTGCGGCACGCCATGCGGCGATCCACGAACGTGGTCCGCCACGACTACGTCGTCGACGACGAGGCCAGGCGCCTGCTCATGGGTCACGATGCCAAGGTCGTGTGGCTGACGGGTCTATCCGGAGCAGGAAAGTCGACGATCGCTGACGCGGCCGTCAAGAAGCTTCATGCGCTCGGCGTCCACACCTTCGTCCTCGACGGCGACAATGTTCGCCACGGCCTCAACAAGGATCTCGGGTTCACTCCCGAGGATCGGGCGGAGAACGTCCGTCGCGTGGCCGAGGTGAGCAAGCTGATGGTCGAGTCCGGGCTCGTGGTCTTCGTCGCGCTCGTCTCCCCGTTCATCGGCGACAGACGTGCGGCCCGTGAGCTGTTCGCACCGGACCAGTTCCTGGAGGTCTATGTCGACACTCCACTCGATATCGTCAGTGAGCGGGACACCAAGGGGCTCTACGCCAAGGCTGCGAGTGGCGCCCTGCCGAACCTCACCGGTGTCGGGCAGGAGTATGAGCCACCGGAGCATGCGGAGTTGGTGCTCCGCGGCACTGGCGATCTCGATGCATCTGTCGACACGCTGGTGTCCGCCATTCTCGGCGAGTAGCAACCCGAACACACGATTCGTGGGGCAAGCCCCCCGCGCGAAGCAGAAAGGCTCCTCGTGTCCGGTCCGAACACGTCGTTCGACCCCAAGCAGGTGGCGAGTCTCAATCAGGATGCCGTCACCTCCATGGTTGATTCCGCTCTCGCTGCAATCGATGCGGCGCAGGACCTCGCGGAGCTCAAGGAGGTCCGACTCGCGCACGCTGGAGATCGTGCACCGCTCGCGCTCGCGAACCGAGAGATCGGTGCTCTGCCTCCGGCCGCCAAGGCTGAGGCCGGCAAGCGCGTCGGGCAGGCCCGTGGCGCGATCAAGCAGGCGCTGGACGAGCGTCAGGTGCAGCTCGAGGTCGAACGTGACGAGCGGGTCCTGGCCGAGGAGGCCGTTGACGTCACCCTCCCCACAGACCGGGACCTCCTGGGTGCGCGGCACCCGCTGACCATGCTCATGGAGCGTGTCGCTGACGTGTTCGTCTCGATGGGCTACGACGTCGTCGAGGGGCCCGAGGTGGAAGCCGAGTGGGTGAACTTCGACGCGTTGAACATTCCGCCCGACCATCCCGCACGCACGATGCAGGACACCTTCTTCGTGTCCTCTCCGGACAGCGGAGTCGTCCTTCGCACCCACACCTCTCCGATCCAGATTCGGACAATGCTCGATCGTGAGCTGCCGATCTACGTCATCGCACCCGGGCGCGTCTACCGGACCGATGAGCTGGATGCGACGCATACCCCGGTGTTCCATCAGGTCGAAGCGCTCGCGATCGACAAGGGCATCACGATGGGCGACCTGCGAGGCACGATCGACCACTTCGCCGAGGCGATGTTCGGCGAGGGCATCCGCACCCGCATGCGGCCGTCGTACTTCCCGTTCACGGAGCCCAGCGCCGAGGTCGACCTGCAGTGCTTCGTCTGTCGTGGAGAGTCAGTCGACAACCCCGACAGTCCCTGTCGAACGTGCGGCAGCGAGGGTTGGATTGAGTGGGGTGGCTGCGGCATGGTGAATCCTCGGGTCCTGAAGGCCGTGGGCATCGACCCGGAGGTCTACCGCGGATTCGCCTTCGGCATGGGAGTTGAGCGCACCTTGATGTTCCGCAATGGCGTGAGTGACATGCGCGACATGGTGGAGGGCGATGTCCGCTTCTCGCTGGCATTCGGACTGGAGGCCTGATGCGCGCCCCACTGTCGTGGATTCGTGAGTTTGTCGACGTCCCCGCCGATCAGACCGGTCGCGAGGTCGCGGCCCGCCTGATCAGCGCCGGACTCGAGGTCGAGACGGTTGATGCGGTCGGCGCCGGGATCGACGGCCCGCTCGTCGTCGGCCTCGTGCAGCACATCGAGGAGCTGACCGAGTTCAAGAAGCCGATCCGCTGGTGTCAGGTCCGGATCGGTCCTGACACTGTGAACGGGATCATCTGCGGAGCCCGGAACTTCGTCGAGGGTGACCTCGTCGTCGTCGCACCGCCAGGCACGGAACTGCCTGGCGGCTTCCTCATCAGTTCCCGTGAGACCTATGGAAAGGTCTCCAACGGCATGATCTGCTCCGAGCGCGAGCTCGGGCTGGGTGACGACCACGACGGGATCATGATCCTTCCTGCTGGCACTGCAGAGCCCGGGGTCGACGCAAAGGGCATCATCGGGATCGGTGACGAGATTCTGGATATCGCGGTGACTCCTGACCGCGGTTATGCGCTCTCCATCCGAGGCATCGCGCGCGAGGTCGCGGTCGCGTACGGAGTCCCGTTCGCGGACCCTGGCGTCGTTCTGGCGGATCTTCCGGCACCTGCTGCCGCGGACGGACTCCAGGAGTGTGACTCGTCCGCCCACGACGGGTGCGATCTGATCACGATGCGCACCATTCGTGGTTTTGACCCGAAGGCCGCCTCGCCGCTGTGGATGCAGCGTCGGCTCGTCGCGTGCGGCATGCGGCCGGTGTCCCTTGCTGTGGATGTCACCAACTACGTGATGCTGGAGCTGGGGCAGCCGCTCCATGCCTATGACCAGGGCAAGCTGAAGGGCGTCGTCCGGGCGACCTGGGCGAATGACGGCGAGAAGTTCGAGTCCCTCGACCATGTCCAGCGCACTCTGCGCGCCGATGACCTCGTCATTCGCGACGACTCGGGTGTCATCGGCCTCGCCGGAGTCATCGGAGGACTGCACTCGGAGATCGACGAGGAGACCACGTCGATCGCACTGGAGGCCGCTCACTTCATCCCCGAGATCATCGCCAGGGCAGGACGTCGGCACAAGGTGACCAGTGAGGCTGGTCGCCGCAATGAGCGTGGTGTGGACCGGGACCTGGCGCCCTATGCATCGGCTAGAGCCGCTGCTCTGCTGCTGGAGTTCGGCGGGGGCGACTACGCGGGAATGACCGCTGTCGAGGCTGCGCGTGAGCCCGTCGTCATCGCCCTCCCGACGACTGAGCCCGCAGCCGTCTCGGGCATGGAGATCCCCGGGATCATGGCTGTTCGGATCCTCGAGGCTGTCGGCTGCATGATCGATGACGCCTCCTGTGAACCGCTCGCCGTGGTGCCTCCGTCGTGGCGGCCCGACCTCACCGACCCCGCCGATCTCGTTGAGGAGGTCCTGCGTCTCATCGGCTACGACGAGCTGCCCTCGACCCTCCCCACTGCTCCGTTGGGCCGGGGCCTGACGCCTGCGCAACGCGTCCGTCGTCGTCTTGGCATGGCGATGGCGGCGCGTGGCTTTGTCGAGGTCCTGTCATATCCGTTCGTAGGGGAAAGCGAGCTGGACGCCCTGCAGCTTCCCGCGGATGACTCTCGTCGTACCTCACCCAGGCTGGCGAATCCGCTGTCGGAGGAGCAGCCGCGGCTGCGTGCCACGCTGCTCCCGGGCCTGGTGGCTGCTGCGCGGCGCAACGCCAGCCGGGGGCAGGTGGATCTCGCGTTGTTCGAGCTCGGACGCGTCTTCGAAGGAGACGTCGCACCCGAGGGTGCTGTGCGGCCGGGCGTCGACGCCAGACCCCAGGCGGCCGAGTGGGTCTCCCTGAACGATCTGCTTCCGCAGCAGCCCCATCATGTGGCAGGGCTGCTGACGGGCGCTCGCGAGCCCCAGGGCTGGTGGGGGCCGGCTCGGCCGGCCACGTGGTCGGACGCGATCGCAGCAGTGCGCGTCCTTGCCGACATCGCCGGGACCGAGATCACCGTCGAACGGGGATCCGATCCGGTATTCCATCCAGGGCGCTGTGCTCAGATCGTCCTCGATGGACGATGCATCGGCGTCGCAGGAGAGCTTCATCCCCGGGTGATCGAGGCGACCGGACTGGCGGAGCGGGCGGCGGCGTTCGAGATCGACATCGATGCCGTCATCGATGCGGCGGTCATGATTCGCCCTGCTCCCGCTGTCGGGACGCATCCGCTGGCCAAGGAGGACATCGCGCTCGTCGTGGACCATGACGTTCCAGCTGAGACTGTGCGTTCGGCGATCCAGTCGGGTGCGGGGGAGATCCTGGAGTCTGTCCGGCTCTTCGATGTGTACGAGGGATCGCAGGTGCCCGAGGGAAAGAAGTCCCTGGCCTTCGCTCTGCGCTTCCGGGCTCCCGACCGCACACTCTCGGCGGAGGAGACAGCCCAGGCCCGCGAGGGGGCATTGGCCGCCGCTGCGGCAGCCTGCGGCGCGACCCTCCGCTGACGTCTGCCGATTTGAACCGCTTACCGGTTCAGTTCTGAAGAACTGAACCGGTTTCCCGGTCGGACTGAAGATTTGAGCCGCCCGTGCGCCGAGTGGAACGAATATTCGCGTATGCGTATAGTGCTCGCATGATTGCTGCTGCTGTGGCCGGTGCCTCGGGCTATGCCGGGGGAGAACTCCTCCGCCTGCTGGCCGTGCACCCCGAGATTGAACCGACGGTTCTCGCCGCTGGGGGACGGGCGGGAGAGCCTCTGGGCAGCATCCACCCGAACCTGACCAGGTATGCCGACCGCGTGCTCGTCAAGACGTCGGCGGAATCACTCGCCACTGCCGACATCGTGTTCCTCGCCCTGCCCCATGGCGAGTCGGCCTCTCTCGCCGCCCAACTGCCAGCGGGCCTGCCCATCATCGATCTGGGTGCCGATTTCCGTCTCACTGATGCCTCAGCATGGGAGCGGTTCTACGGGGGCCCTCATGCGGGCACCTGGACCTACGGGCTTCCCGAACTCGCCGGGCAGCGCGACCAGGTGGCCGAGGCCAGTCGCGTCGCGAACCCCGGCTGCTACCCGACTTCCGTCGCACTTGCGCTGGCACCCGTGCTCGCGGCTGGAATGGCGGATACGAATGACGTGGTCGTGGTCGCGGCCTCTGGCACCTCCGGTGCGGGACGCAAGCCCTCAGATGCTCTGCTCGCCACCCAGGTCATGGGCTCGATGTCGGCCTACAAGGTGGGTGGAAATCACCAGCACACGCCGGAGATGGAGCAGTCGCTGTCCCTGGCTGCCGGTGCACCAGTGACGCTGTCCTTCACGCCCGTGCTTGCTCCCATGCCTCGTGGCATCCTGGCGACCTGCACCGCACGACTGAGGGCGGGAACCACCCAGTTCGAGGTTCGGGAAGCACTGCTGGACGCATACGCGAACGAGCCGTTCGTCCACGTCCTTCCCGAAGGCCAATGGCCCCAGACCTCCTCGGTGAGCGGCTCCAATGCTGCGCACCTGCAGTGCGCGGTCGATGAGCATGCGGGGCGCGTGGTCGTGGTCAGCGCCATCGACAATCTGGGCAAGGGAGCGGCGGGGCAAGCACTGCAGAATGCCAACATCGTGCTGGGTCTGCCCGAGACCATGGGCCTCCCGATGAACGGAGTAGCGCCGTGAGTGTCTGTTCCCCCAAGGGTTTCAGGGCCGCCGGGGTCACCGCTGGGATCAAGGCATCGGGCAGGCCGGATGTCGCACTCGTCGTCAACGACGGTCCACTAGCCGTTGCTGCCGGGGTGTTCACGGAGAACCGCTTCGCGGCCGCGCCGGTGCTTTGGTCGCGCCAGGTGGTCGCCGACGGCGAGGTGCGGGCCGTCATCCTCAACTCCGGTGGCGCAAACGCGTGCACGGGCCCGGAGGGCTTCGCCGACACTCACAACACTGCTGAGCACGTCGCCGAGGTGCTCGGCGCTGCCGGTGTCGATGTCGGGGCCGGTGACATCGCGGTGTGCTCGACCGGCCTGATCGGCGAGCGCCTGCCCATGGAGAAGCTGATCGCCGGCGTCGACGCCGCGGTAGCCGAGCTCTCACCTGAAGGCGGTCCCGACGCCGCGGTGTCGATCATGACGACCGACACGGTGCCGAAGACGGCATCCGTCTCGACGGGTGGTTACACGGTCGGCGGCATGGCCAAGGGTGCCGGCATGCTCGCTCCGGCCCTCGCGACGATGCTCGTCGTCGTAACGACGGACGCAGTCATCGATGGCGAATTGGCTGACTCAGCACTGCGGATCGCGACATCCCTGACCTTCGACCGAATCGACTCCGACGGCTGCATGAGCACGAACGACACGGTGCTGCTGCTGGCCAGCGGAGCGTCCGGTGTGGCACCGGATCCGGCCTCCTTCACCGATGCGTTGACGGAGGTGTGTGCAGACCTGGCGCGCCAGCTCATCGGTGATGCGGAGGGTGCGTCGAAGGACATCGAGATCACCGTGCGCAACGCAGTGACTGAGGCCGACGCGCTGCTAGCGGCCCGTGCGGTGTCCCGCAGCAATCTGCTCAAGTGCGCCATCCACGGTGAGGACCCCAACTGGGGACGCATCCTGTCCGCGGTGGGCACTGTGCCAGCGGCCTTCGAACCGGAGAACGTGGACGTGGCGATCAATGACGTCTGGGTATGCCGGTCCGGGGGAGTGGGTGACTCGCGCGACCTTGTCGACATGAGCGGCCGTCTGGTTCGCATCGTCGTCGACCTGGGCGCAGGGTCGGCCTCCGCAAGTGTCCTGACGAATGATCTCACTGCCGACTACGTCCATGAGAACTCCGCCTACTCGACCTGACGGGAACGCCATGACCGACTTGAACAACGCGGCCGAGAAGGCGAGCGTCCTGGCTGAGGCGCTACCCTGGCTCGAGCGCTGGAACGGCGCGACAATTGTGGTCAAGTACGGCGGCAACGCGATGACAGACGATGTCCTCAAGGCCGGTTTCGCCGAGGACATCCTGTTCCTGCGGCTTGCCGGCCTGCGCCCCGTCGTCGTCCATGGCGGCGGCCCGCAGATCAGCGCCATGCTCAGCAGGCTCGGTGTCGACTCGGAGTTCAAGGGCGGGCTTCGGGTAACCACGCCAGAGGTCATGGAGGTCGTGGGCATGGTGCTCGTCGGCCAGGTCCAGCGGGAGCTCGTGGGCCTGCTCAACGAGCACGGTCCGTACGCCGTCGGCCTCTCCGGCGAGGACGCCCACCTGTTCACGGCCGAGCGTCGTGGAGCGACGGTCGATGGGCAGACGGTCGACATCGGCCAGGTCGGCGATGTCGTCACGGTCCGTCCGGACTTCGTCGAGCAGCTGCTCGATGACGGCCTCATCCCCGTCGTCTCGACCGTGGCCCGTGGCGAGGACGGCACCTCCTACAACGTCAACGCCGATACTGCGGCGGCTGCCCTGGCCATCGCCCTGTCCGCGCAGAAGCTGATCGTCCTCACCGACGTCGAGGGGCTCTATGCGGACTGGCCGGATCGTGACTCGCTGATCCCGGTGATCGGCCTCGATCGCCTACGGGCCATGCTGCCGTCACTCGAGAGCGGAATGGTCCCGAAGATGGAGGCCTGCGTCAGGGCAGTAGAGGGGGGCGTGCCCCGGGCGACGGTGATCGATGGCCGGGTGCAGCACAGCCTCCTGCTCGAGGTCTTCACGGATTCGGGGATCGGGACGATGGTGCTGCCGGAGGACCCGTCATGACGGGTCCGGCCACGTCCGCCATTCAGGAGCGGTGGCAGGCCGCACTCATGGACAACTACGGAACCCCGCCGATAGCTCTCGTCCGGGGGCGCGGTGCCCGGGTGTGGGATGCGGATGGCCAGGAGTACGTCGACCTGCTGGCCGGCATCGCGGTGAATGCTCTGGGTCACGCAGATCCTCGCATCATCGAAGCTGTAGCAGGTCAACTTGCCACTCTGGGTCACACCAGCAACCTTGCTGCTACCGAGCCGGCCGTCGCGCTGGCCGAGCGCATCGTGGAACTTTTCGGTGATCCTGAAGCCCGCGTCTTCTTCTGCAATTCCGGTACGGAGGCCAATGAGGCGGCCTTCAAGATCGCGCGCCTCACGGGACGCACAGGCATGGTCGTGGCGACGAACTCCTTCCACGGGCGCACCATGGGCTCCCTTGCTCTGACTGCCCAGCCGAAGAAGCAGGAACCGTTCCGACCGTTGCCCGGTGACGTGATCGATGTTGCCTTCGGCGACGCCGACGCCCTTCGCAGAGCGGTGGACGAGGAGACTGCGGCGATCGTTCTCGAGCCGATTCAGGGTGAGGGTGGTGTCGTGGTGCCTCCGCCCGGCTACCTCTCGGATGCGCGAGACATCGCGGACGGCGTTGGTGCACTTCTCGTCTTCGACGAGGTTCAGACGGGTATCGGACGCACGGGGGCATGGTTCGCCCATCAGGTCGACGGTGTTCGTCCCGATGTGATGACTCTGGCGAAGGGTCTCGCTGGAGGGCTGCCCATCGGAGCCGTTGTTGCAACGGGTTGGGCCGCCTCAGCGTTCGGCGCCGGCTCCCATGGCTCCACGTTCGGTGGCAACCCCGTCTCCTGCGCGGCTGCCCTGGCCGTGATCGATGCCATTGAGGCGGACGGTCTTGCCTTGAGGTCCACAGAGATCCATGGCGTCCTGACTTCGGCCTTCGTCCAGCGGTCCCACGGTGTGGCCACCGGGTCGCGCGGGCGTGGACTCCTGATCGCCATTGAGCTTGCCCACCCGAATGCTGCGGATGTGGAGCATGCGGCCCGCGAGGCGGGCCTGATCGTGAATGCAGTCGGTCCCGATGCGATCCGCCTGGCGCCGCCGTTGGTCCTGACAGACGTTGACGTGGAGGAGGCAATCGCGCGGTGGGAATCCGCCTGCGCGTCGGTTGCGGCGGCGTGGTCCACGTGAACGCCTCGCCCAGAACCGCGGCGGCACGCCGTTCGCGGATCGGCGCATTGATCGCGACGCACCGGATTGCCTCTCAGGAGGAACTTGGCGCACTCCTCGCCGCGGAGGGCTTTCACGTCACACAGGCAACGCTTTCGCGAGACCTCGTGGCGATCGGCGCTCACAAGCAGGCTGACGATGACGGACAACCGATCTATGAGGTCGCCGAGGCAGCCGCATCGGACACGTCGATTCCGCACGCAGGCGGGGACCCGGCACTGGCACGCATCACCGGGGACCTGCTGATCCGAGCGGAGGCTGCCGGGAACATCGCCGTCCTCCACACGCCACCCGGTGCGGCGCAATTCCTTGCCGGACACCTCGATCGCCATCCGGCGTTGGAGATCGTCGGGTGTGTAGCCGGCGACGACACCATCATCACCGTCATGCGCACGCCGAAGGAGGCAGAGGCACTCTGCACTACCCTGCTGCGGATGGCCGATCACAGGAGGACTTCGTGACCGAAGAGCAGCCAGACACAACGTCAGGGCAGCCGACCCGTCTGTGGGGAGGGCGCTTTGCCGAGGGTCCCTCGGATGCCATGGCCGCACTGAGTCTGTCGACCCATTTTGACTGGCGGCTGGCGCCCTACGACATCCAGCAGACGCGTGCCCATGCTCGGGTTCTCCACTCGGCTGGTCTGCTGACCGCTGATGAGCTGGCGCGGGTCGTGGAGGCTCTTGACGCGTTGGCACTCGATGTGGAGTCCGGAGACGTGGTCCCTGACCCCTCTGACGAGGACGTGCACACGGCGATCGAGCGAAACCTGATCGAGCGTCTGGGAGACCTGGGCGGAAAGCTCCGCGCTGGACGCAGTCGCAATGATCAGGTCTCCACGGACTTTCGGCTCTACGCGCGCGATCAAGCCCGCCGAATTGCCTTGGCCGTGACGGACCTCCAGCAGGCACTCCTGGATCAGGCGCGAACTCACGTCACCACCTATTCGCCGGGATTCACCCATCTCCAGCACGCTCAGCCGGTGTCATTCGGCCATGAGCTGGCGAAGCATGTGCATGCCCTCGGCCGCGATGTGGAGCGAATCTCCGACTGGGATCGCCGCGCCGCGCGATCCCCGCTGGGTGCGGGGGCCCTTGCTGGTTCCAGCCTGGGCTTGGATCCCCGGGCCGTTGCCGCTGATCTGGGTTTCGATGAGGCACTGGGCAACTCGATTGATGCAACCAGCGATCGTGACTGGGTGGCCGAATTCCTTTTTGTGACGGCGATGATCGGCGTCCATCTCTCGCGGATGGGCGAGGAGGTGATCCTCATGGCGTCGCGTGAATTCGGCTGGGCCAAGCTTCACGACTCGTGGTCCACCGGCTCATCGATCATGCCGCAGAAGAAGAATCCCGATGTCGCCGAGTTGGCGCGCGGCAAGTCCGGGCGGCTCATCGGGAATCTGACGGGCCTCCTCGCCACGATCAAGGGCCTGCCCTTCGGGTACAACCGCGATCTCCAGGAGGACAAGGAACCTGTGTTCGACTCTGTCGAGCAGCTTCTGCTCGTCCTGCCAGCGATGACGGGCATGATCGCCACCCTCGAATTCGACACCGCTCGCATGGAGGCCTCTGCGCCTGAAGGCTTCGCCTTGGCAACGGACATTGCCGAATGGCTGGTCCGCGAGGGTGTTCCGTTCCGAGAGGCCCACGAGATTGCTGGTGCCAGTGTGCGCGCTGCGGAGAGCAGGGACGTGGAACTCTGGGACCTGTCCGACGAGGAGCTCCTGGTCATCTCTCCGCGGCTGACTTCCGATGTGCGCTCGGTTCTGAGCGTAAGGGGCTCCCTGGACTCTCGCTCGGCGTTCGGCGGTACAGCGCCCTCGCGGGTGACGGAGCAGTTGGACACGCTGGAGGCGTGGCTCGCCGAGCAGCGAATCGCCTGGGCCTGATGTCCCCATGACTCAGCGGTCAGCACTGCTCGCGGCGCGCATCGTCTTCGCGATTGGGGCCTTGGCTGTCGCGTGGACGTCACTTCTTCCGCAGGACGATCTTCCGTCAACGCTGCTCGTGTCGGACAAGGTGATTCACCTTCTCGCCTATGCGGCACTGGGCATGCTCGCCATCCTCAGCGGTCTGACGCGGATCTGGGCCTTCGCCGCTGTGATGGGCTGGGGTCTTGCCCTGGAAGTGGCTCAGGGTCTGCTGGGATATCGCTCGTTCGAGTGGGCGGATCTTCTGGCTGACGGGCTAGGGGCCTCGGTGGCGATCGTGGTGACGGGTCGTGTCGTCACCGAATTGCGCGCACGGCAGCAGCGTTCGAATCAGGAAGCTAAGCGTGCATTGCGTCGCAAGCGTCGTGAGCGCAGGGTCACTCCGGAGCGCCCGATGAATCCGGCGAAGGCCGCCGCGCGCAGGGGGCCGCCCACCTGGCAGCAGGTGGTCCAGAAGCAGGGAGCCAAGTGCTGGCTGTGCACCACCCGCACGTACGTCGACGATCATCGTCGCGATGCATCCGGCCGTGAACGCCTTGGTAGGACGTATCCCGAGGTTGACTACGTGGTACCGGTCGAGCGCGGTGGCACGTTCGAGGACAGCAACATCCGACTGGCGCACCGGCACTGTGCGGCAGCTCGTCGTAAGAATCCTGCCTTGATGACCTACGGAAAACCGCCGCGCACCTTCACCTGAGTGAAGACGCGCGGCGGCCTACGAGCGACGGGGGAGTGATGTCAGGCGGGCTTCTTGATCAGGAACACGTGCGTCCATCCGTCAGCGCCGAGGTTCGTGCTGACGACCTGACCGCGGGCGCCGTCGTAGGTGCCTGAGCCGCCGATGATGGGTCGGGTCGTACGCGTGCCAGGAGCAATAGTTGCTCCGGCCGCGGGGTAGAGCGAGATGCCGCCGATGACCAGCTGGTTCGTCTCGGACCCGATGACGAACGTCAGGTTGGACGAGCGAATCTCCTGGTCTCCCTTGATCCCTGTGGCCAGAGTCGTCAATGTGCCGGTGAAGTACTGGCCGTCAGCCGCCTTGCCATCGACTGCGATCGGCGACATGAAGGTTCGGACGGCGCCAATTCCGGTGCCTGTGGTCTGGGTGGGACTGACGGCCTGGTGGTAGACGGTCACCTTCATGACGTCGGATGCCGCCTGGGCCGGAGCAGCAGTGACGAGGAGCAGTGCGCTGGCCGCAGCTGCGGCGAGGATGCGATGGATTCTCATGGTCACACGGTAGCGACTCGCCTGATGGCTTGACGGCCGTGGACGCTCTGTGCGGCTGTGGAGGCACCGTACGCCCGTGTGAGCCGGCATGGGTCGCCAGTGCTCGGGAGGGTCGGGAGTGGACCTGACGGTGGTCGTCGGAGCCTCGACCGCAGTCGGATGTCAGGGGCCGGACGGCGGGAGCCGAGTACACACCTCTAGTGACGGGCCTCTCGCGGAACAGATGGGCAGTGCGGGAGGATGTCGGGGTGTCCTCCATCATTGACGAATTGACCTGGCGCGGTCTGATCGCGCAGTCCACGGACCTCGACGCCCTGCGCTCGGCGACATCGGCGGGACCAATCACCGTGTACTGCGGCTTTGACCCGACGGCTCCGAGTCTGCATCTGGGCAACCTCGTCCAGATCCTGACGGTTCGGCGATTTCAGCAGCACGGTCATCGACCGCTTGCTCTCGTGGGTGGTGCCACGGGTCTGATCGGCGACCCCAAGGAGAGCGGCGAGCGCTCGCTCAACCCGAGGGAGGTGGTGGAGGGATGGGTCGATCGCATTCGCCAGCAACTGGACCGTTTCTATGACTTCGACGGCCCCAATGCAGCCGTGGCCGTCAACAATCTGGACTGGACCGAGGGCATGGGGGTGCTGGAGTTCCTGCGTGACGTTGGCAAGCACTTCAGCGTCAATCGCATGCTCGATCGAGAAGCCGTGGCGGCACGTCTGGCGAAGGACGGCATCTCCTACACCGAGTTCAGCTACCAACTCCTGCAGTCCTACGACTACGTCGAGCTCTACCGTCGCCACGGGTGCACGCTGCAGACAGGTGGATCGGACCAGTGGGGCAACATCACTGCGGGCGTCGACCTCATCCGACGTATGGAAGGGGTGCACGCTCATGCCCTCACGACGCCGCTGATGGTGAAGGCGGATGGCACCAAGTTCGGAAAGACGGAGTCCGGGACGGTGTGGCTGGACCCCGAGCTCACGAGTCCATACGCGTTCTTCCAGTTCTGGATGAACGCAGACGACCGTGATGTCCCCACTCTCCTGCGCACGTTCAGCTTCCGATCCCAGGCGGAGGTGGACGACCTGCTTGCCGCCGTGGCTGCACGCCCCCAGGCCCGTGAGGCCCAGCGGGCCCTTGCGTCGGAGATGACGGCGCTCGTGCACGGCGACGCAGAGCGGGATGCGGCGGAAGCGGCCGGGCGCGCACTCTTCGGGCAGGGAGATCTGGCGGACCTGCCTTCCTCCACTCTCACCGCGGCGCTTCTCGAGGCTCCCCACGGCGAGGTTGCTGGCGACGAGGTCATCGATGGACACCTACCGGCGTTTGACGAGCTCCTCGTCCGGGCTGGCCTCGCTGCGAGCAAGTCCGCAGCACGGCGGACGATCGGGGAGGGTGGGGCCTACGTGAACAACGTGCGGATCGAGGATGCCACAGCCCAGCCGGTGATTGGTGACCTACATCACGGAAACTGGTTGGTGCTTCGGCGAGGGAAAAAGGCATTCGCGGGGATTCGGCTGATCCCGTCATAGCCAAGCGCCACCATCGGCCCTAGGCACTCAAAGTCCCTGCGGCGCAGCGGGTTTGGGCCATCATCAGGTGAGCGTGACCTCCTGAGTCAGGCTCTGGTCCTCGGGGCCTTCAGGCGGCTCCGTCCCGGATTTGACCTCGATGAGATGCGCGGCGTATGGTTCTACCACCGCAAGGAAGCACCGGACACCAAGCCGCACTTCTTCATCGAGACTGAGTCTCCGAAGGGTGCGCCAAGCTAGGCCGGTCCTGCGGGAACTGACGGACTTCCATCAGGCAAGACACGCCGGAGACGGCAAGTTGACTTGCTGGGTGAGAGTGTGTAAGTTAGGAACGTTGCCCCAAAATTAGGTGAAAACCTTGTAGAGGTGCGCGCCCGCTCCTTGAGAACTCAACAGTGTGTCACATGTCAATGCCAATTAACCCCGTTCTGGGGTAGGCACTGACCATTCGTGGTCAATGGCCTGCTCGCAGACGGATTCCTTTGGTAGAAATATTGAGCACCAGCTCAACTTCTGCCAGTTTCACAACTCATTCATTTATGGAGAGTTTGATCCTGGCTCAGGACGAACGCTGGCGGCGTGCTTAACACAT
>Ga0181559_10000412_pt1 | contig 38835 bp, 25 predicted proteins | sample 011ome_21_FD_133752 | JGI IMG/M metagenome (GOLD analysis project Ga0181559, IMG submission 133752) | Coastal salt marsh microbial communities from the Groves Creek Marsh, Skidaway Island, Georgia - 011508AT metaG (megahit assembly) | ecosystem: Environmental > Aquatic > Marine > Intertidal... | reverse complement strand
ATGGTCGCTACAACGTCCGGCGGATTGCCGTCGTATCGTGTCTTGTAGACTGTCATCTTCGGATTGGGGAGCGGCGACCCAACGCCCAAATCCGCGAGCTTCGGCCCAACTGCGCGAATAAGCGTTTTCTTCTGTTCACCAAGAACTACGAAGCCTGGAGTGACTATCTCGTCCTCTCCAAGCGCTTGTAATGGTAAGATCCGAAAGAATGCCGCAACCCATTGGCTTTTGGCGTTACGCGACTCTCAGCATGAAGCCTTTTGCGCAGCACGTTGTAGGTCTGTTGGCTTTTTGGAAAAATCCTGCCAGACTCGTCAACCTCGCACAGCCTCAGCCATTGGAGGGCGGTCTTGTTCAACTCTACATTTCTGCGACTTCTGGATTTAGCATTTACAGACCTAACCGAAACGAACGGCATCTCCTCAAGCCTCTTCACATCTTCCCAATCTAGTTGGAGCAATTCCGCGGTTCGCAATCCGCAAAAGAAGCCCAGAACTATTAGCGGCATTATCTCGCAGCCAATACTATTTTCCAACAGTCTTCGCGCCTCCATGGGCGTGTAGATTTCCGGCGACTTATCGTCCTGCTTGCCGAAAAGATGCTTCAACTTCGATTTGGGAACCGAGGCGAGGGGATCCTCCTTGAGGATTCTCTCGTCTTTGGCCCAGGAATATAGGGTTCTGACAGTCTGGTAGTAGTTTCTCCGAGTTCTTGAAGCTAGCCCTAGGCTACGTATCCAATCCAGAACATCTTCCGCAGTGACATCCGTGATAGAACGGTTGCCGAAAGATTCACAAAACTTCGCCAGCCTAACTCTCAAGTCCTTAGTCGTGCGATCCCTGAGATTCATCTCGCTCTTTGCCTTCAAGAGCAAGTGAACGGCCTGTTGAACAGTAACGTCCTCTTGCTCCGGCTTGAGCTTTGGCAGAGCAAATTCGACTACCTGCTCGAGTCTGAGATCTGTACCCTCCAATAATCTAAGTGCCTTCGAACAGTCGAACAATTGATCTGGAGTCAGGGTGAAAATATGATGCCCGTGTCTTTGTGCGTTTTGGTGTTGCTGACTAGCGAAATCCTTTGCTGCGCAAAGAGACGAAAACTGCTTCTGCACGCGGCCTTTGCCTGTCATCGCGGCAGGCAGATTTACCCGGTACGACAAACTGAACTTCTTTCCATCGGTTTTGTTTGAAACGGCTCCAATCCGTATTCCGGAAGCCTTCGGAAACTCGATAGGGGAGGCTATGCCTGTTGAAGACAGCATGCTCCATCCAATACCAAACATGACTGCTTATCAACGAAAAATCTGGTAGGAATGCGGTAGCAATACTTTACTTAAAATACCTAAGTAGTTGATAAGCAGGACTTAAATTGGAGGCGTGGGCGGGAATCGAACCCGCGATAGAGCTTTTGCAGAGCTCGGCCTTACCACTTGGCTACCACGCCTATCACGTTTGCCGCCGACGCGGAAACGAAAGGAGGGAGAGATTTGCGATGCGCGATGCAGTTTCAAGCAGAATCTCTATTAATTGAATAAACACTGGGTGGTTTTTTGATATCGATTCATCCGTCCACGCCTTCATCCGCCGCCGCCCTACGGAATGTGGCGAGATGTATCCGCCGCTAGGGCTTGGACTGTGGCGAGATTTTTCTCGGCTGTGGTTTTCTCTAAATTCCGCCGCTGGGAACGCCGAGCCCCAGCTCGGCATCAAGTGGGCCTCATCGTGGCCGAGGTAGGCTTCGGCGCTCCCAGGAACCGATCCGACAGCGGAATCGAACATGGCTCGCGAGACGCATATTCGTCTTTACGCTGAAAGAATTAAAAATTCTGATTTCGATATTCGGATGGCTGTTGATGGCTCTGACTCGCCCAGTGGGTCCCTCAAGCTCGATGTCGTCAAGAAGCGCCCGAACGCGAACCCCGCGATCGGCAGCAGCGATTAGGCTTTGGATCAAGAGAATGCTTGTTGCATCATTTTTCCATATGAAGTACTGCAAATCTATGCTCGCGTCTGCTGCCTCGATGAGCTCGATGCGACTGGTCAAGGCAAGTTGCGGATCTTGGATCATCAAGGAGCGGTCGAGATCCAAAGGCTTTCGGCCAAGTAGAGCAGCGATTGTAGAGTCCTCGCTGGGTAGGACCGCGTAACTTTTGAGCGTCGCTGCTTTTTCTTTGTGAAAATAGACGCAGCCGGACAACAGGAGGAGCCCGATCAAGGCCCCCTGCAAAAGTCCCGACATGCTATGCATCTTGGAGGATGCCTTGCACGATCCGCGCGCCTGACTACTTTGATCGCATCTATTCACCGTTGAAGTTGGATGAGCATCTTGCTGATGCACCCATCTCTATTGTACGTGGCATACCTTTCCTCCCTCACTCATAATAGACTCCGAACTCCCAATTTAAATACTTCAAAAGTATACAGAACGCAAAAAACAGGAACCTTGACGCATGACATAAATCCTCACTTCTCTTCCTTCCATTGCCGGTTACGGTTGATAGGAATTTCAATAGTTCCGATTCAGTTTAGCGGTCTGCGTCGAGAACTTCACGTCGAAGGGGAAAGTACAGTTTGACCTCATCATTTGTATTTAGGTCGGCCTAACACCTCAATTCTTTCCGCTCACGAGCTTCTAATCCGCTACGCGACACTTGTTACTGAAAGCAAACTACAAGTGGTTATTTGCTTTGGAAATGGTCGTACACCACCACGCCCAGGCCTTCAGTGGAATTGAACAATTCCTCCGAGGGGCGACCATAGACTTCGGCTGTAGGCACCAAAGGGAATGCTCCAACGGAAGCCATCGCCGTATTCAAAGCTTCAATATAAGAAGCGCTTTCCCGCTAATCGTCCACTACCGCTATCACTTCTGGAGGCGGCCCACCAAAACGGCAAGTGCGTAAGGGCGTCAATTACTAACGTTGCAATTTGAATTGTTAATTTACGTGACAGGCGGCGTTATCTTTCCTTCCGATTTCGGCTGCATCTCTTTGAGCAATAGACGACCTCTTCCCAGCATCGTTCCCATTTCTTCCGCCAGCTGAAAGGCCTTTGGCAAACGGGGCAAACCTTACTTGGGAAATTGAACTTGCTTCGGGTTTTACTCATCAGCTCCGAGATTTTTCAGTGTTTGAGTGTCCGACCAATAGAAAAAGAATGTCGAAGACAGTACAAAGAGATCGCATTTAAGAGGTAACAAGTAACACAGGTTCTTTAGTAGCAAATTTTTTCTGGGGGGCAGTTTATGCTTTGTATCAGAAGTACCCAAAGATGCGAGGGATGTAATGTAGCTCGCGCTTGAAAATTAAATTACTATCAGTATCACTTTTATTTAGTGAAAAAACGGGGCGACAGACCTTTAACGAAGGTAAAAAATCCAGAACCGAATGTAAATGATCCAAGTTGGATCATATGGGCAGCTTGGGCTGATCGGATCACGTTTGAGGAAATAGAAAAAAGAACTGGAAAAACAGAATCCGAAGTTATTAAAATTATGCGAAGAGCTCTTAAGCTTAATTCATTCAAATTATGGAGAAAAAGAGTTAATGAAAAAGCTCTCAAGCATGGTAAAAAATTTAAGTATTCTAGAAAAGAAATAACGAATAAGGGCCATCAAGATGGATTCAGTGATTAGCGCGAGTTGGTTCCATTCCAATTTTCTTTTGAAAAGGAAGCCCGAAAAGATCGAGTAGTACGCAGTTTGCCTAAGCTAACATTCGTTTGCTGCTTTCGACAATGAATCCAAACTCGCGGAAGAGCCTCTCGGGCCACAATCTTTTCTGGGGGCAGTCGATGATTATCAATGCAAGTACGGCCGTTTCCTCGACCCCGCCTCCCCCTTTTTATTTCCTGTTATATTCCTGCCACAAACGGTGTATAGTATGGCGGTCAAATGCTATTTCATGCTCTTTTTTAATTGGTAAGCGCCTCTTCCCCAGTGAAATATGGACTTAAATGGTTCGGTCTTCGCTCTCACTTGTCGTCGCTGCGCTGCTCGAACCCCGACCTTGGCATGGCTAATTTGATATTTGCCATGCAGGAAACTTCAAATTTATGGGTGGGACTAAATTCTAATTCAGCGTGACAAAGCGCCTATCGCAGAACAGCCTGAAGCGATGTATTCATACGCGAAATCGATTGTTCCTATTGGGTATCTTTCCCTCTCGGTTATAATTTCCCTATCGCTTCATGGGGATACAGAGGCTGACGAAGCCTACCGTGGCAATTCGGATACGTGGCATCCCGTGGTGGACTACTTGAAGTCCGGTAAAACGCGGGCGACCGACGAACATTTGAAGGCATTGGAAGAGCTCCCTCTGGAAACCGTGTGGGGAGTGATCCGCGGCATGGGCTATGAGGAGACATTCTATCCGGGCATGACGCCTACCTTGCCTGGAGAGCGCCTGATTGGCAGGGCGGTGACGATTCGCTACCTTCCCCGTCGTCCTGACCTGGTCAAAGCGATGGAGGCCATCGCTGAAGAAGGAGGTTGGTCTTCGAAATTCCATACGCGTGCCGCTGAAGAATCCCGTCCAGGCGATGTACTGGTCGTCGATATGGGTGGCAAGGTCGAAGGGGGTGTATTCTTCGGTGATATATCCGCCCTAGGCGCTCAGATGTCTGGAGCCCGGGGAGCGATCCTTTATGGCTCGACACGCGATCTCGACGAGCTGAAAGAGATGGATGGGTTTCCCGTGTTCTCCATGGGGTTTCACCCCTCAGGAGCGACGCAAGTCGGCGTGGACTGGAATGTCCCCATACGGGTAGGCGATGCCACTGTGATGCCGGGCGACTTGGTCTTGGCCACTGATGAGGCCGTTATCTTCTTTCCGCCGGAAATCGCCGACGAGGTGATTGCCAAGTCCATCAAGCATCGAGACGAGGAAAACTATAAGCGCGATCTGGTTCGCAGCAAAAAATACCGCTTTCGCGATGTGTATCCACTTCGCCCTGACCTTAAAAAGGCCTACGAGGAAAAGCTCAAGAAAGAGGGCAAAGAGTAGATTGCATCATCTGAATTGTGGTTTTCGGAGTCGAAAAGGAAACGTCTCCTCAGGCTTTGATTTCAGAAGGATGAATCTTAGGGCCCGCGTTTGTTCGATCGGATCGTGAGTTTTATGAACGACTCGAGGTTGCGAACTAACAACGAACAGACGAGGAAGGGTGGGAGTGTCGATCCGTCTGTTAGAAGGGCCCATCTTCTCAAAATGTGAAGGCCTTCGATCCGCAAAACTGTAATATTTTCTGACAAGTGTAAGGCTCGCTTTACGACTTTGGAGTACGTGAAAATTCAAGAAATTATTCTTCCATGATCTCGTTTTTCCTAAGTCGCTATAGGAAAAGCCCTTAGGCTATTGAATGGGAGTGGGCTGAAATTGCGGCATATCCTATGCTAATAACCAGATCTAGCATTCCACGAATTTGAGCATGACCTTCCACATTCAGAAGCACTATCGTGCAGTAGTCCTGACTCTTTGGAGCATCGCCGCATTTGAAACTGCGGTCGCAGTTATCATCGACGGGGATCCCGATATCGAAAATTCCGTTGAAACGTCAATCCGAGGAAGCAACAGCGATGCCGTCGAATGGTCCCATTTTTCTAAAATGAGCGCCCCTCAACCATTAGATCAAATCGCTTACAGTATATTGGGTCCGGTGAGTTACGGAGGCCAACAACCTCAGCTTTTGCTTGAAGATCCGAAGAAAGGCAGTCCAGCGAAATCGGGGGAGACGCTCCCTTTAGAAAACGCTTTTAGTCTGTTTGGAATCGCTCTTTGGGCATTGGGTTTAGCGATTTGCTTCCTTGGCTTGTTGAGTCTTTCATTTGAAAAGAGAACGAGCGATTTGAATTCCGAGGAATTCCTCAATCAATTCCGTATTCAGAACCTCCTAGTCTGGATACGTAATATATCGAAAAACTGGGGGGTGAAAAAAGACGCCACCTGGTCTGTTATCATGGGGCTTTGCTCCATTGTCGCTGGATTAGCCGATTGGGCCTTCCTCTAAGATTAGGAAGCGCTTAATAAAGTTCGCGAAATTTAAGTCAATTATCGCTATTCCTCAGAGAAGCATTGCGTAGATCTCTCTGGGTCGAAGAAGTATTTGGGATGGTAAATGTCATTGCATCGATCCGAGTGAAAGAGGACCAGAGGGCCGACTTCATAACAATATTCAAATCGAATATCCCAGCTGTTCTGGAAGAAGAAGGCTGTATTCGCTACGCGCCCGCAGTTGACATTGATGCGGGTTTGCCTGCCCAGAATCTGGAGCCGGACGTAGTCACTGTTATAGAAAAATGGAACACGCTAGAGGATCTGAAGGCGCATCTAGTGGCCCCGCACATGCTCGCTTTTCGGGAGCGAGTCAAAGGCATGGTCGAAGACGTCACCTTGAAAGTGCTCGAGAGCGCTTAATCCAAACGGCAGAAATTAGAATTTCGCCAAATTGACTGTTGATCGGTGGATCGCGTCTTCTGAGGTCCTTTGCAAATCCAGACATGGGCCCGAGAGAGCCGCATGTCTGTTTCCACTATTGGATTACCTGCCTAGGCGGCCGTGTATCCAGAACCTCTATTCTCCTTCTTCTTCGATCTCGTAGGCTTCGACGAGGACCTCACCAAACGATCCGTCGACTGATTTGACGACCACCGTGTAGACGCCTAATCCTAGTTCCAGAATCGTTGCCGGGCTCTCGGTTTCATCGGTGGGGCGAGGAGCGCCCTGAAAATCCTCGACAGGGTCCAAGGGGAACGCTCCGGTAGACTCGACCGCTGCCTTAATGGCGTCGACATCTCCACCATCGACTGTCCAGTCATCGATATTCGCGAGAAGGTCTGCGGGTTACCCATCGAATCGCGCCTGGTAGATCCAGAAAATGGGATCGGCTAGGGGGTTCTCGACGCCGAAGTCCGCTAGCTTAGGTCCAACGGCGCGGATGAGGATTTTCTTGGTACTACCGACGATAGTAAATCCAGGAATCACCACCTCTTCTCCGCCGACGCCTACTCGAGCCGAAACGTTGATGAAGGTTCGGGCGGCCTGGGCGGCAGTCTCGACTTGGGTCTCCGTGAAAAGATTGTACTCGTTCGGCATGGCGACCACGGTATCAATCGTATCCTGCACCAGATTGGCGAAAATGCCGGTTCCGGACGCCGCCGTTTCAAACTTTGCCAGAATGTCGCTGTTGTCCTCATTCGGATCGAATCCGTATTCCGCCAATGTGATCTCCGCTCCGTCGAAAACATTGTCCCCGTCACTATCCTTTTTCGTGGGATCGGTTCCGTTTTGGAACTCCTCGAAATCGCTTAATTCGTCGCCGTCGGAATCAGCGTTAGCGTCATCAGCAACCTGAGGGTCGAATCCTTCATAGAGTTCTTCCCACTGATTCGGAAGACCATCATCATCATCGTCGAGCCAAAGTATGTTGACTGTTTTGAAGGCCGGCCAGCCTTGATTACCCGCGGCATCGAACGGCGTCATGAGCCGTGGGAAGGTATCCGAAAAAATCGTGACAATAAGCCCCAATCCACAACTTTCGGTGACCAATAGCGTTTTGAGTAGCGAGTACATACCCGCTTACGACTTCTCTGGACAGGGCCACCAAAGTCAGGTCGTTCCCGAATTGCCATACTGCTAAAGGAGCATCGTAGTGCGATGGTAGGGATTCTCCTTTCTCTAGGGCATCCCGCATCGTCGCCGCGCTCCCTCGCAGCCAGTTTGGACCCTTCGTGGCGATTGCTTCCAGCTCCTCGATCGGCTTGGGGGGCTGCAGCGAAAGCCGGGCATGATCAAAGGCGGTTTTCAAAGGACCGTTAATGGGTTCGAGGTCACTCTTCAGTAGCCGATCCACCTCCAGCGCGACCTCATTCCCATGCTGTCGCGCCAGTTCCATCGTTCCACGAGGGTAGGGGTTAGCGTTGCCTGCGCACCCAGTCATGAACATGGCATTGGCTCCGGGGTACATCGATTCCACTTCATTCTGGGCAAACCCCGAATAGTCGCCGCAGAGGGCGTAGTTTCTGGGGCCAAGCGTGGTATTGTGACACGCCACTTGGAAGAGTACTGCCATCAGTTTGCTATCGGCCGTGGTCACCTTCAGGCACGGTAGACTACGATCGACGTGGCCGCTGGGATTCGGGTTCAGCCGAATGCCATCCTCAGTTCGCTGGCGTCGGTTCATGACGAAGGAAGCAAATCCGTTGCCCCATTCCAACGTGACCGGTTGGAGGCTGCGAGTGGCTACCTCGACAAGTTCGGCGAGCTGGACTTGAAGTCTTTTTGTATAAGCGATGGAATGGTTTGTATCCTGCTCGGCTGAATCCAGAGAGGCACCCTCTTTCAGGGTAAGCCGAGGCCCACTGTGAGTGTGAGACCAGGTGATAAGAATATCGGATCTTTGAATACCCGTTCGTTCGGCGATGCCTTCATAGATTGCGGGCGCTATGTCCGCATACACCCCGATGAGATCCGTCGTGAGGATCGCGACTCGTTTGCCCGTTTCGTCCTCGAGAACGAGGGCTTTCGCCCAAAGGTCTCCAGCAATCGAGGTAAACGGCTTGATGCGACTGGCGTATCCCGCTAGTGCCACCGGTGTTTCCGGAGTGATTTTGATTCGAGCCGTTCCCGCCATCCAATCTGCGTGGACCCCGGTATTGAGACTGAAGAAAAAGGGCAAGTGTCGCGCAAATAGTGAGGGGCGTATTCATACGTGGTTTGATAACTCCTCGCTGCGCCTTTGGCAAATGATTAAGCACGATATAACAGGATAGAAATTCCGGCGGCTGGTGATCCAGGTGATTAAGTGATCCGAGAGCCAAGATTAGCTCAGTGCTTTATCCTGAGCATTCGTGCCGAACACGACTCGCGCGACTCCCTGCAGTCGGATTTCGTCGCTATCGGTTCTCAATTTACGAGTATAGATCGACAATAGACTTGGCTTGTTTCTTGACCAGTGAACGTAGGGTTTTGGGCTCTAGCGCCTCGGCTTGGTTGCCCCAGCTGAGAATCCATTGAGCGACTTCCTCAAGGCCGCCTAATTTGAAATGGACGATTACGCTGCCGTTGTCGTTGGATTCAATCTTCTGTGAAGGGTGCCAGATGTTCTCCGATACATATTCCGCGAGACTCGGCTGAATACGGATCGCCACTTTGTGATTTCCGGTGGGCGACCAAATACCAAAACTAGTCCAGAGATAGTCGTCGACGGAGAATTCGGGCGGAACCTCGAAGGTCTCTTTCCCGAGCTCTAATTGAAAGGCCCGAGCCAACAGGAAGGTACGCATCGCTTTGCGAGCATGGTCCCACGCAAGGAGATACCATTTCCCGAGGTAGTTGGTAACATGGTAGGGGTTTACGACTCTCTCTTCGAGGGATCCTTCCCCGGGCTTTTTGTACTGGAATCTCAATACACGTTTTTCCAAAGCGCTTTTGATGGCGATTTTCAACGTATCTTCATCCAGTTTGGAAAGCTGACCGTGCTTGAAGGAAATGGTGTCGCTGAGCTCTGTCAGATTGGCCGTGATCGTGTCGGGCAGACTGGCGGAGAGTTTGTTGAATGCGTTGGCTAAAGGCTTTTCAAAGGGAGTGCCCTTGTAGTGGTCCAGCGCTTTTTGGGCGACGCTCAAGGCCAGCAGCTCCCCTTCGGAAATGTCGATTGTCGGGAGGCTTTCAACTTCGCGCGTGTAGCAATACCCGTGTTCCGACGCTTCGTACTCGATAGGCATCAGCATCCGGTCCCGCATGAAATCGATATCGCGGCTGATCGTCTTGGTGCTCACTTCCAGTTCCGCTGCCAATTGGCTGCAGTTGGGGAACCCGCCTCTTTGCAACGCTTTGTGTATGAGTAGCATTCTCTCAATGGCAGGACGCTTAAGGCTGTGAATGCGAGGCGATGACACGATCCATAAAGAGATGGAGACTCAAGTGATGGCAATCAACATTGAAACGCAAAATCTGCTGGCCTTGGCACGTGAGTTGCTTATGGCTCATTTTTAGATGTACCGCTGTAAAAGTGGTTTGGCTTGCTCAAAATGAAGACGAAACGATGCTCCTGGTGCGGTGATGATCCATTGTATGTGAAGTATCACGACACGGAATGGGGTATCCCCGAATACAACTCCAAGGCCTTATTTGGAAAGCTGATCCTTGACGGGGCCCAGGCGGGGCTGTCCTGGATAACGATATTGCGAAAACGCGACCATTACCTTCAGGCTTTTGATGGATTTGATCCGGTGAAAATGGCCCGTTACTCTGACAAAAAGCTCGAAGCGCTCCTGCAGGATCCCGGCATCGTTCGGAATCGACTTAAGGTTAACAGCGCCCGCCAGAACGCTCAAGCCTACCTACGCATGAAGCATCGAGGGGTTGATTTTTCTGAATATCTATGGAGTTTTGTAGGCGGTAAACCGATTCAAAACGCATTTGATAATATGGAGCAGATGCCGACCACGTCACTGGAAGCCCAGGCTATGAGCAAAGCGCTCAAGAAGGAGGGGTTCAACTTTGTCGGCCCGACTATCGTCTACGCTTTCATGCAAGCGGTTGGCATGGTGAATGACCACCTAACGAGCTGTTTTCGCTACAAAGAGATTGCAGGCTAGTCTGTGGCTTTAGTCGGAATCTGCTTTACGTCTTCATCGGGTGGTCTCCAAGCTGCGCAACGTGGGCACGGCAAATTCGCAGAATGAGATTTCGGAGGAGGGCGACTTTGTTGTCATCGGAACCTACAAATCCGTCCGTCTGGCCCATGAAGCGGGCCTCGCTATTCTCGCTGCGGGGCACCACTATTGGGTCTATCCGGTCGAGGACCTTTACGCATTAGCGGTTTTGCCGAAGCACGCTGAGACATTGCGACGGGAGGTCGACATCGCCCAGTTGAAGAATCGATTCTGGCCACCCGTTTCGATCGACCTTCCCAATCAGTCCACCCGAAAGACACCTACAGTCATTTTCGCCATGTCCTTGCTAGGCATGTTTACCGCCCAAAACGCGATTCCTGGCTTAAAAGACCTAGGGATGAATAGCAGTGAGGGCGTTTTCCAGAACGGAGAGTGGTGGCGGATCGTTACTGCAATTACGCTCCACGCCGATCTCGCTCATCTGGCGGGGAATCTATTGGGGGTCGCGCTTTTCACGTACCTATGTTGCCGATACATGGGAAATGGGCTCGCCTGGTTGCTGATCGTGCTGGTTGCTAGCTTTGCCAATTTGACCAACGCTTATATCCGGCTGGGCGAACCCTTCTTCTCACTGGGCGCTTCAACCGCTGTTTTCGCCGCTTTGGGGCTCTTGGCGGGTTTCCCAGTGGGGACCTTTTTAAAAACGCGAGACCCCATTCAAAACAGGGACTGGCTGATACCCTTTTTCGGTGGCTGTATCCTGTTCGCCTGGATGGGAGGAGGGGAGTTTCCCACTGATGTGATGGGACACGTGCTCTCTTTTGTTTTCGGCACTGTGGTAGCGATTGGAATCGCAGGGACAGGGCTTCATTCGAAGCTAAACGCGCTCCACCAAAAGGCTCTTTTATTAATTTCTTGGGGGTTGATTGCCGTCAGCTGGTGGTTGGCTCTGAGGTAATACGAGGAGAAAGCAAAAAGCCTTTCCCAGCCGCCTTTCGGGTAATTAAGAAAATCTATGCGATAATGTCGTGCACGACTTTTCCATGCACATCGGTGAGTCTGAAATCCCGGCCCTGGAAACGGTAGGTGAGACGCTCGTGATCGAATCCGAGCAAGTGCATGAGGGTGGCCTGGAAATCGTGGATGTGAACTTTGTTTTCAGTGACCCCAAATCCCAGTTCGTCGGTAGCGCCGTAAGAATAGCCGCCTTTTACGCCCCCGCCCGCCATCCACATGGAGAAGCAGTCAGGATAGTGGTCGCGACCCAAAATCTTTGACGCTGCGGTGCGACCTTCGCGAAACGGTGTCCGCCCGAATTCGCCTCCACAAATGATAAGTGTGTCATCGAGCATACCTCGATCGCGCAAGTCCTTTATAAGCGCCGCGATAGGCTTATCAACGGTGGCTGCTTTGGTTAGGAGACCTTCGCCCACGCCATTGGCGACGTTTGTGCCGTGGAAGTCCCAGCCCCAGTCGAAAAGCTGAACGAATCGCACGCCTTTCTCGACCAAGCGACGGGCTAGCAGGCAGTTGTTGGCGAAACTGGAGGCACCCGGTTTCGCTCCGTAAGCCTCGAGCATCTGGGGCGATTCCTTAGAAATGTCCATGGTCTCCGGTACGGACACCTGCATGCGGTAGGCCAGCTCGTATTGAGAAATTCGCGTACGCGTCTCGGGGTGGCCATACTCGTCAGCTTGGAGATCGTTGAGCTCCTGAATGGTATCCAGGCTCCGGCGGCGCAAGTCTCGATCAATTCCTTTTGGGTCGGAGACATACAGAACCGGATCTCCGCTTGAGCGGCATTGGACTCCCTGGTAAACTGGCGGCAGAAATCCGTTCCCGAATGAGTTCTTTCCTCCATTGGGTTGCACACCGCTGGATATTAACACGATAAACCCTGGCAAGTCTGCGTTGTCGGTTCCAAGGCCATAGCTCACCCACGACCCGAAAGAAGGGCGACCCGGGCGCGGTGAACCAGTTAAGGTGAAAAGTTCCGCGGGAGCGTGATTAAATTGATCCGTATTCAAGGAATGGATCATGCACATCTCATCCGCCACTTCGTGCAAATGGGGAATCGCGTCGGACAACCATAGACCGCCTTTTCCGTATTGCTGGAAGTTTCGCCGCGTACCGAGCAGTTTTGGAGTGCCCGAGGTGAAAGCGAACTTCTTCCCCTTCAAAAACTCGGCCGGACAGTCCTGGCCGTCTCGTTTTACCAGTTCGGGCTTGTAGTCATAGAGATCAAGATTGGGAGGAGAACCCGTTAAATGAAGGTATATTACCCGCTTTGCCTTTGCCGGGAAGTGAGGCGCTTTGGCCGCGAGAGGGTCTGCGGGTTTAGCCATTGCCTTGGGGTTCATCAGAGAACCGAGAGCCATTCCCCCCAGACCTGCAAAGGTGTGTTTAATAAAGTGTCGCCGGGTGGCCTGTTGTATTTGCTCGAGCTTTGGGTTCATGGCTTCAGAAACATTTCATCGAGATTAAGAAGGGTGTTCCCCAAGACGGTCCACGCAGCTAGATCAGCGGCCTTAGAACCTTCGGGGATATCGCCAATCGGATCAGTCGCCATCGCCAGAGCCTTCTCTGGATCTTGCTGGTAACGGCGTTGGGCATCGAAAAAGAGTTTGCTTAGCGCTTGAACCTCCTTCGCGGAGGGGGGACGGACCAGGCATTCCTGGAATCCGTACCGTATCTTGGCCGGAAGGTCGCCTGCAAAGGATTCCATTTTTCGGGCGAGGCCTTGAGAGGCTTCGATGTATACGGGATCATTGAGCGTTACCAATGCCTGTAAAGGCGTATTAGTATTTTCGCGACGCACAATGCAGACTTCCCGATTGGGCGCGTCAAAGGCGGCCATTGAAGGGTAGGGGTTGGATCGTCGCCACGATGTGTAGATCCCCCTTCGGTATCGATCCGACCCTTCACTCGTCGTCCAGTCGGTTTTACCTCCGAAAGCGGCCTTGAGCCCGAATTCGGGTTGTGGCGGATTCACAGAGGGGCCGAACATTGAGTCGCTGAGCAAGCCAGAAACCGCTAGAGCCTGGTCGCGCACCGTTTCCGCCGAAACACGAAACCGTGGGCCACGGGCGAGCAGCCGATTGTCCGGATCTTTTTCGAAGGTGGCGGGAGTGACCTTCGATGATTGGCGATAGGTTGCGGAGGTCGCCATGGTCTTTAGCAAGCGCTTGATGTCCCAGCCGCTTTCCATCAGTTCCACCGCGAGCCAGTCGAGCAGCTCGGGATGGGAAGGAAGCTCTCCTTGTGAACCAAATTCTTCGCTCGTTGCCACAATTCCTATTCCAAAGAGGGCCTCCCAATATCGATTGGCTATGACGCGAGCGGTGAGGGGATTGCTTGTGTCAACCAACCATTTAGCCAGATCAAGCCGATCGGGCGTTTCACCTTGAGGCAAAGGATGGAAGGCCGCTGGGGTTCCGGGGAACACTTCGGGGCCTTTGTCGAAATAGCTCCCACGGTATTGGATGTGGGCCTTGCGTCTATGGTCGTCCGTTACCTGGCGCATCACGGGCACTGTCGTTGTTGGACGGATTTGGTTCAGCTCTTCTTTCAACTGGGCGATTTGGGATAGCTCTTTTGCAGATCCCGGGTCGTGCTTTGTGAAAAAGGCCAATAGCTCCTTCTCCTCGGAAGCGGAGCGGTCTTCGGGCTGTTTGGCCAGAACCGCCTCGAGGGGAAGCGGGACCGCAGGGAAGGGATCCACTTCATCGGTGACGGAAATACGAAACCGCTTAATCTTTTTGTCAGGAAAATTTTGGATCAATCTGATTTCCAGCGAATCGCCTTCACCCAGCTCAAGCCCAGAGGCAAATTCCAGCACTGCTTCATGGGGCGTGTTCAATTTTCCTTTCACTGCCCAGCCGGAGAATCGTTCCCCTCCAATTCCGTCATGCAATGTATCCACGGAATACCACTCCTGTTCGAAGCTCGCGGTTGCGTTGCGCAGTTTCAGTTTCGGAGATTTCGTAGGGGGAGACGCATTCTCTTCATCGGAATCCGATTCGCTGTCATTCGCTTGCGTCTGCTCTGTCCCGATCTGACGGATCTCGAATTCATTGAGCACCCATTCAGATGGATTTTCTGAACCCGCCTCTTTGTCTGGCAGAACCTCCAGGCGGATCGCAGTGATTCCTTGGATACGTGGAGAATAATCGACTTTGATGGTATAAGTATCCTGGGGCCTCGCGTTATCAGCAATTTCGATCACGCCTTCTGGGTTGATTGAAAACGGGGCTCCGGACACTGCCGTCATGTCGTCAATTTCGGGCCTGAGGGTCTGCCAGCTTGTTCTCGAATAAAGGGCTTTCTCCCATTGCTCGCGTCGTTCCCCGTGATCTGGATGGGCGAGTTTTTCTTCGAGCTCCTTTTGGGCGATAGAAATAGCGGATTCGATTTGCGCCCGCTTCTTTTCTTGGACTTCCGAAAACAGCGCCAATACGGGTTCCTCGTCCTTGCGATCCTCGTCAGCCGTATTGTTGAATAGGGCAAACATCCTAAAGTACTCCTCTTGGGTAATGGGGTCGTACTTGTGGGTGTGGCACTGGGCGCAATCGATGGTCGTTCCCATCCAGACAGCCATGGTCGTATTGACTCTGTCTACGACCGCCTCATTGCGAAACTCCTCATCAATCGTGCCTCCTTCGCTGTTTGTTTTTGTATTGCGGTGAAACGCGGTCGCTACGCGTTGATCGAGAGTGGGTTGATTGAGCAAGTCTCCCGCGATTTGCTCAATGGTAAACTGATCGAAGGGCTTGTTCTGGTTAAAGGAACGGATGACGTAGTCTCTGAACGCCCAAATCTCGCGAGGGGGATCATCCGCGTAGCCTGCGGAGTCGGCGTACCGAGCCAGGTCCAGCCACATCCGTGCCCAATGCTCTCCGTAGCTCGGCTTGTCCAGAATGCGTTCAATATAGCGAATGAACGCTTTGGGATGGGCATCTTGCAAAAACGCCTCAACCTCTTCCGCCGAGGGCGGAAGTCCCACGAGATCCAGCGAAACACGGCGAGCGAGTACGTGTCGGTCGGCTTCAGGCGACTGTGTAATATTATTGGATACGAGTTTTTCTACAACAAAGTGATCGATGGGGTTTTCCAGCCGAAAGCCCTCCGGCGAGATTTCGGGAACCTCTGGTCGAATCGGCTTCTGGTAGGCCCAGTGCGTATCGTAGTTCCCTCCTTCCTTAATCCATTGCGAAAGCAAGGCAACCTGTTCCTCGCTCAAGGGATTGCCTTCTTTCGGCGGGGGCATCCTCTCTTCCGGATCGTCGCTAGAAACCAAATATAGCAGCTCGCTCTCGTCGGGATTGCCCGGAACAATGGCAGAGTAGTCTCCGAGATCCATCTGCGCCCCTTCAGCCGTATCCAACCGCAGATGCCCATTAGCTCGCGAGCCCCCTTTGCGAGAATCCTCGTCTGGGCCATGGCAACGAAAGCAATTTTCGGAAAGGATCGGCCGAATTTCCCGATTAAAATCTACTTTCGCAGGCACGGATGTCGCAAGTAGAAGGGAAAAGACGGGGATGGCGATTTTCTGTGGCTTCATCGATCTAGACTCAATGGCCTCGAAAGAAAGCTAAATTCAGCCAGAAGGCCACCAAGAAAGTTTCGAATAACTCTGAGAGAGCGTCACCTTTAATGAACAAGCAGGACTAGCCTGCTCTCTCTACCGAGGTTCGCAGGCACTGAAGCCTTAACCGTTAGGAATTTAATGCAGTTATCTTAAGTAGACTTCCAACCCAAGTCTTTGGATAGCGCCTTCGATCGTGTCGACGGTTTCGGCGCATTGATCCAAGGTGAAGAGATGAGATTCACTCGCTCCCTTGCGACTCCGTGAAGTAGCGGCTAGCGTTTGGCCCTCTAGTCTGCTGATCGACCTCAGATCGGGGAACGAAAATGAAAACAGAAGGATAGATTTGTTCTTCATTCCAGTGCCTTTCCTGATGTTCCAGAAACGCATCTTTTTAGTACGCAGTCTTCCCTTTGGGTCGGTGGCCTGGGTCTCGATCGAGGTTATCGAGTGGAGATTCGTTTCGGAAGAAATAAGGGCTCCCGTCCAGACTTTGTTTCCGTCTATGAAGAATACCAATTCCGAGGAATGAGAATCTGGCCTAGAGTCCTGTTTAATGGCGCTCTTGACCGAGGCACCCAGTCGGTTGGCTTCCTGCGATTGGCTGATCTCCCACTGGGCGGAGAGGGGCAATGCGAGACCCATCGATAGGAACAGCGAAAAAGCGATGAAGGATTGGGCTTGCATACGTTGATTCCGATTTGGGATTCGCGTTGATTCGCAGAATCCGATCCTGCGCACACCCTTCCACTAACGACTGGACGCCCTTACCCTGAAGCTTTCGCCTCGAGTATTCTCATTGGCCTGGTTTTCTCTTCGCTTCCTTTATCCCAGTTTCTCGATTTCCTTTACCAGCTGGAATACGCCCACCGTTGTCATCAATACCGCTGAGGTCCAAAGAAACAGGACCCAAGTAATCGGGGGTCGCAAAGCTTCGTGGGTTTTGCGATAGAGGAAATAGAGGGCGGCGAAACTCAGGAAGGGAAGCATGAGGGCTTGGGCAACCGCTCCTATCGTTACGAGCGTAACGGGTTTCCCTACAGACAGATAAAAGATGCAGTAGAGGGCGGGAAGGGCGACACAAGCGACCTTGGTCCAGCGAATTCGGTCTGCTTCCGAGTCTATCTTTACCAGTTTAAGGAGATGGAAAAAATCGGTAGCGAGACGGCTGTTGGAGGCCGTGGAAATGAATATGGTGGAGTACAGCACCGTAAACGCGCCAATGACAAATATCCATAATCCTACTACTCCGAAGGATGTACTGTACAGCTCGGACAGATTGATCATGAGATTGTCATTGGTCACGCCAATGTTCTTTCCATTGAGAACGGCCGCTCCCAGTAGGTAGAAGGCGACCGTAGCGCCCGTGTAGATGACCATGGAGACAAACGCGTCCCACTTGAGAACCCGCATCCATCCCCGAGCGCGTTCGATCCAGGCTTCGCTTCCGTCGTCGGGACCCACATGCCGAGCGTATCCTTTTTCCAGACACCAGTAGGGGTAGTAGATTAATTCGGCAGCGCCGACTCCAATGACTCCAAAGGCGGCGAAGGCTATGACGAACTGGTCGGGCAAGCGAAAGGATAGCCCTTCCTGGATATTCTGAGCGGTGATTCCATAGTCCGTCCAGTAGAGCGAGAGGACGGCGAAAATCGTGAAGATCGTGAAAAATGCGATCATGGAGGTCGCGAATTTCTCTATGAAGAAATACCGCCCAATAAAGAGCAGGACGGCGCAGGAGCCCGTGATGAGTACAGCGAGACTCGTATCGGAAAACGACGATCCGGCTAAGCCCGCCACTTGAGCGATGCCACCCACCATTCCGGAGAGCTGGAAGAAGGTGGCTACGAACATTAGAAACCAAAGCCAAACCAGCCAGGAAACGCCTGCCTTTGGCCCCGGGACCGAATTCAGGGCCTCGAGGGCGGTCTTACCCTTGGAGAGGGTATAGCGACCGAGTTCGACTTGCAGGAAGACCTTGATGAGACAGCCGAAAATGATGAACCAGAGTAGAATGAAACCCACATCCGCCCCGAGTTTAGTGGTGACGATCAATTCGCCGGAACCGACGATATTAGCAGAAACGATCAGGCCAGGGCCGAGTTGTTTCAGGATTCCTTTGGCGTCTTTAGGGGCGTCTTGAATATCTGACATAGGGGAGGATTGAATTAGGGTTGGGAGGGAGGTATGAATTATTGGATAGGGTGCGGGAGGATCACACTCGAAACCCCGTCTGACAAGCGCTTTTACGACTGGGCTGGATTCGCGTCTTTCGCCTTGCTTGTTCAGTTAATCTCTATTCGTATAATTACTTATGGGTTTTCCGACTCCATCTTGCCTTAGCATGCTCAGCTTTGTTATCTTGCTGGCCCTCTCGCCTATGCTTCTTGGGCACTATCGCGAGAACTCTGACGAAGCCACGCGACCACCGCAGATCTTGCGAGAGCCCGATTTTACTGAGGTCGCAATCGGAGAGAATGGGGCACTGTATGTGCACGCTATTGGAGCTGGAACGTTGGAGTACCAGTGGTTTCGCGATGACCAGCCGGTTAGTGACTCGAATTCTAATATTCTGGAGTTTGAAGAAGTGCAGCCGGAGAGTGCCGGATTTTATTTTGTTGAGATAACCAATGAATTTGGAACGGCTACAAGTGACCTTGTGCGTCTACGAGTTGGTTTTGAAGATCGGTTTCGCGTCGTTGATCGACAGGTTTCCGGTGATCAGGAAGGTGTATCAACCATCGAGTTCTATGATGGCTATTTTTACGCTGGAGGACCGGATGGAGAATTATCGCGTTCAGTCGAAGGATACGCCTGGGAAACGTTGGAAGTCAGCCCAGGTCCGATCCTGGGACTTGTTGGAGGCGATGATCGTCTGTTGGCCCTTATGCCTCAGGGGGAGGTCGCTTGGACGGAGGACTTTGAAAATTGGAATGCTGTATTAGTGGATCCAGACAGTCGAGATGTGGAGCAAGGTGTCCATTCGCTTGGAGTATTCGCTGTCTTGGTGAATACAATCAGTACAACTCGGCTCTTAACGTCCGTTGACGGTGTTAACTGGCAAGTGCAGTACGAATTCGGAGAGGGACCAGGGACCAATATCCTGGTGGCCACTAACGATTTTATCGTGGCTGCACGTTCGACAATCTTTGGAACTGAATTTGTGACGTCCTCAAATGGAGTTGAATGGAGTGCCGTGACAGACGAGAACATACAAAGCCTTCAAAATGGACATTCCCTGGATGAAACGGTGCTGCTACTTGGCTCCCGGGTTGGCTACACTTCGGCTGATGGCGTTACCTGGGAATTCTCCGAAAACCTAACGACGGAGGGGTTTGAGAAAATAGTTGAGTTCGACGGAATCTATTTCGGCTTAAACAAAATGTGGATTACGCAGCGATTCGTTGGTCAAAGATGGAGTAACCAGCTGCAATGGTCAACAGACCTTCGTGAGTGGTCGGATGTCGCGTCAACAGCGCTTGTGCAGAAGGATGGTCGCGTGACGCTCGAAGTGGGAAATGGAGCTCTCGTATATGGTCCGATCGATGGGACCATCTATCCCGTCGGTTCAACAGATGAAATAAGGAGACTTGATTTCACTATTGGAAATTTGGATGAATTCCATACAATCACTGGTATCCAGTATTTGTTCGATCGATTTGTAGCTACCCTCTATAGCAGTGCGCCATTTGTTGGAGGAAATCATACTCAGATTCAATCGAGGAATGGCAAGAGCTGGTCCGGAACGGGCGCAAAAAGGATCGAAGGTTTGCGAAGCCTAGCGTATGGCAATGGTGTTTACACTACCGGTCAAATAGTCGGTTCAGACTTTGAAAGTCTGCGAAGCTCATCGGATCAAGTTTCGTTTGAGCCAAAGCAGCTGCTTTTTGGGAATGGGGTTTTCGTTGGGATTAGTGGTGCCGATATTTGGTATTCCAGTAATGGAGACAATTGGGAAAAATCCCTTGGTGCTTTCAATGGCTATCGGTTATTTTTTGCGGGTGATCACTTTTTCGCTCAAGGCGAGGCAGGGACGAATGCCGTGTCAAATGATGGTTCGTCCTGGAGTGCTATCGCGGCCGTTGATGCTGATACAGATGTCCCTCTAGATTTTCAAGATATTGGCTATATTAATGGAGTGTATCTTGGAGTGGAGAATTCATCTCCAGGATTTCGAGTTTACGAATCGGCAAATAGTGTAGTTTGGAAAAGGATTGATGCCGATCTGGCGCCGCTGGTGTTATCCGTCGAGGAAAGTGGAGATAACGAGGGAATTCTATCGCCACCATTGAACTACATAGATTTGGTATTTGGTGAAGATAGCCTCTACTTCCTGTTTTCAGGTTTCTTCGCTGAAACAAGCGATTTTGTTAATTGGAGCACAACTTCATACGATACGAGCGAACTTTTCGAAATGTCCTACGGAGATGGTCCTCTGGTAGCTGTTAGTCCAGGTGGTCGAGTTGTCGGGCTTGGAAACCACGTATCAATTCCTCCTAAAGCAATTTTTAGGAATCGTAGCACAGTTTATACTACACCTAATAATTCAGTAGGCCTACTTGTTGATGCCTTCGATGTCGACGGTGAGATTGAAAAAGTCGAATTTTTCGTTGACGGTAAAAAAATTCTAGAAGTCATCGAGCCTCCTTTTGATTGGGAGTGGACGGCACCTGCAACGGGTATCTTCGACCTCACGGCGATCGCTGAGGACGATTCGGGTCTTAAAGCGATCGATGGTGTAACCGCTAGAGTTACACAAAACATTGCCGTCGGCCAATTTGATCGAAACATGCCACCGGGTGTTGTTGACATCGCTACGCTGCACAATTCGTCGTACGCTCTAGGGGCCAAAGGGTCGATCTATCGATCGGACGACATGTTCGAATGGCACATGGCATTTGTGCCACCATTCGAGGTGCCCCTATCTTTGGATTCTACTAGAAATCTGTTGTATGCTCCGACTTCAACCGGAGTCTATGTCTGTCACGATGGCAAGAAATGGATATTTTTAACGGATGAGAAGCCTCGCAGCTATTTAAGAAATGGGGATTGGTTCCGCACTATATCTCGGGATCTGTACGAATGGAGCAGTATGAAAGTGCCGTCCGAAGTGGATGTGCGATTCACTGATCTAGTGGGCTATGTGCAAAGTGGTTTGTTTTTTAGGCTTACGGGGTATACTTTTCAAGATGCCTTTGTTGTCAATGTATGGGGAACGGCTACTCGTGTCGACCTCCCACTTGGCGCGGCTCCCGAGTATGCTTCGACTTTCGATGGCTACAACTACGTGTGGACCCAAGGAGCAACGGGGAGCGCTCTCTACCAATCTACAAGTTTAGAGAATTGGTCTTTCGTGAACACACCCGCTATCGGTTCTGTATCCAGATTGGAAAAGGTCGAAAATCTATTTATTTTAGAAGGATCTGTTTTCAATCAGCCGTCACCGCTAAGATATATTTCCAGCGATGGGCTTTTGTCTTGGAAGGAGACTGCCGACTTTGGGCCAATAGTTTATGGGAAGGGACTCTATGTAGGAATTATGGATCTTAAAATCGCGTATTCTGAGGATGGCGACAATTGGATTCACCCTTCAGATTCGATTAGTCTAGGATACGAAGGCGACATTGTTGGTACAACGCAGGGGTTTCTCGCTCTTGATTCGGATGGCGGTATATATGCGTCGATCGATGGGGTGCAGTGGTCGTCCGTAAATAGACCGGGATTTGGAAACGATGTCGTGGATATCGCCCACAATGGCGACGGGTATGTTGCGTTATCAGAGGAAAGTTTGTACACCTCAATGGACGGTGCTGATTGGGTTCGATTGCCTAAGCCAGATCTAATGGGATCTTCCGTCGCGTCCAAGGAAGGGCTGTTCGTTGCCAGTGGAGATAGTGGAAGAGTATTCGTTTCAGTCGATGGCATGGACTGGGAAGAGCACATAGTGGATGAAGAGGTCAGTAATATTTTCTCGGTGGAGTATTTGCCAGAGGTAGACAGGTTCATCCTGGAAACCCATACGGAAGATGTTTGGACATCAGAAGAAGGGATTAACTGGCAATCGAATCTGGGATTAGGGGGAAGAGGATTCCGATTCGAAGGTGAGAGACTTTTCGTTTATAACAATGGTGTTTACAGTACGAAAGATGGAATCGACTTTGAGCAGGTTCCCCATCTAACAAGCAATGACAGCATTCATTTTGTTAATGGTGTCTACTTGGCACCAGTCTTTATGGGCCCCGAGCAGGGAATTCGATTCTTGAGATCGACCGACGGAGTCGAATGGGATGTGGTAGACTCACCGGATTCTAGTAGCGTACTGCATGTTATGGATACTGGTTTTGTTTTGTCTAATAACAATCATGGCGGGGGATTGTTCTCGGAAAACGGTATCGATTGAACCCCTATTGGCATTGCCTTTCCAATGAGTGAATCTGTTGTTACCGGTGGTAAGCGATGGTACCTCAATTGGACTCCTTTAGGGATTGATAACGCGCTTGAATCGAGCGTTTATACGATTTCGGAAACTGACCTTTCTCTTGAGAAGGTTCGGTTAGTGTCCTCAAGCCCTCAAGTCGAAACCTTGCTGGTGATACGCGTATCCGTCAGGAATAGTGGACCGGAAGCAATTAGTTTTGATGCGACGAGGTTTCAGGCGCGATTATCTGACGGAGAAAACTGGATCGGCTCGCAAGATCTCATTGTGGGAGATGAAGAACTGCCAAGTTTAGTTCTTGGTTCGCAAGAATTCAGAGAGTTTGATCTCCTGTTGGAGCTGCCTGAAGTAATGGCGGAAGAGCACACAAGCATTCAGCTTTTGCTTAATCCAGATCGTTCTCCTCCCGAAGTTGATCTGTCAAACAACTACGCCTGGCTGCGGCTTTTGCCAACTCCAAAAATTTCTATCGAAGACCAGCATGATAGTACGATAAGGGTAGAATGGAATCGAGAAGGTGGATACGTGAAGCGGATCGAGTACTCGCATGACCTCGAGAATTGGCTTTTGCTAGACGCTCCCGAGGAATCGACGGAATCGGGTATTTATACCGAATCCATCGACCCAAATCGGGAAACGTTCTATCGGGCCAGAGCAGAGTAGGGTGGCGGTTCGCTAGGTTTTCTCTTTGTCGATGAGAATGTAGACCGCTCCCGCGATTCCGATTAAGCCGGACAAGTACCACCAGTTGGAACCCATGATACCATAGCACCAGACGCCTATGCTGCCGATAAGGCCAGAGAGGGCCCACGTCATGCCACGCAAGCCGAAGTACCGTCCACGCATCGCTTCAGGCGCCAGGTTGCTGCTGTAGGCCATGCCAATAGGAAGGGCGATGATCTCTCCTAGTGTGAGCAGTCCCATCGAAAAGAAAAAATCGAGCTGAGTCTTGGACAAGCCAAACGCGACACAACCTAGGCCAATCAGGGCGTAGCCTAGTGCGAGTATCTTTCGGTGAGCGAATTGCTTCAGCCAATGCGTAAAGGGCACCTCTATCAGAATTATCAATACGCCATTGAATCCCATAATGACACCATAGACGCTAGGAGAAATCTCGAAACGTTTCGTGGTCAATGCCAACAGGGTAAAAATCTGGTTGAAAGCGATTCCCATCAGGAGGCAGGCTAATAAAAATTGGGCATAGAGCTTGTTTCTAATCGCATCAAAAAATGCGTCGAGCCAGCTGCGAAGGATAATCTTTGGAGAGCTCACCCGCCCTTTGATTGTTCTAAGTCCATGTGGAAGACTAAAGTAGGCAAGGGCCGCAAACGCCATCGTCGTGGCCGCGTCACCCATAAATATCAATATCGGAGAATAGAGGAAAAGCAATCCGGCGACCATTGGACCGGCAGCGAACCCCGCATTTATGGCTAGACGCAGCATGGCGAAAGCGGTGATCCGCTTGTCCGCAGGAACCAGGTCGGTAATGAGAGCGCTAGTTGGCGGTCCGAAGATGAAATTAGCGAATCCGTAAACGGTCGACATGACTATTAGTAGAATGTAATTCTCACAGAAATACAAAGATAGTAGGCTTATCGCTGAAGACACGAGGGACACTATGATCGTGTTCCGTCGGCCAATCGCGTCAGCCAAATATCCTCCCGCCATAGGTCCAAAGAAATTGCCCAAGCTGATGGCGGCCAAGACTCCACCGATTTTGCCAAGACTGTAGTCTCGGTCCTCAAGGAACAAAGTCAGGAAGGGAAAGACGAAGGCTCCGAACCGATTCACGAACTGGCCGATGACCAGGATGTATACGGGCTTTGGAAGTCCGCGAATGTCGGAAAATAGATTAGTAAAGAAGAGGCGCATCGCGTTTTTCAGTTTGGTTGTGACGCTGAGCGGGAATCGAAGAGGAGGTATGAATGAAACAAAAAACCTCTGCCGATCCGAGATCAGCAGAGGTTTTGGAAATTCGTTATAATGTATTATACTTTACCTATAGTCGTTCTCTTTCTGCCATTGATCTCGGTGTGTGCGATTTTGCATGACGCATTCCCACATACGATAGTCCCGCAATCGAATTGCGTTTATCGCTGACTAGGGTCGTATTGAGATTTTTGATTAGGAGGCTCATCAAGGGATCGACTAAAAAAAGAATCGCAGCTTTATCCTATGGCAAGCTTAATGTCGTCGGTCCTGCGTTGACCCGTGATTTTCAAAGGCAAACAGTGGGGACGCCGAGCCCCAGCTCGGCAACAACGACTACAACCTATGCCGCGCTGGGTCTCGGCGTTCCCAGAGGAACCAAGCGGTGAATCACGTTTTTGACTGGACCAGAAACGGACTTTCGGTGTCTTTGGGACTTGAACTGCCCGAAAACTAGAATCACATCTGCCTACTATGCGAAATCTCGATGCTCTAAAATACTGTCTTCTTACGTTACTATTTGCGGCCTCAACTTTTGCCGCCGAAAAGCCAAACGTCATCGTCATCATGGCGGATGATATGGGCTACGGCGATGTTTCCGCCTATGGAGCAGATACGTTCCGCACTCCTTACATTGATCAATTGGCGGCTGAGGGACAAATGTTCACGAGCGGATACTGTTCCGCGTCGACCTGTACGCCAACCCGCTACTCCTTCCTAACGGGAACCTACGCATTCCGTCGTCCCAACACTGGAATCGCCCCACCGAATAGCCCTGCAGTCGTCAAACCGGGTACCGAGACGATCGCTTCCATTCTAAGCACCGTGGGCTATAAGACTGCCGTTGTTGGTAAATGGCATCTAGGCCTCGGTGGTCCTGAGGGTCCGGATTGGAATGGCGAACTCAAGCCTGGGCCCAGAGAAATTGGGTTCGACTACAACTTTCTTCTCCCCACAACGAACGACCGTGTTCCGCAGGTTTATGTGGAGAATAGCCGCGTTCTCAATCTAGACCCGAATGATCCTCTATGGGTAGGAAACGAGAAGCCTAGTCCCGACCACCCGACGGGTATCACGCATCGAGATACGCTCAAAATGGATTGGTCGCACGGGCACAACTCGACGATTCACAACGGCATCAGCCGTATTGGTTTCTACACGGGAGGCCACGCGGCCCGTTTTCGTGACGAGGATCTGGCCGACGAGTGGGTGAAGCAGTCCAACAAGTGGATCGAGGAAAACAAGGACGGACCCTTCTTTCTCTTTTTCGCTTCCCACGACTTGCACGTTCCTCGCATCCCCCACGAGAGATTCCAAGGTGTGACATCGCTCGGCTACCGGGCTGACTCCATCGTACAGCTCGACTGGTGCGTTGGGGAGTTGATGAAGACACTCGATCGCCTTGGCATCGCGGAAGATACGCTTGTCGTTTTCTGCTCTGACAATGGGCCTGTAATGGATGACGGATACGAGGACCTGGCCCTTGAGAATCTCGGAACGCATCGAGCAGCTGGCCCCTACACCGGCGGTAAGTACAGCATTTATGAGGGAGGTACCCGAACACCCTTCATCACTCGCTGGAAAGGAAAGATCAAACCGGGTGTCTCCGATGAAATGGTCTCCACGATCGATCTCCTAGCCAGTCTCGCCGCTTTAACGGGAGCGAAAATCCCGGATGACGCCGCTCTCGACAGCTTTAACGTCATCGATGCGCTGCTTGGGAAGTCCGGAGCGGAAGGGCGCGACCACCTCGTTCAGCAAGACAATGGCAGGGGCAACAATTACGGCCTGCGAGTCGGTAATTGGAAACTGCAGCGTCACGATTCGAAAACCGCTCGCAACGTAGTCGTCGAAACCAAATTGGCCAATACGAAGGTCAACCAGTACCGGCTCTACGACCTTTCCAAAGACCCAGAGGAAAAAAACGATCTTTACAAAAAGCGCCCAAGGATTGCCAAGCGATTGACCGAGCGCCTCGCAGAAATTATCGATTCGGGACGCAGTCGGTAGCTCATCTTACAATTTCTACCAATCGTAGGAGCGGTTTTATACCGCGATTATTGCGGTGAAATCGCGGCGTAAAGCCGCTCCTACACTTATTAATTCGCTCGTTAACCGCCCAAAGATCGTGTAATCGTTCGTTGCCGTTCGAATTCCCTTCGCTCTTGCATCGCAGTCGAAGATCTACCTCAATCAACCCATGTCCCCACGGATGACTACCTCTAACAAGATTCGGTGTGTAACCCTATGCTCGCTCATATTTGTAGCAAGCATACCCATATTCTCAGCGGAGAAGCTCAACATCATCCTGATCATGGCGGATGATTCGGCCGTCGACAATTACAGCTGCTACGGGAGTGACTTTTTCAGTTCGCCTCGTATCGACTCACTTGCAGAGACTGGGGCCCGCTTCAATTACTGCTATTCAGAGCCGGTCTGCACCTCCAGCCGGGTGAAGATTATGACCGGTAGGGATGGAGTCCGTAACTACGTCAATTTTGGGATCCTGGATAAAGGGGAGACGACCTTCGCTGATATGCTGAAGGCAGCCGGCTACGCCACGGCGGTTGCGGGAAAGTGGCAATTGCACGCGGACCCCAATGGATCGCTGCCGGAAGACTGCGGATTCGATAGCTACTGTCTCTGGAATTTTCCAGGCACGACGCTGGACCGCTATTGGAATCCGAGCCTCAATCAGAACGGTAAGATTCTCGAGACAACCGAAGAGGATTACGGGCCTGATATCGTGTCCGATTTCCTAGTGGATTTTATCGAGACCAATCAGGATCGACCGTTCTTCGCCTACTACCCAATGATTCTGGTCCACAATCCTTTTCCGGAAACGCCCGATAGCCAACCCGCTACGGCAGAAGAAGCGAAGTTTTCAAAAGGTCTCAAGAACTACCGCGATATGATCGCCTATGCGGACAAAATGGTAGGCAAGCTGGTTGACACGGTGGATCGACTGGGATTGGGCGAGAAAACGGTTTTCATCTTCACGGCAGACAATGGAACCAACCGTACATTGACCTATCCTTTTAGAGGTTCTCAGCGGACAGGAGAAAAAGCCTTCGCCACCGAAGGCGGATATCATGTGCCGCTCGTAGTGAATTGCCCTACCGTTGTTCCGGCGGGAATTGTCTCCAACGACCTAGTCGATTTTTCCGATGTGCTTCCTACTTTAGCAGAGTTGAGTGGCGCTGAATTGCCAGACGTCGAATTGGATGGCCGCAGCTTCTGGCCGCAATCCCTTGGAAAGGAAGGCAACCCGCGGCAGTGGATTACTCAGTACTACTATCCCAAATACAAGCCGGCCGCCGAAAAGCACGGTCAAGGAGTCCGTAGTCGCGAAATCATCTGGGCCCAAAACCAGTACTATAAACTCTATCAAGACGGCTCCTTTTATGCAGTCGCGGATCGGCATGAAGTAGAGTCGATTAGGCCGGGAGATGGAACCCCATTCGCCGAGAAAACGAGGAAGATGCTGCAAAAGGCCCTTGAGTCCATACCGCAAACCGGGCAAATGCTCAACGCGGAGGCAAGCCCCTGACGCAATGATTCTGGCCGATAGATTCAATTATAGTAGAACAGGCATCCTGCCTGTTACTCTCCTTTTAACCACAGGCAGGATGCCTGTTCTACCTTAACATACCATTCAAGTGATTAGATCCTTAAGTTTTTCAAACCGTCGAGCGCGAATAATTGCCTCCATTCTTTTCCTTGTCGGCCTGGTGTATCCAATATTTGGTTCAAAAAATGTAGAGAATGTAGTCTTCATTATTTCTGACGACTTGAAGGCCAGCGTTTTGGGCAGCTATGGAGATGAGATTTGCCATACGCCAAATATTGACCGTTTGGCAGAAGAGGGCGTGGTATTCGATCGGGTTTATTGTCAGGGGACGTCTTGCGGGCCGTCGCGTCAGTCCTTTATGCACAGTCGCTATCAGGGCGCCGCAAAGGTGAACTTGGGAAAGCACTTTATCGACAATGGGGTCTTCAGCGCCCGCATTGGAAAGATTTACCACATGAAAGTTCCGGGCGACATCATCGCGGGCACCGATGGACTGGATGTTGAAAGCACTTGGAACGAACGTTACAATTCCCCCGGTCTGGAAGCGCATACACCGGGAGACTATGCGTGTCTCAATCTTAACATTTTCACTACCGATCTTGCCGGTCGGTATTCGACCGCGATGCCGCATCGCTGGTTTGTGACGGTCAGCTATGACGGGGACGGCTCGGACCAACCCGACTACAAGACAGCAAGCAAGACCATTGAGGTAATCCGTCAGCGAAAGGACGAGCCATTCTTCATCGCCACTGGTTTTGTTCGTCCCCACTATCCCATGGTGGCTCCTAAGCGATACTTCGACATGTACCCAATCGAAGACATTACGTTGCCCTATGTTCCTGAAGACGACCACGACGACATCCCGCCGCTCGGTTTTCCGAGAGTAGTGTCTACCAAAGATCCGATCGGCAAATATCCGGACAATCAGAAGCGCATGTGGGCGGGTTACTACGCGACTGTCACCTACATGGACGAACAAGTTGGAAGAATTCTAGATGAGCTCGATCGGCAGGGCCTGCGAGACGAGACCGCCGTCGTGTTTACCAGCGATCATGGATACCATTTGGGCGAACATCATTTCTGGCAGAAAAGCAACCTGCACGAAGAGGCGCTTCGAGTGCCGTTGATCATATCGAGTCCTGGAGTAAAGTCGGGGCGATCGTCTGCGATCACAGAACTGATGGATATCTATCCAACCCTTTCGGAACTAGCCGGATTTGAGGCTCCCGAAAGCGTACAAGGTAAGAGCCTGGTTCCCGTGCTGGAGGATAAGTCGGCCCGCGTCAGGGAGGCCGCGCTCACCATCGATGGATCCGGCTATGCCCTGCGGTCCGATCGCTGGGCCTACATTCGCTACAATGACGATACGGAGGAGCTCTACGACATGGAGTCGGATCCGGGCCAACTCACAAATCTCGCGATCAATCCCGAGCGCGAAGGCGAATTGAAGACATGGCGCTCAAAGCTGGATTCTAGACTGAAGGGTGCCGGTATTACGCGAAAGGTAAAGAAAGGGTAGTGCCCTACTTGTTTATGTCTGTAGGAGCGGTTTTACACCGCGATAAGAAAGGAATCGCGGAATAAACCCGCTCCAACGAGTTTCTGCCTTATTCGCAGAAAACCCGTAGGGCTATAAATCAACCAAAATTAAGAGAGTGGCTATGGAGTCTCAATCGATATCAACCAAGCTTACATTAAATCATTTTAGATCGTCTCGTCAAATGCACCGACACGTCGCCGGATGAGGCGACGTTTGTTCTAATTGGCGGGTCAGCGACCCGCCCTACAGTCTCATTCAATCTTAAAATTATAGTTGCTGGACACTCTCTAAGGCTAAATGAAATTACACATCGCGATCACCTCCGCTTTTCTCGCATTGCTAAACCTAGCCATGGCAAGCGACGCTTCGCCCAATATTCTTCTCATTATGGCAGACGATGTTGGATACGAGTGTTTCAGTAGCTACGGAAGCAAAGAGTATTCAACCCCCCGGCTGGATGCCTTGGCTGAAGAAGGAATACGGTTTGAGAACTGTCACTCAACGCCCTTGTGCACGCCCAGTCGGGTCAATTTGATGTCGGGTAAGTCGAACGTGTTCAATTACGTCGATTTTGGAGTCTATCCTAAGGGAGAGCCGACTTTCGCCAATCACTTTAAAGAACAGGGTTACGCAACCGCTGTAGCCGGTAAGTGGCAGCTTCTCTTGGAGGATAAGGGTATTTCTCCCCGGGAAGCGGGTTTCGACTCTTATATTTTGTGGAACACGCCTAACACAGAACGAGCCCGATATTGGAATCCTTCTTTGGAGCAAAATGGAGAAATCCTCGATTTACCGGAAGGAGCTTACGGCCCTGACATTTGCGCGAGCTTCCTCGAAGCTTTTATCGAAGAACAAGCCGGCTCGAATACACCGTTTCTCGCTTATTATCCGATGATCCTGCCGCACAATCCCTTTCCGCCGGCTCCCAATAGTAAAGACCAAAACAGCAAGGACAATAAGGCCAACTTTATCGATATGGTGAACTACTTGGATTCCCTGGTGGGTCGCTTAGTTGATGCGCTTGAGGAATCTGGAGTCAGGGAGAACACCCTGGTGATATTTACGAGCGACAATGGAACGAATGCGGATCTAACGTCGACCTTCGATGGAGCTCCACTCCAAGGCGGCAAAGGGTACACCAAAGATCATGGCACCCACGTTCCGCTCATTGTAAATTGGCCCGGAAGGATTCCCGAGAATCAAGTAAACGATCGCCTGATCGCATTCTCCGACTTTTTTCCTACCATAGTCGATGCGGCTGGGATGCCGCCAAAGAAAATTTCCGATGGCGATGGGATCAGCTTCTGGCCACATTGCCTTGGCCAAGAGGGGGCAGAGAGAGAATGGATTTATGGATACTATTTTCCGCGACCCTACTCGGAGAGTTTCGACGATAAATACCGCCATTGGGAAGTTCGTTACGCGCGGGACAAGCGTTACAAACTGTACGGCAACGGAGATCTCTACGACACGCAGGAAGACGTCCTCGAGAAAAGGGCTATCGATCCGGAACGCTCAAGCGCCGCGGTCAAGCGAGCCCGCAAGTCGCTTCAAGCCATCTTGGATTCCTACCCAGAGCAGGGAAGGGGAGTCGACTACTCGCGAGTGGTTGGTGAACGCCGGTAGGGCGAGAGCGTCCCCGCTCCGCCGCGTTAGCTTGATCTTCTTATGCGGTGGAGCGGGGACGCTCTCGCCCTACCTTCACTTATGCACATCCGACAGGCAATTTTGATTGTATTATCGCGACATTGTCGTAAATGTACAATGCTTTTATCGGATTCCTACTATCCCAAATTACGGGAACCGGCTATGGTTCCCGCAAGCTCAACGTTTTGTTTTTTGGACTTATTAAATTGGCGTCTCTTTAAGCGAATCGTGCTCGCCTTGATCCCTTCATGATAACTTCTGCCCCCCCCAATCGTTCAAGGATTTCCTTAAGGACGTCGACCCCGTACGGCGCGGGCTGGGGCTGTACGAGCATCTCTCGGATATCTGCTACTTTGTGAAAGACCAGACGGGGCGTTTTGTCCTGGCCAACGAAGCGCTGGTGCTCCTTTTGGGTCGTACACGCGAGTCGGAAGTGCTGGGTAAAACCGATTTCGAATTGGTGCCCCGATATCTCGCGGACAACTACTTCAAAGATGATCAGCAGGTGCTCTTTTACGGTCAGGAGGTATTCAACAAGGTCGAACTAGTGACGCACAACGACCTGTCCGTCTACTGGTACACCACGACCAAGGTGCCGCTTTACTCGAAAGACGGCTCCATCATCGGCCTCGAGGGAGTAACACGGGAGTTTAAGGCGGCAAGCAGCGCCTTGGGCCCTTACCCAGAACTTTTTAAGGTCATAGATTTTGTTGAGAAAAACTACTCCAAGAAAGTCACCGTTGCCGACTTGGCAAAGCGTGCAAATCTGTCGGTGAGAACCTTTGAAAGGCAATTCAAGTGTCGCTTTAACCTGAGCCCGATCGCTTACCTGAAAAAAGTGCGAATTAATGCCGCTTGCCGTGAATTGATCCATGGCAATCACACGATTGCCCAGATCGCCCAGGACTGCGGATTTTGCGACCAGAGCTATCTTACAAAGGAATTCGCCCGCTTAATGCGAATCACCCCGCAAGCCTATCGAGACGCCCATTCCATCTAGCGCATGTCCTCCACCTCGACCCATTTTCATGGCTAAAAACCTCTTTGCGCTTCGAGTTTGCCACGCACGTGTAACGAACCATAAATCCTTATCTGTTAAAAACCGAGTCTAGAACCAACCGAAAAGAAGTAAGAACCTTTGCCCGGTTTTCAAATTTTCCATTCAATCAATCATTTCTTGAAATCAATACATACTATGCTGCCTAGAATCATCCTATCAGTTTTTGTTGGCCTCCTCAGTTGGAATGCATCGGCAACCTCATTGCCTCTCGATGTCGAAGAGGGGGAACGCATCGTCATCATTGGAAACGGGCTGGGCGAGCGCATGCTCTACTTCCCGCATTTCGAAACGGATTTGCACCGCCAGTTTCCCAACAAGGCGCTCATCGTTCGCAATCTCAGCAAACCGGGAGACACACCGGGTTTCCGGCCGCACCCGTCGCGTGAAACCCAGTGGGCTTTTCCCGGGGCGGAGAAGTTTCATCCCGGACGCCAGACTCACTTGGGAATTGGGCATCATCCCTCTCCGGACGAGTGGCTAACAGAATTGAAAGCCGACACCATTATCGCTTTTTTCGGCTACAACGAATCCTTCGATGGACTTGGTAAGCTTGAGAACTTTCACGACGAGCTAGACGCATTCGTGCAGCACACGCTAAAGCAGAAGTACAACGGGCAATCTGCCCCCAAACTTGTGCTCGTCTCGCCAATCGCGTTCGAAGACCTCTCCGACAAGCAGGATTTGCCTGATGGCAAAGAGGAGAATTTGCGACTCGCTGCCTACACCGATGCGTTTAAGCGCGTAGCGGAAGCGCGAAATGTTGGTTTTATCGACCTTTTTAACCCGACCAGAGAACTCTACGAAAAAGAAAAGAATCCACAGACCATAAACGGTTTCGCTCTCAGCGACGAGGGCTACCGCAATCTTTCAAAGACTCTCATCAGCTCGCTCTATGGGGAGTTTAAACCCCAGGAAATGGTCTCTCGCGATGCAATGTACGCTGCCGTAAAGGACAAGAACTGGTATTGGAACAACGATTACCAAATTCTGAATGGGGTTCACGTCTACGGACGCCGCTACAAGCCATATGGCAATGTAAACTATCCAGAGGAGATCGAGAAGATTCGCCAAATGACTGAATTGCGTGACGGCAAGATCCATGCGGTCGCTCTCGGGGCTCCCGCGAGCATTCCAGTCGATGATAATGCAACCCGTCCACTCACTGAAGTTAAAACCAACTACAATAGGCCGATCGAGTTTCTTGATGTAGATAAAGCAATCGATAAGTTCACGCTTCCTGAGGGATACAAGATCGATTTGTTCGCTTCCGAAGCAGAATTTCCGGATCTCCGCAATCCCGTCCAGATGACCTTCGATAATCAGGGTCGCCTCTGGGTCGCAGTCATTCCGTCATACCCTCATTACCGCCCAGGGGACGAATTGCCTAACGACAAGCTTCTCATCTTTGAGGATACTGACAACGACGGTCGAGCAGACAAGCAGATGGTCTTCGCCGATGGGCTCCACATGCCGATTGGTTTCGAACTCGCTCCCGAAGGAGTTTACGTGGCGACCCAGCCCAACCTTTCCCTTCTAGTTGATGACGATGGGGACGACCGGGCTGATCGCATGGAAATCCTTGTGCACGGATTCGACTCGCACGATACCCATCACTCGATATCCGCCTTTCTGGCTGACGCCTCCGGTGGTATCTACATGAACGAAGGGCGTTTCCTCCACTCGTCTGTAGAAACGCCTTATGGTCCGGAGTACATGACGGACGGTGGGTTGTGGCGCTTCGATCCGAAGAACTGGAAGCTCGAGCGTTTCATGCAGGTCGACGTATCCAATCCTTGGGGTGTCACTATCGACGACTACGGCCAAACCTTTCTTTCTGACGCGTCTGGAGGAGCCAATTGGTGGTCGTTGCCATTGTCCGCGAAGGTCCCACATGGACAGGAAATCGAAAAATTGGCTCAATTTACCACTCACCGTGTGCGCCCAACTTCGGGAACCGAATTCGTTTCTTCGCGACACTTTCCTGAAGACACTCAGGGAGATTTTCTGATTAACAACACGATCGGCTTTCTGGGCACGAAGCACCATAGCATCGTAGAGGATGGCGCGGGATTCACGGGGGAGCTGAAGCAGGATTTGATCATGTCCACCGATTCGAATTTCCGACCGGTAGATATGGAGTTCGCCCCTGATGGTTCGCTCTACATCGTAGACTGGCATAACCCGTTAATTGGGCACATGCAGCATAGCGCTCGCGATCCCAATCGCGACTCCGACCACGGCAGAATCTACAGGGTTACGTATCCATCGCGACCCCTTGTCAAACCCGTCAAGGTGGCAGGAGCCTCTATCAACCAGCTGCTGGAAAATCTGAAAGAACACGAGTATCGCACTCGCTACCGGACTCGTCGTGAACTTCGTGGACGTCCAGCGGAAAAAGTGATCCCCGCTGTTAAGAAATGGGTTCGAGGGCTGGATAAGAGCGATTCAAACTACGGTCGTAATCTTCTGGAGGCGCTTTGGGCAACCTGGGGTCAGAACCAAGTCGATCAGGGAATTCTCGAGCTTTGTCTTAATCATGAGGATCACAAGGTTAGATCAGGAGCGGTACGCGTTCTGCGCTACACTTACGATCAGATTCCCAACAGCCATGAACTCTTTATGAAAGCTGCGGTAGATGAGCATCCTCGCGTTCGCCTGGAAGCGATTGTTGCGTCCTCTTGGCAGGACAACGAAAAAGGAGCGGAAATTGCCTTGGAAGGACTTAAGAAACCTGTCACCAAATGGATGGGAAGGGCCTACGAAGCCGTTTTTAGCACCCTCGAAGATGATGCCAAAGCCCTCAGCGAATCGGGAAAGCTAAATCTTGCAGGCAACAATGCGGCCAAGGAATTTTTGGCAGGGAATTTTGAGTTCTACGACAAGAACCAAGGTGAAGTGGTAGTTGAGCAGATCAATCTGTCAAAGGAGGATCTTGAACTCTACCGTCTGGGTGAAGAGGTCTATCACCGGGACGCTCACTGTGAGACTTGTCATGGTGCCGACGGCAAGGGTGCCATCCCCAATATCTATCCACCGCTGAATGCGAATGAGTGGGTGATGGGCGAAGACGAGCGACTGATTAAAATCGTCTTAAAAGGACTTTGGGGAGCAATCGAAGTGGCTGGCAAGACCTACGACCCGTCAACAGGAGTCCCTCCGATGACCGGTTTTGGCGGGATGTTAACGGACGAGGAAGTCGCGGGAGTACTCACTTATGTAAGGGCCAAATTTGGCGACAAAAAGGCGCTCGCCAAAGCGATTAAACCCGAAAAAGTAGCTGCTGTCCGAGAGGCTACTAAAGATCGTCAGAACTTCTACATGGTCGATGAAATACTAAAGGAGCATCCCTTCCCCAAAGGAGTGGTAACGGGTTCCGCGACCAAGCAGTGGCAATCCTATCCAGGTAAGTCAGGAGCAGGGAAAGGCAAAAGCGTCGTCCTTATCTCAGGAGACGAAGAGTACCGGTCTGAAGAGGCAATGTCGCAACTTGGGAAGATCCTTTCACAGCGTCATGGTTTCGATTGCACGGTCCTCTACGCGCAGCATCCGGGCGAGCCAGGAGTGATCGATCCCAATTTTGGAAATAACATCCCTGGTCTGGAGGCGTTGCGCACTGCGGACCTGATGATCATTGCTACCCGGTTTCGGGATTTGCCAAACAATCAGATGAAGGAGATCGACGACTATTTGAAATCGGGAAAACCAGTGATTGGAATGCGAACTGCAACCCACGCCTTCAACATCGAAGACAAGAACGCTAAATACGCGCATTACAGTTTCAACTACAAGGGCGATAAGAAGGCCTGGAAAAACGGTTTCGGCGAACTCGTTCTAGGTACGACGTGGGTAAGCCATCACGGATGGCACAAGTTCGAAAGTACGCGTGGCATTCTGGTGGGAAACCACGAAATCGGCAATGGCATTGGCAAAGGAGACATTTGGGGTCCTACCGATGTTTACGGTGTTCCGTTACCACTTCCTGGTGACAGTAAGCCAATCGTGTTGGGTGAGGTCGTGGCAGGAATGGGCAAGCTCCATCCCGCTATAGGTCCAGGGCCTTACGACAGAGTTCCAAGCTACGGGAAAGAAGCGGGCTTTCACAAGAACGATCCCATGATGCCGATTGCTTGGACGAAGAGCTACCAAATTCCCGGGGGTAAAAAGGGTAAGGTCTTCACAACGACCATGGGCTCGTCGAACGATCTGGAAGCAGAGGGTACGCGACGCATGATTGTGAACGGAGTACTTTGGGCCATGGGCATTCCTGTTCCGGCAGAAGGGGCGAATGTGGACCTTGTGGGCGACTTCAAGGCCTCAATGTATGGTTTCCAAACCGAGGAAGGCTACTGGCAGAAGAAGGATCTTAGAGTGACCGATTTCGATCTCTAGTCACGCAGGAGTTTGTCAGTTCCCGTTATCAAAAACCTTCAATTTCGCTTTCCAAGATGCCATTATACCGAATCGCTTTTATCCTAGTCGCCCTGGTCCCTACGCTGTTTAGCTTAAGCGGCAAAGATCGTCCGAACATTCTCTTTATAATGTCGGATGATCACACGGCCCAGGCGATCGGCGCCTACGCAACCTTGCTCAAGGAGCTAGATCCAACGCCCACCATAGATAAATTGGCGGAAGAGGGGGTCGTCTTTGAAAACGCGTTCTGCACCAATTCGATCTGTACGCCGTCCCGAGCGAATATCATTACCGGTCTCTACAATCATAGCAACGGAGTATTTGATCTTGGGGGAAATATCACCCCTGACAAACAGACGCTGCCCATCCTCATGCGTGAAGCGGGATACGAAACCGCCATGATCGGAAAGTGGCATCTGAAGCAGGAGCCGAATTTCGATTTTTACAAAGTGCTACCCGGTCAAGGAAAGTATTTTGATACCGAATTTCGGATACAAGGCGATCAGCCGTGGCCTCAAAACGTAGTCATACACAAAGGTGAGCATTCGTCTGACGCTATCACTGACTCCACTTTAGACTGGTTCAAAAACAAGCGAGATGCCAGCAAACCCTTCTTCGTCTGCCACCAGTACAAGGCCCCGCATGACTATTTTGAGAATGCCCCGCGTTACCAATCCTATCTGGCGGATGTGACAATCCCCGAACCGGAAACGCTCTACGAGGTACCGAACACTTTTGGTTCATTGGCGACCCGCGGCTGGCAAGACGAGCTTATGCCTCACATTGGCACCTCAATCGGAAAGCGAAACCCCCGGCGATCCTACGCCACGCATCTATTCGCGAAATTTCCCGAAGAGTTTCCTGCCGACTACGATCCCGCCCTTCTCAGCGAAGAAGAGACAACCCGTATCGCTTACCAAGGGTATCTTAAAAAGTACCTTCGGTGCGTCAAAGGTGTGGACGACAACCTGAAGCGGCTATTCGATTACCTGAAGGCGGAAGGCCTCTATGATAACACGGTTATCATTTATACCGGTGACCAAGGCTTCTGGCTGGGCGAAAAGGATTATCAGGACAAGCGCTGGGCCTATGACGAATCAGCTCGCATGCCCTTCATCGTTCGCTACCCCAAAGCGATTCCGGCCGGTATCCGGAGCGACGCTCTAATCGAAAACGTGGACTATCCCGCTCTCATGCTCGACTATGCAGGTGTTAAGATTCCCAAAGAGTATCAGGGAAAGTCCTTTCGCTCGATCTGCGAAACCGGGAAGGAGCCCGCCAACTGGAAGCCCGCCACGTACTATCGCTATTGGATGCACATGGCCCATCACGACAACCCAGGTGAAATGGCAATACGTACCAAGACGCACAAACTCATCTACTTCTACGGAGCTAACTACAAAGGCGAATACCAAACACCACCTGCCTGGGAATTATATGATCTTGTTGAAGATCCACAAGAGCTTCGTAATGTGTACTACGTTCCCAAATACAAGAAGATCCGGGACGACCTGAAAGCCCAATTTGCTCAGCTTCGCAAAGATATCGGAGATGATGGCTCTCACTATCCAGAGTGCGAAGCAGTTGTGCAGGAGTTTTGGGACTACAGCGAAGCAGACCGGCTCAAGGCGATTGAGATTTCCGCAAACTTCAAGAAGGTCCGAGAAGCCGAACTGGCGAAGAATTAGGTTCTTCAGCATTCGCTGCAAACACAGGACACCAAAAAATAGAGCGTTGGCAGGATTGGGGGCTACTTTAAATTGTTATGTTGTCCTGTTCCTAAAGAACGAAACGCTTTAGGGTAAAATTTCCTTTTGGGAGACAATGACCTGATTTAGAGTCAATAATCAAACCGTTGAGAATTTACTAGATCGGCGGTTATCCGAGTAAATTAGTAGACGCATTTTAGGCGATCTACACTATCGCCTCCTTGTAGTATCCCCTCAGGGAATTCCTGATAGATTCCAACAGTGAGATCTGTTATAGTTTTGTAAATTCGCGTTTCCTAACCGAAGTTTGCTAGGTCTCGTTGGGGAGGTTTAGT
>Ga0181559_10000411_pt1 | contig 38863 bp, 37 predicted proteins | sample 011ome_21_FD_133752 | JGI IMG/M metagenome (GOLD analysis project Ga0181559, IMG submission 133752) | Coastal salt marsh microbial communities from the Groves Creek Marsh, Skidaway Island, Georgia - 011508AT metaG (megahit assembly) | ecosystem: Environmental > Aquatic > Marine > Intertidal... | reverse complement strand
TCTGATTGATCGCTAACTGCTCACCAGCGGCAATTCGCAGCTGCCATTCCACCAGATCCAGTCCGGTAATGGCTTCGGTCACCGGGTGCTCGACCTGCAGTCTGGTGTTCATCTCCATAAAGAAAAACTCGTCGTCCTGCGCAATGAACTCAACCGTTCCGGCACCCACATAATCAACACTCTGCGCCACCCTAATTGCAGTTGCACCAAGCGCTTCACGCAATGGCTGCGAAACTGTCGGTGCCGGTGCTTCTTCGATGACTTTCTGATGCCTGCGTTGCACCGAGCAATCTCGCTCAAACAGGTGAATCACCTGGCCAAAGCGATCGGCCATCAATTGCACTTCAATGTGTTTTGGCGAAGTGAGATACCGCTCCAACAAAACCTCATCACTGCCAAAAGCTGCCTTGGCTTCCCGCTTTGCACCCGCCAGCTGGGTCTCGAAATCGGCTGCGCTCGTTACCAAACGCATACCTTTACCACCACCGCCTGCTGAAGCTTTGATCAACAACGGGTAGCCCACTTTCTCCGCCTCTTGTGCCAGCACTTCCGGGTCCTGGTTTTCGCCATGATAGCCCGGTAAAACGGGCACGCCGGCACTCTGCATCAAGCGTTTAGAGGCCATTTTGGACCCCATAGTTTGTATAGCACTCGCCGGCGGACCAACAAAAATAATGCCCGCAGCCTCACAGGCCTGAGCAAAATCTGCATTTTCGGAAAGAAACCCGTAGCCTGGGTGAATGGCTTCGGCGCCGGTAGCCTTCGCTGCGGCAATGACTTTTTCCACCGCAAGATAACTTTCAGTGGCAGGCGCGGGACCCAGACAGACGCATTCATCCGCCAGAGCAACATGTAAAGCTTGCGCATCCGCTTCTGAGTAAACAGCTATTGTGCGCATGCCCATGTGCTGTGCGGTACGGAAAATTCTGCAAGCAATCTCGCCGCGGTTGGCGACCAACAGTGAAGTAAACACGGTATTACATCCTAAATATGCCAAAGTCCGAGGTCGGCTGGGTTGGGTTTCGGGTCGCAAATGAGAGCGCCAGTCCTAGGATCTGGCGCGTATCTATAGGGTCAATGACCCCATCATCCCACAGTCGGGCCGAAGCAAAATACGGATGCCCTTCACGCTCATAACTCTGACGAATATCATCCATGAAGCGCCTTTTTTCGCTGTCCGGCCATTCCTCGCCGCGTGTGCGGACACCCTCTTCACGCACGGTGGCAAGGACGTGAGCCGCTTGCTCACCCCCCATCACGGAAATGCGCGCGTTCGGCCAGGTCCAAAGCATTCTTGCGCCATAGGCGCGGCCACACATCGCGTAGTTGCCCGCACCAAAAGAGCCCCCGATAACTACAGTAAACTTCGGCACTTTGGCGCACGCCACGGCGGTCACCATTTTTGCACCGTCTTTAGCAATGCCCGCATTCTCGTACTTCTGCCCAACCATGAAACCTGTGATGTTCTGCAAGAACAGCAGTGGCACACCGCGGCGGTCCGCTAGTTGAATAAAATGCGCGCCTTTTTGAGCGCTCTCGCCAAATAAAATGCCATTGTTGGCAACAATGGCGACCGGCATGCCATGGATATGGGCAAAACCGCAGACCAACGTTTCTCCATAAAGCTTCTTAAACTCGTGGAACGCTGATCCATCCACCAGTCGTGCGATCACCTCACGCACATCAAATGGCGTGCGAGTATCCGGCGGAACGACCCCATATAACTCATCAGTTGCATACACCGGATCAACCACCTCGCGGCGTTCTGTGGTTGGCACAAACCGTTGATGACTCGCTGCAACCGCTTCGCGGGCCAGTAGCAATGCATGCTCGTCATTGTCTGCAAGGTAGTCTGTAACCCCTGACACACGACTATGAACCTCACCGCCCCCCAAACTCTCAGCATCGACTTCTTCACCTGTTGCCGCCTTCACCAAGGGCGGGCCACCCAAAAATATTGTGCCTTGCTCTCGGACAATAATGGCTTGGTCGCACATTGCAGGTACATACGCTCCGCCTGCCGTGCAGGAGCCCATGACAACCGCGATTTGTGGTATCCCTTGAGCAGACATGTTGGCTTGATTGTAAAAAATACGCCCGAAGTGAGTTTTGTCGGGGAATACGTCAGCCTGCATTGGCAAAAACGCCCCTCCCGAATCAACGAGATAAACACAGGGCAGGTGATTTTCCATCGCAATTTCCTGTGCCCGAAGATGCTTCTTGACGGTGATCGGATAATAGGTCCCGCCTTTCACGGTGGCGTCATTGGCAATGATCACGCAGGGCTGTCCAGCAATCTGACCCACACCCGTTATAATCCCACCGCTGGGGATAACATCATCGTACAACTCATAACCACCAAGTTGGCCCACCTCTAGAAACGCAGAACCTGGGTCTAATAGTCGATTAATCCGCTCCCTCGGAAGCATTTTCCCCCTCGCTTCATGGCGTTGACGCGAGCGTTCATCACCCCCTAACGCCACTTCCGCGCTGAGCGATCGAAGCGAGTCACTTAACTGGCGGTGGTGAGCAACATTAGCTTGAAATTGTTCACTGTCGGTTTTCAACGCACTGGTCAGTATCGCCACTACAGCTCCCCTAAAGATGTTGAGTTAGATTTTGTTGAACAAAAATTTTGCTCAACACCGCTACTTCAGTCGCCCTAGAGTTGCTCAACGACTCTTTTTTCCACTTCATCCATACTCTTACTCAATACCCTGCGCTGAGCATTCCCTAAAGCCCCTGCAGCCACGTCGAGTTGCATATATTTGACACCAAACCATTGGGGGGCACCTTCAGCTTCGACCCTGATCTGCACGCGCTCCTTTGGCGCAATTGTCAGACGCTCTACGTCCACAGCCACGATCTCAAATTCACCACCCGTTGAGCTTCGCGCCGCCAACATGGGTTTCAAAGGCTGCGCGATGTCTATCGATCGGCTGCTGTCGTTGAGTATTTCAATATAATAAATCGTGCGGGTTTGCGCGTGTATGGCTTTAGCTCGTTTGATTTTGCGCCGCAGAATTTCAACTTTTGCCAGGTGCAACGTCAATTCACTCGCCACTTCTATTGGCGTATAACCGGTGCGGCTTTCATCGGCTGTGGCGTTAGAGGACGAAAGTACCGTCCATGTACCATCAGCTTTCATGCGAATGCGCTGACCCGCGCCATTGGTGGCAAACCGATCCCTGGACAGCTGCACCCAGGTACCGTCTCCATTCAACTGGATCTGTCGTCCGTCATCACTGATTACAATCTCGTCCGCCGCGGCGGCAGCGGAAACAGACAAAATCAGCGCACCAACCACGCTCTGCATGGTGCGTCTGTACGACCTACTCTTGTCCAATGAGATACCCTCTTAACCTGAAAGCCACCCAGTGTGACAATCGGACTTCCGGGTGTCCAGCCTGACAGCTTGCGCGCACCTGCCAGCCGGTTTTAGGCGGCTGTCCACTCCAGCGTCTTGTCCAGGCCGATCGCAAACTTATCAAACATTTCGTGGACCTGATCCTCGGAAATGATCAGCGGCGGGCAAAAAGCCATTGAATCACCCATTGCGCGCACAATAAGACCCGCTTCCTGGCATGCTCCAGCACAATAAGCACCCACGCCCAAAGAGGCCTCGAATGGAACTCGCGGCATTTTTTCTTTGACTATTTCTGCCGCGCCGATCAGACCCGCGCCTCTAACCTCGCCGATGAGCGGGTGATCAGCGAAACCAGCGAGGCGTTCTTGGAATACGGTACCGACTCGCGCCGCATGCGAAAAGAGGTCCTGTTCTTCCATGATTTCGAGATTCTTGAGCGCGACCGCTGCACACACGGGATGCCCGGAATAGGTAAATCCATGCCCAAAAACCCCGAGCTCATCAGAAACAGAAACAAATGCGTCGTGCATGAACTCTGGGATCAAAACCGCGCTTAACGGCAAATAGGCTGAGGACACAGCTTTCGCCACGCTCATTGTGGTAGGCGTGAAGCCCATGGTTTGGGCACCGAAGGCCTGCCCGGTACGCCCAAAACCACAAATCACTTCATCGTCGATGAAACATATATCGTGTTCATTGAGCAGCGCCTGAATCTTCTCATAATACCCAGGAGGCGGCACGATCACTCCGCCTGCACCGAGAATTGGTTCCGCGATAAACGCGGCAATGGTATCCGCGCCCTCTCTTATGATCAGCGCCTCCAGATTACCGACAATGCGATCAACGAAGGCGTCCTGCGACTCACCGCTTTTAGCACCACTGTAGTAATGCGGGCAGTCGGTGTGAAATACGCCCGGCATGGGCAAATCGAATGCATTATGAAAAGCCGGCAAACCGGTGAGTGAGCCGGAAGCGACCGTCACTCCGTGGTAGCCTCGCTGGCGGCTGATAATTTTCTTTTTTTCAGGGCGACCGACAGCGTTGTTGTAGTACCACATCAGCTTGATTTGGGTGTCGTTTGCGTCGCTACCGGACAAACCAAAAAATACACGCCCCGCTTCGAACGGTGCCATGGCTTTCAACTTCTCGGCCAAAAGCACAGAGCTCTCATGAGTCTTGCCCGCGAACAGCTGCGAGTAGGACAACTGTTTCATCTGTTGGGCAGCCACCTCGGCTAGCTCATCGTTGCCGTAACCCAACGCGGTACACCATAAGCCCGCCATACCTTCAAGGTACTGCTTGCCATGGTTATCCCAGAGATACACTCCAGAGGCGCGTTCATGCACCGTCGGCCCGCGAGACGCGTGCTGCTTCAGGTGCGTCGTAGGGTGGAGCATGTGTGCTAAATCCCGAGCTTCAATTGAATCAGGCGGGAATTCATTATGGAGAGCGTTTACCGGTGCCTCAGTCATGCTGTGTCCTTGTTCGTCAAATTGTTCGTCAAATCGCGCAATTATGCCCAAAGGTTCCCACAGTCTAGGTGCTGGAACAACGATTGCGTTCAACACTCCCCCCAGTCCAACCCCTGAGCCCAGGAAGCCGTCCGCTATGGTTGACGACTCAGCAAGCACCCTCACGGCGGAGAAAAACCCAGCGGTTTCCTTTTCTGCATCACAGTGGCTAACATGTCCACTCGAGCTCGGACAGACGTGGGTCAGCGTGGCTCTGAAACTGAGCTTCCATACCCATGAGGCGCGTTATGAAAGAATCGTTAACAGGCACCGCAAGATTGGCGCTGGCTCTGCTGCTATTCTCCGGCGCTGTTGCACACGCCACTACGGCTCCCTCGTCCTCGTTTGACTTCGCGTGTCAGGAGTCGCTAACGCGTCCCATTTTAGATCCCAACGCGTGTTTGGCTGCGCTGTCTGCATCTGATGCAGACGGCACTATGGCGAACACCGTACGTCGAGGCCGCCTGTTCTCCCTGTTGGGTATTTTGCATGCTCGACTCGAGAATCTACAACGCGCGCGCGAGTACATGGATGATGCTGTTGCGCTGGCCGGCGATGACTATGTGGTTAGTTCGAATACTGGGATTCTCCTGCTCCGCGAACAGGACTTTACTGGCGCGGTTGAACGATTCAATTCGGCAATAAACAGCATTCCCGAAGGTAACAACGCTCACTTAACAAAAGCGCCAATTCACTTTAATCGCGCACTGGCAATGAGCGCTTTGGGCGAATATGAAGCCGCGCGGATTGATTATCAGCGTTACCGGCAACTGACCCGCCCAGCGGAGACGCTAGACGGCCCCTGGCCGCCTGAAAGTGTCGCACCAAAGGCCACCACATCGCCCCTTGTACCACCGGTCACCCTAGACAGCCCGGTGGAATAGACCGCGTGGTTCGTGCACGCTCAGTCCGCATAGTGTCTGGGTAATCGGCGACTGAGGCCACACAAAACTTCGTAACTGATGGTCTGCGCCCAGCCCGCCACCTCATCTACGCTAACCGTTGAACCAATGACTTCTATGGCGTCACCTTCAGCAACAGCCAAACCCGTCACATCAACCGTCATGGAGTCCATACTGACCCTGCCGACGATTGGGCAACGTTGGCCGCTGAGCGCCACAACCCCCCTGTTGGACAATAACCGGGGGATCCCGTCCGCATATCCAACACCTAACACGGCTAAGCGGGTTTTTTTTCGGGTCACAAAACTGCCGCCGTAGCCAACAGCAACGCCCTCGTCGAGCGCCCTTATCTGCAACACCCGGCCCAACATCTCTACGACAGATTGCATGGGATTCTCGGGTTGGTCTGAAGGATTAGCTCCGTAAAGCCCGATTCCTGCTCGGCCAAGCGATTCGGGGCCAAGCCCCTGCAGCAAAGCGGCAGAATTGCACAAACTCAAACGTAGGTTAGGAAAGTGTGCTTGCAAGCCACGAAAAATCGGCACAACCTGATCAACTTGCCGCTGCAGGCTTGCATGTCCCGTTTCGTCAGCCCTAGCGAAGTGACTAATCACGAGGTCCAACCGCAGTTCATTTCGACCAATCACAGATTGAGCAGTGACAGGAGACAAGCCCAATCGCTGCATGCCAGTATCAATATGAACCGCCGCAGATCGCCCTGTTGTCTTCCAGCATTGACATTGCCGCTCGGTATTCAACACGGGGGTCAATTCAGCTCTGCACAACTCTGAAACCGTCTCTGCTTCAGCACCCTCAAGCACATAAATGATCGCGTCGGGGATCGCCTGACGTAAATTGACCCCCTCAGTAAGCGTGGCAACAAAAAACTCCCGGCATCCCTCGCCTAGCAACTTCCGGGCTATCGGAACAGCGCCCAGCCCATAACCGTCCGCTTTGACAACGGCGGCAACTTGACCCGTCGCCTGTAGGCAAAGATATCGATAATTAGCCGCTATCGCAGATAAAGAAATATTGAGCTCGCCACCCATACCGGCGACGCTCTTAGGGCAACGTATTGATATAGGCCACTACATCGTTAATTGCGGCATCATCAACCAAAGTCGCAACCATAGGCCTCATCTGCCGACCACCATGGTCCATGTTGTGATATCCGCGTTGACCCTGCTTAAATTTCTTGATTTGGTTGACCAAATACCAATCGCTTTGGCCGGCGAGACGCGGCCCTGACATGGCCTCGTTACCCTGGGCACGATCTCCATGGCAGGCGGCGCAAATCATGTAAGCGGCTTTACCTGCGTCAACATCACCAGACACGGTCGGTGTGATCGGCTTCGACTCAAACGTGCCAATGTAGGCTGCTAGATTTTGCAGGGCCTCGTTACCCTGCAGTTGGGGGCCTTTGGACATCATGGCCATCTGCATACCCTGCATGTCACCAGATGCGGTTCCGCGAGCATCATTCTGGAAAAGCTGCATTTGCCGAATGATGTACCACGCCTCCTGACCCGCTAGTTTTGGGCTGTTCATCGCCTGATTTCCCTGTCCTGTCGGGCCGTGGCAGGCAGAACAAACTGGATACAATGACTTACCAGCTTGGGCGTCGGCCGCAGAAACAGCACCACTCGCACAGACTAACCAGACGGCAATCGTGACCAGCCACAGATTACGAAACTTCATCCCAATTCCTTTAACGTTCAATTCATATTCACTCTGCGGCGCAGGCCAGTCATCCCGGCATGCCAGAGCACATCTTGACCCTGCTATTGTGAGCATAGAAACTCAAAATACCAAGCCGGCTCGATCGACCCTGCTATCAGGAGAGTGGGGTATGGGGAAGCTCGACCCACGCTTGCTTCCAACGAAGTCCTGTCGCCCCACTTGAGCGTCTCAGGCGTCAGGGTTTGCGGGATGAACTGTCCGATCTGTGTGATCTCTACCCGTTAGAACGCCCGCCCAACGACAGAAAAAAGCGGCCTTTCGCTCGGCGCTTAGTCTGGCGGCGATCACGCACCGCGCGGCACTTCCGCGCACGCATTTCAAAGAGACCTTGCGCACTACGGCGCCGGTCTTCGTTCCGACGTTCACTGTCAGACCTGCGATCTTGATTACCCTCAGGCATAAGGTCGCGAGTATCAGCAGTTTCGGTTCCTTCCGGAGCTGATGATTGCATCGACTTTCACACGAATTCATTTCGGTACCCGATCATAAACACGCTTTTGAGAAAAGTAAAAGTCTTTAAATTACAGTGCTTAACGCATGTTTTCTGTAATTCCAAGTCACAGTACGAGTTTTTTTTGAGCGGCCATATTCGTCACCCACGGTCCCGACTCGCGCGCTCCAACATAACCGATAAGCGGAGCAGTGTGCACACCACACGTCAACCCCGTATCATGAGCATTGTACGCGTGCATACTTTTCACTCACCGACCCGGCACTTACGTCATGGCAAAAAAAATCACCCACACCCTTACCGGCGAACTCATCATTGAGGAACACCATTCGCAAGTTCTCCGCGATAACCCCCTAGGGGATCCATCGACCCGGCAGCTTAATATCTACCTGCCGCCGGATTATCACGTCAAAAGGCGGGCCAAACAGCGATTTCCTGTCTTGTTTGACCTTGTTGGTTACACCGGCTCTGGACCTGCCCACACCGCTTGGAATAGCTTTGCCGAAAATGTTCCAACACGATTGGATCGATTGATTACGACCGGTCGAATGCCACCGAGCATTGTCGTTTTCCCAGACTGCTTTACCGCGCTGGGTGGCAATCAGTACATCAACTCAAGCGCGATCGGACGTTACGCTGACTATCTCACTCGCGAGCTCGTTCCGTATGTCGACAAACACTTTAGAACCAAGGCAAGCCGAGAGCATCGTGGCTGCTTTGGTAAATCCAGTGGCGGCTACGGCGCAATGATCCACGGCATGAAATATCCAAAGACATGGGGCGCCATCGCTAACCATTCTGGCGACGCGTACTTTGATTTTGTGTATCGATCTGAATGGCCGACAGTGCTAACGGCCCTACAGGATTTTACCGCGCAGAAACGCAAAACGGGCCAGCGGCGCAGGGTGCCCGCTCAAATTGAGCCCGGAACCGACGATGGCCGTATTGCGCGGTTTCTGGATTACTGTTGGGCCAAAGAGCAGCTTTCCGGCAGCGATATAACGACATTGATGATGGTCTGCATGGCCGCGACTTATGACCCGGACCCGAAAGCACCCAACGGATTTCGCCTACCCTTTGACCTCGAGACCGGTACGCTCATTGAGCAGCGCTGGCAAGCCTGGTTGAAACACGATCCCATTCATCTGGTCGCCCGGTATAAGCGTAATTTGCAAAGTCTACGCGGCATTTTTATCGACTGTGGCTGGCGCGATCAATACCAGATTCATTTTGGCAGCCGTCAGCTATCCCGCATGCTCGCACAGCATGGCGTCACGCACCGCTACGAGGAATTCGATGGAACGCACAGCGGCATTGACTACCGAATGGATCAAAGTTTGCCATTTTTGGCCAAAAAATTGGTTTAACGCTCGAAAACCGCGGCCAGCGTTTCATCCAGTCCTGTTAAGGGATCAAGCCCCAGTGCCTGCATGGCCGGGGCGATGTCTGTGTCATCGTCCTCATCAAGAACTTCAAGCATCGCTGGTGTGATTGGCGGGTTGGCCAACAGAGCCGTCAACACCCGCGCCAGCGTCATACCCACAAAGACCGGTATTGATATGACACGGGTGCCGTTACCCATGACCTGAGCCGAACGATGAATGAGTTCCCGCTGAGTCAACTTTTCGGGTCCGGCCAGGTCCAACGCACCAGCATGTTTGATTTGCGCCCCGGCTATCACCGCCGAAACCACATCGCCGGCATAGATCGGTTGCTCTTTGCTGCTGGCACGGAAAGCAAAATTCAACGCTCTGCCTGACCGTGCAAACAACGCAAAGCTGGCATAGTCGCCCTCGCCAAGCACCATCGGTACCCGCAACACACAGGATGGCAGGGTGGACTCAAGACACAACTCTTCAGCACGGCCCTTGGAAGCCAGGCATAGATTACTTGAGTCAGGTGTCGATCCCAATATAGACAAATAGGTCAGGTGCTCTACCGACCCCCCGTCTAGCGCCTCTAACAACGCCTGGGTACTTACTTCGTGTGCCTCAATATAGCGTGCTGACTTGGTTTCCTTCAGGATTCCCACAAGGTGAATGACCCTGGATACACCTACAGCCGCCTCTCGCATCGCCGACACATCAGTATAGTCCACCACTTTGATCTGCAATCGATCACGCTGTGCCTCAAGCAATGGCAACCCTTGAATCACTTGTTGTGCTGCCGTGCTGCGCACGACCGCAATAACCTTATTCGCAGGCTCACCCAACAATGTCGTGATCAACCGCTTTCCCAAATTACCGTTCGCCCCAGTAATCAACCATGAATGAGGTTGTGTCATCGTACTTTCCTGCATTTTATCTAATCATGAAGTAGCATAGCGCTGTGGAAAACAATAAGTCAGAGGCGAGGTCATGCGCAAAGCATTTCTGATATTCATCAGCATGTCGCTGGTTTGCGCCTGTTCGGGCCCCATTGGCCCGATCGCCGGAGGCAAACTGGAGGGTATACCCGCACCCTGGGCCGCCGATTGGTCTTATACCGACCAAGTTCAGAATATGCTTCTGCAAACGAACCCCGAAGACCCCTACTCGGTCACTGTCTGGTTGGTGACTCAGAACAATCAACTCTACGTCGCCTCCTCCAGTCTCGACAACCAATGGACACAGAACATGGTCAAAGAACCGTTCGTTGTACTCTCCATTGAGGGACGATTATTCGATGCTGCCGCCTATCTAGTCGAAGACCAAGGCGAGGCCGATCCCGTGATCGAGGCATATCTCACAAAGTACGAAATCGAGAGTCGGGACGATTTCGTACAAGAGGGCGGAGTCCTGTTTCGCTTGCAGCCTCGATAATTCGCGTAGGCGGCATTCGGCATGCAATCAGAGGTATGGTTAACTTGGGCTAACTTGTTAACTTTGACACGCGTTATTGTCCTTGTGCCGCTGGCATATGCTCTCTTAAACGCACAGTGGATGGCCGCCGCTGCGCTGTTCATGGTCGGGGTAATCACCGACATTTACGACGGTAAGGTGGCCCGCCACCTCCAACAAACAAGCCCCATCGGCGGGCTATTCGACCATGCGACAGATGCCGTATTTGTCACCTTAGGCAGCGGTATTCTGGCTTATCTGGGCTTGATCAATGAATGGTTGCCGTTTCTAATTCCGCTGGCCTTTGTGCAGTACATGCTGGACTCGAAAGCACTGTCAGGAGTGGCACTGAGAACCAGCGCACTGGGGCGGGTAAACGGTATTGCGTACTACGTCGTCATCGGCGCCGCCATCGGTGCACAATTTTTGCAGTGGGAATTGCTCCAATCAGCCGTGGCTTATTTTGCGTGGTTGTTAGTGTTAACCACCGTCATTTCAATGGTGGATCGGGCTATCACACTCGCCCGAAAAGGGTTACGTCCAAGTTGACCAAAGCGACCCGGTACAGCTCCGGTCGATGACCAGTTTACGGGGATTTGTCTCGCTTTAACTCGATCTGGTTGCCTTCAGGGTCCGTAACGTAAAGGCTCGGACCCATGCCCTGGGCACCGTAGATTGTTCCAGCTGACTTTGCCTCTACACCTTGCTGCTCGAAGTAGGTGAGCAGCGCTGCTTCATCGTAAGGCTCAATCCGCAAGCAAAAGTGATCCATGTTGGGTTCATTGGACCCCGAATTTGGCCCTCGAATAATGTCGAGTAAGCTGTCACCCACCCGAATTTGCCACAAAAAATCACCAACCGTGCGTTCTACCCTCGTGCTGAGTATACGGCAGTAAAAGCTCGCAAGGTCCTCAGGATTTTCGCTGCGCAGTACCACATGGTCTAGGCCTGACGCTGCAAACACACTTGGGCGATCGATGCGCTTGCCTAACGCATGACCCGCCAGCACAAGCCGATCGTGACCGGCAAACACCGCGTCGCCCACGATCAGCGTGGGAGCAGGCGTGATGAAACGCGCCGCAGCACCTTCACAATGGTGCTGCAATTTTTTTTCAGTTATCAGCGCAGCACAATCTTGATGAAACTGGGCCAAGTTAAGCCCCACGGACATAGCCACCCGATCCATCACCTCAGATTCAGACAATCGGTCGGCGTTGCCAAAAATCTCCTGAGCCTGAGCCCAGGCATACACCCCCGCTTCTACTTGCCTACCGGCTGCAATCACCGCCAATGCGAGGCGTTCCTCGTTTAATGCGCTTGCGCACTCTGGGTAAAACTCAACGCCAAAGTAGTCAGCCCAGGCGATGCTCTCCATGGCCATTTGCCTTGTTGCGCGGGCTGGCGGAACAGGCTGTGGATCAACTCTGTCGCTGAGAGCATCCATACGGCTTAGGGTCAATGGGCGCCAGTCGAATTGCACACCATAACGGCGTTCCAACGCAGGCATTTGCGACATCAATAAATATGAGCCTGGGTCAGCCGGGTAAAAATAGTAAATCAAGTCTGACTGCGAGCCTGCATCCATTACGGCGTCCTCGTTGGATCCGGCCATGTATTCAAACGGCAGCCTTGATTAACGTGCGTTTCACGCCGTTAATTCATAGGCGAGCTGTTTAAAGTCATGACTGAACGGGTGCCAGAAACCGGGCATCCTCTGGGTGGCGCAGAGTCCGGTAATGCCAGCCTGCGGCGCCATCCAGGAGTGAGTGCCGGCCATTCCTCCCCAGTGGTATTCACCTTGGGCACCTACGGGCTCGTTTGATGATAGCTGTTCCTTAACCGCAAACCCCAAACCAAAGACCGTGCCGGGCATGGTCCACATCGGAAACGCAACCGTCACGCCAGGTGCCAACTGATTCGTCCGCATGAGCTGCAACGTTTCCGGTTTCAGTAGGCGTACCCCGTCCCACTCGCCCCCGTTAACCACGGCTCTAATGAATGTCACGTAGTCGGACATGGTCGAGACTAAACCGCCGCCACCACTGAGAAGTTTGCGGCGTTGGTTATACTGCCCGTTGACGGGATCATCCACTTTGACCAGCCCGGGTTTCATAGGGTCCAGCAGGTCAACCGGTGCATACATCGTAATAAAACGATCTGCTTTTTCGGGCGGCACCCAAAAATCCGTATCCACCATGCCGAGGGGTGAAAATATTCGCTGCTCAAGGAACTCATCAAAGGCCAGCCCTGAGAGCACTTCAACTAATCGAGCACAAACATCTGTGGCGATTGAATAACGCCAATTTGTACCGGGGTGAAAAGCCAGAGGCAACGTTGCCGCCGTTTTGCAAAAAGCCGCCAAATCCAGATCGAAGTTGGACAGGACCTCCATACCCCCTTGCATATACGCCTGATCAATCACACTCTCCGGCTCAATAAACCCATAACTGAAGCCTGCGCTGTGACTCAAGATATGGCGAATCAAGATGGGACTTGCGGCCGGCTCTATCTCATCGGCTCGTTGCGCATCCGGACGCAGCACCTGAGGGTTGCTGAATTCAGGCAGAAAATGACTCAACTCGTCATCCAACGAAAATAGTCCCTGTTCATACAACATCATCAAGGCGACGCTGGTCACGATTTTTGTATTCGAATACATGCGATAAATGGCGTCCTTCATCAAGGGCGCACGTGAGTCTAAATCCATATAACCAAAGGTTGAGTAGTCCAAGACTTCTGTCCCGCGCATTACAATGGTGCTGGCACACGAAAGAATATTGTTATCTACATAGCGCTGCATGGAGGCATGCAGCGCACTGAAATCAACGTCCGAGTCACTGACCTGAAGGGTGGGGGGGGCTGTCTGCTGCATGTGCTCTTGTCCTTGAAATTGTATAAAACGAACTAATACCTGATCACTGGCGCGTATCAGCGACAACAAACTTTTCTAACAGTCTGTAGTACGTTCGCACACCGGTCACAATGTTTTCAACTGAAACCCGTTCATCATTACCGTGCACTCCAGAAAACTCACCGACACCAAAAGCGAACGGCGAGTAGCCATAGCTTGTGATCCCTAGATCCCGAAAGAAATGACTGTCTGTGAAGCCACCGGCGACCGTGGGCACTACCTGTGCGTCAAACACTTCAGCTGAGACGTCAACTATAGCGTCGAACAAGGGTGTTTCGGTTTTACTGATGGCCGGTGTAAAACCCATCAGTGTTTGCACCTCAATCTGATCGTCACTGATAATGGTGTTAAGTTCGGCCATAAACCTCTCAGGATTTTGATCAGGTAACAATCGACAATCTAATTCCGCGTGCACCTCAGCAGGTATGACATTGATTTTGCTACTCCCCTCCAGCCGGGTTATCGAGCAGGTGTTGCGCAGCAGGGCATGGGCCCCAGGATTTTTCAGCTGTAGTTCATGCAGAAAGTCTTGATCCGGCTGATTACGCCCCAAGCTCGCGTACCGCTTTTGATCTGCGGCTGATTGAAAGGGCGCAAGTCCCTCGAACATGTCGGCGACCGGCGCCAATACCCGCACCGGAAATTGTGTTTCGCTGATCCGCTTCAGCGCCTTGACCATGCGCGTCACTGAAGTCTCGACTAAGGGCGCTGAACCATGTCCCGGGCGACCGCGCGCAGTCAATCGCAGCCATAGCGGAACTTTCTGCGTCACTTCGACCATCACCGCCATGCGGTCTCCAAAGACCCGGCCGGAACCTCCTTCGTTGAGCACGTAGCCTACATCCGCAAAAAGTTCCGGGTGCTCTTCTATCAACCATCCCGCACCGTAAAGTCCGCCCGCTTCTTCATCAGCGGTAGCCATCAGCCACACATCCCGATGTCGCGGCGCTCCGCTGGCATGTAGCGCCAGATAAGCTTGAAGTTGAGCAATGCCCAATCCTTTCGTATCGATCGCCCCTCGGCCATAGATAAACCCCCCTTTGACTTCACCAGAGAGCGGCTCGAAGCTCCAGTAATCAGCGTTGGCGGGCACAACATCAATATGGTGCAAGAGCACCAATCCGGGCGCCTTAGGCTCGACCGTGGCCGGGAGTTTGCTCCAGAGATTACCTCGGCCGGGGGCTGACTCTGCTGTTTGATACGGAATTCCTGCTGCATCCAGTAATTTCGACAGGAAGGCTACCCCGCGAGATTCGTTTCCCGGCGGATTAATGGTGTCAATCTGCAGGTAGGTCGACAGTCGAGTCACCCCTTGTTGAGCAAATTTATCCAGCTCATCAGCAGGTTGAGCAAATACACCAGTCGGCGCGGCCGTCAGCAAGCCGATGAAAAACGCGGCAAGCACCGCGCGGGGACTGTTTGGGTAACGGTAATAACGGCACATAAATCATCAATAATCTTATTGGGGTTGATGACCTTGCCTAAGTCATCATAATCAAGCAACACCGTTTTAACTTTGCAAGGAAACAACATGCGGATCTCCACCCTACTGAGCTATGCCGGCGGCTTCAAAGAAGCCGTCGCTGAAGTAGCCGAATTGGAAAAAGCCGGATTAGACGTGGTGTGGGTACCTGAGGCCTATTCGTTTGACGCACCCAGCGCTATGGGATACATCGCTTCACGCACCCAGTCAGTCACCATCGCGTCAGGCATCATGCCGATTTATAGCCGCACCCCATCGCTATTGGCGATGACCGCTGCAGGCATTGACTATCTATCTGACGGCCGATGTATGCTCGGTCTGGGGGCTTCGGGCCCTCAGGTTATTGAGGGTTTTCACGGCGTTGAATACATTGCACCGGTCGCACGCACCCGCGAGATTATCGATATTTGCCGCATGGTCTGGCGCCGAGAACGCGTACAGCATATGGGCAAGTACTATCAGATTCCACTGCCGCAAGACCGGGGGACAGGCTTAGGCAAACCACTCAAGCTCATCAATCACCCGGTGCGAGATGACATTCCGATTGCCGTCGCTTCTCTGGGCGCAGCCAGCGTAGCCATGACCGCAGAGTTGGCAGACGCCTGGTTGCCTGCCTTTTACACTGCTGAGGCGGCCCAGGACGTTTGGGGGGATGCACTGGCTAAGGGTTCCGCCAAGAGGGATCCGAATAGGGCCCCGTTAGAAGTGTTCGCGGGTGGAACGGTCGCCATTGGCGACGGTTTAGAGCATCTGCGTGACTTAGCCAGGCCCGGCGCCGCCTTGTACATTGGCGGTATGGGTGCGCGGTCGAAGAACTTCTACAATGATATTTTCTCCAAAAGCGGCTACGCCGCCGAAGCAAAGCAGATACAGGACTTGTATCTGGCCGGTGAAAAAAAGGCCGCCGAGGCCGCCATTCCCGATGAGTATCTGGCTCGCAATTCGCTCATCGGCCCCGATGGCTTTGTCAAAGAACGGCTGCACGCATTGAAGGAATCAGGCGTTACCTCACTGAACGTGAGTTTTGCCGGAAAAGATAGCGCAGACCGTATCGCCCAGTGCGACCGTCTAAGGAATCTGGTCGAAACGATGTAGGCCCATTTTGGGTGCGTTCTTAGCGTGCAGGCGGGCGTGTTCTGATTAAGCCTTCCTGCACTGTAGAGGCGATCAGCTGTCCCTGCTGATTAAATATCAACCCTCGATTGAGTCCTCGGCCAGCCTGACTGGTGGGCGCATCAAGGCTGTACAAGAGCCACTGAGATACATCGACCGGGTGATGAAACCATATGGCATGATCCAGGCTGGCAGATTGCATGTGGTTGGGGTCATATTGACCCCGATGAGGGAGGCGGGAGGTGCCAAGCAAAACGTTATCAGACTCATACACGAGTAGCGCAGCCTGAGTCGCCGGGTCCTTGGGAACCGGGCCATTACTCTTGAACCATACTAACTGCTGTGGCGGCTGGGGATCAGCCGACACGAGCCGCCTGAAGTCTTCTCGCCAACTCAAGAACGGACCCTCCAGTAGATAATCAGGAATCTTGTGCGCTTCAGGAGGGTGACTTTTTGGCATATCACATTGGTGCTCGAGACCTTGCTGAGGCACCTGAAAAGAGGCGTCCATATGAAAAATCACCTCGCCCTTCTGAACCACCCGGACGCTACGCGCAGAGAAAGAGGTACCGTCCCGCAATCGTTCGACTTGAATCACTGCTGGCATCCGGGGATCGCCAGGCCGCAGAAAATAGCCATGCAGAGAGTGCACCAAACGCTCTGGTGAACCGATCGTAGCCGATGCAGCCATGAGCGCTTGTGCCATTATCTGGCCCCCATACAAACGTCCCTCACGGGCGGCGGGGTGATAGGCTCGAAACAAGTTTTCTTCAACTTGTTCTAACTCGAGCAACCCAACAAGCTCCTGCAATTGCTCAGACATTACCCGCCAGCCCCTGCTCCGTGAGCCTGATCATTCCATGCCGTCACAAAACTGTCCGTAGAAAGCATCATCCCGCAGAGCTTCGCGCCTCACATCCGCATGCACGCCGTCAAGGTGGTTCCACAACAGGTTAATCGAGAGGTCAGTTTCATTTTGCGGATTCGCCAATGCGTCCAGCATGACCGGTACGTCTTCAACCGTAATCATGTCAAAAGGTAAGGATGCCAGACAATCCACCAGGTCACGCACCAGATCATCGGCCATAACCGCTTCACCTTTCGCGTCTTGGGCCCAGTTCCACACCTGCAAGGGTTCACTCGCGCCCTCGAGCCAAGATTGCAGCAACTGTGTAACTTCTTCTCGTGATATCACCGCTTCACCTACAAATGACAATGAATTAGTGTGGTAGTTGAACAAACGTGCGCGCCAGGAACAAGCTTATGTCAACAAATCTTGGTAGCACCAGCGCACCATCAGCCAGCTAAGGAGAGGGACCCGATGAAATTTGGCCTGTTCATGTACTGCACCATCGGCCGTCGAACTGAACTTGAAGCGGGCATGGCGGGACGCAACCCGGAGCTCTATCAGCGCATGTTGACGGAGATCGCCCAATACACCCAGTTTGCTGACAACAACGGCTATCATGCCATTGGCCACCCAGAGCACCACCTGCAAATATTGGTCTTTGAGATCTCCAATGATCCGAGCACTATGGCTATGTATTTGGGCAGTCAAAGCGATCGTTTGCGCATTGTGACCTGTGGTTTTGTATCTACCGCCAACAATCCCCTGCAAACCGCGGAAAAAATAGCGACGCTTGATCACATGCTCGGCGGGCGTTTTGGCGTAGGACTGGTGCGGGGGTATCAGGCCCGATGGGTAGAGAACTATAAAGTGAAACCGGAGCTCGAGGCGGTAGGGCCCTGGAATGCAAAAAGCCCTGCTGATGAGCTCAACCGAGAATATTTTGCGGAGTTTGTTGAGGTCGTCACTAAAGCCCTACGCGAAGAAACATTTTCCCACCAAGGCAAGTTCTGGAATTTCCCGCCGCTTGATTTTGTAAACCCCCACGAGCATCCGGTCTATACGGACTTCGGACGAGGCGTGTCAAACGATATGCAGATCACCGAGATCGGCATAGCGCCTAAACCTCTACAGCCCGAAATCCCACTCTATGGTGGCTTTTCGCAGAGTCTGACCACGGCGAAGTTCTGGGCACGTTACAAGGGGCGACCGATCATTTTGTCGAACAATACCGACTTTCTGAGGTTACTTTGGGACGAATGGACAACAGAAGCCAGACGCCACGGACATAGCGTTAAACCCGGAGACCAGGCATGTTGGGGCGGAATCATGGTGTGTGCGGAAACAGATGCCAAAGCACAGGCACTGTACGAAGACATGGCCTGGTTCTGGAAAACCTGGGCCATGCCCTTCGGGCAAGGCGTGCCGCAGTTGTTAGTCGGATCACCCGACACCCTCAACCAGAAAATTGAGGCCGTGAGCAAAGCTGTCCCCATTGAAGAAGCTTTTTTACTCATTCCGCAGGGCTTACACACTCCCGACCAACTACTCGATTCTCTCGACCTCTTCGCGCGAAAAGTCATGCCTAATCATGGCTAGAGGTGAACTTAATTCATGTGCTTGGCTCGAAGCTTGATGTGCATTAAAAAAATCAGCCTCACCCTTGCGTTGCTCCTCGTTTGTCTGCCGTGTATTACCTTAGCCAATCCTATGAGTGGCGACTGGCGCATCAACCTGGAGGAAACGGACAAATTATCCGTGGACTTTAAAGACGGTAGCGGCATACAGGGTCGTTATCGCGGGGCAACCAACATTTCCATTATGGGATTACCCTTACCTAGCCGGGCCAAAGCTGCGCCCATGTCAAAACTCGCCGCCAAAGATCCAGCAGTGCTCACATGCACAGAGATGACCCTCTCTGTCGGAAATAGGTCAGCGAGCCTTACGTACGACAATGGGCGGAAAGAAACACTGCGCGAGGGAGAATACCGGGGACGCACAGCATCCTTATCGCCCAAGAAAATCGAGCAAAGGTACAAAACCACTGAACGCACTGTACGTAAAACGTGGACACTGCGATCAGATGGTCGATTGCTGGTTGCCGTTAAGGTCAAGTACCAGGGTGACAAGGCTCGTACCTACCAGCGAGTCTTCGATCGTGTCGACCGCCAGGAGCCAACGGTTGAGCCCAACGCGAGCTAGTCACGCCTGAAGATGAACCAGCCTTTAGGGCCTCCCGATGCTCCCTCGCTCCGCTGGAGCCGGGGGGTACAAAACGTCCAGCCCAAGCGATAGACCGTTAGCTTGCACAACATGGCAGTGGTGACGCTGCAGTAAGCGGGGTTCAGGCACACCACAGGAGTGCGCGATGACGCCCACCTCGTGGCGAATGTTTCGCGCATAGTGGTATACCCGCTGTGCTTTGTCCGCTACGACCAGACCCCGCTGGAGATCAGGATCGTGGGTGGTAACGCCCGTAGGGCAGGTGTTTTTATTACATTGCAATGCCTGAATACACCCCAAAGCAAACATGAAACCTCGCGCACTGACGACGAAGTCCGCTCCGACACAAAGCGCCCAGGCCACCTGCGCAGGATTGATCAATTTACCGCTGGCAACAATCTTGGTTCGGTCACGCAAGCCATGCCGAGTCAGAATGTCCACAACCATTGGCAGAGACTCTTTGAGGGGCAACCCCATATAATCGATCAGGCTCGCTGGCGCGGCGCCAGTCCCGCCATCCGCGCTGTCAATCGTCACAAAGTCTGGCGCTGACTCTGGCCCACGCCGCTGTATCTCGTGACACAACTCCTCAATCCATTCGCGTTCACCCACCACCGCTTTGATGCCGGTAGGCTTGCCTGTCACAGAGCGCACTCGATCGATCGCATCGAGCAAACTAGGCGCGCCCGTTATCTCAGGATGCCGATTGGGACTGATTGAATCCTGACCGGGCTCGATGAATCGGATCGCCGCAATCTCGGCGGTCACTTTCTCACCGGGAAGAATGCCTCCTTTGCCTGGCTTGGCGCCTTGACTCAGCTTGAGCTCGAACATCCGCACCTGAGGATGGGCTGCGATGGCCCGCAGCTTTGTGTCATCAAGCCCGCCATGAGCGTCCCGCACGCCATATTTAGCCGTGCCAATTTGAAAAACAATGTCTGCGCCACCTTCCAGGTGCCAAGGTGACAAGCCACCCTCACCCGTATTCATCCATACCCCAGCTTGTTTCGCCCCCGCAGATAAGGCGCGCACGGCGGGCTTTGATATTGCACCATAGCTCATACCTGAGAGGTGGAATACGGATGTCACTTCGTAGGGATGGGTACAAAAGGGCCCAACAGTAACGGCGCTGGTCCCCTGCGCCTCTTCGTCCAACGTTGGATAGGCGCAATTCACAAACAAAATAGTACCCGGAGGTCGTAAATCTCGGGTTGAACCGAACGCGACGGTACTGGATTCATTTTTTGCCGCTCGATAGACCCAGGATCGTTCAGCCCGATTGAAGGGCATTTCCTCTCGGTCCATGGCAAAGAAATACTGACGAAAAAACTCGCCCCAATGCTCAAACACGTAGCGAAAGCGCCCGATGACTGGAAAGTTGCGACGCACCGCCTGTTTCGTTTGCCGGCGGTCAACGACATATAAAACCAGCACAACCAGCAGTCCTGCGCCGAACAAAAAGATCAGAGCATTGACCAGCAAGCCCAACAACAACAGGGTTTGATTGATGTCCATCGGCCCTAATCCGGGAGCCCCAAAACTCTTTTGGCAATAATATTACGTTGCACTTCGTTACTTCCGCTATAAATCGAAGCCGCCCGATAATACAGCCACTCCCGTGTTCGCGCCGTCTCAGCTGGGCTAAACTCCGGGTTATCCTGCATCACGTCACCAACCCCGCGCACCCCGCGCATGCGCAACAAGAGGTCATAATAAGTCTGTTGCAGTTCACTGCCATAAACTTTAAATATAGAAGTGACTGCACCCGGCGTGCCCCCCTCGGACTCTTCTACCGCGCGCCGTTGGGCATAACGAAACGCCCTGTTATCCATTTCATACTGCAATAATTCAGCTCGATAGCTTGCATCAGCAATGCGACCCTCCAGCTCACCAATGCTTTCTCGAGCTTCTTCGACAAGGGTCATCACATCTTCTTTGGCGCCCCCGTTGACCAAACTTTCCATGCCCGATCGCTCGTGCTGTAGTAAGCGCTTACCCACGGTCCAGCCATCATTCAAGCTGCCCACTAGATCAGACTTATCCGCTACAGCGTTGGTGAAAAACGTTTCATTAAAACGCGATTCCCCACTGATGAGGCGAATAGGCCGAACCTCAACGCCACTCTGATCCATGGGTAACAATAAAAAACTGATGCCTTTATGCTTGGGTGCGGCCGGGTCCGTGCGCACCAAGCAAAACATCCAATCCGCATGCTGGGCACCTGAAGTCCAAATTTTTTGGCCGTTAATCAAAAAGTGGTCGCCCTGGTCGGTCGCCTGAGTCGACAGTGAGGCCAGATCACTCCCTGAGCCGGGCTCACTGTAGCCTTGACACCATTCCACTTCGGCGCGTGCAATGCGTGGCAGATGACGCGCCTTCTGAGCTTCGCTGCCGAATTCAAGCAGCGTTGGGCCAATCATACTGGTACCAAAACTCGACAATGCCGGTCGCGCCTGAATAGCCGCCATTTCCTGCAACAAAATCAGGTATTCATCATGGCTTAATCCACCACCACCATAGGCTGTGGGCCAATTAGGTACCGTCCAGCCTTTTTCAATCATCCGTTCTAACCAAATCACCGTGTCACGGTCAGTAAGGCTAATCTTGCTGCTACCATTTGAAATCGGCCCAGGCCCTCGTGCGCCTGCCGGGCAATTGACTTTCAGCCAGGCTCGTGTTTCGTCCCGAAACGCGTTTAAGTCACTCACTTTATCCCTCCAGATTCAGGCTGCGTGTTCACTTGATGCTAACGTCCCTATCCGTAGATTAGGAGTGGAAAAGGCTAACTTAACAAAAATCATGTTTTCTCGAATCGGTATCATTGGCGATGTACACGCCCAACATCACCACCTGGAACTCGCCTTACAGCACCTGGCGACCCAGGACGTCGACATCGTCTTGTGCACCGGCGACATCGTGGACGGCGAAGGTGATGTGGACACCTGTGTAAACCTACTCAAATCAGCCGACGTCCAGACGGTGCGAGGCAATCATGACCGTTGGGTGCTGCAAGACAAAGCCCGCCACGTGCGCAACGCCCACTTCAAATCAGATCTCAGCGACGACGTCATTGATTATCTCAGTGCCCTCCCGGTTCAACTGCATTTGCCCACCACCGCCGGGCAACTGCTCCTATGCCACGGCGTGGGGCATCAAGACCTCAGAAAAGTATGGCCCGGAACAGAGCGGATGGCCGCGGAGCGCAGTGCGGAGTTGGACGACTTGATCGCTCAAAACCACCTGCGGTTGATGGTCAATGGCCACATGCATTACCGGACCCTAATTCATTTTGACACGCTTACTCTGCTCAACGCCGGAACGGTTAAGGGCGATCACCGGCCGGGTTTCAGCATCATGGACCTCCGTGACGATCTGGTCCATGGCTATGAATTATTCGCCGATAGCGCCGATCCGGTCCGACATGTAAAAACGCTCTCGCTGGCCAGTAACGACCACCACCAAATATTCAAAGACACCAGCCACTTCGATGATCGCTGGGAACCGGTTACTCTATATGCATGAAGACCACGAGATTTCCACCTCAGGCACTCGAGTTTAAATTTACCGGAGCGTCCGGCCCCGGCGGGCAACACGTCAATAAGACCGCCACCGCTGTGGAATTGAGGGTTACTGTCACTGCATTAGGATTGCCGCCCGACACGCTGCGCCGACTTCGCCTACAACAACGTAATCGCATCAACAAAGACGGGACACTGATAGTGTTCGTCGAGCAGCACCGCTCCCAGTTGAAGAACCGGGAGGAGGCGCTTACTCGCCTCGAAGCAATTGTCGCCCAGGCCGCGATTCGCCCCAAAAGACGTATTGCGACCCAACCTACTCGCGGGTCCCAAAAACGACGGGTTGATACCAAGAAGCAACGAGGCAAGACTAAGCTGCAGCGCAAAAAACCAACTTTTGACGCGTAATCTAATTTATCAGGGCAATTCATTGGCACTCCTCAAACGACTTTTACGACGGCTTGAACTCGAGCAACGAAGCCACAATGTTTATATTGGCGGCGCCGGTGAGGGGGGTGTCACCGCGGATGCTCGTTTGTTCGGTGGTTTGGTCGCAGCACAAGCGACTATGGCTGCCTTGAAGACTGTGCCAACTTTTCCACTGCACTCCCTGCATGCGTACTTTTTAAAGCCCGGGCGACCCGCGAACGACATTGAGTTTCATGTCTCATCCAATAAAGACGGCCGTAACTTCGCGGTTCGAAGCGTGGCCGCCATACAGGGCGGGGAACTGATATTTCAACTACAAAGCAGCTTTCAAAGACCGACCCCTGGTCTGCACCATCAGCCACAAATGCCCAAAGTCCCGGAACCCGAGAGCCTACCGAATCGAGATCAATTGAGGGGTAGGCAAAATTGGCGGGATATGCCGGTAGATGTTCGCATGATCACGCCCATCACCGGCCTTGAACCCTTACCCGGAGCCCAACAACTGTGGCTGGGCGTCAACGGGGACTTACCCGATGATCCGCACCTGCACCTGGCCTTAGCCGTCTATGCCAGCGATCGATGTCTACTGGATACAGCGTGGCGACCCCACGCTGATCAGGGCGAACTTGCCGGAGCGAGCCTCGATCATGCTATGTGGTTCCATGAGCCGCCCAACTTTAACGACTGGCTCCTCTACACCACACAGAGCCCCGCCGCTAATGCAGGACGCGGCCTCGCCTTCGGTCAAATGTTCAACCGACAAGGCGAGCTTGTCGTGAGCGTGGCTCAGGAGGGCATGTTACGGGTGCGACCCAGTGCTCCCGATTAAACAGCAAACGGCATTTTTGCCTACGCCGGGCCTTTCTTGTACGCACATCCTCGCTTAGGGCAGGGTAACTATGGCCTCTGAGAGGGTTGCCGGATCTGGAGTGACATCGGGTGCACATAGACGTCTCGATTTTCAACCCTCGCAGTCAACCCATGCCCAGCCTAACCTCAATATCAGTATGGGGGATGGTTAGGGTACCCTATCACCACTGCTGAACAGAAAAGGCCACGCGAAATGTTACGACAAACTAAAATCGCACTCGTCTTCGCTGTCGCCTTGTGGGGCACAGTTGGGGCTCTACTGAACTTACTCGATTGGCCGGGCACCCTCGCCAGCGTCAATATGGCCATCAGTATGTCCACCATCGAAGGCGGCGAAGAAGCCTGGCAAGCAACTTCCAGCATGTTCGTAACTTGGCTTGGCGCGTTATTCATCGTGGGGGCAAAAATCCTATCCGCCGCATTCTGTTGGTTTGGCACACACCGGATGTGGTCAGCAAGAGCAGCTCTCACACAGCACTTTAGCGTTGCAAAACAGCCTGCATTGGTGGGGTGCGGAATCGCCGTCTTCCTATTATTCGGCGGGTTTATTGTTATTGCAGAGTCTTTCTTTGAACTGTGGCGTTCTGAACTGCTTCGGCCCATCGCTCTGGAAAGTGCATTCAGATACGGTGCTATGATCAGCCTGATTGCGATTTTTGTCGCGCAACCTGAGCCAGACCCGCACTTTGAGGCTTTTGAATTTGCAAACAAAAGCACTCAGTAGAATTCGGTAACTCAAAGACCTGGTGTCCCTCAGTGGACGGGCTGTTCGTCGATATCGAAAAGGCGAAAGCCCGTTAAAACAAGCCGATTTGGCGATCATCGCCAATGACCTGATCAAATTCCAGTCCCAGCACCTCCAACACAGGTTCCGCGACGGGTTTTACTTGTCGGTTCAGATAATGCTCACGGTCCAACGGGCTGCGTTGTTCGCCGCGCAACTCTGGTCCAGCAATAGTCATGACGAAAGAAACCACCCGGGGCACTGGGGATTTAGATTTTTTCAACGCTTGAACATGCAAAGGTACATGGCTGGTGTATGTCTCTACCGGTTTTCGCAGGCCCTTGCGGTAGACCAGCAAACCATCGAGCTCACCTTGACGTAGACTGGCGGCAGTTTCCTTCAGGTACTCGACCACCGGTTCACCGGCGAAAAGGCGCGTATAAAGCGTGTGCTGAACCCGTTTTGCGAGCGCGGTCCAGTCTCTGCGCACCACTTCCATACCCACAAATTCCAGTTCAGTTTGCCCCATGCGCTGGCCTACATAACGCTTGCGCGCACCCTTTTCTCCGCCGCGAACTGAGGCCAGAAAAAGTTGTGTGTACAGCTTCTCAAACTCCAACTCCAAATGGCTTTCGACACCGGCAGTGGTCTTTAAATGCGCCCCGAGGTCTGCGTTAAACGCTGTCGCCAAAACTCTGGCCCTGGCTTGTGCCTCAACTGGATCAGATAGGGCCGAGGCGACAAAAACGCTGTCGGTATCACCGTACAGCACCTCATACCCTTGCTGTTTGAACCAATCACGCGCCCAGTTCAACAAATATCGTCCTTCTCCGGTAATGGCGTTGGCCATAGCCGGATTAAAAAATCGACAGGACGGTGCTCCTAGTACGCCATAAAATGAATTCATTAGTATTTTGATCGCATGCGCGGTTATGTCGTCGTTTGAAGCTTTTGCGGCCTCACGCAAGGGAAAAAGACGGGCGAGCATGCGCGGGAGAATGGCAGGCGCCCGCGAAAATTCACTGCCCTCATGGGTGCGGATGGGCTGATCATCTAGAGGCGCTTCGGCGTAGCTCAACGGGTCTATGTTAAAGGTGCGAATAATACTCGGGTACAAACTTTTGAAATCAAAGACCCAAACCGACTTATGTAACCCGACTATCGGTTCAAACACTGCACCGCCTGCTTGCAGCGCCGTGCTTTGAGCATGTTGGCCCACGCTTGGGGCGACACGCTGAGCGTCGCTCAGCTGACTCAAATATAGGAAATCAAATGAAGCAATACTCGCTGCGACGCGGTCCGGTGGCATGCCCGTTAAAGCAGAACGAGCCATCGACAATTGAATCAGATTCAGTCGTTCGATAATTTGCAGGGCTAACCGAGCATCGGTACGTGCGTAAACTGAAAAATCCGAGAGCGCATGATGGTATCGATCTAAGATCGCCGCCACCTTCTCTTCACCGGTCTCCCCCAAAGTTTTACCCTCTCCGAGCACAGAGGAGGCAACCGCATCCAGTGAATAACTGTCCATGCTGATAAAAGAGGAGCGCAGCAACTCAATACCATCGAGCACTAAACGCCCCGGAATCATGGCATGCCCGCTACCAAAGTATCCTCTTGGCGGCCTGATACGCATCGAGCCCTGTTGTCGACCCAGTTGTAGGTCATATCCAACTCTGCGCGCAACCCGAGCCAGCACGGACAGATCAAAATCGATAACATTCCAACCCGTCAGAATGTCTGGATCCAACCGCCTAACCTGAGTCGCAAACCAGGCCAATGCCGCCCTTTCATCTTTTACCCCGGTGGCACGCTCCGGCATCGGACGGCCTTTCGGATCTACAATCACCACCCGATCGAAGGAGGCAGTGCTGCCCGGCTGATCGGCATAGCAGGCGATTGCCAAAAGCTCATTTGTAGCACCATTGGTTTCAATGTCGAATGCCATAACCGTAGGCTGAATATCGACCTGAGCCGGGGCCAGATCAGGGTTGTCGATGATCAGGTCTGTACCCTGCCCTGCACGGGATTGACCTTTTATGTAAACGCCTCCGCGTATACCACGGTCAATTAAATATCTCGTCGCGAATGGCACATCCGCTTCAAAAGTACGGATACCCTGGGCATGCAGCGATTCACGAAGGACCGGTGCATCAGCCGGTATCCCCACTTCCACTTTCGCTACTGGCGCCTGGTTGAACGCGCGATAGCTTGAGGCTTCTACCCGCGCATTTGAGGCCGCTGCGCAATCCTTCGATTCAACATAAAAATAAGGGCGGCACCGATTATCGCGGACCATAAACGTGCGCCCATCTGTTAAGCGACCGAACAAGTGAACCACTGGCACCTGATGTTGCACACGATAAGTCGCTTGCAGGATAAATCCTTCTACCTGAACCACATTCATAACCTGATCAGCTTAGCCCAGCTCCCGGGTCAGATGCTATGCTGTGGGTTGGATCATTAACCAGCACTGTTTTTATGAATGTTGAACTACTCCATAGTCGTGTCACTGAACTGGAAACGCGCTTGGAATTCCAGGATCAAACCATTGCCCAACTCAACGAAGCGCTGGTCGCTCAACAGCAAAAAATATTCGCGTTGGAAAAAACAACCAAAATTCTTGTTGCCCAGTTTCAGAGTCGGCTTGCCGACACGCCCGACCCAGGCGCAGAACCTCCACCGCCGCACTACTAATGCTCTAAAGGTTGTGGTCTGTCTGCCAGATTAGGCCACCGATGGTGATCGTCGAATTGCCCGACTTGGGCACTGGTTCAGAATATGGGGATTAAGCGCTGGCCGCTGGCCGCACGCGTTCTTCGTGCAACTGTTGCTGAAGCAATTGAAGCGAACGGTGTTGCAGTTCGCGTTCACCGATCATTTGAGCAATCTTTTCCCGCTCGTTCATCAGATCTGTTTGCACGAGCGCCAGTGATTGTTCAGCTTGTCCCAAGCGCATCTGAAGCTTTAGGATTTCAGCACTTTCCAACGGACCCTGAGGCATTTGCGCCGCCAACTCCATTTGGCAAGCCTGCAACTCACGCGCATGCTGGGTTTTCAAACGCACAATTTCGCGGGAAAGTTTTGCTATGAGTTGGTCCGCATCAGCCGCTAGTAGATCGCCAGCGACCACCTCGCGCTGAGGGTCGATTTTGTCAATCCCTGACGACGCGCGGCCCGAGGTGATCGGTTGCTCAGCTGGGGCAGTCGGCGCCGTGTTCAGCCGAGCTTCCAAACGTTCTATCTGCTGCTTGAAATCAACAAGCCGCTCATCTCGCTCCCGCAAAGAGGCTTCGACCTGAGGCAGCCTGATCAGCGCGTCCTCAGATATTTGGCGCGTTTTACCCTCGAACACTCTGCTGCGCAGGTCTCGAAGTAACCAGCCACTGACACCGCCGACTACAGCGGCCACACAGAGGTATGCCAATATTTGGCCGACGAGAAACATCATGCAGTTTCTCCAAGTACTCGCAGTTCAATGCGCTGATTGTGGCGCCGACCCTGTTGGGTATTATTGACTGCAACAGGTTGGGACTCTCCGTAGCCACGACTGCGTAATTGCCGTGCAGGAACGCCAAGCTGTGCTAGGTGTTTTGCGACCACTTCTGCTCGGCGCTGACTCAGCCTGCGGTTCGCCTCAGCATCACCGGTCGCGTCTGTATGCGCCGCTATTTCGATGGCGGTGTCACACCGCCGGGTGATCATGGCCAACACTTCGACGTGCGCCAAGCTGTCGGCTTGAAGGCTGCTTTTGCCCTGCTCAAATTCAATTTGCTGCTCTTCGAGCAAGCGATTAATCAGCCCTTGACACCAACCCTCATCGCCAATGATCAGCACGTCAGAGTGGACTGCAGTCACACCGCTGACGGCACTTACACGTTCTACCATAACCCGTTCGACGGTTTTGTTTTGTACGGCACCCTGGACCGTGATCGCACCCCCATCCGCTGCAGCGCTCGACCAATAGACTCCAGGGCCTTTAAGCGCTGCATTGGCTCTAACCGCAATGGACTCTTGTATTGAAGCCATTTCTGAAAATAAGCACACGAACGACAGACACAGCAACGCTGTCGCTGCACCAGTCAAAATTTCGAAGCGTGATAATCGGAAATGCATGCCTCTTCCGGCCATTTCTACAATAGCCCTATTTTTACCGTTGCCCCGAGACAATGGTGGGACACATGTCTCACTTAACCGACCGAGCTCATCCAAATCACGCCAATCAGGTCGGCGGCTTCTGAAAATCGATGAAGGAAAGCACCCACCGCTGACCAGCGGGGCATTGATGCCCACGGCATGACCACTAGACCCGCGGACAAAAGTCGCCGGCGTAAGCCAGGTTACCTACGTGGTCTGCTCTTCGTGGTTTACCGTGTAGCATTTGGCCGATAGGTCCTGGCGGCCAAGTGACTACGCGGCTAAGGAGGGTTCTGTCTTTGCCGTCTTAGCCGCAACGTGGACCGCAATGGGTAAATGGTCCGATACCCGGCAATCAAGCACCTGATGGTGAACGATCTCCAGACCCGACGAGACCAAAACGTGATCCAAGGTCAGTGAAGGCTCCCAGGCGGGATACGTAGGTTCTGTACCCACCGCTGGGTGCAAATTGAGGGTGCGCAACGGAGAGTCGTTCAGCAAGTGGCTCATGTGAGTATTCATATCACCCATGATGATGACGTGTTTCTCGTGTTTGACCTTTTCCGCAACATAAGCGAGTTGACGTTGCTGCGATTGTCTACCCAGGGAAAGATGCAGCATGACGACAACGACTTCGTCATTCGCGTAGGGCAGCCGAACGAACACCGCGCCACGGCCCGGGATCATCCCGGGAAGTTTATGATCTTCTAGACCATTCGGTTCAATTCTCGACAGCAGACCATTGCCATGCTGGGCTAAGGGACCTAGATTTCGATTAGTTTGCGCGTACCAATAAGGGAAACCGGCTGCCTGGGACAGATACTCGACCTGGTTTAGAAACCCACTGCGGAGACTACCACCATCTATTTCCTGCAGACCAACAAGGTCGTAACCGGCTACCAGTTGCGCAATCTGACTTAGATTTCTGGCGCGGCTTTCGTGCGGCAGCAGGTGTTTCCAGCCTTTCGTAAAATACTGGCGATACGCATCGGTGTTAATACCTACCTGAATGTTGAACGTCATCAATCTCAACGGCGCTCGCACTAACGACTGCGACACGTCATCTTGCTCAATCCAGCCTGGATTGATTACCGCGTCAACTACGGCTGCGCGATTGGTGCGCCGCGACCAATTGATCATTTTGGAGTCTCGCTTGGGAATCCAGAGTCTAGGGTTAACCTTGCGACGATGTTGAGTACTGGCTAACACTTTGACAATGACCTACTGCGCGCTACTATCGGCCGATTGTTCCAAGCCAACCAGATAGTCAACAACTTCAAGCATTCTTGTGTTGCTGCCAGCCATTCGTCCATCGACTCGATATTTCCCATTCACTATCAGCGTCGGCACACCGGTGATCCGATAAGCTCGACCTTTCGCCTTGGCCTGCTGAATACGGCTGCGGACTGAGAAGGAGTCATATGCTGTATTGAAATCTTCCTCTGCTACGCCGGCTTCCTCGTCGAACAAGGTCTGCAACAACTGTCGCTGCCTTAAATCCTGACGATTAAGGTGAATACCCTCAAACATCGGCGTATGGATCGCATCCGTTACCTGTAACGTTTCTGCGGTATAAAAGGCCTGTGCCAAGATTTGCCAGTCTTCACTAAAGATCGCTGGCACGCGCATAAAATTAACGCTTTGCGGCTGGCGGTCGTGCCACGATTCGATCAGCGGGTCAAAGTTGAAACAATGCACGCACGCGTAAGAGAACATTTCTACGACTTCCACCCGGGAGCCATCAACGGTTTCGACGGCCACAGGCAGTCGCTCGTAGTGAGTACCCTCGATAAATTCTTCCGCGGTCAGGCCACTTGACCAAGTTATGAATGCACAGAAGATCATCACAGCGGCTATGGCCTGTCCGCGCTCGCGGGCCATGATGGGGAGGAGACGTAAGCTATTTTTTGTTAAAGACACCACTAAATACCTCTCATAGGCGAGTGTTGATAATCCGTTTGTGAGCCTGCAGATCTTTCTATTCGGGTTTTCGATGCTGCCTGGCACGCTGCTGTGTATCTGGGGACACTTCTACGGCATGCGCCTTCGAAATGACTCACGCTCTCTATGGCGCACTTTCTGACTGATGCAACTCCCCGCTGGGGCGCTGCGTTGAGGGCAAGCCCAACCTTTCGAACTGGCCACAATGCACTGCTCTCGCCTGCTGTGTTCGACAACTTAAAGCAAACTCAGTTCAAACAGGCCAAATCCGTTGCCTAATACAGCCCTTCAATGTAGCTGGCGACGAGCGCAATTTCGGTGTCCGTCAGGCCCTCTGCGACCCCACGCATCATACCGCCATACAATTCGTCGGTGGCGCGCAGGCGCTCTCTATACGCGGTTAGCTGCGCAATCGTATACGCCGCCGGCTGACCACTTATGCGCGGAAATCCAGCCTGCGCGTTGCCACTACCATCTGGACCATGGCAGGCACTGCAAGCCGCAACCCCTTTGCGCGCGATACCCGCTCGATAAATTCGGCTTGCCGCCGCGAGGGCCTCATCCGTGCCATCGGTTTGAGAGACCTTGACGGGTAGGCTGGCGTAGTAAGCAGCAAGATCTGCCAGGTCCTGATCAGTTTTGCCATTAAGTTGCCCGGTCATGAGCACAATGTTTCGCTCATTGTCTTGGATCATCTTGAGTTGGTTGAACAAATATTTTTCATTCTGGCCAGCAAGGTGAGGATATGTAGGGTCTATCGGGGATGCGCCATCTTGGCCGTGACAGGCACCACAAGCCGCTGCTTGTGTCTTGCCTGCATCAGCATCACCGGCTGCGTGGGCAACCGACGACCAACTCATCATGACCGCTAACATAGTGCTCAATATCGTGAAGCGATTACCCAGATTCATGCCGTTCAACCTATTGTTATTACTCGCGTTATTAATCTAATCTGCACCCCTTACATTAGGGCGCGCGGATTATATAACAACATGATACCAAAAGAGCACCTTCCAGAGCGTCTAGACGCGACCTTTTTGACGAGCGCCCCAGATTTAAAGCGCTGCCCTAAAGACGAGACACCCGAAATCGCCTTTGCCGGTCGATCGAATGCAGGTAAATCTTCTGTTTTGAATCAGCTCACGGGCAATCGACGCACCGCCAAAGTGTCCAAAACGCCGGGCCGAACCCAGCTGCTTAACTTTTTCAGCCTCAATCAGGGCGGAAGATTAGTCGATTTGCCCGGTTACGGTTATGCCAAAGCCAGCAAAAACGCTCAGGCCCAGTGGCAAGCTGCGGTCAATCATTATCTTTCCCATCGGGACAATCTGGTAGAGCTCATTTTAGTCACTGACATACGCCATCCCAACCAGCCCTATGATCAAGAGTTATTAGACTGGAGCGCCGCTAGTGAGTTGCCGATGCATGTGCTGTTAAACAAATGCGATAAATTATCTCGCTCGGCCCAAGACAAGGCGCTGCAGGCCTTCAAACGTCAACATCAAGAACATCCCTGCCTGTCAGTACAATGCTTTTCCGCCTTAAAGGGCATTGGCACCGCACCATTGATCAGCCATATTTGCGATCGGCTACCGCAAATCAGTGCGCCTGATCCCAGTTAGCGCCTACTCCCGTGTCCACGACCAGGGGCACATCCAACACCGCGGCCTGCTCCATAATCTCGGTCACACCGTCGATGAGTGCGTTGGCCTCCTGTTCAGCAACTTCGAAAACGAGTTCATCATGCACTTGCATAATCATGACCGCGTCTAAGTGATCACTCTCCAGCCAGTTTTGCACGCGCACCATGGCCCGCTTGATGATATCCGCGGCAGTGCCTTGCATTGGCGCGTTGATTGCCGTGCGCTCGGCCGCTTGTCGCCGAGGTACGTTTTTAGCATTGATCTCAGGCAGGTAAAGGCGCCTTCCGAACAACGTTTCAACGTAACCCTGCTCCGCAGCCAAAACTCTAATTTCATCCATATACCGCCTGACACCCGGGTATCGTAGAAAATATCGATCAATGTAATCCTGGGCCAACGTGCGCGAGATGCCCAGTTGCTTTGCCAACCCAAATGCACTCATCCCATAAATCAGGCCAAAATTAATCGCCTTAGCGCTGCGCCGCTCTTCATCACTCACCTCGTCCGGTGCCTTGGTAAACACCTCAGCGGCCGTAGCTCGGTGAATGTCCTTACCCAGAGCAAATGCTTCACACAAGCTTTCATCCGCAGACAAGTGAGCCATGATGCGCAATTCAATTTGCGAATAATCTGCCGCCATAATGATTCGTCCCGTTGGCGCCACAAACGCCTGCCTTATGCGGCGCCCCTCTTCATTTCGAATTGGGATGTTTTGCAGGTTAGGGTCTGAACTGGACAGGCGGCCAGTGGCGGCCACGGCTTGATGATAGGAGGTATGAATTCGACCTGTTTGGCTGTTGATCTGTAAAGGTAATTTATCCGTATACGTTGATTTCAACTTGGCCAGACCACGATATTCGATAATCGTTGCCGGGAGATCATAATCACGCGCGAGGTCAACAAGCACCGGCTCCGCCGTGGAGGGCGCGCCCTTCGGCGTTTTTTTCAGCACCGGTAAACCTAGCTTTTCATACAAAATCACCTGTAGCTGTTTGGGGCTATCCAGATTAAAAGTTTCGCCCGCTAATTCGCATGCCTGCTCTTTTAACGTCAACAGGCGATCGCTGAGTTCAGCACTGTGTTGCTTCAACAAACGCCCATCAACCAGCGCGCCTTGCCTTTCCACCAAGGACAGGACCGAGATCAAAGGGGTTTCAATATCGGTGAATACGTCCAATAATCGTTTCTGGCCTGCCAACTGTGGCAGCAAGGTTTGGTGAAGCTGGAGCGTAATGTCTGCGTCCTCAGCCGCATATTCAGTTGCCGCTTCCAAATCAACCTGGTTAAAGGTGATTTGCTTTGCCCCCTTGCCAGCGACATCCTCGAAATGAATCGTTGTCTTGTTGAGGTAGTAACTGGCCAGTGCATCCATGTTGTGTCGGGTCGCTACACTGTTAAGCACATACGATTCCAGCATGGTGTCATACACCGGGCCCTGAACCGTAACGCCATAACGAGACAAAACGCTCATATCATACTTTAAATTCTGGCCGACCTTCGTCAGTTTGGGGTCCTCAAGCAACGGTTGCAAAGCGCTGAGGACGCTGTCCAGAGACAACTGGGCCGGTGCACCGACATAATCGTGCCCAACCGGTATGTAAGCGGCTTTTCCCGGTTCGCAAGCAATGCTGAAACCCACCAACTCGGCCTCCATGTAATTGATGCTGGTGGTTTCTGTGTCTACAGCAAATATGCCGGCGCGTCGGACATCTTCTATCGCCCTATTGAGCTCATCAAGCTCAAGAATGCAGGTATATTCACGCTGTTCAGGAAGTGTCGGTGCGACGGAGGGCGAGGCTTCTTCGGCCGCGCTGCCCGCTTGAAGCTCTTCACGCCACGCTTTGAACTCCAACTCAGTGAAATAAGCCGCCAGGGCTGTGTTGTCAGGTTCACTGGGTGTAAGGCTATGCAGATCAACAGGCAGCGGCACGTCGCATTTTATCGTCGTCAATGTACGTGACAGCGGCAATTGCTCCAGACTACTACGCAGGTTTTCCCCGACCTTGCCCGTGATGTTATCGGATTGCTCCATAATGGCGTCCAGTGACCCATACTGATTCAACCACTTCGCCGCCGTTTTGGGACCTACTTTCGGTACTCCGGGAATATTGTCGACGCTGTCCCCCATGAGTGCCAAATAATCAATAATGCGCTCTGGCGGTACACCAAACTTATCCAGTACCGCTGCACTGTCCATATGGGTTTCGGTCATCGTGTTGACCAACGTCACATGGTCATTGACGAGCTGGGCCATGTCTTTATCGCCAGTTGATACCACTGTTTTCCGCTCGGCGAGTGTTGCCTGACGTGCTAACGTGCCGATCACGTCATCGGCTTCTACATCCGGTACGACCAGCAAGGGCAACCCCATTGCGCGGATGATGTTATGGATCGGCTCGATTTGTTCGCGCAAATCTTCCGGCATACTGTCTCGGTTAGCTTTGTATTCGCTATACAGGTCATCACGGAAGGTTTTACCTGGAGCGTCAAAAATAACGACTAGTGTGGACCCCGGATAGTCTTTGGCCAGTTTGCGCAGCATCGAAATAACCCCGCGCACCGCTCCAGTAGGCTGCCCTTTGGTTGTGGTCAAGTCAGGCAGAGCATAATAAGCTCGAAAGAGATACGACGAACCATCGACTAGGACTAGCGGTTCCTGCCCCTCGGTGTGACTCGTGTCAGCCATCTATTCCCCCTACTGCAATTGCTAAAGTTGGCGTACCATGCCCTCATGAATCAACGCTCGCTACGACCGATTGCGCGCTGCCTACGCAGCATGCCCGCTCGACTGTCCAAATTCACCAGCAGTCTCAAATCGTTGCTGCGTCAACTGGCGAATCGCCTGTGCCCGCGGGCTCTGGTCCTGTTGGTCGCAACGCTCACACTACCCATGACCCTCCAGGCAGAGGACATCCAGCGCGGGCCAGATGTCGTGATCATCGCGGGCGAAGACAAGGTCGTCTACGAATTTCGCCAAAATGGTCAATTACGAATGGTGCGCGTGGTCCCAAAATGGGGCAAGCCATATTACCTTGTCCCTCGTGACGCCACCAAAGGCTTTGGCGATCTAGAGCGCGCCGATATGTTGCTACCGCAATGGATCATCGCGGAATTTTAACTTGAACGCGATCACCCAGATCACCGATTCGAGCCTCGAATCAGTGCTTGAACAATACAACATTGGCACCCTGGTTCGATACTGGAGCGCAACAAATGGCATTGAAAACAGCAACTTCTTCCTGCGAACACGCAGTGCCGCAGGTGACTGCGAGTACGTGCTAACGATTATGGAGCAAGCGCCCTACTCGGGGGCTAGCTACGTCACGCTGTTAAAGACCCTCCACACAAACGGCCTGGCTGTCGCGCCACCGCTAGTCACCAGAGCGGGTCAAAATATTTCCCAACTGGCCGGCAAGCCCGCCATGCTGCAGCACAGGCTACCCGGACATCACGTTCGCAATCCAACACTGGAACAAATTTGTAGCATCGCGCGCTTCACCGCACGGATGCATTTAACCGCGTCGGCAGCGTCGATCAAGCTGCCCGAATACCCCAGAACACACGCATGGCTGACTGCACAAATCGCGAAAGTGCGCGGTCGGTTATCCTTCAGCGACGGCGAACTGTTGAACAACAGTATGCAGAAGGTGAGTTCTTTATTGACGCGGAAGGATGTCGAGAAGTTACCTCAAGGGGCAATCCACGCCGACTTGTTTCGCGACAACGCGTTGTTTAATTCCTTTGGCTTATCCGGGGTGATTGATTTTCATCACGCTGCACAAGGCTATTGGATTTATGATCTCGCCGTGTTGGCGAATGATTGGTGCACCGATGGTACAGGTTTGTTAGACCCGGATCGAACGCTCGCCCTGCTACGCGCCTACAACAGCCTGCGCGCTTTGTGCGACGCTGAGCTCTGGTTCTTTTCTGACTTTACGCTGTACGCCGCTTTGACATTTTGGCTTTCGCGGCTCGCACCGGCATTAGCCAACGGTTCAACTGACCTAGCCCGCAAAAAAAATCCCGAAGAGTTCCAACGCATTGTTGCCCACCACATCCGACACTCGTTTTTCGTAGACGCCAGGCAACTTAACAGCTGAGCCATAACAAGCCCATAGTCTACGCCAGCAGGTACAGGCTGAAGTAAGCCTGGCGATCGCTCCAGCGGTGCTGCTGACTGAAGCCCGCTTGCGCGGCCAACTGTAAAAACTCCTCCGGGTGGTATTTGAAAGAGTTTTCTGTGTGCAAGGCTTCATCAGCATCGAATACAACCGTCTCGCCCGCTATAACCACACTCTGGTCTACTAGACTTTTGAGGAACATCTGAATACAGCCTGCGTCTTGGTTATAACGCACCACGTGCTGAAAGCCATTGAGGTCAAAATTCGCATCCAGCGCAACATTTAAGTGCGAGAGGACATTTAAGTTAAATGCCGCGGTCACACCGGCTGCATCATCATAGGCACGTTCCAGCACATCTTTTGCTTTCTTACGATCGACGCCAATCAGCAGGGACCCGGCGGGGCCGATTGTATGCCGGACATTCACTAAAAACTGGATGGCGTCCTGGGGCTCAAAGTTACCGATGCTCGATCCTGGGAAAAATGCGAGCTTGTTACATCCTGCAACAGCATCAGGCAGAACAAAGGGTTGGGTAAAGTCAGCGCAAACCGGATGAATAGCGATATCAGGAAAGTCTCGGTGCAGTATCTCGGCATTGTCTGCGAGGTGTTCCGCTGAAATATCTACCGGTACGTACACCGCTGGAGAAAGCGTTTCAAGCAGTCGCCTAATTTTCATAGAGCTACCACCACCATATTCCACCACACACAAATCGGGCGGCAGCCGAGAGGCAATATCCTCCAGGTGGGCATCGAACAGCGCCATTTCAGTGCGGGTAATGTAGTACTCGTCGAGTTCTGTTATCTGATCAAACAGTTCAGAACCCCGGGCATCATAAAAATACTTTGGCGCAATGGATTTTGGCGCGCTTCGCAGACCGGATAGAACCTCACGAGCCATTTCTATCGTTGCTGGTTTCAGGTTATGAAAAGCATAGTTCGCTTCATTACGCATCTTTAGCCAGCCTTATACCGGAGAACTGCCAGCGGTCTGGCGGATAAAAAAAGTTACGATAAGAAGCACGAACGTGAGCTTGCGGCGTCGCGCAGGAGCCGCCGCGCAACACCAGCTGGCTACTCATAAATTTACCGTTGTATTCACCGAGCGTACCTGGCAAAGGCTGATATCCGGGATAGGGTCCGTAGCTACTTGAGGTCCACTGCCAGACATCGCCAAACAGTTGTTGGATATCCGGCGTCTGGCGCGACAGTGCCTGGGGGTGAAAGGCTGTCGACTCAACAAACGTGCCATCGATCGCGCGGGAGGCAGCCACGTGTTCCCATTCAAACTCAGTCGGCAAGCGCGCATTGGACCATGCGGCGAAAGCAAATGCTTCGTGACCACTGACATGAACAACGGGTAACGACTCGACTATCGGGTAGAGCCCGTCCAGCCGATATTCCATCCATTGCCCGTCCATAAAAGACCAATATAGCGGCGCTTTCCATGCCTGCTGCTGAACAACTGACCACCCCTCCGATAACCACCACTGAGGGGTTTGATAACCACCATCAGCAATAAATGCTGCATATTCAGCATTGGTTACTAACCGGTCTGCCAGCTTAAACGGATACAGCAAGACGTCGTGCTGTGGTTGTTCATTATCAAAACAAAATCCTTTATCCGCACCCACCTCAACCAGACCCCCCGCATATTCAGCGAAGTTTGTTCGCGTTGGAACGTGCGGATGCGCTGTGACGTAACCACCATACTCTGGATAGAGAGGATTATGGCCAAAGTTGTACTTGATGTCGGTGAGCAGAAGTTCCTGATGTTGCTGCTCGTGCTGCAAACCCATTGCAATACGTTCCACCAATTGGCCATCGTCGCAAGACCCCAATAATCGCTGTATCCCCTCATCAACCCTCTCGCGGTAGTCCACTATCTCAGCAACCGTAGGGCGCGACAGGAAACCTCGCTGATGCCTTGGGTAAGGCGTGCCTACGCCGTTGTAATAAGAATTGAATAAGTGTTCAAAATGACGATTAAAGGGCTGATAGTTATCTTGCGCCTGCTTTAGAACAAACGTTTCAAAAAACCAGGTCGTGTGCGCTAGGTGCCATTTTGGGGGGCTTGCATCGGCCATCGGCTGGACACCGTAGTCTTCTGTTT
>Ga0181559_10000410_pt1 | contig 38881 bp, 26 predicted proteins | sample 011ome_21_FD_133752 | JGI IMG/M metagenome (GOLD analysis project Ga0181559, IMG submission 133752) | Coastal salt marsh microbial communities from the Groves Creek Marsh, Skidaway Island, Georgia - 011508AT metaG (megahit assembly) | ecosystem: Environmental > Aquatic > Marine > Intertidal... | reverse complement strand
ATGGGGAGGACGATATATGAGGTGCTCTGGATCCGATAAAGCTGCCATTCAGTTGTTGCAAAACTCTAACCTGTCGATCAAGAAGACGCTGGAGCGACTGAATATTCATAAGCCCACGTTCTACAACTGGCTGAAGCGCTATCAGGAAAATGGCATTGATGGCCTGGAAGACAGGAAGCCCGCACCGAAACCCACATGGAACAAGATCACTGAGGAGCATCGCGATTCCGTTATTGAGTTAGCGCTGGATAAACCTGACTTGTCGCCACGTGAAATTGCCGTCAGTCACACCGATGAAAAGGACTACTATGTATCGGAATCGAATGTATGCAGGCTTTTAAAGGAACAAGACCTAATCACTAGACTTGCGTACATCCTGATGCAGGCTAGTGATAAATTCCGACAACCGGCCACACGAGTGAATGAGATGTGGCAAAGCGACTTTACCTATTTCAAGATCATTGGCTGGGGTTGGTATTACCTATCGACGGAACTTGATGACTACTCGCGCTTTATTATCTCGTGGCGCTTATGCACGAGTATAGGGGCGACGGATGTGTCGAATACATTGGATGATGCACTGGCCTTTAGCGGTCTGGACGAAGTAAAGGTGCGGCATGAGCTACGCCTATTGAGTGATAATGGTCCGTGCTATATCTCGGGTCAATTATCCGAATACCTGACAGGTGACACATAGCCCAAGCCAAGTCCGCAGCCGCCGATGACACCGTAGCCTAAGTAAAGTAACCACAATTGATGTGTCATGATGCCGGCGGCTCCCACCAGGTAGCCACTACCCCAACACAAAGCAGAGGCAACACCTACTTTGCGCAGGCCGACTTTTTCCAGCCATTTGCCGGCAAAGGCGGCTGCCAACCAAAGAAAAACAATGGCTATTGTAAAGACACAGATCACTTCGCTGAGGCTCCAGTCTTCAGCAGAGCTGGTGACTCCACCGTGCACCTTGGTGAGGGAAGGTTTATAAATGCTTCATACATAAACATAACCGATGCAGAGATGGATGGTGATAGAAGCGAGGAGCACGCGCCAGCGGTTATAGCCTGCGGGCGCGATGATGCGTTCCTTGCTGAGAAGATCCGAGATAAGAATAGCCTAGTTGTTATTGGTTTATTGCCGCTTAAGATTGAAGAGGGTAAGGCCCTATTATCTATAGCATTTAATGATTCCAGTGTACTGTTGTGCAGCCTCAGCGATATCAGCGACGCTGCGCGATTCTGACTCAGCAGTGTTGAGCACATAATCTACGTTGTTTGTATCGAGGAATGTTCTTGCGATTGAATCGCGAATGGCAAAATTCAAATTCTGCACAGCGGTTCCTCGCCGTTCGCGGAAAAATTCATCATTGGCCGTTTCCACTACCACTCCTACGATCTCGCCATTTCGATTCATTACAGGGCCGCCGCTATTGCCAGGCTGGATCTGGGCGGTCATCTGAAGTCGACTAAGATCATCATTCAGGCCACTCAGGGCGCTGACTATTCCATTGGTGAGATTGCCCTGGGAAGAAAGATCGCCCAGTAGAGGAAATCCATAGACCACCACTTCATCTCCCAACCGTAGGGTTTGCGCGCCACTGAACTCGGCGGGTGTGGCGGAAATATCTGCTCGGAGCAGCGCAAGGTCGGTAGTGGCATTGCTGGCGAGCGTTACTGCATCGGTAGCTACGTCGCCGCGAATCCGGAAAGTCTGAGCCGCACAACCATCAATTACATGGTGGTTAGTGAGTATGTGACCGTCAGCGCTCACGACGAATCCAGTGCCGGAACTGATGAGCTGTCTTCCTCCTGAGCTGGGAAAGGTCTCGGTACTGTTACCGGACGTACCTTCCCAGGGAGTGCCCAGTTCAGTGATATAGAGTTCGACTTCGGTGAATGCGTCATCTACTGCGTATGTTCCTACCCAGATGTCATAAATACCCTCGTCGGGATCGGCGAAGACTACGCCAGGGTTGGTTCCACTGTTGCCGTTGAAGTCATCGTTGCAATGCCATTCACCGCTAGGGCCGTTAACTACCAAGGTGGTATCCAGTGCACTTTCGACAAAGAAGCTAAGATCGTATGTCGAGGGTTGTGAAAAATTCAGCTGTAAGTCTGGAGCACTGCTTACGTAGCCGCTGCAGTTCTGCACTGTGTTTGCATTTACTGAACCGCCTGCTCTGATAGTCCTTCGAAAGGGGTCAGGCTCGAAATTGCCGGTGAGATCGAAGTCGCCATAGTTGGCGTCTTCAAACTGGTCGAGTTCTGACTGATCGCTTGAGCTCACCCCGTTCCAGGGAGCGCCTAACTCGGTGATATAGAGATTGGCGGAAGTAAATGTGTCATCTTCGGAGTAGGAGCCTACCCAGATATCATAAACACCGGCCTCGGGCCGTGAAAAATTCAATCCCGCGTTTGTACCACCTGCCGTATCGAAATCGTCGTTACAGTGCCAGTCTCCCGAAGGATCATTGATTACCAGCGTCGTATCGACATCGCTAGTAACAAAGAAGCCAAGTTGACTAGCGGGATTAGAAAAACCCAACTCCAGGTCTGGGGCATCCGAAATATAACCCGAGCATCCTGCAACATCCCTGGCATTTACCGAACCACCAGCCAATATTTCCTCTCTATAGGGGTCGGGGCTAAAAAAACCTGCCAGATCGATTGAGCCGTAACTGGCTTCCGCGGAGACATCCTGAGCAACGATTACTCCAGAGCTAAATGCGGCAGCAATAACTAGTGCCGTTGAGATGGTTTGTAATCGGCTTGGGTAGGTGTAGCGTGCTCGATGGGCAGTTGTGATCACAGTATCGTTCTTATCCAGAATAATTGGGTAGGGTGCCAGAATAAGCCTGGCTGATTGACATACTAGCTCAGGACGAATTATCAGTCGAGGAGCGTAATCTTCGCTCTGGTTGAGATCTTGCACGAGTTTTCGAGTGTTGTCAGCGGGTCGAAATCAGGGGTCACGAATGCGCTCGCATTACTCTCTGCTGCCACTGATCACGCCAGCCGGGAGAGGCAAGAGCAGAAAGAAAGTGGGCAAGGCAGGGGATGACTCGAGCATTGCCGAGCGCCATGGCGCGATGACCTGGGCCCAGCTGAAGCGCGTATTCAATAGGAGCGGCGAGCGCGCCGACCCATCTAATCCAGAAGGTGGGTTTTGAACCACTCTAGCCTGGCTTGATTAGCACGAACAGAATTATCCCCGCCAAAACCATGTTTGCCGCCGGGAATAATAATCAGGTCGGTTTCAACACTATTCTCTGTCAGTTTTTTGTTCATCACTACCGAGTTGCTGACGTGAACGAGCGGATCCGCATCCCCGTGGATCAGTAATGTGGGAGGATCGTTCTGGTCAACAAACGTAATTGGAGAGACAGAGGGGATCAAATTTTCCTCAAAAGAGAGCGCAGGAAATCTGCTGTATAACTCCTCCATGGAAACCTCATTAACAATGCCTGCCGCCTCAGACTCAGATTGCCTGAAGTCAACTGGCGGGAAATAGGCAACTATTGCAGCCAGTGATGCATCCACTGATCCATCATTGGCACCGGAGGAAGCTGCCACCTGCTCCTTGGCCAAACCAACCATCAAAGAAAGGTGCCCCCCAGCGCTGCCGCCAGTCACGCCAATGCGATTCACATCAATGCCATAATCGTCCGCGTTTTCCTTTATATGTAAAGTCGCCAAGCTTACGTCTTGGACTGCGTCTGGAATCTTATACTTCGGCGCACTGCCATGATAAACGGGGATCATGGTAAATCCAGCGTTCAGCATATCGCTAAAAGATTCGGCCATCCTTGATGGCGGTGTCCAAGAGGAATACCAACCACCGCTCATCATGAAAATTACCGCCGCGCCATTCGGATTTTCAGGCCGAATTACATCGTAAGTGAGAGCCATCCCATCTTTACGAGCATAAATAACATCAGACACATAGCTTGGGTCTGCGCTTGCTAACTGTGGTCCTGATAAACAGGCAATAAAGAGAAAAGTGGTTATGTGCTTCAGCTTCATGTAATCCTCGTCTTCAATCATATAATCTATGCGCTCGAGCTTGCCGCTGCTCTATTGGGCCGTCCCCGAGAAGGTAAGTCATAATCAGTCGAGTTTCAACGCTTTGTGACGTATATCAATGCTACGAGAGCGCTTTGTTGATTTCCAGAATTACGCCTTCAACATCGAGTATTGGATTTACGGCTACAGCACGCAGCCAGTCCTGGCCATCAACTTTGCAAGTAGAGAACATATTCTCCGGTAGGCGTTGCTGAAAATCGTCGACAGACAGAAATTTTGGTCGAAACAGAACTATCCCGGTTTTAGGCTCGGCCCAAAGTATAAGCCTATCGTCCTCATCGATCTTACCCGCAAAACTTTTCGCGTGGCGCATAGAACGACAAATGCGCTCTGCAATCCCATTTGAACCCCACGCAAGCAGCGTCGCGAGAAGTGGAATAGCTGCTGCGCCGCGGGAGCCCTGTAATCCGGTGTTGGGCTTCGCCAAATAGTCGCTGCTTAAACTTAAGGTATGATCACAATCCTGCGGATTGCGAAACATGATCAATGCCGAATCCTTTGGTTGATAGAACCACTTGTGGGCTGACACAGCAACGGAATCAGCCATTTCAATCCCGTCGAGCAGATGGCTATATTCCTGGGTCATGCGTAAGGGACCTGACCACGCCGCATCGATATGACTCCAGCCGGCATGACCCACTAGGTCAAGAGGGTCAATGGTCCCCGCAGCGGTGGTGCCGGCTGTTAAAACAAGAGCTGCATCCGTCATGTCACCAAGTGAACGACGATCTATCCTGCCACCTTCATCTGTTTTGATGCACTCAAATGGGAGCCCGAGAATTTGAGCTGATTTCTGAATGCTAAGATGAGCGTACTCGGACGCCACAATCTTTGTTACTTTCCTAACATCCCTCGCTGCCCATAGCGCAGTGAGGTTAGCAACGGTGGAGCCAGAGCACATATGGCCACCATTCATGCCGAAAAAAGGAGTGATCCAGCTCATCACTTTCGTTTCCGCCTCTGATGCAAATGGCGAAATTGATGGATGGAGCAAGTTCTGATTTAGACGAGAGTTCCAAAGAGAGGTCGCCCAGGTAATCCACGGTGTCGGCGGATCCATATGAGCAAATGTCAGAGGATGATCTAGAGCTGCTGCACGTCCGAGGACATGAAAAGCGAGTAAGTCCAAAGTTTTTTCTTCACCAAGCCCCTCGGCGCTGAGATCACGAGGCAAGACACTGGCCTCAAAGTTTCTCTGTTTGAGTAATTTAACTGCCCTCTCCAACCCCTCGGCGGGAGTAAAGCTTTCATCAATATATTTCAATGCTGTGCTCTCTTTTTTGGAATCTACTCATGCAGCAGCTAAATTATTATTACAACTACTCTAGTCATACAAGGCAATGGGGCCGGCACAATACCCGTACGCTGCCAAGGCTTTCGCATCTCGCAAATTCGATGCCAGCTAAATATTGCGATTTGGGGGGCGCAGCACTCATTACAAGCTCTAGCGCGCTGAGGGACAAATTGCATCAGCACGGGATGTCTGATGCACTTCACTCGAACCCCCGCGATCATAGTCAGAGGTACCTGATTGCTAGTCTCTAAGCCGCAAACAAGGCCTGTTTCGCAAAGCGACAGACCTTACCGGATTAAAACATTACGATCGCTGAGTGCCCTTACCAGGCTTGTTATCGCCTTGTTAGATCTAACGTAAGGCTCTCATTCAGTTCTTGGAGTATAGGAAGTTTTTGCGCCAAATCCAGATCTTGGAAATAGTCTTACTGAAATTCAGGTTTTTACAGCCCAAGGGGCTGTGGTAATCGCTATGTCGGTCAAATATCCTCCAGCCCTCAAAAACCAGCTGAATTCCGTGGTTACTGTCCAAAGTAAAAGCCTGATCGCGGTTTGTCAAAATCTCGCTCGCGTCAGCCTCTGAACCGCATAGCTTTTTTACCGCACTTTGTGGGTTCGCTAGCAGTGAACCCACCCAAAAGCGCCTAATAACAGCGTGTTTGCGACTGTGGTAAGGTTAATATATAGGTGCCTCAAAAACGTTAGGCCGATGTCGACGGCGTGGGGACATCTTCAGACATCAGCCGGCTCGCCTCATAGCCTGTATGAGAAAGGAGAGTGATCAATGAAAGGCGTAATCAAAAAACTCATGCGAATTTCATTCGTGCTGTTCATCGCTTACCCGGCAACCGTGTTTGCCAATGGTCTGAGCCTCACGGCCTTGGATAAATATGTCAACGAAGAGGATGAAAATTATGCGTACACCATTGCTGATACCGTGTCAGGGCAGGGATACGAGACTCTGATTATAGAAATGACCTCCCAGAAATGGCTGACTAGCGCCGAAGTCAACGATCCGATCTGGCGACATTACATGACCGTGACCATTCCGGAGAGCGTTGAGAGCAATATCTCATTTTTGTACGTCACCGGGGGCAGCAAGTCGGACGGTCTCCCAGACGCAGCACCTGAGAATGATATTACTCGAGCACTCAGAACTAACACAGTGGTCAGCACACTGTACATGGTTCCAAATCAACCGCTTCGTTTCTCAGACAGCCCTGATATCGGCAGAACAGAAGATGCAATCATTGCCTACACCTGGGACAAATATTTTCGTACCGGTGATGAAAAATGGCCGCTAAGACTGCCCATGACAAAATCTGCCGTAAGAGCCATGGATACTGTCACCTCTGTAGTGTCCAGTAATTCAGAAAATGAAATAAGTGTGGATAACTTTATTGTAGCCGGAGGTTCGAAGCGCGGCTGGACAACCTGGACAACTGCAATTGTTGACCCAAGGGTAGTTGCTATCGCCCCTATCGTTATCGACATGCTGAATATCAGTGAATCTTTTAAACATCACTATTCAGTTTACGGTGCTTATTCCCTGGCCGTTATCGATTATGTCGCCAGCGGCGTGGTTAACTGGATAGATACGCCGGAATGGGATCAATTAATGGATATCGTTGAGCCCTATGAGTACAGAGACCGGCTTACCCTACCCAAATACATTCTAAATTCGACGGGGGATGAGTTTTTCCTACCCGATTCCTGGCAATTTTATTGGGATGATCTTATCGGAGAAAAGCACCTGCGTTACGTGCCCAACTCGAATCACAGCATGCGTGATACGGATGTTATTGACAGTATGGATGCCTGGTATCACTCTGTTGTGCATAACGTGCCGCTGCCGCGCTATTCATGGGCAGTTTCCGACACGGGAACTATCACATTTTTCTCACTCGAGAAGCCGACAAAAGTTCTTCTTTGGAAAGCCACAAACGAAAGCGAAAGAAATTTCACTCAGGCAAAGATAGGCCGCAGCTACAGCAGCACCGCAATCAGTCCTACAGCACCTGGTGTTTACGAAATACAAATGGAAATTCCCGCATCGGGGTATGTCGCCTACTACCTCGAGGCAGAATATGAAAGCGGCATACCTGGTGTACCGTTCAAGTTTAGCTCCGGCACTAAAGTGCTTCCTGATATCTATGAACATGCCTGGGTAAAAACTCCCGAAGAATCGAGTTCTCGCTAATCATAAAGTGATGTTTTATGCGACCCGCGTACGCTGGCGAGCGGAACCAGCGGATAGAACAATTTTACAAAATGAAATTTGCGAGTCTGCGAGGTTTACTTCGGCGCAGGCGCTGGTCGAGAGCTTATAACGGTTCTCTTTGGAATCAATTTTTATAAGCACCGAGATCCCATTTGTTGCTGGTCGGATGGCCTGACGCCTCCCTCCTTCATCGTTTCTGCTCCAAGTGCGCGGCACGCTCTCTAGATGTGCTACTCGAGGTTCAGATAGTGTTGGTGGGCTGTGATCTTTGTGTTGCGCGGGGGCAACGTGGTCTGTTCCCTAGTCTTTCCCTTCAATGTTGCTCGCTCCCGATTATTTAAGCCCAAAGACGCTGCAAGCATGCTAAAGATCATCAAATAAGATTGTCAGCAGAAGCCCATTCCGAGACCTAATACGTTCAACCCCCTCAAATTGCTGCCATTCCAGCAGAAGTTGCCGCGAAGGGGCAAAGGTCCAGTTCACGCCCAATTTTGCGGACACAATCGTTTTGTCTGAGAGAAATTGATCCAGATTATTTTCAAACTCCCAGTCAATGTTGGCCTCGACATAAGCCATCGCGCCGGAGATGTTCCCTAGAGGCCACATCTGCAAGTAGCCTGTTCGGAAAAACCCTAATCTCTCATAATCTCCGAACGGCTCCGAGACCATCATACCCATTTTGTTCTGCTGCGGTTCGTATTCATTTGATAAGTAGTGAATCCCTGAGCGCCATTGCCCTCGCCCGCCAAAAGCATTGGCTGCTCTGATGATGTCAACGTTTGAGATCATTCTGCTATTATCGATCGGGTTTACCACCGGTTGAGGCATGAGGTTTGGCCGATTCATATAATTTTCACCCTCCCAATTCAGAAATTCTGATCTGAATGAGAGTGCCCAGGTGTTGGAAATTTTTGCTCCACCCTCCCACGTTAGTCCGATGCCATCGCCAATTCTGTAGCCATCAACGAATTGCGGTCGGCCAACGTTGCTTTCAGTAATGACACTGAGACCGAGATAACGTGGGTTACCGGCGCTGCTGTTCCGCATCGCTATGACGCCCAGATCAAAGCGCTTGACGCTGGCTTTAAGCAGATCGTGTACCTCGAAGTCAACGTGTCTGGCAGTGGTCTTGAGAAAATAGGCAGTGTCGTTTGTGTGCCCGATATCCAAAACAGAATTGAACTGGCCAATTGCACTCGACGAGTTATAGCTCACCTCGTCAGATGCGCTTTTGGCATTGGCGGAGGAGAGCTTCGCAACACGATAAGTGTTATTTCTCATCAGAAGTGCCCCAAGAGGCGCATCAAGGGCAATGCTTCTCCTCAGTCCAGACATGCCGAGCGCACGGCGCAGCATTGGCAGGTCCAAAGCGTCACTGTCTTGGCCCCAAGCAGGTGAAGCCAACAATATCAGGGAACTCAGGGTCCCGCCCAGACAAAGCAAAACAATCGCTCTGAAGTGCGATGTTGTTCTAAAGTGCTTAGTTAACATAATTTCTTTCTCATCACGCCTTATCTATAAGAAGGATTGGCGTCTTTAAGTTAAATGCTGTGCACAACGCCCACTATTTGTTGCGGGTCTGCCGCTTCCAGGACTAGTGCTGCTAAATATTTGATGAACGGTTGAGTATCGAGCGGGCCTGACCGACATTAAACAAACAGCACACGCCGAAATCGCTCCGGTTTGGGACATAAAGCGAGATGGGGTACAAGGCGTCAGATCAGAAACGAGCGTCGGCTAGGATCCAGCGAGGGGCAGGTAAGCCCGGCCTACTCCGAATCAGACTAGGCCAGGATTGGTGGGCGGAGCAGTAGATCAGCAGAGCGCGCCAGCGGCTGAGCGAGGAATGAGGCATCATCCCGCGTTTTGTTTTGGCTTTCGCAAAACGGACTCAGAGGAGCCGAGCTCGAAGAGTGGTTAGCACAGGCTAGGCACTGGGCCTCACAGTCTGCTTCGTTGTGTCCGTTATCCTGCGGATCATGATTATGAGGGGGAGGCTCAGTTGGATCAGGATGACCAGCAAGCCTATGGGCATCGTATTGGGAAGCGTGGTGGCCAGTACAGACTCCATCGTTTGGCAAGGCGCGTGATTCGCCATGCGCACCCATATGCAACGACATCCATGCAGTTGCCCCTGAATTGAGCGGCGTCGCCAACGAGACTAGAAGCAAATAAATGATAGATGTCCGAGTCATAGTAGTAGTCTCGCCGCTTAGTTCAGAAGTTACAACAACTTCCGGCCAGTAAATCAGTTTAAATATCTTTGATAGCCTGCTTAATCCGAAAAACGGAGGGTACTGGGATTCCCGCTCCCAATGCTCTGCGAGAAGTGTCAAGGTCCGGTGCGCATCATTGCCTCCGTGGGAGACCCCGTGGCTATCCGACAGTTACTGGCTCACCTCAAGCTAAGGCAGGCGACCGATCAGGCAGGGCCGCCGCCGGGCAGGGCACCGCCCCAGCTTAAGTAGTTTGACGCGCAGTACAAAAAGGAAAATGAGTCAGCCAGGGACGGTGGCCGGGTCGCACTCGGTTCGCTGGAGGATGAAGGATGGGTAGAGTCAGTATTCTGGTTCATATGGGCTGCAGGAACGGCCGATTAGATGGGGATCTGAGCTGAGATTCTGCTGATTGTGGAACACAGCCCGGCGATCTGGACAACATCCCTTCAAGAGATAGCTTTTGTAATTCCTATACAAATCGAATGCCGGGTCAACCAATTGTTTACAATTACGTTTACTAAGGAAGAGCTCGCGTGATCCCGCGCATGGTTACTTCTATACTTGCACGCGACATAAATGAGGACACGATCATGTTCAATCGAATGACTGATTACCTATTCTTATCTTCGACGACATTCCACAGTGCCTGGATTAGCCTGCTGCTAGTCGTGGCAACAATGTCTACTAATACAGCAGCGGCGCAACCACCACAATTAGCGGTTGCTAATGCCTCGGTGATCGATCCGGTCACAGCAGAGTCGAGTATCCAATCAACCACTGCAGAGTTTTATGCCGGTGCCAGTATTGATGAAGGGCTCAGCTATGTTTCCTGTGTTGATCCATTGGATAGTGTTGATCTGGAAAGCAGCCTGGTTGTAGAAAATGATCATGTAGGTAGCGCAGGAAACATTTACGTTCTAGCTATTGTGGGCGAGGAGTCCTACATGTTGGTGAGTGATGTGTTTCTCCCCTGGGATGGCCTGAGAGATTCTCTGGAACCTTTCGCCACAAAGACCTTGCAGGCTACCGAGACCATCAGCGTTCTTGATCAAGTGCAATTTGAGTCAGCGGGAATCGATCAGGGTGAGTTGACAATTTACATCGGTTACGAGCTGATAAGCGATACAGATAAAATTTATTACAGTGCTACACCCTTGCGAGTGAATATCGTGCCTGGTGCCTTGGTAAGTCGCAGCCGGTACGTAGGTGTTGATTCTTGCTCACCCTATGCTGTTGATGCAACATCAGCAATTGTCTACGGTACTGGGACTGTTACCAACCCTGCCACGGCGGAAGTTGATCTCTTGCTCGATTTGTATATGCCCGATTTAAATCTCTTTGGGAAAAAAGTACCAGCAATGGTAATTATCCATGGTGGCGCATTCTATGGCGGTAGCCGCAGTCAACCTGCCCTGGTTGACTACGCAGAGCGTTTCGCGGCACAAGGCTATCTTTCCATATCAATTGACTACCGCCTTGCAGGACAAGTCCCTGAATTGAGCCCGCAGTTTGCGTCGCTTTACGATCAGATAGAGTCTGAAGACGGACAAGAACAAGAACAAGGGCTCGGTATGATCGCCGCTATGGAGGATTCTCTAAAAGCTATAGCCTGGCTCAAGAATTATGCTCAAGAACAAGGGTTCGAGATATCCGCTCTTGGTCTTCTAGGGGGGTCAGCTGGTGCTGTAACTGCTCTAAACGTTGGCTATGGGTTGGATGACTACGGATTTTCTGTGCCTGAATTCAAAGTGGTGGTGAATCACTGGGGTAATCTGGCGATAGATACAGATTCAAGCAAACCCAGCATAACAGCCGATGAGGCGGCTCTGATCTCTGTGCATGGCACCGAGGATCCCACTGTGCTTTACTCGGGTTCGGTTGATATACATGCCCGTGCTGATGAGATTGGATTGAATAACGAGCTAATAACCTCAGAAGGTGCCGCCCATGGCTTTTCTGAAAATCGGTTGTGGGGTTCAGAGTCTTTCGAGGGGAGTGGATATACCAAAGGAGAGCGCGTCCTCAATTTTGTTAATGCATCAATGCTAACGCCGTCGGGCCCGCCTGAGGAGGTGTACGCCGACCAATACAACGTGCTCTACATCGGTCACAGTTTTGGCCGTATCTTTGCACAAAAACTTGAAACATTTGCCCATGACTCCGGCTTTGAGGAGCACGCCAGTTACATCGAAATGAGCGGCGGTGCCTCAGGCGCCCCCGATGCGCTGTGGGCCGACGACGCACACCGTGAGAATATCAAGGCCTACTTGGATACCGGTGAAATTGATGTCTTGATTATGATTTGTTGTTCCATCGAGTTTCTCGAAACGGGGGGTGAGTCAGACGAAGCCATTTGGAACTTCGCCTCCTATGCACTGGCCAGGAACCAAGCCACCCGCATTGGTCTGGCCATGCCTTGGCAGGACTTCCCGCAAGACTACGCCAGCGCCGAAGAGCACCGAAACGGAGCTGATGAGGCGTACGCCATGTGGGTGAGCCTGGCCAATGACCTTAACGCGGACTACCCGGATGCGGACGTCTTTACAATAAACCACGCCGAAGTCGTATACGACCTTCGGGCCGCGTATGAGGCGGGTGAGCTTGGGGGTGATGTGGCGCAACTCACGGGATCTACTCGAAACTCCGTGTTCACCGACCCGAAAGGCCACGCTGGAAACATTACAAAAGACACTGGAACGCTGATTTGGCTGCATGCGGTTCACGGGGTTGAACCGAACGACGCACCTGCTTTCCCTCAGTGGGAGACCGATATCCGGGCCATTGCTCAGGCGGCGCTGGATAACGCAGCCCAATAGGTGGTCTTAACCAGACAAGCAGAGAGAATTCTTCCGCTATGGCCAGCGCTTGGGGTGCCGTCAAGCGTAAGTGAGAGGTCAGTAGACGCCACAGCCGGCCAGGGCCTCGAGTTCGATTTCTATGTAGAGCTCAAGCGTGATGCCTTGTACCTTCCACTGGGAATCTGACCAGAGCCTGGCCCAGCTGTGACATACTGAGAACATCTTAGGGACACTGACAACTTAGCAACCTATCTATTCTGTTCAAGACACTCTTCGACCTGACTTCGTTAAGTTGCTAAGTTGTCAGTGTCCCCTTGCTCCCTATGCTTGCTTGTAATGAACTTCGTCGCCTGGCCTTATTGGTTTACGTATTCAGTAATCGGCGGCAAATCCAGAGACTCTGCAACTTCCCGGATGTGTTCCATAGCCTCACTAGTGGGGCCGGGGTACTCGCCCGCAATCGCCACGTTACCTACATAGCCAATATCTTCGATGCCTTCCGGTGTGGTGAAGTAAGCGCCAAATACCAGGCTGCGCATCCTGCTGAAAAAGCGCGCTGGCAGCTCGAACTCTGGCACGTCATATTGGGCGCGATAGGCGATGTCTTCGATGATGGCGATCCGCTGATCTTCAGTTGCCGCTACGAAATTGCTGCCGAAGCGCAACTCAGCTTCATCGTCTAACCACTGCAGGCCATTGATGATTTGTACGCGATCACTCTGTTGCCTGGAGTAGGGGGCACTCATCCATTCATCGATTACGTCCGGCACGCCGACATCGGTTGCAGCTGGTCCACGCTCGTCCGCAGGACAAATCATATCGCTAAGAACGGCGGCCAGATCTCTCTGGACGTCAGTCAGCGTTAATGGCCACGGCGCTTCCGGGCTGATCATGATTGGATCTGTGCCATAGGTTGGGCCGGTTATGGCTTCCAGCTCTAAGCCGGGCCAATGGCCTCCGGTTGGTGTCGGCGATGCCGTGCTGGTTTCAGGTTCAACCGGATCGCAGGCAACCGGAACGCCGCCCACCATCACTACCGTTGCCATCGTGCCGATGCGTTTCAGGCTCTCGCGGCGACTCATTTTGGGGTTGTAGATTTTGCTCATGTTGTTGTCGCTCCGATTATGCCGTTAACTGTTCAGCTAGCCTTGTTGCGTTGCGCATAGCCAGAGTCAATATAGTGATCGTGCAATTCTTGTGCGGGTTGGATACGAATACACCGCCGTCCATGACGTAGAGGTTTTCCACGTCCCAGGTCTGTCCCCATTCATTGCATACGGACGTGGCTGGATCTTCACCCATACGGGTGGTGCCGACTTCATGAATGATCTGGCCGCCTTCTTCTATAGCTTCTTCGGCAGCGCGGTCCGGGTTGTTGACGATGCCTCCCATTGCTTCAATAATTTTTTTGCCCCACTCCAGGCCGTGGGCAACCTGGTTGATTTCCTGTTCAGACCATTTCCAGTGGAACTTCAATACAGGGATGCCCCATTGATCGGTTACTTCGTCATCGATTTCACAATAGCAGTCATCGCTCACCAGCATCTCCCCGCGTAGCGATAGACCAATGCCGGTGCCGTAGTTGGAACGAACATCATCCTTTGCTGCCTTGCCATAGCCATCGACGCGGCCGGCCACACCCATGCCTGGCGAACTAAAGCGTGCACCTACTTCAAAATGGTAGCCGCGGCTAAAGTTGAGGCTGCCGTTCTTCTGACCTTCCCGGTCCCACCAGGGTATATAAAGATGATTCCCGGAATGACCATCTTCATTGTACCTGGGCCGATCGCGCAGGGCGGGTATGTAGCCGCTAATGCCTGCGCCCAGAGAGTCGGTCAGATTGCGCCCTACCTGGCCACTGCTGTTTGCCAGGCCATTGGGAAAGGCTTCACTCTTGGAGTTCAGCAACAGGCGCGCAGTTTCACAGGCGCTGGCCGCCAGGATAATGTGCTCGCCATCGATCCGCACATCTTCACCGCTGGTTTTGTTGACGAATGTCACGCCTGAGGCGTTACCCTCATCATCGAGATGCACTTCCCTAACCATGGCGTCAGTAACGATTTTGAGGTTACCGGTATTATTGGCCCAGGGAAGTAATGAGGTCGTGCTCTGGAACGCCGCGCCGATGGAGCAGCCCCGACCGCAAGGGGTGGCCCAGAAGCAGGCCTGACGATCATCCTTGGCTTCGGTAAGAATGGCCCTACGCATGGGAACCGCATCTATACCAAGCGATTCGCACGCAGACTTTAACAGTAGTTCCATAACACGCGGTTTAGGGGGCGGTAACAGTACGCCGTCGCTGGAGCTCGGCGTGTCATCGAGACCGGGGTTATCGCCGCAGACGCCAATCAATTCCTCACACTTGTCATACCACGGTGAAATTTCGTCATAGTCCACGGGCCAGTCCGTGCCCACACCATCGGTGCTATAGGGCTTGAAGTCGGCAGGAGTGAAGCGCGGCACCAGTCGACCCCAATGGTTGGTGCGGCCACCCAGCATGCGGGCGCGCCACCACATGAAGCGGCTGTCCGGTGCCTCAGAATAGGGTTCCCCAGGAACCCGCCAACCACCATCGACGGTAGCATCATAATAGCCAAAGTTTTTCTCCGACGTGCTGGTGCCTCGAAGCGGCGCCTCATGATTCTGCTGAAACATTGGGGTCTCGGTGATAGGATCGTAATCCCGTCCCGCCTCCAGCATGAGAACCTTCACCCCCGCTTCGGTAAGTACATGTGCTGCCATACCTCCGCCGGCGCCGGAGCCCACAACGATTACCTGATATTCAAAGTCTTCGAATGACGCCATTGCTTTTCCTTGTTCTCCCCGGTGTCAGGGTTTGACCGCCTTATAAGTTGCATTTTGATTCAAAAGATTAATTAAGATCATATAGCAAAATGCAGGCAGAGTAATCACAGGTTGGCGAAGCTCGAGCTTGTGGGGTCTCGAGTCCTTCGGTCCGTCGGCAGTCGCGGTTTCAAGCAGGTAAAGTGATAATTTCGTAAACTAGATCAACGAGTTAAAAGCTCAATCCGGCGTGTGCGGACAATCGGCCTAAAACGCTAACACATAACATTAGTAAGGCACGAAAAGAACGCTTCATGCTGACTAGAATCAATTTTCATTTCTGGTCAAATAGCCCAAGTTGAGGCGGTGCCCAGTACCTTGCCTGTCATCTCTAAATAGTGTTAGAGCAGGGTACTCGATAGTCAGGTTTGGCTAGACTTAATAAATCTTAAAATCCCGAAGGAACAGGCTATACGCCATGACCATTCAAGACTTACGAAAAGGCTAACATTGAAGTGCTGCGATTTGCTTGAGTCCCACTTTCAGGCTCTGGGGGCCTTCCGGTCATGGGTGGGGGGGGGTATTTTAGGTGTCTGAAGATAGCAGATATACGCAGGCCAAATCATTATATTCCTTGCATTTGGGGAATAAGCTACTGACTTGGAATGACTCATGCGATTAATCATATGCCTACTGCTACTCACTCTCTCGTCCTTAGCCACAGCTCAAAAAAATGATCGGTTGACCACCGCTGAGGTTGTTGAGCATCTCGGCGCAAATGAAGCGATGGTGGCATCGGTATATAGGATATGCATAACGATACTCTTTGGTTGGTTGACGGCAAGTCATTCGGTTGGTCATAAGAAATTTGCTCGCTGTATTCGCCTTGAATCGTTGAGCAAATTTCTTAAGCTATTAAATTATTAGTGTCCTCAAGTTTCAGTGTCCCCAAGTTTCTCAGCGAGTATTTCGATTCTGAATGCCGCGGTTAAGGGTGCGAACGTGCTCGGCAATTGCCCTGATCTGCGCTGTATCAAAAGTTTGACCAAAAGACGGCATGTTGTTTTGACCGTTGGCAATGATGTTAGCCACATAGTCTGTCGAAAATGCGGCAAGACCCTCCAGTGGCATGCCGTTATGCCCTCCCTCGCCTCGCAGCCCATGGCAAAAGACACAGGTACTTCGGTACAGACCAAGACCTTCAGTGTTCGCTTGCGGTGGCGTCACCTTATCCAGAGCGATCGCTGTTTCCTCACCCTCTTCGAGCAGTTTGAACATCCAGATGCTGTCACCCCGCGCAGAGCCGGCCAGCAAATTTCCGGCTGACAGTACGGTCACATATTGCTCGCCGTTATTCTCGAACACAGTAGGAGGCGCATTAACGCCGGCGTCTGTCATGAACTCCCAAAGTTTTTGACCGGTCGCAGCATCCATGGCGGTAAACCGCCCGTCATTGCGGCCCGCGAATAGCAGGTTTCCCGCTGTTGCGACCAAACCACTGTAGCAACGACCCGGCCATCGCTGCGACCAAAGGCGTTTATTGGTCCGCAAGTCCATGGCCGCGACAATCCCGGTGACCGCAATGGGAGCAAAGCGCATGTTACCGCCGGTATAGCGATCGCCGGGCTCAGCTGAATCCGTGTCCGCGTTGGTCGTGTAAGCCGCCTGGCGGTCACCTGCGCAGACATAAATAACCCCTTTGTCCGGATCAACGGCACTCGGTGGCCAATTCGCTTCCCCCCGTCGTAGCAGCACCGGGTCGTCCCAGAATGGCGTGAAGATATCCCCGTTGTTCACCATGCGGAACCCTTCTGGGGCAATGTCGAGAGTATGCGTCACGAAGGCATCACCGACCGGATAAGGCTGAGTAGCTGCGGTAGCCTGTCGATCCTCCTGCGGAACAGGGCGTTCTTCTATGCCGACCAGAGGCTCTCCGGTGACCCGATCAAGAATGTACACCCAGCCCGTCTTGCCCGCCTGTGCGAGTCCTTTTCTCAGGACGCCCTCATAGTCCAGATCGAACAGAACAACCGGATTCGGCGCATCGAAATCCCATATGTCATGGTGCACCTGCTGAAAGTGCCAACGGTATTCACCAGAGTATGCGTCAAGGGCAACAATCGAGGCAGTAAACAGATTATCACCGGCCCTGATTGCGCCGTTGTAGTCAGGCCCAGGATTACCGGTCGAGAAGTAGATCAGGCCCAGCTCAGGGTCAACAGCTGGAGTGTGCCAGACTGTACCGCCGCCGGTTTCCCAGGCATCACTGTCTGCAGGCCAGGTATCCGAACCAAATTCGCCTGGTGCCGGAACGGTGTAAAAAGTCCAGAGTAAAGAGCCATCTGTCGCATCATAGGCCTTCACCCGGCCTCGTGCAGCGAACTCAGCGCCAGCGAATCCACTGATTACCATGCCGTCAAAGTACAGGGGTGCGCTCGTGATGGTGTAGCCCTCCTCCCAGCTTTCTGCCTGAATCGACCACACTTCCTTCCCGGATTCGGCATCGAGCGCCTTCAGCACTCCATCCAGTTGGCCCACAAAAATCTTGTCTTCGCCATAACCCACGCCTCGACTTGTCCAGCCACAGCAAATGGTTGAGATTTCAGCGCTGAGCTCTGCTTCTTGCGACCACAGCATCTCTCCGGTTTCGACGCTGAGCGCGAAGACATCATCGGCTCCGGTGATAACATACATGATGCCGTCAATGATCAGAGGCTGCGCCTCACCCGAGTATTTCGCCTCCAGACCTGAACCGTTCAGATGTGTCCGCCAGACAGGTCCCAGGCGACCGACGTTGTCGGTGTTGATCTGATCAAGCGGAGAAAAATTTCTGTTATACAGATCGCCCCCATTGGTCAGCCATTCGGTCACCGGCAGCTGCTTCAAGGCACCGGAATCGGGTCGGACCTGCGAGAATTCAGCGGCCTGACCCTGCGCGTACAGCATCATTACCCAGGCCAGTGCGAGTGAATTTCGGCGTAATAAGGTCATGTCTTGTCCCTGTCGAAGAAAGTCCTAGAAACAGCAGAGGCTGGGAATCGGCGCTCTGCCCGGCCCACCGGCTGGTGGCAGTCTGGGCATGCTGCAGCATTTCGTCTCACGCCCAGATCACGTACCATGCCTTTTTATTATTGATCAGACTTTACCGCGAAGGTGACTCCATGCGCCACCCCAGTCTCCAGACTCTGCTGGTTCTTCTGAGCCTGACAAGCCTTGCACAGAGCAGCTACGCGCAAATTGCTGCGGAGCCTTCTCCGTTTGCATCCGAGAATCCCAACGCGGTGGTGCCGGGTGAATTGTTTACCGAACCGCCCACCCTCATCAATCTTGGTTTTGAGTGGTTGATTCAGGGCGATGAGAATCGCAATGCGCAGGTCAAGGTGTGGTATCGAAAGGCAGGGGAGGCGACATGGCACGATGCCTTACCCATGCTGAGGCTGAATGGCGAGCGCATCTACAGTGAGTCCCGACTCGACGTCATCACGCCTAATATGTTTGCCGGCAGTGTGCTGAATCTGGATCCCGACGCCCGCTACGAAGTGAAGTTCAGCATCAGTGACCCCGACGGTGTCGTGGGTCGCTCTGAACGACTTGCCACAGTGCGCACCCGCGCCGAGCCAGAGCCCTACGCGGGAGGTCGTGAATTCCATGTCTATCCGCACGGCTATGCCGGTGCCAAACAGGAGCCGGCCTTTGAAGGGCTCATGTGCGCCTACAATTATTGGTGCGCCGGCACCGACTGGGCCACATCGGGCCGACCTCGGGTTCGAGCCGGCGACAAGATCATCGTGCATGCAGGGACCTACCAGTACAACCGTTACGAGTACACCAACGACGCCACGGTGAATCGCACAACCCCGCTCGATGGAACCTACTATCTGACCGCTGATGGAACTCCCGAGCGACCCATTGCCATTGTGGCAGCCGGTGATGGCGAGGTGATCTTCGACGGAAACGGCAATTACGCGCTGTTTGACGTGCGCGCTGCTGACTACACCTATTTTGAAGGCATCACTTTTAGAAATTCAGAGATTGGCATCTTGGCAGGAACACAGTTCATTGCCGGCGCCAAGGGCCTGACCGTGAAGCGCAGTCGCTTTGAGGACGTCGGTGCCGGCATCTTTACCAACTATTCCGGTTCCCGGGGCTTTTACATTGCTGACAGTCACTTTGTCGGGAGAAATGATCCGGAACACCTCATTGGCTGGCGCGGCGAATTGTGGGCGCAGTTTGCAGGAGTAGAAAACCAGATCTTTCCCCCGCCAATGCGCTCTTATGTGGCGGTCAAACTCTATGGGCCCGGGCATATTGTGGCCTATAACTATATTGCCAACTTTCACGACGGCATCAACATAGAAACCTACGGTAATCCGGACGGTTCAACCGCTTCGGGTCCGGACATTCCCGCAGGACCCAAGTATCCAACCCGAGATTATTGGGATCGGCGTCCGGTAGCGATAGATTTCTACGGCAACTACATCACCAACAGCCACGATAATCCGATTGAAGCTGACGGTGGCATGCACAACATCCGCATCATGAACAACCTGTTGATCAATCATCCCTCCCACGCATTTTGCAACCAACCCGCGCTAGGGGGGCCTGTCTACTGGATCAGGAATATTGCGTATCACCTGCCCGGCGGTTCAACCCGCATCACAGCCGGCTCAGCTGGTGTGGTTTTTTACAACAACACGATTCTTTCGGAAACGTCCATCGCAGGCGCCTCAAACGCCCACTGGAGAAACAATCTGTTTCTGGGTGAGGAGTCACAGGACGCGATCTTCAGCGTGACATCCCTGACCGATTACTCAACGTCTGACTTCAACGGCTTTCGTCCGAATCCTGCCGCGACAAAGGCTTTCGAATGGCGCTCTCCCGCTGCGGCATCGCTTGCTGACATTACTGATCCGGACTACGAGGCGCGGCTTCAATCAATTGAGGCGGCTACGCTGGCGGAATATTCGACTCTCTCAGGGCAAGATCGCAACAGTACGCTGGTGGACTACGACATTTTCGTCAACGTCCCCCAGCTCAGCGCCAAGAATGTCGACACCCTCCAAAATCTCTATGATGCGGATTCGCTCGATTTTCGTTTGCGAGAAGGGGCGAGCGCCATCGACAAAGGGATGCAGCTACCCACTATTACAGATGATTTCACCGGCGAGTCTCCAGATCTCGGCGCGCTGGAATACGCCGCGCCGGTGCCGCACTATGGCCCGCGACCCTAATCAGCGCGAAAATGGAAAAAGGGTGGAGAAAGGGGTCAGAGTAAAAATACAGTACTGTATTTTTACTCTGACCCCCTTTTTTCAAGTCGAAATTCGACTACAATCGAAACCCCAATAGCGCCCCGGAATACCCAGACCCACTCACCGCCACTACCAGATACTGAACACCATCTAGCTCATAAGCCATCGGTGAGCCAGTCTGGGGTGCAGGCAACTTAACCGCCCCCACTTCTTTTCCAGTCGCCTTGTCATAGGCCCGCAAGAACGCGCGGCGTTCTCCGTCTTCTCCAGTCGTTAATTGTGCTTCGCCGGCTATCAACAACGACTTGGTCACCAGCGTTCCTATTGAGGCGCCTTGTCCAGTACGGGGAATATCCAGCTCGGCTAGTGCAGGATGATTGGCTACTCTATCAGGCGTCTGTCCGTGGGCGATCTGCCAGGCTAGCGTGCCATCTGTTAGATCTATTGCACTAATCTTGCCATAGGGTGGCTTTTGTAAGGGCAGTCTGTCCACCAGCAAAGACCTTGGTGGAGTACCTCTGCTTGATTGTGGCACTTGACGCTGTGCAGTCTGAAATTCTGTTCTGCCGCCACCGGCAGATGAACCTGCGCCGCCAGAGGTTCGTGGTCCCGTTGCGGCATTGCCTTGAATGTAAGCCATATCGGACTGACCTGGATAAGGCGGCACTAGTGCAAGAGCCCCCATAGAGCTATTGCTGGACACATAGAGCATTCCGGTTTCCGGGTCGAAAGAACCGCCAGGCCAATTGGTTCCACCCCCGGTTGTTGGTGACATCAGAATACCGAGGGGGCCATCGATATTGCTTACTACTGGCGGTGTAAACAAGGGGCCTAGCTTGTACCAAGTGGCTAACTCTCTGGCTTCGGCTCTCAAGGCTGGCGTGAAATCAATAAGATCATCAAGGGTAACGCCCTGCCGGTCATAGGCTGGCGGCTTGGTTGGAAAGGGTTGTGTTGGCGAATACCATTCTCCCGGAACGTCACCGATTTCCACTGGCCTCTCTTCAATTGGCCAGATGGGCTCGCCGGTGATGCGATCAAACACATAAAGAAACGCTTGCTTGGTGGGTTGGGCTACAATTTTTCGCATGCGCCCATCGATCATTACATCGGCAAGTATAGGTGCCGCCGGTATGTCTTGATCCCAGATACCGTGATGAACCAATTGAAAATGCCATTTCCTCTCGCCACTGTGCAAATCCACTGCCACCAATGATTCGGCAAACAAATTGTCGCCCGGGCGATAGGCGCCGTAGTAATCGCCTGTGGCTGCTTCAACTGGCAAGTAGACGGTATTCAATTCTGGATCAACTGATATCTGCGCCCACACGCCGGTGTTGCCTGTGTATGCGCTGGAATCCTCTTCCCAGGATTCGTAACCGTACTCTCCACGTCGGGGAATGGTGTGGAAAATCCACAGGCGTTCACCGGTGCGTACATCGAACCCCCTGACAAAGCCCTTTACGTTTTCCCGGCTGGCAGGATTGCCTCCAGTGCGATGGGCAGCGCCCACGATAACTACGTCTTTGGCAACGATAGGCGTGGCGTGTAAGCCGATATCGGCGGTATCGATGTCAATGTTCTGGTCAATATTACGCTTTAGATCAACGACGCCGTTGTTGCCAAATTCTGCCACGGGATTACCTGTGTTGGCATCCAGAGCGATGAGTTGATAACCGGGAGTAACATAAAGCACCCTGTACTCACTTTCGCCTCTCCAGAACGACAGGCCGCGGCCGGATAATTGTCTTGGTGCGTTGGTTGCCCGCGCGCCTTCTTCAAAGCGAAAGCTCCAGAGTATTTCGCCAGTGGCCGCATCCAGTGCCACCACACTGCGGCGAGAACCGGCTGTGGTGTAGAGCACACCATCAATCATTAGCGGCGTGGACTGAAAACGGTATTCTGGCGTGGGGCCGAAATTATCGGTTTTAAATGTCCAGGCGAGTTCCAGCTCGGAAAAGTTAGCAGCATTGATTTGATCAAGTGGCGCATAGCGAGTATGGCCCAGGTCACCGCCATAACTCGGCCATTCACCGGCTGTGGTGCCCTGCTGGGCATTAGCCAGTGCAGGGACCAGCAGCAATGCACAGAGAGTCCACAAATGCGTGTTGAAAAAATTGGCTTTTGGCATGAATGCAGCCTCATATTGTTATTGTTTATTGCCACTATACCGGCTCTAGCATAGCACTGCCGATGACAACGAAGCACGCGACATACAGGGGGATATTTTGTACTATCCCAACCAGAAGAGTGTCGTTAAACACCAGAAAACAAGCTGATTCCCATGGCTACAGCTCTAATAAAAGCAATAAAATCAGGCAGCTGTACCTGTCTGTGCCTGGCGCTTGCTGGGTTGCTGTCCTATCCCAGGGCAACAACTGCCCAGAACATCGGCCTGCCTAACCAAACCTGGTCCGCCGAAGTCATTCGCAGCCACGGTCAGCCCGTTATCCCCCTGTTCGATGGCTGGTATCCCAACGACGATGGCAGCAGCACCATCTGCTTCGGCTTCTTTAATATGAATTCCGAACAAGCGCTGGATATTCCGCTGGGGGAACAGAATTACCTGACAACAGATTTTGCCGGCCTGGATTTAACCAGCGTTCTGTTGCCGACCCATTTCGACCCATTGCCACCGGCCTACCGCCATGTGTTTTGTGCCTATAGCATTAATGTGCCTGCTGGCTTCGACACCTCGAACCGCATTACCTGGCATCTCACCGCCAATGGCCAGACGCTGAAAGTTCCAGGAAAAGTGGTTCCAGAATACATCCTCGACGAACCACGCTCTAATGGCCGCGGCGACGTAGCCCCTCTGGTGACCTTAACTGATGATGCTGCTGGCGTTCGGGGACGCACTGGTATTCATCATCCTGAAATTTTGACAGCCTCGGTTAACGAGCCACTCGGTTTGAGCGCTCACATAGACCACAGCGATGAAATGCTGTGGGTGGGCTGGGCGCAACACAGCGGGCCAGGCCAGGTTGAATTCGACAAGAAAGAATATGAAATAGAAAGTGGTTCAACTACTGCGGTGACAGCGCGCTTTAGTGAGCCGGGTGAGTATGTAGTAAGAATGCAGACTATCGATGATATCGCTGCCTTCGAGTTTTACTGTTGCCATACCAATGCGTATTTCCATATTAATGTAGAAAACTAATTGAAAATAAATAGACGACCTGGGGCAGCACCCTTAATGGAGTCATCATTATGAACAATAAAATTCAATCTATCGCAAAGGCTACGCTCACGCTTTTTGTCACCAGTGTATTTAGCTCTGCCTTACTAGCACAGGAAGCGCCCACCTATTCACGCGACGTGGCGCCAATCCTGCAGGAGAAATGTGCGACTTGTCATAATCCGGAAGGTATTGGTCCCATGCCATTGCTTAACTATGAACAGGTAAAACCCTTTGCGCTGTTGATAAAGGATCGCACCGGCAAACGCGTAATGCCACCCTGGCATTTGGACCCTACCGTTGGCATCCAGCAATTCAAGAACGATGCGTCTTTATCCGATGAGCAAATCGCCACCATTGCGGCCTGGGCTGATGCCGGCGCTCCTGAAGGCAATCCTGCCGACCTGCCGCCGCCAATGGCGTTTCCTTCCGGAGCGGAATGGCAATTAGCGGATGAGCTTGGCCCGCCAGACTTGATTATTCGCTCCACTCCCTATGATGTCATTGCCAATGGCCAGGACCAGTGGTGGACCCCCAGTGTGCCATTCGAAGGCATGGACAAAGAGCGCTGGCTAAAAGCTGCCGAATTCAAACCGTCTTATCCTCTGGGCAAGAAAGTGGTGCACCACGGACATGCCGTATTGATTCCAGACAATCCCGAACAGAGTGGCCGTCGCCAGGTGGCGCTTGCGCGCTATGGTGTTGGCAAGTCCTGGGAGATGTATCCGGAAGGCACCGGTATGCGGGTTCCCGCTGATGGCCGCATCGCCTGGAACCTGCATTATTTCCCCGTGGGCGCGGAAGGCCCCGGTGATGTGGTAGAAGTAGGCTTGTGGTTCTATCCCGAAGACGAACAACCCGTACTGGAAACCGTTGGCGAAGCCATGTTCCGGGTAGATGGTCTCGATGGCATGGCGCGAGGCCAGGATATTGTTATCCCTCCTCACGGTTATCAGGTGCTGCAAGGCACTCATGTATTGCAGTCACCTGCGGTGATTCACAGCTATCGACCGCATCTGCATATGCGCGGCCGGGTTATGACCATGGAGGCTATCTTTCCCGATGGCCGCAAGGAAGTATTAAGCCAGGTAGATAAATACAATCACAACTGGCAGGTATCCTATATTTATGCGGATGAGACCAAACCCATATTGCCTACAGGCACCGTGCTGCAATTCACTTCCGTTTTCGACAACACTTCAGATAACCCAATTAATCCTGACCCCGAGCAATGGGTGGTGTTTGGGCGTCGTGGCGTTGATGAAATGAGCCATGCCTGGCTGGGCATAACCTATCTAAATGAAGAACAATACGAACAGGCCATTGCTGATCGGCGCGCCAGCCAGGAAAGCTTGCAACTGAGACAATAAGCAATGAGAGCTGCCAAGGGATTTATGAGTCTGGCCTGCCTACTCGCCAGCTCTGTAGGAATCGGACAGGAACTGCAGCAAGCGGGCTTCAACGAAGAACAGGCGACTCGTGGCGCTGCGCTTTACCAGCAAAACTGCGCGGCCTGTCACCTCGCCGATTTAAGTGGCTCTTTTGAAGCCCCCAACTTGGCTGATGCGGCATTCCGTAATAACTGGGCTAACCGTAGTGTCGATGAGTTTGTTGATCTCTTGCGCCGCACCATGCCACCTCAGGCGCCGGGCTCTTTGAGTGATAACCAGTATCTTGAGGTGTCAGCCTTTCTGCTGGAAGCCAATTCCATTACTGCTTCTTCCGCCGCGCTGGCTGCAAGCGCGAACTCGGTGCTGTTCTTAAGCAGCAACAGCGATCAGCGAGCCCCTCTGGTACAACGCACGCCGATACCAGGCCGTGCCGGCACCGTACCTTCTCCAAATACCCGCATGTCTGTACCCGAGATTGCCACTATTTATCAGAGCGAGCGGGCTCGCACCCGCAGCTTCCGCACAGTAGAGGGTTTTCGCAATGTCAGCAACGAAGATCTGGCCAACCCGCCAGCCCAGGACTGGACCTATTGGCGGCGCACGCCACAGAGTCATGGCTATACGCCGCTGGACCAAATTAACACTGACAATGTCAGGCAACTTTCCCTCGCCTGGGTTTGGGGCATGGAACCTGGGCGCAGCCAACCAGCACCGCTGGTGCGCGATGGAACTATCTTTATTCCAAATTTCGGCAACGTTATTCAGGCACTGGATGGTCGTGACGGCACGCTGCTGTGGGAATATCGCAGACAGTTTCCCGAAGGCGGTCGCAGCGGCGCATTGCTAAGAACCCTCGCCATGTGGGAAGACCTGATTTTTGTCGCCACCACCGACGCCCATCTCGTGGCCCTGGATGCCCGCACCGGCGCCGTGCGTTGGGATGCCGAGATTGCCGACGAGGCTCTTGGCTACTCAAACACCAGCGGCCCCATCGTAGCCGATGGCGTGGTTATCAATGGTATCGCCGGCTGTGGTCGCTTTTTTGAACAGAGTTGTTTTATTACCGGCCACGATGCTCAGACCGGTGCCGAGCTGTGGCGAACCTTTACTGTGGCTCAGCCCGGCGAACCCGGTGGCGACACCTGGGGTGACTTGCCCCTGGAGTTTCGCGGCGGTGCTGATGTGTGGATGACAGGCAGCTGGGATCCAGACATGGGTCTGGTGTTCTTTGGTGTGGCTCAAGCAAAACCCTGGATGGCAGCAAGTAGAGGTTTAACTACCGAAGATTCCGCCCTTTACTCCAATTCAACACTGGCCATTGATCCACAAGATGGCCGCATCGTTTGGTATCGCCAACACGTGCCGGGCGAATCATTGGATATGGACGAAGCCTTTGAACAGGTGTTGATCGACATCGTCGACGAGCCTTACCTGTTCACCATTGGCAAGAGTGGCATCCTGTGGAAACTGGATCGACGCAGCGGCGAGTTTCAGGGTTTGCAGCAAACCACCTATCAAAACGTTTTCTCCGAGGTGAACCTGGAAACAGGCGAAGTGCGTTATCGGGATGACATTCGCAATATGCAGGTTGGGGAATGGTTGTCAGTGTGCCCTTCGACTGCGGGGGGGCACAACTGGCAATCTACGGGCTATCATCCGCCCACACGCAACCTGGTGATTCCGCTAAGCCAATCCTGCATGGAGATGTCTCCCCGGGAGATTGAATTCGAGGTAGGCTCCGGTGGTAACCAGGGCGACAGACAATGGATGCCTATGCCCGGCACAGGGGAGCGCTTCGGCAAACTTGCTGCCTATGACGTGGATTCAATGGAAGAATCCTGGAGCATCCAGCAACGTGCACCTTTTTTGACTGCGGCTCTCACGACCGCCGGCGGCCTGGTCTTCATCGGTGATTATGATCGCTATGTGCATGCCTACGATGTGACCACTGGCGAAGAGCTATGGCGTACCCGACTGGCCACATCTGCCCAGGGCTTTCCCGTAAGCTTTGCCATCGATGGTGAACAATACATCGCTATACCCGCTGGCCGTGAAGGCGGCAGCCCCTGGCGCATCGGCAGCTTTCTGGCACCGGAGCTGCAGAGCCCGAACGGTCACAATGCACTGTACGTCTTCAAGCTCAACCCATGATTCTTTCTCGCGTCAGTCGCTTTCTGTTTAGTGCATGCCTGTGCGGTTTGATCAGCCTCGGCGCGCAAGCGGCATCTTCCATCTCCGGCGCTGATGGTGACATCACTATCACGCCGCTGGTGCATTCCAGTGTACAACTGGAATATCAGGGTCTGGTCATTCAAGTTGATCCCTGGAGTGCTATCAGTCTCGCCAACTATAAGACCGCAGATATCATTCTGATCACCGACAGCCCCGGCCATCATTTGGATGTGGATGCCATCAAGGCGCTTGCTCATAACGATACAATTGTTATCACGCCTGCCAATAGCAGTGAGCAACTGGAGGACGGTCTGGTTCTCAACAATGGCGACAAGCGAGAAGTGCTCGGAGTCCAGATCGAAGCCATTGCAGCCTACGATCTCGTTCCTGGGCCACCGGAGCATCCCAAAGGTGATGCCAATGGCTACGTCATCACGCTGGGTGGAAAACGAATCCTGCTGGCCGGGGTCACCGAGTGTGTCGACGAAGTACGCACGCTGCAAAACATCGATGTAGCCTTCATGCCGCTTAATATCCCGCCGGCGCGCATGACACCAGCCGACTCTGCAGATTGCACGCGGCAAATCGCGCCAGCAATCGCCTACACCTATCACTACGACCAGAGTTACGCCCGTCGCATAAACAACCCAGACTATGTTGCTAGCCTTTTACCCGGCGGGCTGACAGTAGCAGAAAGCCTTGTCGCATTTGCCAGCAAGCTTGAAGGCAGCGGCATCGAATATCGCCAGGCTAACTGGTACCCACCGCGCTTTGAACTGGACACAGGCTGGCCCAAGACTCCTCTCGGACAACGCTGGCTCACCGGTGGTCTTGGCGGCATGTGTATCAGCGACAATGACCACATCATCTTGTTAAACCGCCAGAATGTAGTGGCAGAAGATCTCGATGGTGCCGTGTTGGCGCCACCTGTAATTACTCTCGATCAGAACGGAAACACCGTAAATGGTTGGGGCGAAAGCAGCGCTTTTGGTGGCAGGCTGCATGATTGTTATGCCTATGCGGACGGCTCGCTATGGATCGTACCCGCCGCCACTGGACATATTCAACACTGGTCTGCCGCAGGCGAATTACTGATGCAAATCGGCAACAGGGGTGAATTCGATTCCAGTGACGGCACAAGCAATGGCCAGCCTCTCAATTCCGACCGCCCTCAATTTTTCTTACCCGCAGCGGTGGATGTGGATACAAGGAACGGTGATATCTACGTTGCCGACGGCGAGCTGCCTGGCGGCAACAGTCGTATAGCCGTCTTCAATGCCGAAGGCGAGTTCTTGCGCCAGTGGCCCCTGTATCGGGAAACCAATAACAGCAGCATCGAACTACCTCACTGTCTGCGCCTGTCAAACGACGGCCTTGTCTATGTTTGTGATCGCCGCGCAGATCGCATTCAGGTGTTTAGCAAGGACGGCAATCTCGAAGACATCATCACCGCAGCCTTCGCTTCGGTGTCAGACCCCGCAGGTAGAACTTCCGGTACCCGCGGTGATGCGGTAGTGCTGGCTTTTTCCCACGACGCCGAACAAGAGTTCCTTTATGTGGTAAACCAGAATTCTGTCACCGTAGAGGTGCTGGACCGAAAACGTGGGGAATGGGTCACTCGTTTCGGCGCTGGGCCCGGGCGCTATCCCGGGCAATTCGAATTGCCCCACGGCATCGCTGTAGATAGCAAAGGCAATGTTTACGTGGCAGAACAGGAAGGCCGGCGTGTTCAACGCTTTCTGTTTCAGCGATAGCCCTTGCTCCTTTCATTGTCCTTGTCTGTGGTCAATGGTTAAAAATACGCTATAGAAATATCGGCAGGAATCGGAAGGTACCGTGTCGAAAAGGGGTTAGAGTAAGAATACAGGACTGTATTCTTACTCTGACCCCATAATTCTGTTAATCCATCGGTAGAAGTAATGAGTACGCACTTGTCGGCACTGGAAGCCGAATCCATCGACATCATCCGCGAAACTGTCGCGCAAGCAGACAATCCGGTGATGTTGTATTCCATTGGCAAGGACTCCGCGGTGATGTTGCATCTGGCCAGGAAGGCCTTCGCGCCCGCGCCTCTGCCGTTCCCACTACTGCATGTTGATACCCGCTGGAAGTTTCAGGCGATGTACCGTCTACGCGACAAAGTTGCCGCCGAACCTGGCATAAAACTGCATGTGCACGTTAATCCTGACGGCGTGGCCCGTGATATCAATCCTTTCGACCACGGCAGCGCCACGCACACCGACATCATGAAGACTCAGGGCCTGAAGCAGGCGCTGGAAAAGTATGGCTTTGATGCAGCCTTTGGTGGTGCCCGGCGCGATGAAGAGAAGAGTCGGGCCAAGGAACGGGTGTTTTCGTTTCGCAGCGCTGAGCACCGCTGGGACCCAAAGAATCAGCGCCCGGAGCTTTGGCGTCTCTATAACGGTTTGAAGCGGCCTGGTGAGAGTATGCGCGTGTTTCCGCTCTCTAACTGGACTGAGCTGGATATCTGGCAGTACATCGCCCTGGAACAACTGGATGTTGTGCCGCTGTATTTTGCGGCGGAGCGACCGGTCGTGATTCGAGATGGATTCATCATGATGGCAGATGACGATCGACTGCAATTGCTGCCGGGTGAGAAGGTGGAGATGAAGAAGGTGCGCTTCCGCACACTCGGTTGCTATCCGCTTACCGGCGCCATCGAATCGGAGGCTGAGGACCTTGCGGGTATTATTCTGGAACTGGTGGAAAGCAAGGTGAGTGAGCGCCAGGGCAGGGCGATTGATACGGATGAGTCTGCGTCCATGGAGAAGAAGAAACGGGAGGGCTATTTCTAATGTTAGAGCCCTCAAACCAGGCCATCGATGAATATCTCGCGCAGCAATCCTCACTGGAGCTGTTGCGCTTTATCACCTGTGGCAGTGTCGATGATGGCAAGAGTACGCTGATCGGACGCATGCTGTATGAAGCGCAGCTGATCTTCGATGACCAGGTCGCCAGCCTGCAGTCTGAATCGCGTAAACATGGCACCCAGGGCGAAGAGATCGATTTCGCTTTGTTAGTAGATGGCCTCGCCGCTGAGCGGGAGCAGGGCATCACCATCGACATGGCCTATCGGTTTTTCTCCACCAACCGGCGCAAGTTTATTGTGGCGGATACGCCGGGGCATGAAGAATACACCCGTAACATGGTCACTGGTGCGTCAACTGCTGAGGTTGCTGTAATTCTGATAGACGCCAGTCAGGGTATGTTGGAACAGACCCAGCGTCATTCCTTTATCGTCTCGCTGCTTGGCATCAAACAGGTTGTACTGGCAATAAACAAGATGGACCTGGTGAATTTCGACCAGGCCGTGTTCGATAAGATCTTGCAGGACTATCAGGCCTTCGCAGCTTCTTTGGCGTTTGAGTCTATTACTGCAATCCCCTTGTCTGCCCTGAAGGGCGACAATGTTATCGTAAGCTCAGATCGCACACCCTGGTATAACGGGCCCACCCTGCTTGGGTTTCTGGAGCAGCTTGAGCTAGGTAGCGAGCCATCTACAGCAGGGTTTTACTTGCCGGTGCAATGGGTTAATCGTGCCAGCTCCGATTTTCGCGGTTATGCGGGGACCGTCGCCGCGGGCAAGATAGAAGCGGGTGACGAAGTGCGCGCTCTGCCCTCTGGTCAACTCGCCAGGATAGATCGCATCATTCTTGGTGATCAGCTGTTGGGGTCTGCCACAGCCGGGCGCGCCGTCACCGTCACTCTGGACAAGGAGATCGATCTGTCTCGTGGCGATGTACTGTGTGCTGCAGATGCGCCCTGTGAGGTGTCTGATCAGTTTGAGGTGTCTCTGGTGTGGATGCATAAGGAGCCTGGATACGTCGGACGCTCCTATTGGCTCATGTTGGGTACTGCCAGGGTTGGCGCAACCATCACCGGCATCAAGTACCAATATAATATCAACACGCTGGCCAAGCTGTCGGCGAACGAACTCCAATTAAATGAGATTGCCGAGGTAAGCATCAAGCTTGATCGGGCCATTCCCTTTACCCCCTATGCCGAGAACCGCGCGCTGGGTGGCTTCGTGTTCATTGATCGCTATGACTATGCCACCGTGGCGGCCGGGATGATCAATTTCTCTCTGCGCCGTGCCAGCAATATCCATCAACAGGCATTGATGGTAGATCGAGCTGCGCGTGAGGCCTTGAACGGCCAGCGTGCCCGGGTATTCTGGCTGACTGGTCTGAGTGGCTCCGGTAAATCGACTATTGCCAATGCCTTCGAGCAGGCCCTATACAAGCGCGGCCTGCGTACCTACATTCTCGATGGTGATAATGTCCGCCATGGCTTGAACCAGGACTTGGGGTTTACCAACGCAGACAGGATCGAGAATATTCGCCGTGTCGCCGAGGTCGCTAAACTGATGCTGGACGCGGGGGTGATCGTAGTGGCAGCCTTTATCTCGCCGTTCCGGCCAGAGCGAGACGCGGCGCGACAGCTGTTTGCTGACGGTGACTTCGTGGAGGTCTTCGTGGATGCGCCGCTGAAACTGGCAGAGCAGCGTGACACCAAGGGCCTGTACAAGAAGGCCCGGCGCGGCGAGCTTCCAAATTTCACAGGCATAGACAGTGACTATGAAGCCCCCTTGCAGCCGGATGTGCGTTTAGCCACCGGGGACTTGTCAGTCCAACAATCGGTGCAGGTCTTGCTCGATTATCTGGACGAGTCATAGCGGGTAATGGGCGGGAATCTACTTTTACTCATGCCCTATTGCCCCTTAGCGATTCCAGTAGCCGATGTAAAACTACTGAATAAATTTATATTGTGCCCCTAACCTATATTCCATGGGTCGGAAGCCTGATAGCGACAGATTTAATTTCTGCATATTTTCTCGGGGGAAATAAGTCCGGAGGAAAATAAATCTGTTCCTATTTCCGGTCCGATACTGTTGGACTGAAGATGTCCCAAGGGGACGATCTGGCGAAGCTGTGCTGCTGGCCTATAAACCAATCATTTTTTGCGGAATGCGATCGATTGCTGAATTGATCAACTCTTCTAGCTGCATTTCGTTGTCGTCCCTTAATTCCAGAAAGTAACAGCGAATGTATGAAATATCATCTGCAGAATTGTAGTAGAAACCTAAAACCTTTAGTCGCGCTTCCAGGATGGAGCCATCTGGCATTCGCATGGGACAGTCGCTAACCATTCGAGAATGGTTAAATTGGTAGGATAAATTGCCGGCAAACCGAATTTTGACACCGGTGGCTGAGATATCCTGCACCTTGCCCCGTAAAGTTAAATGTTTCGTGAATATAGCAAACCACTCTGCTTTCTTAAGTTTTGGTCCCCTTTTTTTGTAAGAGCGTCATCTGCCTGGATTTGCGATTTCTGCCGCTTTAAACTCCAGATACTTACCACTTTCTACGGCATGAATATGAATTTTCGAATCCCTGTCTCACGACTTGCTGCATACACGCTCGGCTTACTCCTTGCAGCGGCACAGGCCCAAGCAGCAAACAATGAGGAAGAACTACCTGTTGTCCTTGTCATCGCGACTGGCGGAACGATCGCTGGGGTTCAGGAGGATCCAGATGATGCTGAACGATACCGTGCAGGCACGTTGAGTGCTGATCAAATTACAGCGTCGGTGCCGGCTCTATCAGAGCATGCGGTTATCGAAGCAGAGCAGTTCAGCAATATTCCCAGCCCGCAAATCATGCCGTCGGATTGGCTCAGGCTATCCAGGCTCGTTACCGAACGATTACAGACTCGTGATGATATTGCTGGCATAGTCATAACCCATGGTACTGACCGGATGGAGGAGACGGCCTTTTTCCTTCATTTGACGGTGGATTCCGATAAGCCAGTTGCTCTGGTTGGCGCGCAGCATCCCGCAACCCATCGTAGTCCGGATGGGCCGGCGAATTTGCTGGCCGCTGTGAGAACGGTGGCCTCACCCGAGGCATTGGATCGAGGTGTGATGTTGGTGATGGATGAGCGCATTCTCTCGGCACGGGAAGTGCGCAAGGACTATCCAAGAGTGGGAGGGTTTGCTCGGGGTCAAATTGGGGTTGTTGGCCATGATGGGCCTGAATTTTTATACCGACCGTCGCGGCCGCACACCCACCGCTCAGAATTTAAACTGACGGACAACACAACATTAGCTGATGTAGATATGTTGATTACTTACTCAGGAGGCATGGGACCACGGTATGACACGCTGCCTGCAGGCATAGTCCTGGCCACGACAGGGTCAACTTGTGAGGAGAGTTTGGCCTTGCAAGTGATCGCCAGAAAGGGGGTGCCAATCGTTGCGGCTTTTCCGACCGGGCAGAGCGTTCGACGGTTGCGCCCAATAGAGGAGTCGGCACCTGAATGGGTGCGTGAACCTTGCGCCAGACTTGCTGACGATCCTCGTTGGGAGGGGAGATGGATTTTTCCATTGCCTGCACGTTTATTAACGCCTCAGAAAGCGAGAATTTTACTGATGCTTGCCCTAAGTCAGTCTAATAGTCGTGACGAGCTTGAGGAAATTTTCCAGCGATACTGATTCAGTAAACGAGGCCTGGTCAGTTAAAGCAGTTAAGGTCTTGAAGGGGTCAGATCTATTTTCCAAGCCCTCATTCCCCATAAATAAATCTGTCCCCTAATTCGGAACGCTTTTTCGTTAGAAAGAGAGTTGTCAGTAATGAACAAAAGGATAAAGATGATTGAAAGCATCAGCATAGAACAGCGGCTTACCGAGCTAGACATTCAACTGCCAGATGCCAGTGAGCCTAAAGGCAGCTATGTTAATTGCGTGAGGGCGAGCAATTTTCTCTATGTCTCCGGTAAGGGGCCAACTGGTCACCCAGCACCAGTAGGGAAGCTGGGTAGAGAATTCTCAGTAGCGCAGGGATATGACTTTGCGAGAATGGCCGGGCTGGAAATCCTGGCCACAGTTAAAGCAGAGCTCGGTTCATTGGATGCTGTTGTTCGGGTGGTGAAAATTCAGGGTTTCATCAATGCGGTGGAGAGTTTTGATGACCACCCCAAAGTGCTTGATGGTTGCTCCGATCTCCTGGCCCAGGTCTTCGGCGATAAGGGATTGCATGCCAGGTCAGTTTTTGGGGCGGTGTCGGTGAGGGCCAATCTGCCTCTGGTCATTGATTCGATTTTTGAAATCAATAGCGCTTAAGGCTATCCCAAAATCAATGGGCCGGAGTGAAAACACCGTAAATTTATCCTGCCCATACCAAACAGTTGTTTATCGATTACTGCTGCAATAAATCCACTTCTATACATTCCCGCTACCATCTGCTTATTCGCGTTTAAAGGGGACGTAGAAGACTGAAACAAATCTCTGCGTCCAGCCTTTGATCTTTGATTAGGTTTGGCTGGCCCTGGCTATCGCGATACCATTCCCGCCTTCATTAGTTACTAAAACCCAAGTTGGAGATAAGCCAATGCGAGGCCACGTTTTATTCAAAGTCCTGATTTCTGCGCTATTGACGGGTTTGTTAATGCTCTCGGCTGCTGTAAGTGCCGATACTGCGGTAGAAAGTGTCGGCTGGCCCGACGTCTCGTTTGATCAGGCGGTTCCAACCCTGGAATCTGTATTGGGCTATGCTCCAGGCGAACGCATCACGTCCATCGACCAGGCGCATACCTACCTGCGCGCGCTTGCGTCGGCGCTGCCGGAGCGCACGCGTATGGTTGAGTACGCGCGCAGCTGGGAGGGGAGGCCACTGGTTTATTTTTTGGTCGGAACAGAAGAGACCATGGCGCGAGTTGACGACATCAAGGCCGGCATGCAGGCGCTTGCAGACCCGGCTGAGCTTTCCGATGAGCGGGTTGAGTCTCTGATAGACGAGTTACCAGCCGTGGTATGGCTCGCCTACGGCGTTCACGGCAACGAGATCTCCAGTACCGACGCCGGCTTGCAAACCGCCTACCACATGCTGGCAGCCAGGGGGGCGCCTTTCGATACGATTCGCGAGAATACCCTCGTGGCTATCGACCCGAGTCAGAACCCGGACGGTCGTGAACGCTTCCTTAATCATTTCCGCGAGACTTACGGCATCGCGCCAAGCACCTCGGCTATCGCTGCCGAGCGCAGAGAGCCCTGGCCAGCTGGTCGCACCAATCACTACCTGTTCGACCTGAACCGAGATTGGTTGCCACTAACCCAGCCTGAGGTCATTGGCAGGGTAGCGACCTTCCAGGAATTCTTCCCGCTCGTCCACGTCGATATCCATGAGATGGGAACTGATTCGAGCTACTTCTTTCCGCCACCGGCGCAGCCGTTCAACCCGCATTATGTCGATGCACAGGAAGAGATGCTTGATGCTTACGGCCGTAATAACGCGAAATGGTTTGATCGTTTCGGCTTCGAGTACTTCACGCAAGCGGTTTATGACGCTTACTACCCGGGCTACGGAGATTCCTGGCCAGCATTCCATGGCAGTGTCGGCATGACTTTCGAAATGGCTTCGGCACGGGGTCTTGCCGGTGAGCGCCGCAACGGTGAAATCGTCACCTACGCTGATGGTGTGCAGCGTCACCTTATAACTTCTGTTGGTACCATCGAGACGGCTTCGAGTAACCGCGAGGCGTTCCTGAGCAACTTCGTCGAGTATCGCCGCAGTGCCGACGCTGGCGAGCACGGTGGTCCCAGAGAGTATCTGATCCCGCTTGCAGGTGATGCCTCGGCGGTGCACAAGCTCGCTTCTAACCTGGTTCGTCATGGCATTGAGATTCGCCGCACAACAGAAGCGGGAAGCGCCTGTGACAGAGACATGCCCGAGGGCTCTTATCTGGTGAGCTCGCGTCAGCCTGCAGGCCGTATGGTGCGTACCTTTTTGGAGCAGGAAAGTCCCATGGCCGAGGATTTCCTCGCCGAGCAGGAGCGCCGCCGTGCCCTGGGTCTGCGCGCCGAACTCTACGACATACTTGGCTGGTCGCTGCCGAGCCTTTACAACGTCGAAGTGCAAGCCTGCGACCGGGTGAGCATTGACGCTGAGGTCTTTGATGGTTCTGGCGTGCCTGCCTATGCCGAGCCCGCAGCCTCGCAAGTTGGCTGGCTGGTGCCCTGGGGCACACAGGCTGCAGGCCGCTTTCTTGCCGCCGCCCAGCGCACGGAACTTAACGTTCAGGGCGCCGATGAGGTGATGACTATTTCCGGCCGTCGCTATGAGCGTGGCACCCTGGTGGTGAGAATTGCCGACAATCCCCAGCGTGATGCTGACGAGCTGCACATGATGGTGAGTCACCTTGCTGAAATGAGTGGCGCTGAGGTGGTAGCAACTGATACTAGCTATTCAGAAGAAGGCGTCTCTTTTGGCAGCTCTTCAGTGATGTCTTTGCCTGCGCCGCGCATTGCGCTGGCCTGGGACGACCCCACGACTTCTTACTCAGCCGGCAACACGCGCTTTGTTCTGGAACGCCAGTATGGGTATCCGGTTGAGCCGGTGCGGGTAGAACATCTCCCGGCAGACGAGCTGGACCGGTTCGATGTCGTTATCCTCCCGGATGGTGGCAATTATGCAAGCGCGCTGGGCGAGCGCGGTGTCGATCGACTGAAGGAATGGGTTGGACGAGGAGGCGTGCTGGTCGCCATGAGTGGTGGGATGCGTTTCGTGGCTCAGGACGATGTCGGACTGCTGCCAACAGATCTCGAGCGTTTGGCCGACGGCAAGCCTGAAGGCGATCATGAAGGTGACGTAGTCGATGGCACACAGTTAGAGGATCAAGACGCTTACCAGAGTGCGATTCTGCCAGAAGCGCCGCGTCCAGACTCAATTCCTGGCGTGTTGTTACGCACCAAGACGACAACCGATACCTGGCTCAGCGCCGGGGTTAGTGACGGCGTCGCATTTATGGTTGAAGGTCGCGATGTCTACCGTCCGCTGACGTTAGACGAGGGTTGGAATGCACTTTACTTTGAGGCCCCGGACAATATTGAGGCTGGCGGTCACCTCTGGGCTGAAAACAAAGCACAGTGGGCATTCAAGCCTGCAGTAGTGCAAGCTAGCTATGGCGACGGCATTGTCATTGGCTTCGTCGCTGATCCGACTTTCAGGGCGGCACTCGACGGTGCCAACGTCGTGTTTTTGAATGCTGTGTTACGTGGCCCTGGCCACACGGCGCGGCTGCGCTAAAGCCCTGCGGGACATAAAAGCTTAAAGGGCGATCTAAAGGGGCCGGAAGGATTAAAGATGAATCCCTCCGGCCCCTTTATTACATAACTTGCGAGTATCAGCTTGCTAAGCATAGACCCTCTCTAAAATGGCCAAATTTAAACTATCCGAATCAGACCTCCAGTTCAGCGCCATCCGTGCCAGCGGGCCCGGCGGCCAACATGTCAATAAGGTCTCTACGGCGGTTGAGCTACGTTTCGATATCCGGGCCTCTTCATTACCAGCACGGGTCAAGGCTGACCTGTTGCACTACAACGACAGACGCATCAGTAAAGATGGGATTATCGTGCTGAAGGCGCAGCGCTTTCGCAGTCAGGAGCAGAATAGACAGGATGCGACAGACCGGCTCGGAGAATTGGTCGAAAAGGCTGCTGCAACTACCAAGAAACGTATCGCGACCAAACCAGGGCGAGCGGCCAAAGAGCGAAGGATTCGGGATAAGAAAAAGGCGGGGGAGAAGAAGGCGCTGCGTGGGAATGTAAAGAATGAATAGCCAGGGCGGCCTGAGCGGATCCATCGATCTAAAGAGGATGAAGAGAACTAACACAATTCTCTCTGCCCCTTTATTTATTTCAGGATTGCAATTGGTTTGGAGTCTCCTGCTTTGACCTATCCACAATCTGCTTGGAGATTCTAATTCAATAGCGGCTGATGATATTGCCGCCCTCGGGAATAAGCGAATAATTGGTCTCAGACTTTTCTCCCACTGCAATCAGCTTTAATTGCCTAATCTGAGGCGGCTTGTAAATAGAGATGCATCCCTTGCCAATAAGAGCGCACTGTCTTGGTGCCATAACCCCAACGTGGGGAATTCCCCAGTTAATGCGCGGTTATCCCGTCAGTTTAATAAGTATTGCCCTTGCTTTTGCGGCTAAAAATTTCGGAATTCAAACTACTTTGAAACGAGCACTATGCATTGTAGAAAATATCCTAAATCTGTTGAACCCCCCCCGTGTTTACTGTAGAAGAGCCTTTGTGTTTGGTGCTTAGCAGTCAGATATTTTGGTGTGAAGCAGAGCCAAAGATCATTTGTCACACTGGATGGTTAAGATAAATTTTACTCAGGTGTTGAGTGCGCTGTTCTTGGCGGCGGATTAGTCGAGATTGAAGATTTAACACCGAGCCAAGCAGTCAGGGCGAATCAACAATAACAAGTGCGTCGGGCCGAATAGATCTCAAATTCTACTTTGTGGGTTTCCCACAGCCCAGCTGAGGCCTTTGGCGCACGTGTGTAAGTCGTCAGATGATTTGGGACCACTCGCCTCAAAAACTAAAGGAGACATTTGCAGTATAGCTTCCGCTTAGTGAGCTGAACAAACTATAAGGTTTTCCTCCTTCCTGCGCTGCAGGGT
>Ga0181559_10000406_pt1 | contig 39127 bp, 24 predicted proteins | sample 011ome_21_FD_133752 | JGI IMG/M metagenome (GOLD analysis project Ga0181559, IMG submission 133752) | Coastal salt marsh microbial communities from the Groves Creek Marsh, Skidaway Island, Georgia - 011508AT metaG (megahit assembly) | ecosystem: Environmental > Aquatic > Marine > Intertidal... | reverse complement strand
CTTCCGACGCGTCGTCCTTCGCTCCCTCGCGCGCGCGCGCCATCGGATCAACGCGGAAGACGCGGAGCGGTTGAGCATCGAGAGGACGAACCGCTCCACCTTCTTGATGTTCTTCTGCCACTCTTTCTGCTCCGCGAGAAGATGCTCTCGCTTCGCGACCACCTTGCCGTGCCAGTCGTAAAAAAAACCGGCTTTGACGCGTTCGGCGATTTTCGCGAGCACCCTTCGCACGATGACCTTCTGCCTTTTCATCTCGTCCGTCGCCTCGACCCATCGCGCGAACCCGTGTGCCATCGCGCGCTTCGCGAGCCGCGCCATGACGCCGCGCACGCGCCGCCGCTGCGCGACGCGATCCCGGGTCACCTCTTCCCAGCGCTCGAACGCGGCGAACGCGGTTCGCTTCCGCATCGCCGCGACGAAGCGTTCGCATCGCTTGAGCTTGCGCTCCCACGCCGCGATCGACGCCGCTTCCGTCTCTTCGCGCTTCTTGCGTTCCATGACCGCAGCCTGCCACGTGTAAAACGCGGACTCCCCGACGCGGCCGAGAATTTTCAGGACGTTCCTTCGAATCTTGTTCTCCTCGGCGGCTTTGACGCGCGCGTATTCCATCCACCGCTCGAACGCCGCCGACAGCGAGCGGTTCACAATCTTTCTCAGGTATCGCTCCGCGACGCTCACCTTGGTCGCCCACACGCACTTCTCGCGGACTTTATCCGCCCACTCGTAGAACGACTCGGAGACGCCGCGGCGGGTGATCCTCGCGAGGACGCGCTTCACCGCCGCGCGTTGATATCTGAGCCGACCCGTCGCCTCGACCCACCCCTCGAACGCGGACAGGCACGCGCGCAGGTACATCCGTCGCGCGAACGTCGTGAGCCACCTGCGTTTCGTGCGCCACTTCTGCGCGTTCGCGGCCCACCCTGTGAAGGCGTAGTGGAGGACTTTCCTCGCGATGGCGCGCGCGAAGTGTTCCACCCGGCGGAGTTTCAACGCGTGAAATTTCGCGGCTCGTTCCTCTCGCGCCGCCTGCTCCTCTTGCGCCTTGATGCTCGCCTCGAACGCTAAGTGCGAATCGCGAACGGCGTCGATCCAGTCGTAAAACGCGGACGCGATCGATCGTCGACGCATGCGCATGATCGACCGGCGGACTTTTTCCTTCACGCCGAAGTTGATGTTCTTCTCTCGACGCCACTGCGAAAACGCGCGCCGGCGGCTGTTCATGCGTCTCGACGACCGATACCCTTCCAGGACGACAAACTTTTCGTGGCTCATCCCCATCCACACGCGGAAACACCGGTACGATTTCCGCTTGTCCCACATCGCGAGCCGCCCCGCGAGACGCTCCGTGCGTCCTTTCATGTCCCGAGCTTGCAACACGACGTCGCGCCATTGGTACAGATGCCTTCGCGTCAGCGACCGCCGCATCAAGTTCGATATCCTCATCGCGTACATCGTGTTCTTCTTGATCGTTTCGCAGTACACCCTCCACACCGCGAACACGGGCTTCAAGACGCGCGTGTTCGCCGCCGTCTTGGACTTCCTCGCGAAACCTTGCATGAGCTTGATCCCGAGATCGAGCGCGTCCTCTTCGCCGGCGCCCGAGACTTTCCCGCCGCCGCCGCCGCCGCCGCCGCCCGTCGTCGCTCCCCGCGCCGGCGTCGCGTGCCGACTCGACGCGTTGCTGCGCATCCCGCCTATTCCGCCGCCCCCCGGGCGACGCTTCCCCATCGTTTCAAACGGCACCGGTCGCCGCCATCGCTCGTCGCGCTCCGTCGGCGTCGCCAGACCCGCGCCGGCGGCGGTGCGCTTGCCGCCGAGCGCGGCGACCCTCGCCGCCGCCGCCGCGATCGCCGCCTCTCCCGCGGGCCCGACACTCGGCCCCGCGGGACCTCCCGCCGCCCCGCCGCCGCCGCCGCCCGCGGGGGAAGTCCGCAAGCTTGGCGGTAGGCTCTCGCGCGCGACGCGCTCGATGTACGGCGACGGCGCGTAGTACGGCGACCCCGCGGGCGTCGCCGACGCGACGAGGACGTACACCTTGATCCGAATCGCGTGATTCGGGAATCGACGCGGCTCCAAGCGCAGCGCCGCGATCGGCGCGCCGCGCGACGACGAAGCGCTCTCGCCGCCGCGCTCCAACGCGCGCACGTTCTTCGCTTCGAACGACTCGTTCACGCCGAAATTCGAGGCGTAAAACACGAGCTTGTGCACGCCCGCCTTGCGCGCCTGCAGGAATCGCCCCGTCGGCTCGTGCACGAATCCGACGAAGTCGCCCTTCCGTCGAAGCGTCAGCGCGTGCGCCGCGTCGTCGCGCTTCTTCGTCTCCTCCGCGGCGAGCGCGTCCGACAGCGCGAGGTACAGCATTCCGTCGTCGTTCTCGCGCACGACGTACAGCCGGTCGCTGTGCTCGTCCGCGAACGCGACGGACGCGCCCGCGGACGGGAGCCCGTCGTCGTCTCGAACGACGCGACCGATGATCGCGCGCGACGGCGGCGACCCCGGGTCGGTCATGACGCGCGCGTTCGTGCGTCACTCCCTACCGCGGCTCTCTCGCGTCGTCGTCGCGCGCGCGCCCGCGACCGCGCCTTTGGAGGGAGTCGCGCGGCCGGGGGCTCCTCCGCCCCGCGTCCGCGTCCCGTCAAATCTGAATCTGAGCCGCTCAGCAGAGAGACGGATGAATTTTCGACCCAGGCGACGTCGACGCCTCCGTCCACGCGCGCGGGTTCGCCCTTCCGAACCCCGCGTCTCGCTCTGCACCGGCGTGCGAAGCGCTATCGACCGGCTAGTCCGATCGAACGCCCCAACGGAAGGAGAGGCCCCGCGCTAGTCGCCGGGCTCGCTCCTCCGATGATGATGCGGCGATCCGGCGTCCTGCAAATTTTCCTTGCTTTGAACTGCTGTGGCTTTGAAAATTTAACATCGATCGACTGCGATCGAAGTTTTTTCACGCACCCTCGGTTTCAACATTCGATCGCATGCACCCTTTCAACGGACCGATGAACGTCAATTTATTGACCGACACACGGTGATGAAGCAGCGGATCATCATCCGTCCGGTCCTGTCCGGTCCGAGAGCTCGCAACTAAGTCGCGTGCAATCCAACGCGGACGCTCACACCGTCGCGGCGCGGCAGACGAACGCGTCGTCACCCGGTCCGCGCGATCGCACCCACGTCCGACCATGGGCGGCTCTAAGGCTGGCCTCGGGCTCACGTTCTCGTGCGGAGAGAACCCGGCCTTGATCCCCGCGTCGACGAACCCTTCGAGCGCGGGGGGATTGCCCCCAGCGGCGTACGTGCAGTCGATGAAGACCGCGCTCGAAGTCGGTGCGTGTCTCCGCCCGCGCGCGCCGAAGACGCTCTGCATCTCGATCGCGCGCGCGCGTCGATTCGATCGATTCCCCCCGGCGCGCGCGTCGTCGCGGACGCGCGAACACGCGACGCGCGGCGCGCGTGATGCTCGTGCGCGCGTCGCGGCGACGATGGAATTCCGCGTCCTAAAGCGGAATCCCTCCGTCCCGGTCGCGTCGATTCATTCATCGCTTTTCGGTTCCTTTTTCGTTCCTCCGCCCCCCCGAGCCTCATACGACCGACGACGCGTCCCTCCTCCGTCCACCTCGTCCTTCGCAGGCGAGAACAAAGGCCCGCACAAGGTCAAGAAGATCTCCCTGGAGACGATCAGGGCGCCCGGGTACGCGCCGCCCCCGACGAAGCCCGGCGTCGCGCCGCTCCCGGCGCTCACCTCTCCGCGGAGCGTCCACGTGTGCATGTCCCGCGGCGTGGACCCCTCGAACTTGCTCGAGAAGCCGCTCAGCGCGTTCGCGAAGCCCGGGATGCGTCCGGAGCTCGTGAAGACCGCGCACGAGCACCACCTGAAGACGCGCGCGGCGAAGATCGACGCGTTGCTGGAAGACCGCGCGAAGCTCCCCGCGAACTTCAAGCCGCCCGAACCGAAAAAGTTTGAGCCGCCCGAGGCTAAGCCCGGCGCGAGCGCGATCGAGGCCGCGATGGAGCTCTTGGGGGACGAGAAGCTCATGGAGAAGCACGCGGAGCAGAGCGCGAAGCTCGCGAAGGTCCAGGCGGCCATGGCGGCGAGCCGCGAGAAGGCGGAGAGGCTGGCGGATCAGGCGCGTTTTATCTCTCACTGGTCCCCGTACGACGGCGTTCGCGTGGTGAACGCCGATCCTTAAGGACTTTCTCTCCCGGCGTCTCTCTCCGCCCACCCCTCCCTTTCAATCCCGACACACCTCGACACCTTTCAACTCCACCTGACGCCTTTGAACTCCACCCCGATATCATCGCTCGTATGGAACGACCCGCAGAGCCAGAAGGAGTACGCGATCAAGATGGCCAAGGTGAACGCGCGGTTCGTCACCGCCAAGGCGACGCTCAAGGCGAAAGAGGTGGAGCGCGACCGCGCTTTATTCGAGAAGGGCCAGGAGCAGATCCGGAGCGCGGCGGCGTACGAGCGCGAGGAGCGGCGGCTCGCGGAGGAGCGCTTCGAGGAGGAGATGAAGCTCCTCGAGCTCGAAAAGAAGCAGGCGGAGGAGGAGAGGAAACGCGCCGAGGCGGCGACGCGCGAGCGCGAGCGCAAAACAAAGGAGTGGGCCGCGAAGCTCGTGACGATACGCGCGGAGCAGGAGGCGGAGATCGAGGAACTGAGGAAGCAGCTCGAAGCGCGAGACGCCAAGCTGGAGGAGTACAAGGCGGCGCTAGTGAAGAACCGCGCCGAACGTCTGGCGGCGTCCAAGGCTGGGAAGAACGAAGCGATCGCCGCGTCGCTGCAACGCGCGGAGGAGCTCGAGGATGCGCAGAAGCTGGAGTGGATGGAGCGACGCATGGCGCGAGACGCGTACGTCGCGGCGTTGCGCGCGCAGGATAACACCGCGCAGGCGAAAGAGGAGCGGGACGCCAGGGCGCAGGAGAAGCGCGACCGCGTCGCGGCGACGGCGAAGGCGAAGGAGAGGGAGCGCGTCGAAAAGATCGCCGCGGTGATGGCGAAGCAAGAGGCGCACCTCGCGGCGATCGAGAAGCAGAAGAAGAGAGACATCGAGCGGAAGATTTTGGAGCGGAAGCTCAAGGTGAGGGAGAGGATAGAGAGAGTGGAGAACGTCGCGCGCGTCGGCGAGGTGCACCGAGCGCGTCTGCGCGAGGAAACCGCGGAGAAGATGGCCAGAGGCGCGCTCATGGTGCACACGAAGCGGGCGATGGCGGAAGAGCGACAGGCGCAGAACTGCACGAGGGCGCTGAAGGAGAGCACGCGGAAGGTGTCCGCGGAGGAGTCGCAGCGGATGAACACGCGGCGGCGGTGGTTGAAATCGGAAAAGGCGAAGAGCGAGCTGTACGCCGCGACAGTCGCGTCGTCGCTCGCGTCGTCGGCGCAGTCGTCGCGCGCCGGCAGCGCCGTCGGCGCCGCGCGCGCGAGGAAGCCCGCGGCCGCGGCGGCACCGGCGAGCGCGCCCGCGCACGCGAGGAAGCTGTCCGCGGCGGGGTCCGCGGCGGGGTCGGAGAAGCCGACGCACGCGAGGAAGCCGTCCGCGGCGGGGTCCGCGGCGGGGTCGGAGAAGCCGACGCACGCGAGGAAGCCGTCCGCGGCGGGGTCCGCGGCGGGGAGCGTGAAAGCCGGGTCCGTCGCGGGCGGGTCGAAGGCTGGGTCCGCCGCGGGTTCCCGGCCCGGGTCCGTCGCGGGCGGGTCGAAGGCTGGGTCCGCCGCGGGTTCCCGGCCCGGGTCGAGAGCGGGCGGTTCGAAGCCGGGGTCGAGGGCGGAGACGCCGGCGTTGGCGGGCGACGCGCCGGCGCCGGCACCGTCGGAAGAGGCGCCCGCGGCGGAGGCGCCGGCGGCGGCGGAGGCGCCGGCGGAGGCTGCGGCTCCGGAGCCCGAGCCCGAGCCCGAACCGGAGCCTGAGCCCGAGCCCGAACCCGAGCCCGAACCGGAGCCGGAGCCCGAGCCCGAACCGGAACCGGAACCGGAGCCGGAGCCCGAGCCCGAGCCCGAGCCCGAGCCCGAGCCGGAGCCCGAGCCTCCGGCGGATGAGGCTCCTCCCGCGGCGGAAGAGGCTGCGGCCGAGCCGGAAGCCCCCGCGGCAGAGGCTCCCGCGGCGCCGGAAGAGGCTCCCGCGGCGGAGGAGGAAGCGCCGGCGGCTTAGTGGCTTAGTCTCGCGCGGGCACACGCCAGTCGCTGTACATAAATAAATTGCCAGTCGATCTCTCGACTCGACTCGCTTCGCTCTCGCACTGTCCCTCGCGCCGCGCGCACCACCGCCGCGCGGGCGAACGACACCCGGGATGGGCTCGCCGAACGTCCCGCTCGTGCTTCAGAACGGCGCGATGCGCAAGGGCGTCGACAGAGCGCACTTCGGTGCGCGCGCGCGGCCCCCCGATCGCGTTCTCGTTCCCGCCGATTCTCGCGCGGCGGGTGCCCATCTTCCATCCCCGTCCCCGTCCCCGTCCCCTCGTCCCGTCCCGTCCCGTCCTCGACGTCCATCCCCTCCTCCTCCGCTCCTCAGGCCGCGTCTTCGACATCGCGTTCTGCCCGTGGGACGACCGCCTGTTCGCGTCCGCGGGCGAGGACGAGACCGCGCGCGTGTGGCTCGACCGCGGCGCCGCGGACGGCGCGACCGCCCACGGCGTGTGCCGCGGCCATAAGGACGAGGTCGTCCGCGTCGCGTGGCACCCTACGCTCAAGATCCTCGCGACCGGCTCCGCGGACGGCGCATCGGGCGTGTGGAGGATCGCGCAGCCCGGCGCGGAGGAGTCCGCGAACGCGAACGACCCGAACGCGGGCGCGATCGCTCTCGTTGACACGCTCGTCGACGAGACGTGCGGCGACGAGGTCTACGGCTGCGCGTTCGTCGGCGAATGCGGCGACGGCCCGGTCCTCGCGACCGCGTCCGGGGCGGACGTGCGCCTGTGGGACCTCGAGAGCGGCGGCATGACGTGCAGAGCGACCCCGAGCGCGGCGACGAGCGCGGCGGCGAGCGCGGGGGCGGTCCCGGAGCGATGGCGACCGGGGTACCTCTTCTCGTTGGCTTCCGACGGCGGCGCGCGCGGGTTGCTCGCGTCCGGATGCAGCGACGGGCGCGTCCGCGTGTACGCGCACGATTCGACCGCGGGGACGGTGACGAACGTGGCGTGCTTGCCGCTGCACGCGAACGCGATGGTGTCGTGCACCGCGTTCTTAGCCGGCGGGGACGTCTTAGCGTCGGTTTCCGCCGACGGCGTCGTCGTGACGACGGACGTGAGGACGATGACGGCGACGCGGAGGATCACGGCGCCGTGCCCCATCATGGGGTGCTGCGCGATCGGCGGCGTCGATGGGAACTGGCTCGCTATGTGCGGGAACGACGGCGTCGTGCGCGCGATGGACGTGACCGGGGAGGGAGGGAGCAAGTCGATGCGCGTGTCCGAGTCGCCGTTGTTGTGCGTCGCGGCGGACGCGCGAGGGAAGCGGATCGCCGCGGCGGGGCACCAGGCGGAGGCGGCGCAAAAGTCGGTGGGGTCGTTCGGGTGGTCGGAGAGCAGCGGCGGGGGGGTGTTCGGCGCGAAGAAGAAGCCGTCGCCCGCGGTCGTGCACTTGTTCGAGAGCGCCGGCGACGTGATTTTTTGAAGTGACAGAGTCTATTCAAAGCGAATGTTTACATTTTCCATCACGGCCGCAACGGTCTCGGCGTGCGCGTCCTCGAGATCGATCGCTCGAACGCGCTCATCTTCTTCCGTTTCACGGAGGTTGGCGTGTGCGCGACCTTCGTCGTGGGCTCGATCTCGCTCGCGGGCTCGATCTCGCTCGCGGGCTCGATCTCGCTCGCCGTCGTCTCCTTTTTCGACGGCGTCTTCGCCAAGAAATGCGCGAAGACTTCGTTCCGCTTCGATTTCCTCGCTTCTATCCTCGTCGCTTTCGGGGATTCGTCCCTCGGCGAGCTCGGGTTCGACGCTCTCGGCGGGGACGCGACGAGTCCTCCACTGCTCGCGCGCGCTGCCTTTTTATCCTCGCGCGTGGCGGCCATCGACCTCAAGAAGGCGTTTTTTTTGCCAGCCTCGCGCGGCGACGTTGGCTCCGCGTCGTTCGGTCGCGTCGCGGGAGCTTCGGGCGCGGGAAGCGCCGGCGGCAGCGGCGTCGCGCCTCTTTTGCTTATCGAGTTCAAGAATGAATTCCTCTTCTTCAGCGCTGCGTTTTGGTTCACCGGGACGTCCACCATCGGGGGATCCGCATCATCTTCCGTGAACGTCAGCGATCGCCCTAGCATGTTCTGCGGCGGCGGCGAGGCCGGCAGCGCAGGCGGCGGCCGCGCCAACGTCTTCGCAGCCTTCTTATCCTCGCGCGCGGCGGTCACCGACCTCAAGAAGGCGGTCTTTTTGCCATCCTCGCGCGGCGACGTCGGCTCCGCGTCCCCGACGAGCGGCGACGACGACGGCAGCGGCCTATTTTCCTTCCTCGCGATGGATTTTACCCGACCCGCGTCTTTGAGCTTGTCTTTGAGCTTGTTCGACATCATCGACTGCAAAAACGCCGCGCGTCGCTTTTCCGTAGGCGATTTCTCGCTGACGTAATCCCCCACCTGTAACGACTCACCGCGTCGGAAGGTCGCTCTTACCGGCGGAGCGATGGGCTGCATCCCTTTCACGCCGCCGTCCTCGTCGTGCACCTTTGCGTTGGCTTCGAGTTCACTCTTGTCTATCGTTCTGTCGTAGTCTAACGTTCTTTTCGGTTTCGCGAAGGTCGTGACCGACTTTTCTGTTTTGGACCTTGGCAACGCCGCAACCGTCGTTCTCACCGGCGCGAGCGTCGCCGACTTCACGGTGAGCTTTTTCACGGGGGACTGCATCGGGGAAGATTTCGGCGGCGCGACCGGCGCCGCCGTCGTCGTCACGGCGGTTTCGGGCTTTTTCTGCGCCGCGGAGCTCTTCGACTTCTGCGCGAATGAGACAGACGATCGCGGGGTGACGCTCGTGGACGCTCGCGGAGTCGTTTTCATCGACGGCGGCGGCGGCGGCGGCGGCGCGGGTCTCTTCGCCGCGACGACGGGTCTCTTCGCGATCGGCTTCCGAATCGCGCTCGCCGTAGATGACCTTCGCGTCGACGCCGGCGCCGGCTTCGCGACGACCGCGCGCGCGACCGGCCTCGCGGACGCGGGCCTGGACGTCGCCGGCGTCTTCGCCGCCTGCTCCAGCTTCGCGATGTCGTTCTTCAGACGCTTCAGGTACGCCTCGCGTCGTCGCGCGTCCGCGTTCTCCTTCTCCGTCCTCGCCGGAGATTTCGCCACCGCGCCCGAGTCCGCGCTCGCGCTGAGCTGCTTCGGTCGCGTCGTCAGCCCCGCGACGCCCGGCCTCGGCTGCTGCTGCGTCGCGACGACTCGCGTGGATCCGGTCGACGCGCGAACGCGAGCGCTCTGCGCGCTCGCCGGGCGCTTCACCAACGCCGACCGCGGCGGCGCCGGCGACGACCGCGTCGTCCCCGCGCTTCCGGGCCGCGACGCCGAGCGCGGCAGCGTCCCGGACGAGCTCATCCGCGCTCGGTTCCGGAGCGTCCGCACGTCGAGCTCGTTCACGAGGCTCTCGCGCTGTAACGCGATCTTCTCGTTCTGATGGCGTCGGTTCAAACGCAGCTGCTCCTTCGCGTCTTGAATCGCCCTCGCCCTCGCGGTCTCGCGTTCGATCTTCTCCAACCGCTGCGCGGACTCGTACTCGCGCTTCCGTCGCATGCGCTCGACCTTCTCTTTTCTCTCCTCTTCCTCGAGCTGATGCGCCAGCGCGGCCATCTCGCGCTCTTTCTTCTTCCGCTCCGCTTCTTCGCGTTTGCGTTCGAGTTCGCGTTCTTTCTCCTCTAACAACGCGTACCTTTGCGCTTGCATCGCGGCTTGGACTTCTTCGTAGACTTCGTGCTTGAACGCCGCCTTCGCCGCGTTCTCCGCAGCCTTGCGCGCGCGCTCGTACTCGAGATGCTCCGCTCGGTGCGCCTGCCGCCGCTCGACTTCCTCTGCTTTGCTTAAAATTTCCTCGCGTCTCGCCTCGACGACGACTTCGGCGCGAGACTTGGCGAGTTCGCACTTCTCCGCGTGCGCTGAGCTCCTGCGCTCCTTCTCCGCGGCGCGTTCTGCTCGCGCGCGCTCGATCGCGGCTTCTTTCTCCCTCGCCGCTCGCTCCAGCTCGCGCTTCTTCCTCTCCACGGCGTCGAGCTGTCGCGACTTGATCCTCTCGGTTTGCATTTTAAAGTCGAGCTCGTTCTTGACGCGTTCGCGTTCGATCCGCGTCGCCTCTCGCTTTCTCGCGCGCTCGTTCTCTTCGCGCTGCTTCTTCTCCTCCCTCACGCGCTTAAACTCCGCGTCCGCCTCGAGCTTCTGAAGCTTCAAGAGCAGCTCTTTCTCTTCTTTCCTCGCCTTGACGCGTTCGAACTCGCGTCGTTGCCGGTCCTTCAGGCGTTCGCGTTTATTCATCTCGTGCGCCTCCATCAGCGCCTCGTGCTCTCGCAAGCGCATATCCTGCTCCGCTTGCAACGCTTCGGCAATCGCCTTCTGCGCGGCGATCGCGGCGACGCGCTTCTCCTCGCGCCTGGCCGCGGCTTCCATGCGCGCGCGCTCCTCTCTGAGCGCGGCGGCGTCGCCCGCGAGCAGATCAAACGCGACGTGCGAGTATCCGGCGTGATCGAAACTCGCGTTCACCGGGAGCGTCTTCCCCGCGCCCGGGGACCGGTGCACGACCGTGGACGGACGCTTCCCCGCCGCCGAGACCGACGCCGACCGCGGTCGGTTTTGGTTTCTATCCGGCGTTCGCGCGCGCGTCGACGTCGACGCTCTCGCCGCCGCCGCCGCCGATCGATTTGGCGACAGGATGCGCACGCCCGGGACGTCGTCGATCTCCTCCGCGAACGGCAACAGCGCGCGCGCGGCGTTCAGCGACGCGACGCGCTCCCTGCGAGCGAGCTCGTAGTGCTCCCACTTGAACCGCTGCTGCTCCGCGTTCAGCGTCGGGTCCGCGAACGCGCTCACCGGTCGAGGCGCGAGCGACGCGGGGTCGACCCCCGCCTCGAGGCACGCGCGCACGGATCTCGGGGACGTCACGACCGCGGGTCCCTTCGCGGAGGCGGATCGCGACGCGAGGTCATCGATCGTGATCGGGGCGCCGGAGAGGTCGAGCTTCTTCACGCTCGACTCCAGCCACGCCTGCGGGAGGGAGAGAGAGGGGTTGGACGACGGGGACGATGTTAGCGCATCGCGCTTCCGAGCGAGTTCCCCTCGGACGTCGCGAACGCGAAGGGGGCGCACCAGCGGGCGGTCGCTCGCGCCCGGGGTCGCGGGGCTGCTCGGCATCGTCGTGGAATCCCACGCGCGTCGGAGCGGTGTTCTTCAACGCCGTCGATCGATCCCGCCGGGGTGAGGAACGCCCGCGGGCGCCCTACAAATGGATTCGCCCCAACACTGCACTGGCCCGGCGAGCTCGTCCGCGTCAAAATGCACTGAAAAAAAATCGTTCCGGGCGGCCAGAGGCGGGGAGCACCGAGGCGAGGAGCAGCCCACGTGGATATGGGACCGCAAGGTAAACGATGGCCGAAGTGGAAGCAGCGGCGCGATAACTCGGGCGACGACGTCACGGAGGAGAACCGCGCGAAGAAGCTGCACCACGGCGTGAAGTGCATTCGCAAGGTGCGAGCGATCGATTCCGCGGTCGAATGAATCGAATCTTCCGGAACGCGCGCCGTCGCGCCGTCGACGCCCTCGACGCGTCTTCCTCTCTCCCCGCCGACCGATATCGAACACCACGCGTCCCGCACATCGTTCTCACCGCGTTTCCCGTTCACCATCCACAGGCGCTGAAGAAGGCGAGGACGTTCGAGGAGCGCAAGATCCAGCGCCGCGCGACGCAAGCGGCGGCGGCGACGATGACACCGACGAGCGCGAACAAAGTCGACGCCGCGAAGCTCTCCACGCAGCTCGCGGCGGCTCGCGCGCTCGACGTCGACGCCCTCGGGGCGCACGTCGGCGAGAAGACGCTGCGCGCGGTGCTCCGCGGCGAAGACGCGCCGTCCGCGGCGGAGGCGCTGCCGGCGACGAACGACTCGGAGACGAAGGCGTCGTCGAAAGCCGTCGGCGCCGCGGCGGTGAAAGCCGCGGGGACGACCGCCGCGCTCGTCGTCGCGCGGCGCGTGCTCGCCGCGGCGTGCGTTCGAGAGGAAATCAACGCGCTGCATGAGAAGCTCGCGCTCGTGGGGGACCGGCAGGAGTGGGCGAAGGGAAGACTCGCGAGAGAGGAAGCGCGAAGGAGAGCGAAAGAGGACGAGAAAGCGAAGAAGGAGGCGGCTCGAGAGGAGGCGCAGAGAGAGAGAGAGGAAGCGAAACGGCGGACGACGAGCCGCGGTCCGGGAGACGTCGACGCGCAGGTGGACGACGTGGACGACGACGTGGACGACGACGAGGACGAGGAGGAGGAGGAGGAGGAGGAGGACGACGGCGAGAGCGAGAGCGAGGAAGAGGAAGAGGACGAGAGAGCGTCCGAGTCTGAGTCCGAGTCTGGCGACGCGTCCGCGTCCGACGGCGAGCGCGGGGACCTCGAGGAGGACGACTGGAGCAGCGGCGGCGAAGAGAACGCGCGGCCGGAGCTCAGCGACAGCGACTCGGAGAGCGACAGCGACGACATCGTCATCCGCGACGACGACGGCGAGCTCCGAAAGTTTCTTGCGGCCGAGGGCGAGGAGGAGGAGGAGGAGGAGGAGGAGGAGGACGACGACGCGCGGTTCGAGCGCGAGAGCGACAGCGACGTGGACCCGGACGACGAGCTCCCGCCCGAGCTCGCGAGGATCCTGGGCGTGGACAAGAAACCCGCGAAGCCGTCGAGCGCGCGCGCCGCGGGTAAGCCGGAAAAGCCGTCGGACGCGAAGGGAAAAAACGCCCGCGGCGGCGCGGCGAAGAAGGCGCCGCCGGCGAAAAAGCCGAAGAAGCGCATGGGCCAACGCGCGCGGCGGCTGCTCGCGGAGCAGATGCACGGCGACAACGCGAATCACATCAAGAGATCGCGCGAGGAGCGCGAGCGCGTGGAGCGGCAGAAGCGCGAGCAGGAAGAGAACATGCACCCGGCGTGGGCGGCGAAACGCGCGGCGGCGGCGGCGGCGACGGCGGCGGCGCCGAAGGGTAAGAAGATGTCCTTCGGCGAGGACGGGTCGTCGCCGATGCAGACCGTCCCGCCGCCGCCCGCGAGAGGAGGCGGCGGACGCGGCGGCGGTCGCGGCGGTCGCGGAGGTCGCGGTGACGGCGGCGGCGGGAGAGGCGCGCCGCGGACCGCGGGACGCGAGAGAGGCGGCGGCGGCGGCGGCGCGAAGCCGCCGCCGCGGAGGGGCGACGACGAGGGGAAGAGAGCTTCTTCCGATAAGGCGTCGAAGCCGAGACCGAGGAAGGTGTACGTCGGCGAGATCAAAGGCGGCACCGGCGAGGTCGTCGGGACCGTCACGAAGCCGATGGGTCCGAGCGGGAACAAGGATAAGGACGCGGCGCGGAAAAGTCCCGGCGGCGGCGGCGGCGGCGGGGGGCGTTTCGTCAGCGCGGAGGAAGCCGCCGCCGCGCACCCATCGTGGTCGGCGAAGAGGAAAGCCGCGGACGAGGCCTGGGGGGCGACGAAGCCGTCCGGGAAAAAGATCACGTTCGACGACTGACGTCGGTTCTTTAGCGTAGCAGACGCGTGAGGTCGTCGACTGGCGAGAGTGGTGTTACCGTCTGTATCATGGAGGAACGACTTTTCGCGCGCGAAAACCGGTCGAGGGCGCGGCGACGGCCGTTTTCCGACTGACACGTCGACGGTTCGAAATCGACGCGTCGTGGCTCCGCGCACGCACTCCTCGCGGCGCCATGGCGACTCGAGGCAAGCAAACGCGCGCGAAATCGAACGCGCAGACGCTCGATATGAAGTCCCCCGCGGCGAAGACCGAGTCCGACCGCAAGAAGCGCCGCGTCGGGAGCGAAGAGAAGTCCGCCGCCGCGGAGAAGTCGATCGCGACGCCCGCGAGACGCTCCTCCGGAAGGCTCTCCGGCGCGACGCCGCCGACGAAGACGAAAGCCGAGAAAGAAGAGCCCGTCGCGCCCACCGCGAACTACGACGGCCTCACCGCGTTCGAGATCGAGCGCGAGGAGAGGATCGCGCGGAACAAAGAGCGCATGGCCGCGCTGAACATCGGCACGCTCGCCGCGGAGGTCGCGACGAAGTCCGCCTCCGCGGGCGGGCCGTCCCAGCGCGGGATCGGGTCGAAGCGCCAGCGCGCGCCGAAGGAAGACCCCGGGCCCGTCCGCCGCTCGCTCAGAGGGCAGAAGGCGGAGCCCGACGCAACGTACGCGGGCGGCGTGGACTACGAGCGGCGGGACGGGACGGTCATCCTCACGAACGGCACGTTCACCGGCGCGGGCGTCTCCTCGGAGGGCGCGCTTTTCGACCCCGGGCCGTCGCGCCCGACCGGGGACGTGCCCCTCGAGTCCGTCAACGCGAACGAGAGAGCGGACGAGGCGTTCATCGCGTTCCTTCGCGACGCGATGGCGACGCCGATGAAGGACGCTGAGAAGGTGGCGGAGGGGACGCGCCTCACCGCGAGCGCCTTCGCCGAATCGGTCTCGAAGACGCGACCGCGAAACGTCGCGCTCGCGCCGACGTCCGCGTCCGGCATCGTGAAAAGCGACCTCAAGCTCGCGGACGAGGGTGTCGCGAAGGTGACCCCGCGCGGGGTCACGCACCTGGACATGGCACCGTACGACGCGAGCGGACCGGTCGTCGTCGCCGCCGGCGACAAGGACGGAAACGTCGGGATCTGGCGCGTCGACGGCGCGTCCTCCTCGTCCGCGGGCGACGACGACGCGGACGGCAGCGAGGACGGCGTGATGTATTACCGCCCGCACGGGTCGTACATCTGCCACCTGAAATGGGGCAGAGGCGGCCTCGGCGGGAAGCTCCTGACGTGCGCATACGACGGCGCCGTCAGAGCGTTGGACGCGGGGAAGGGCGTCTTCACGGAGCTGTTCGTCTCCGAGGAGGACGACGAGTTCAGCGCGTGCGATTTCAGCGCGGACGGCCGCGCGATGCACCTGAGCGATAACCGAGGTAACTACTACGTCGTCGACGCGCGCACGGGGAAGATGACCTCCCCGGCGGTGATGCTCCACGAGAAAAAGATCAACACGGTGCACCTCGAGCCCGGCGCGGAGAGGCTCTTCGCAACGTCGTGCGGGGACCAGACCGTGCAAGTGTGGGACGTGCGGAAGACCGGGAAGGGGTGCAAGCCCGTGTCGCGCCTGCAACACACCAAGTCGTGCCAGGCGGCGTACTTCGCCCCGGACGGGAGCGGGAACTTGCTCACGACGTGCTACGACGACCTCTTGCGGATTTGGCGCCCGAAGGCGTCCCCGGGCGGCGGCTCGACCGCGATGAACGACGACCCGAAGTCCGCGACGAAGATCCGGCACAACAACCAGACCGGGCGGTGGGTGCTGCCGTTCCGCGCGGTGTGGACGCCCGGGTCGGACGGCGTCGTCGTCGGGTCCATGAAGCGCGAGGTGGAGCTCTTTGACGCGCAGCAAGGGTCGCTCACGAAGAAATTTTCCGACCCGGAGCGGATGACCGCGATCGCGTCGCGGTTCGCGGTGCACCCGACGCTGAATATCATCGCCGCGGGGACTGCGAGCGGGCGGATTCACGTGTTTCGCCGGTGATCGGCGATTGGGGGCTGGGGAGGGGGGATGGACATTTATTTGTTTCGCCGCAAACTCGCGCGCTCGTGAAAAGAAAAAATAAGAATTTGCTCGAGCATCTTGAAACCTCAGCGTCGTCTTAGGACGACGTGCATTAGCATCGACAAAGGTGAGCTGCCTAATTACCAGCGTGCTCAATCTCCGTTAGCGATACTGATGGACAGTTGCATCATCGGCTTCACGTGCGATCCTCGAGCGTCTTTCTTCGTCGTGTGAGAGTGCTCTCGTCAAAAAAATCGTCTTCTGTTTACGTCTTGTTCCTAAAAGAAAGAAATGAAAGCGCGCCTTCGAAAGGCGCCTACGTCGATTTGAACCACCCCTCCGGAACGAGGTTCCGGAACCACTGCCCACTCCCGAGCTCGGGCACCCTCGATCGCTGTCCGAGGACGTTGCTCAGCGCGGCCACCCTCTCGCGCAACTGCGCGACGTCCCAGTCCAGATCCGTGAACGTGTGCTGATAGATGAACCCGCGGTTGTCTAGTTTGTACTCGCTGATCCCGTCCACGTGCGCCTCCTCGGTGATCGATCCGACCAACCGAAGCTTCCCGATGATGCTCCATCGGACCTTGATCGTCCGCGTCCCGGACGTCCCCAGCGGGCTCCAGATCCGTTGCACCTGCACCTCGCTGTGCGAGAACAAAATCGACGCCGCGGTTCTCAGCCACTTCTGGCACCTCTTGTACTCTTTGATCCCGCTCGCGACGACGTGGCCGGGGTTTCTCCCGAACGACTGCGTCTCGTCGATCAGCCCGATGTCCTCTCGGTATATTCCCCACGTCAGGCTCTTCTCGAGCAACTGCGGGTAGTCCTCGCGCAGCGTTCGAATCGCCTCCCCCGACTGCGCGTAAAACTCGTCGTCTTTCGAACCCGACGGGTCGTCGCCGCTGCCGTTACCGGAAGAAAAAGACCCGTCGCCCTCGCCGTCCGTGCTGCTGTTTCTCGGCGGCTCCGCGATCGCGCTGAGCGACAGCGCGTCGAGCTGCGACCCCAACAGACGCGCCAAGTCGTCGCCCTCGAGCTCCCAGTCGTCGTCGACGCCGCCCCAGACCCGCCCCTCCGCGGCGTCGCGCTCGTTCCCGATCGGTCGCCGCGCGACCGCGGCCGCGGAGAACGCGAGCGGCGCGATCTGCGCGCGCGTCGACGCGCGCGTCAGTTCGAACTCCTCGAACCCGGTGCGGTCGTCGCGCATTCGCCCCGGCTCCGGGTCGGGCTCGACGGGAATCTCGAGCGTGACGCGCACCGCTCGTCCGCCGCCGCGGCACGCGGGGCACACGCGGACGCCGGTGTAGCCGCAGCTGCTGCAACCCTCGCCGTCGTCGCTCCAGCGCGTGCACGAGCACTCCGTCCGCCCGGTGCCCTCGCACATCGAGCACGGCTCGTTCGGATCCTCGAGATCTTCGTTCCTGTCGTCGCTTCCTCGCCCGGGCGCGATGCCGAGATCCTCGAGGCCGCCGGTGACGACGAAGCCGCCGAGGATGACCGCCGCGGCGCCAGCCTGCTGCGCGATCCAGTCCGCGTCGCCGATGTGCGCGTGGCACGCGTGCGACGGAAATCGCGCGGCGCGGCGGTTCGCGAGCGCGGGATGATGATGATGATGATGCGACGACGTGGCGTTCGTTGAGGCGGGAGTTCTCGCCCTCGTCCCCGCGCTCGCGCGCTTCCCGGGAAGCGCCGCGGGGACGCACGGCGCGGCGACGCACGCCGCCGCGGGCATCATGGTTCGCTTATCGACCGCTTATATCGCGCGTTCGCGGATAAAAACGCGACTCGTAAACGTCGAGCGCGTCGTTCGCGCGCGTCGTCTCGCGCGCGCCTGCGTCAATGCCAGCCCGACAGGAGGAAGCAGAAGTGGATCTTTCTGCGAACGCGCGCTTCTCGTTGGTCGAGAAGTTATTCCGCCCGCGCCGCGCCACCGCCGACGCCATGTCCGCCGCGACGTCGCCCGCTTCCGCGCCCGCGCGCTCGATTCGATGCCGCCATCGCGCGGTCGAGCGCATAGCGCGGTCCGCTCGCGCAGGTCCGCGGCGGTGCCGCGCCTCCGCGCGCGCGGGATGCGACGAACGCGCGTCCGACGCGGACGCGGCACGCTCGACATCGCTCTTTTCGCCGTCGTCGACGCGCGTCGCGTCGCTCTCGCTCTCCGTCGCCGCGGCGTCGGTGATGACGCTCGCGGCCGCGGCCGCGCCCGCGCTCGCAGATGACGCCGCCGCGGTGTTCAACAAGACGTGCGCCGGGTGCCACGCCGCGGGAGGGAACGTCGTCCAAGCCGGCGCGACGCTGTTCCCCGCGGACTTGCAGAGGAACGGCGTCAGCGACGTGGACACGATTTACGACGTGATCAGCAAGGGGAGGAATAAGATGCCAGGGTACGGCGAGGAGTGCGCGCCGAAGGGGCAGTGCACGTTCGGGCCTCGTTTAAGCGACGAGGACGTCCTAAACCTCGCGACGTACGTGTTGGACCAGTCGAAAGAGGGGTGGAAGTAGAGGCGGGGCGTTCACAGGAGACTAGAGCTAGCTAGACATATGGATAAAACGTCAAGAAGGACTATTTCTGCGACTCGCGTCGACTCCCTCGCGCTCGTCAAACCGACTTTGTCGACTTCCGGACCATCGCGTAGTACTCGTCGAAGCCAGGACCTCCGCCCGGGTCCTTCACGCTGCATCGTTCGGCGACTTCGTACCCGAACCGTCGATACACCTCTCTGTTCTTTTCTCCGCTGCACTCGAGGTAACACGGAAGTCCCTTAGCGTCCGCGACTTTCGACACCGTTCGCATCAACTTCGAGCACAGCTTCTGTCCCTGCGCGGACGGGTCCACGGCCATCATCGCGACGTACACGTGCCGAAGTCCGCTCTTCGAGCCGTGCCTCTTGTGCATCGCGTTCGTCAACTTGTCCGCCGCTTCGAAGCGTTTCTGGCACCCGGCGATGTCGCCAAACGGCGGCAAGCCGTGACGACACACCATGTTCCACACCACGCTCAACGTCGATCCGTACGGCTGAGCGTTCCCGTGCAGGAGGTGCACGACGCACACCGCGCCAATCTCGTCCGAATCCTTCTTGCGAGCGTGCAAGATCGCTTTACGAGGTCCCCCGCGAAGAGTTTCCCGGTGGATGAACTTCGAGATGTACGCGAAGATCTTCAGCCGCTTCGGGTCGTCCCACCTCCCCGACACGTCCGGGCCGCACGCCCAGTCGAGACACAGCTCCGGCTGCGTCGTCGGCGTCCCAGAGAACGAGCGCGTGCACACGTCCTCGGCGGCACGCGCGAGCGACGCGCCGTCTGTTGGCTCGGACGTCGCGCGCTCGTCGTCGTTGACGCGCATTTTCGCTCCGCGGTTCGCCTTCGCGTCGATTCTGCTCACGCCGCCGTCGGGGGTGAGGTACTCGTCCCAGACGTTCGGCTTGGGCGCGCTCGTGCACATGACGCCGCCACGCGATGCGCGCGCGATCGTGTCGACGCGCGTCGTGGTGTGCGAGCGAGAGCGAGAAACCGCGAACGTTTTGGATGCCTCGCTTCTCGAGTATTTTCAGATGTCGCGCGTCGACGACGCGTCTGGTCCTTCATCGTCCTCGCGCCGTCATAATCGAACGCGCGCGGCGCGGACGCCGGACACCGCGCGCGGGCCACGTCGCGGACGCGCGCGCTTCCATCCGCGATGGTGTTCGGGTTCGGCCGCGGGTCTAAGACGCCCTCTCCGGAGGCGAAGCGCGAGGAAGCGAACGTGCTCTTCGCGCGTCTCGCGAGCGGCCAAGCGTGCGCGTCGAGCGACGGCGACGGCGCTTCGACGACGGCGACCGTCGCGGCGGACGCGAAGAACGCGTCGTCGGAGGTCAACCCGAGCAACATGATGCCGAAGCCGAACCAGAAGCGCGCGTCGAGGCAGCGCGAGAAGCTCTCGACCGATCGCGAGTCGTCCACGATCCCGATAAGCGAACGAAACGACGCGCTCCCCGAGCATCAACGCGACGCGACGACGACGTGGCAGTACCCGAGCGAGCAGATGTTCTTCAACGCTATCGCGCGCAAGGGTTGGCGGCCGAAAGAGGAGGACATGACGAACGTGATCAAGATTCACAACGCGGTGAACGAGCGGTGCTGGGGCGAGGTGATGAAGTGGGAGAAGCTCCATGCGCGCGAGTGCGACTGTCCGAAGCTTCTGAAGTTTCGAGGACGCCCGCGAGAGTACAGCCCGAAGGCGAGGCTTCTGAACTTCCTCGGGTTCAAGCTCCCGTTCGATCGGCACGACTGGGTCGTCGACCGGTGCGGCGTCGACGTGCGGTACGTCATCGACTTTTACAACGGCAAGTCGAACGACCGGCGCGCGCCGATCGCGATGCACTTGGACGCGCGGCCGGCGTTGGACTCGTTCGGGGCGTTCTTCGACCGGGCGTACTTGCAAGGGAAGTGGATGATGTCCGGAGGGTGGATGAACGGACGGTAGGTAACACGCGCGCGAGACGTAGCGCTCGAGAGGGGGGGGTCGATTAGCGGCGGCCGACGGCGGCGTTGGTACGAAAATACATCTTGGTTTCAAAGCACCTCGACGCGCGGCGTGACGCGCGAACGCTGGATCGAATCAGTAGCGGCCCGGCCACGTGCCGTTCTCGCGCTCCTCGTCCCACTTCTCAACCCACTCGGTCGGGCACAGAGAGCGGTAGTACTTCGCGTACGTCTCGCACTCCTCCGCGTCCTCGCCCTGCTGCGCCTTGCACTTGTGGAACTCGTTGTAGCGCGTGTAGCAGTGCTTCGCCTGGTTCTGCTGCGGGAAACGCGGATCGAAAGGAGCCGTCGCGAGCTTGATCTCCGGCTTGGGAGCCTCGGCCTCCTCCTCCTCCTCGACGGGGACCTCCTCCTCTTCGACGACCTGGTGGTGGTGCGGAGACGAGCGAGCGCGTCAGCGGGGACGTTCGATCGTGGTCGCGGAAGCGAAAGGAGAGAGACGTCTCAAAATTTAGGGTTGATCGCGCGCGGTGCCTCGATCGCGCGCGAGGGACGCGAGGGTCGCTGGCGCACCTCCTCGGGTGCAGCCTCCTCGCAACGCGACGTAGTGGCGCCCATGGTTTCGAGTTCCGATTCACGAACAAAGAGCTTGTTCGGTGGAAAGTGACGACGGTGTTGTGAAGGGACGAAGCAAAGACCGTAGCAGCGAGCGAGAAGACCAGTGCGAGAAACGGGAACTCGGGCTTCGGAGCTCGAAAAAAAAATCGGGAAAAAAAAGAGTCGAGAAATCAAACGCAAGCGTCCAGGCAGCCTCGCGTCTGGTCGTGTTACACGCGATTTCCGGCCGCGTCTCGCGCACTACACCGCGCGCAAGCAGCGATCCCGTGTCGCGGTCTGGTCATCGCGTTCACATTCGCTCGGGCGGATCCGTCGGAGTATCGTGCGTACTTCACACGCCGTAGGCGCCTCTAAGGGGCTTCTTCGCGCGCGCGTTCGCCGCGCACGACAACGCGCGAGGGGCGAATTCGTCGCACAATCAATCGCCCACACGAATCCAGGGAGCGACGGACGACGTAACTGAACTGGAGAACCACCGGGGAGGATGATCAAGGCTTTCATCGTGGTGAACAACCACGGTATGCGCTCGAACCCGCGCGTCGTCGCGATCTCGTTCGCCCTCGCGCCCGCGCTCGTCCGTCCGTCTCTCGTGCATTCTCTGAATCGATCTCTTCCTCCGTTTTTCCTCCGTCTCGCAGCCATGGTGCGGCTGTGCCGCTTCTACGAGCAGCTCGGCGTGGACAAGCAGGCGGACCTGTGTCAGACAGTGTATAAGATGGTGACCGGGCGACCGGACCACCTGTGCTCGTTCGTGGACGATGAGAAGACGTTCGGCCCGGACACGAAGCTCGTGTACAGGCACTTCGCGACGCTGTACTTTTGCATATTGAGCGATCGATCCGAGTCCGAGCTCGCGATGTTGGATCTGATTCAGGTGTACGTGGAGACCTTGGATAAGGTGTTCGAGAACGTGTGCGAGCTCGACTTGATCTTCAACTCGCCGAAGGCGTACACGGTGCTCGACGAGACGATCGTGGGGGGGTTAGTTCTCGAGATCAACAGTCAGAAGGTGATCGGAGTGTACGAAGAGTTGATGAAATTGGAAAAGGCGCAGGCTTCGATGTTGGAGAGGGTGACAGGGTAGGGTGAGTGAGAGCGGGTTGAACCTTAACTTAGAACGGGCGGATTGTGCATCTATCATCTATAGTGACGAACAGAAGAGACGCGCACGCGCAAGAACTAGAAAAGTCGTGCCAGAACAAACAAGCCCCGACTGTAATTTGAGCCTTGAAATCGATATTTAATCGATAATTTTACTGGTCACGTACGTTGTAGTTGTCGACGATCGATTCGAAACCAAAGAAAAAACGCAACTTAACCTGATACGTTGTACTGAGTGCACGACGAAAACCTGACTTGGAAAGAAATAATAACAACTTTTAGAAAGGGTTCGAGGAACTTGATAGAAAGAAGACAACACTAAGTACACGTGGACTAAATGTAACGAAGCGTACCTGGGAAACAAGTTAGAATAACCTGCTGATGAAATTCGCGGAAATATGCGTCGGTGGTGCAAACGGATAATCGATATAAGTACACGAGAACGTAAAGAGGGTCACTTGAACAAACTTGAAGGCAAAGAAGGCGACATTTGCAGATTTCTCCAGGAACTAGACAGGACTACAGTAACTACGTGTAGTCTGACTACCAAATCAAAGAAAAAATCTGCTATTTTTTTCTTAAGATTTTCGCGCGTGATGGTCCAGCAAAAACTGGAAAATAAGTCGGAAAACTTCCTTCAGAGTGCTTTCATCGGAACAATCTTCGCAGTATTGGCAAAGAACTGCAAATTGCTGACAAATATCGATGAAGTTAGTCTATCGGCAGTCTTTAAAAGCCTTCAAAGTTTAAACGCCGAGCTCATGAATCGACAAGCTTCCGCAGTTCGATGACTTAGAGACCAGCTTAACAGGAATTCAAAAGATGCTCTACGAATTCAACAGATTTCGATGTAGGAAACAGCAAAGTAGTGCATTATTATCCATAGAATCAAAACAGAAAGATTGCTGAAGTTATCATGCAAATCGAAACCCTCTCCTTACATCATGTCTGCTTGATGATGGTTCATTGCAACGCAGCTAAATTATCCTTCAGAGAGAATAATAAGTTACAACTTAGACGTTTAGGGTTCAAAACGACTTTCTTAAAATGTGAATACTGTTAATGTGAGTCTGATTCACAATCAGAGTGCGTCAGTTATTGCGGTCCAAGTTCACTTTCCTCCTGGAAGCAGCCAGGTTCGGATAGCCAACCTTGTTTAAGCAATGTTAGTGATATAACAACCACTCATCAGTTATTCTTGCGCCTTTGCTACATTTTCCGGGTCCTTTTACCTCAGAAAGTTCCTCAATTTCTTTTGATGCAGAGATTCTCGCGACGTAGGTGTTTCAAGACATTACCTCGTTCGTTTACTTCATGTTAACCGCATTGCACTGTTTACATTTACACATCTGACGACATTTTGTATCGTGGTGATGCTAAGATTGTTGCGTGCGAGTGCTTCCCGCATCGACAACTTATTGTTCTTTTGTCCACGAACGATATGGTTCGTTTATTTGATTCGTTCCTCTTGCGGTTTTCTGCTTTTTGTTTTTTATATTTGTTTAGCGTTCGCGCTTACAATTGTTGATTGTTTCGCGGCGGCTTTATCGCTCATTCATTGTTACTTTACGAGCGTGTTTTCATATTCGCGAGAAGTTATCTAGGACTCACAATATTTTCCATGAAATGACCGTCGCAATACCTTCTTCTCTCGCTTGAGTCTGCATCCTTCACGCTTTGATTCGTATAATCCCACCTGCTTTCTTTTCGCTTCTGCTAGGCTCCCTTCGTCACCCAGAAGTGATTTTTTAAAGCAATTTTTGTTGTGCTTTCCGCGTGTGTGTGAGAACGAAATAAAAATCGCGGTTAAGGCATTTCCACACTGATTTTAATCGCATTTCCGCATGCGTCAAGTCTTTTCAGGGAAAGTCAACTTACGTTTCGAAAAGAGTCCGAACTCTGAATTGGTTTGAAGCTTATTTCGCTCCGATTAATTTAGTCTTCTAAGCTACACTACTTTTGCAACTAAGGGCTAAGTGCTGGTTTGAAACTGTCTCGAGTTTCTACTGTCCTTTTGTCTTGGTCTTGGTCTTTCGCAACGCGGACAGCGAAAGAACCTCAGGCTCGTCTTCCTTGCCTTGATTTTTTTTCGGTGTCTCCGGTGGCGACGTGCCCTGCTTCTTAGTTCCGAAGCAAAGACATCCTCCCCCCCCACCAGCCATCTCCTTCTTCTCCTTCTTCTCTATCTTCGTCCGAACCTTTTCTATCCGCCTCAGCGTCTTCGCTCTCTCCAACTTTTTCTTCGCGCGTTCCTCCTTCGTGAGTTCCTCCGCTTCGTCATCCGACGGCAGTGCGAGTTCGATGTCGTCCGGATCGAGCGCTTCCGAGAGGTCCCACTTCAGCACATGCATCTGACTCGACAATATATCCTCTACAATTTTCAAGCTGTCGCAAACGTCCAGGAGTTTGACGAGCATCTCGTCGTGCACGGTGTCATCGTCTTCCTCGGACTCGAACAGAGACGCGAGCCAGTTCGTGTTCGGATCGAACAAGCAACCCGCGGGGCCCGCGTTCGCGGACGGTAACTTGTTTTCAAACTCCGTCAGCATCGTCTTCGCCCACCGCACCTCCTTAAACATGGCGTCCGTGACGCGTCCTTTCAACACGCGTTCCGATCCCGGCAGGTCGCGTAGCTCGTCTGTCATCTTAAGGAACTCAACCACCCCGTCGTGAAAATCGCTCAGCTCCTCGGGTATCTTTCGCGTCAGCACCGTGAGCGTCGCGATTGCGCTGTCGCTCAGGATCGACGCGTCCTGTACGTATTCGACGTATCCTCCCAGCGATTTGTCCGCGATCGCTTTGGCGTTTTGCTTCTTGGTGTTAAAGTTCAACCTCCGCCCCGCGTCCTCGTCCGTCTTCTCCGATTTTGCCTGGTACATCGTGCTCGTCGGCGAGCGGTACTTCGACCGCGGGGGTGAGGCGGGGGTCTTTATCGGATCCCGCCTCACCTTGTGCATTATCGTCGCCGCCGCGTGCCCTTCCCAAGAAGGTCACGGAGCAGCGCACGCGTGCGCAATCGACTGGAGTTGTTGACGATCCGGTAGGGTTGAAAGAAAAAAGTCGGCGCTAAAACTGTCTGTTCGGGGTTGGTTTGATTACAAGCTGATTTTCCAGTGATTTTCCCTGGATTTTCCCTCGAGTCGCTGATTTTCGGCTGGCAGTAGTTCACCACTTATGGCCAAGAACGAGGAGAGGAAAAGTTTCTCCGCCGCCGGCCAGAGGCGCGAGCGAGAGACGACGCCCCGCTCGGGACCGCGATCGTTCGTGTAATCTAATCTTCAATTTTCGATTCTTCTACACCACGTTTCCGCGGTTAACTAAAGAACTAAAACAACTCCTCACGACAGCGGCAACCCGCGGTCGCTTCCCCTGCCTCGCGACCGTCAATCATATCAGATTCATAACGAAGCCTGCGACTTTTTGCCAAACGAACGCGACCCCATAGATCTCGAAGAACGCGCAAAAGTTCCACAGGCTGTGCAACACGATCGGCGCTAATATGTTCTTCGAGCGAATGTACACGACGCACATCAGCATCCCGAGCACGGTCAGAGGAAGAAGCCTCTCCATGCTGAAGTGCGCGGCGGCGAACAGAAACGACGACAAGACGATCGCGACGTCCATGCGGAAATACCGCGTGAGCGACGGCATCAGGAACCCGCGGAATATCATCTCCTCCCACACCGGGGCGACGAGGGACACGACGCCGATGTAGAAGCATACCGACAGGATGTCGTTCGATATCATCACCTGCTCCCACGGCGACATCGGCAAGGACGCGCTCGACACCGGCATCATCGCGCTGTTCAGGTTCACGGTCGCGGTGACGATGGGAAACGCGACGCAACCGCGTAAGATCTCCACCCACCACCGCCCTTTCAACGCGATCGGGAACCACCGCTTCGGGAGCGGGAAGTACGGCCGCAAACACTGATAGAGCACGCCGAGCCCGACGAACATCTCGACGACGTCCGCGGAGAGGGAGTACAACGCGAGTCCTCGCGCGCTGAGCTCGCGGCAGTTGAACCCCAACCACGTGACGACAGACGGCAGACCGACGTGCCCGACGAGCAAAAAAGCCGCGAACCACAGGATCATGACCTGGAACACCAAGCCCGCGTTCCACGGGACGTGACAGAACCCCTCCCTGGGGAGGTCCAGGTACTTATCGATCCAGCACGGTATCCGATGCGGCGTCTCCGCGTCCGCGTTCGTCGTCTCGGACGCTTCCAACGATCTCTCCTCCCCCTCCTCGCTGTCTCCCTCTCCCGTCGGCGCGACCGCGTCCCCGAACGCGCCGACGGTGCGCGACGCCGATCGCCGACACGCGTTCCCCATCGCGAGTCGCGCCCGATGGCCTCGACGACGCCCGACCTCGCGCCATACCCCCAACGCCTCCCGGCTTGGAGCGGACGCTCGCGCGGCGATGCGGTCACGACTACAACGCCTTCGTTCGGTCCCGCGCCCGCCGCTTGCCGTCGTCGTCGCGACGGCGACGAAGCAGAGCGACGCCATCCCGCCCGGGCGGCGCGATCTGAGTGGATAAACTTTTTGGAGTGCGCTGTTTTCGGTTCGCGAGTCCTCACCAGGCTGCGTTCGGCCGAGGACGCGCGCACACTACGAGCGCGCGGGGACGAGTTTGAGCGACGCGCGATTCAGCATCACGAGCGGCGCGATTCTCTTCGATGCGAATCGCGTTCAGACGCGGTATGAATACGACATCAGTGTTACAACGGCGCGCGTCCGCGCGGCGGGCGCGGGGAAAAGAGCGACGACTTCGCGCTCGTCGTCGTCCCTCACCGGTAGAGCGACTCGGACGCGAGGTTCTTCGCGATCTCCTTCTCCCACTTGTCGCCGTTATCCAACAGCTTCTCCTTATCGTACATCAACTCCTCGTGCGTGTACGTCGCGTACTCAAAGTTCGGCCCCTCCACGATCGCGTCCACCGGGCACGCCTCCTGGCAAAACCCGCAGTAGATGCACTTCGTCATGTCGATGTCGTACCGCGTCGTCCGTCGGCTCCCGTCCTCTCGCTCCTCCGCCTCGATCGTGATCGCCTGCGCGGGGCAGATCGCCTCGCACAGCTTGCACGCGATGCACCGCTCCTCCCCGGTCGGGTACCGCCTCAGCGCGTGCTCGCCGCGGAACCGCGGCGAGAGCGGCCCCTTCTCGAACGGGTAATTGATCGTCACCTTCGGCTCCCAGAAGTACTTCATCGCGAGCGACATGCCGCGGAACATCTCGGTCAGGAACAGCGTCTGCGCGCTCGCGTCGATGACTGCGCGACGAGGGGGGAGGTAAGTGGTCAGCACCCGCGTTCGACGCGCGATCGATCGCGGGAAAGACGAGGACGCGCGTGGGGAAAACGATCAGATCAAATCAAGACGCGGGTTTCTTCGCTTACCCCCGGTGAGATCGTTCGCCCGCGCGGTGCGCGAAAGGCTCGCGATCGACTCCGGCACGGGCACGTTGCCTGCGAGACGACGAGGAAAGGAATCGTTAGCGACCGTGGACGAGCGCCGAGAGGTTTCGAAGTCGCAGACGCGCGGACGAGCGCGCACCTTTGTTGTCCCTCTGAGGCGCGGGGGCGTCGGCTTGGCGCTCCGCGCTCGAGTGGAAGGTGTGAGAGGAGAGCCCCCCCCAATTCGCGGCCGCCGCGCGCGCGGCCCCGAGCCGACAAAGGCTGTTCGACGCCTTGCGAAGCATCGTCGCGACCGTGGGCGGTGTTTACGACCCGCGGTTTGCAAACCCGGCGCTCTCGCCTCGGTCGCGGGCGCGACGCACTGACGCGAGGACGAACCCTAAACTCGCACACATCGAAAGGTCGCGTGACCAACGAGCGCGAGCGCGACCACCGACCGCCTGGCCGCTCGCGCGACGACCTGAGAAAAATTGAATCGCGAAGCGACAGGTCGAGCCGCACTGTCCCAACGCGTCCCAACGCGTCGCGCCCCCCGCCGTCCCGCACCCCGCGCGCCGACGCGCGGCCGGCCTAGATGACCGACGCGGAGATACCCACGCACCTCGCGGGCCCGCCGGACGTCCCCGACAAGCGCGTCTTCGAGCTCAAGGCGAAGATGAACGCGCTCACGAAGCGTCTGCTCGCGGCGGAGAAGCAGCGCGACGACGCGGTGGAGGCGAAGACGACGACGAACGCGGCGATGAAGTCCGCGGCGCGCGAGGCCGAGGAAGCGCTCGTCGCGACGCGGCATCGCGCGGAGCAGGCGGAGATCCTCGCGAGGGAGAACGCGGCGCGCGCGATCGACGCGGAGACGCGCGCGGCGGACGCGGAGCGAAGAGCGGCGCGCGCGGAGGCGACCGCGCGCGAGCAGTCCTCGCTCGTCGCCGCGCTTCGGGAGGAGATCGAGACCCTCAAAGCCGTGGGCGTGACGCTGGAGGACGACGTCGACGTCCTGCGCGCGAAGGTCACCGAGCTCGAGGTCGGCGTCCGGACGTTCTCGCGGTCCTCGCAGACGACGGAGGAGGCGGAGGCGGACGACGCGCGACGCGGCGGGGGACGCGCCGCGGGGGGAGGAAGGGAGGGACTGAAAGACCGCGCCGCGAGCTGGATGGCGCGTCTCGACCGCGTCGGGTCGGACCCGCTCGCGGGGAAGGAGAACGAGGTCGTGCGGTCCGCGCCGGACTTCTCTGGAGGCGGCGCGATGACAGCTGTCACGACAGCTGTCACGACGCGAGAAAACGAGCCGAGGCGGACGGCGACGAGCGCGCGCGACTCGCACGCGAGACGATCGCTGTCGCGACTCTCTCGAGGATCCCTCGCGATTCGAGGATCCGTGGCGTCCAGAGGAGGGAGCGGGAGCGCGACGAACCGGGACACGATATCGTCGTACGGCGACGACGCGTACCTGTACGACGACTACGACACGCAGTCGGAGAATTCGGACCGAGACGTCGGCGGCGGCGGCGACGATCAGTGGGCCGGGGACGATCCGAACTGGACCGCGGCGTGATAGACGCGCGATCGATCGTTAGTAGAAGTAGGTAGCGCGCGTTCTTTATTCGTTTCGTCTTTCTTTCGTCGCGGACCGCGTCCGCGTGTTCACGGGAGGGAGTCGTTCTCGCCGACGCGCTCACGCGGACAGAGACGCCGGCTCCTCCTCCTCCGTCGGCTTCGCGGCTTCCGCGACGATGTCCGCGGGGACGGTCAAGACCGGGGACGGGCAGTACGCGAGCGCGTAGGAGGAAACGCTCCCGAGCATCGCGCGCTTCAGGTTCCCTGTCAGTCCTCGCGTGCCCATGACGAGGAAGTCGATCGCCCCGCCTTGATCTTCGACGTAGTTCACGATGTTGTCGCGCGTGTCTCCTTTCATGTCCAAGAGCACGGACGCGCATAGACCTTCGTCGTCTCTTTGAAACTCCGACAACGCCGCCATGCACTCGTTCACCGCCGCGGTCGCTTTCAGCGTCGCCTCCGGGTTCTCGCTCGCGGCGCTGTGAAGCAAGTGGACCTCGTCTCTCGGCTTCAACGCGTTCGACATCGCCCATCGCACGAGCGCGACGCTCTGAGACGTGCCGTCGATCGCGATCGCGACCTTCCGCTGCTTCCCCGGGGTCGTCATCCCGAGGTACGCCGCGCCGACGGTGTCGGACGTCAGATCCGGGATGTCCCGGTACTTCCGAGAGCGAACGACGAGGACGGCGATCGGCGCGTGCTGCGTGACGTACGACGTGACGGAACCGAGGAACATACGGCGCCAGCCCTGCCTGCCTCGGCATCCCAGGAGCATGATCGCGTCTCGCGGGCACTCCATCGTCGTGAACTTCACGAGCGCGTCCCCGGGGTCGTGCGTCGTCTCGATCAATAAGATGCGGTGCTCCATTCCCCGGACGTCGTGCGCTATCTCCGACGGGAGCCAGTCCTTCGCGAGCGACGCGTCCGAGAGCGTTTTCACCGTGTCCATGGGGATCCACCCGCTCGTCTTTTGCTTGCACTTCAGGAGCCAGATGTTGTCGCTCGGGAGGAAGAAGTTGTCTCTCGCCCAGCGCCACGAGAGCTTCGTGTCGATCGCGTCCTTGTCGCCGACTGCGACGCGAGGGAGGAGGAGGATAAGCGACGAGGGAAAAAGCAACGACGACGAGGGAAAAAAACGACGACGCCGCGCGCGACGCCACGGACGCACCGGCGTAGAGGACGGTCCGCGGGGTCTCGAACGTCATCTCCTCCATCGAGGGCGAGCGCGCGCGGGGTGAGGAGGGCATGGTCGGGTGCGATCGCGTGCGCGCGCGGGGGGGAGAGTGACGACGCCGCGCGCGCCGCGGTCGTCGAGAAGGAGACGAGCTCTCGGAACGTACGAAAGCTGCTGACGCGTAAAAAAGAACTCCCTTCCACGTGAGAACGCGCGGGAGGACGACGACGCGTGGAGGCGACGCAAACCAGTTGTAATCAATACACTACGCTCGCTCGCCGATAATCAACGGCGGCCGCCCCGACCGCCACCCCGGCCACCCCGACCGCCCTGCTGGTAACCGCCGCCGCGACCTCCTTGCTGGAAGCCGCCTCTGCCGCCGTTGTTCTGGCCGCCGCGACCGCCGCGGTTTTGGTTATGGTTTTGCCCGCCCGCGGCGCCGAACGTGTCCATGTCGAGCCTGCGCATCTCCGCGAACCGCGACCGACCGCCAGTTTGCGCCGCCTGCTGCTGTCTTTCGAGCGCTTCGCACGACATCGAGTCGAAGAAGTCGTCCTTGACGTACGTCGGCGCGGCCTCTTGTTGCAACCGCATCGCCTCGGCTTCTTTCCGGAACTTCGCGAACGCGCCGACAAAGTCAAAGTCCTCCGTCGGGACCGCCATCCGCGTCGGGAGGAGGCCGTCGCCGCCCACGTTCGGTCGCGGGACGGGCCCCCGTCCTCCGGCGCGCGGCGCGGGAACGCCCGCGCCGCCTCTGCCGCCCCGTCCGCCGGCGCGGGGGGCGGGCACCGCGCCGCCGCCGCCGCCGCCGCCTAGCGTGTGCTGCGGCACCCTCGCGGGGACGCCCTTGGGCTGCGCTCCGCCGCCGCCGCCGCCGATCGCGGCGGCGAAAGACGTCGGTTTCGCCTTCGGCACAACCGTCGGCGCGGGTTTCGGCGCCGCCTGCCTCTGCTGCTGCTGCTGCGGGGGCGGACGCGTCTGTCGCGCAGGCGCCGCCGCGGGGGGCGCCATCACGGGCTGGCGGTTCCACGGGTTCGCCGGCGCCGCCGCGGGCGCGGGGGGCTGCTGCTGACGCGGAGGCTGCTGCTGGTACTGCTGCTGCGGCGGCGGCTGCTGGTACTGCTGCTGCGGCGGCGGCTGCTGATACTGCTGCCGCGGCGAGGCGGGGGAGAGAAAATTCATTCAGTCGGTCGATTGTTCGTTCCTCGAAAGAGAGCTGAGGGGCGTGGACGCTCTCGCGCGCCGATCGCCGCGCGCGTCGCGCCCCTCCGCGCGATCGCGCGCGGGCATCGGCGCGCACGCGCGGGGAAACCAAACGGCCGCGCTCGCACCTGCATCGGCGGCGCCATGCGCTGCTGCTGGACGGGCTGCTGGACGGGGGGGGCCGCCGCGGGAGCCGCGGCGACGGCCTGGGATTCACGCGAGGGGAGGGAGGATCGGGGTCAGCTCGCGGACGTGAATCGCGCCGATCGACGCGTCGCCGCGCGATCGCGCGCGCGTGGAACGCTACGACACGACGCGCGGGGGACGAAACGAGAGATCGCGCACCTGATCCATGGTCAGGTCCTTGATGTCGCTGCCGCGGAAGATGATGTAGTCGTAGATCTCCGTGGACTGCGGGATCTGCGGGCCGTTCTTCTTCCGTCCTTCCGTGCCGAAGGATCTCACTGTTCGATGCGACGGCGGGGTAGGGAACGTCAGCGCGTCGCGTGACGAGCGAAGCGGTGGAAATCATAGGATGAACGCCCGCGCGCGTATCGTCGACGCGTCGATTTCGGGAAGGATCCGCGGGCGATCTGTTTCAGCGTCGGATGCGCGGGATCGCGGGGGGACGGACCATTCTGAAGCGCGAGCGACGAGTCCACGGTGTCGATCGTGTACAAGATGCCCTCGTATCTGATCTCGCTCTTGGAGATCAGGCTGATCTTGCTGCCGATGTATTGCGCCGCCATTATGGGCGCGTTGCGTGTCGTGCGCGCGCGGGAATGCCCCTCCGGACGACGCGGTAGTTCGGCTGGCCTGGCAGGCGGGAGCCGTGAAGTCGTCTATGTTTTCGAACCGCTCTCGTACACACCTCCCCGCGCGAAGCGATGGAGACGTCGAGCACGACCGTGCGGCTGCCGTCGCCGGTCACGTCGACGCTCATCGCGCACGCGATGAAGGAGGTCGTCAAGTTTCTGTTCTTCGTGCGGCAGCAGACGCCGTCGTCGTACGACGAGCTCCGGACGTGGTTGCTGGCGCGTCCCCGAACCCAACACGACGTCGTCGCGACGACGACGACGACGATGACATCTGACATCGCTTCCCCGCTTCTCTCCTCTCTTCCAGGACGCGGTCGGCCCTGAGGCCATCGGCGCGCGTTCGACAGACGCGCACGACGACGCCGTCGTCGAATCCCCCGGCGAGAAACGGAAACGACGCGTCACGTCGAGCGAGCGCGCGGCCGTCAAGTTCCTGAAAGATTTCGACGCGATGCTGGCGGCGTTGACGCCGCGAGCGCTCGAAGCGTTCGACGTCACCGAGGTCGCGGTGTTCTTAGGGTCGACGCCGCTCCGCCCGCGGGAGATACACGCGTTCAAGCTCGAGTCTGTGCGCGGACGGTACGACGCGCCGACGACGCGGACGGACGGCTGGGACAAGGCTCTGAGCAACGCGGGGCGCAAAGCCGTGCGCGAGTGCCTTCCGACGCTCGCCGGGCTGCCCGCGTGCGACGCCGTCACGCGCGCGTTTCTCATGATAAGAGGGAAGGCGATGGACGAGCCGCCGGAGGGGTTTCTCCCGAAGCGAGGGTTCAAGCCGCTGACGCGGTCGACGAAGGTGCGCGCGGAGTTTGACTTTCGTCGCAAGGACGACGACCGCGCCGGCGACGAGGAAGACGGCGACGACGACGACCAGGCGGTGTGGTACCAGCGCGCGGTCGTCGTGAAAGGCTTGCGGACGTGACGCGACGAAGACGAGTTCATGAGCTTATTAGCGTATTACGTATGAAAAGAATAGTCTAGCTCTAGCACATAAAGAGAATAGAACACCTAATAGTACACGTAGCAATATCACCAGGCAAACAACGCCTCGCGCGTCAGTCCGACTTCGCCGACTTTCTGCGTCTCATCGTCCGCGAGAACGGCCCCATGGAAGGATCCATGATGTATTCGAAGATCACCTTCGTCCACGACGTGTGGAACTTCAAAGTATCGTAATATTCCGGCGCGATTTCGCGGATTTTGTGCAGCCTGCTCCCCGGCACCTTCGGGAAGTCGTGGTGCTCGTTGTGGTACCCGACGTTGTACACCAGGAAATTGAGTGGGCCGTAGTACGAGTACGTCTCCTGTCCGGGCTCGAAGACGTAGTGCTCGGAGATGAAATGCCCCGCGATCGGGTGCAGACCGCCGCCGAGGAACACGGAGAGGAGGAGGTACAGCATCGCCCTCGGGCCCGCGAGGTACACGAACGCGAAGTCGAACCCGACCTGCGTGACGAGGTTGAGACAGTCCCACGCTTTCATCGGCTTGGGAGACACCAACATCGGCCGAAGCGCGTAGAAGAAGAGCTGACCCATGACCCACACCGTCTTCAGGAGCGCGCCGCCGACGGAGAACACCGCAGCCTCGCCCTTCGTCGGGATGTCCGTGTCCACGCCATCGTGACCTTGGAACAGGTGGTGCTCCATGTGGTACCTTTTAAACGCCACGGAGAACGGGATCCCCACCGGGAGGTTCGCGAACAACCCGAGCGCGCGGTTCGCGGTCGTGTTCTCGAACACCAAGTTGTGCGACAGCTCGTGGTTCGCGAGGAACAAGTTCGCGGTGGCGAAACCGCCGAGGCTGTACGCCGCCAACACGAGCACGGGCATCGGCGCGTTGTTCCCGAGGTAGTACGCCGCCGCGAGCTGCGTAAAGACCACCGCCACGATCTGAGGGAGCGACCAGACGTCGGCGCCGTACAGGTCCTTGATCTGCGGGTACTTCGCGAGGATCTCGCGACGGCGCCTCGCGTGCGGCTCCTGCGGCGAGCGCGCGGGGTGGGTCGAGAGCGGAGGTCAGTCGAGGGTTCGAGCGCTCGCGACGGCGGCGTTCGACGGTCAACCGTCGCGAAGAATAATAATGTCGTCGTTCGGATCTGGAGAGCGAACGGAAAGACACGCGGCCTCGGGGGATCGACGCGAGCGACGGGCGCGCGACGACGACGCCGTCCGCGCGCTCGCGCCGAGAACGGATTCACGTGGGCATCGTTGGAGTACGCACATCGTCTTTACTCCAGTAGAAGTCTCCCTTCGTCTTCGCCTCGAGCGCGCCGCTCGACATCTTGAAATCAACCGACGGCGCGTGTCCTTCACTCAGATTAGAATAAAGTGGCGCGTGTCGACGTCACCGATCGGTACGGCGCGAAGAGCGCGAGGCGCTCGCGCGCGCGCGACGGCACGACTCGACGCGAGAATGCGACCGATATATGCGCGTGAACGACCGGCGCGGGCGTTCGCTTCGCCCGGCTCGCGCGCGGGTTGTGTTGGGCGCGTACGTTTCCCGCGTCCAGTCGTTTCGAGCGGCACACGTGCCCTTTCGGTTCGTCTGGCAGTTCGTCTGGCCGCAATTTTCCCGCGGATCTTTGCGTATCCGTACACTACGTGTACACGTTTTCTACTGCTAGTGTATGGGTTTTTAGTCTGATGAATCGAATAGCTGAGCGTCATTTTATGCGGCGTTTCAAGCGGGGGACAGGCGCTCGGCGGGTCCGCTGCGGGACGCCGCCGGGACGGACGCCGCGCCGCGAACAAAACGTTCTAACGCGCGTGCCATTATTACACAGACTACTACAGCGCACGCGGACGACGCCGCGCGCTGCGGGTCCCGCGTCTTGGGACGGCGACGCGAAAGCGAAGACCGTCTCCGCGCTCACCGCCGCTCTCTTCGCTTCTTCCGCTTGTCCCGCGCGTCCCCGTCCAAAGGGTCGTGCACGTTTTTCAAGTCGTCGTACTGGTCCTGGAAGTCCCACAGCTGCGAGAGGAGGCGGCGGGGACGTTCGGAGTGGGTTCGTTCGTGAGTGGGGACGCGCGCGGGAACGGGAGCGGCCCCGCCGAGAAAATGTTGGCGGCCGCTGGCCTCGCGCGAGGAAAAAAGTGTGTGCGTGGGCGCGGGGGCGCGCGTCGACGGCGGGTCGTCGACGTACCGCGTCCTCGTCCTCGTCCTCCACGCGGTGCCCGTGCTTCGAGTGCGCTCGCATCGCCTTGATGATGTGCACTGCGAGGTTTTAAACGGAACGAAATCGCGCGTCAGTCCGCGGACGCGACGCGAGGGACGGAGAGAGAGGGAAGGGGCGGGGCGCGCGGGACGGGGCGCACCACACTTCACCAGCGGCGGCACGGCGAAGAGCAGCGTGCCGAACATGAGTAAGAACAGATACACCTGTGGAAAGAGACGCGGCGAAGGCGGCGTCAGCGACGGAGGCGGGGATGCGCGCGTGGGCACGCGCGCGACCCGCGCGCGGAGCTCGGAGCGCGCGGGGATAATTTCAATTCGATCTCTCGCACCTGATTCTCCTCCGCGGTCAAGTCGAGGCCGCCGCCTAAGAGCCTCCTACCCGGCCCTCTCGCGACGTCCCATCCCGCGGGAGCGTCGATCAGCTCCGCGCTCCAGTACGGATCCATCCCCGCGGCGTCCATCACCACCGCGGCCGCGTCGAGCGCGCGCGGACTGGAACGAGATTCGTTTCGGCGAGTTGGTTTATTCGTGTTCGGGCGCGGGTGCCTTTTAACTTCCTTTCGACGGCGGCGGCGGGCGGCGCGTGCGAGACGAGGTGCGCTAACGCTCTTCCCTAACACGACTACGTGGACGATCGCTATAACGCCGAAGAGCCGCTCGTCCTCACCCGCGGAACCACGGGAACCACCTCCGGCGTTTCGCGACCGCGGCGTCCGCGTCCGTCATCGACCGCCGCGCGTCCGCGATGACCTCGCCGGTGTAGTCCCTCTTTCCTCGCGTCTCCGTCGTCTCCCCGCGCGCCGTCGCCGCTTTCTCGCGCTCGGGGACCAACACAGTTCGCTCGAGCTCGTACCGCGCGTACCCGAGCGGGAGCCCGATCCCCGCGCCGACGGCGAGGCCGAGCGCGGCGCCGCGCAGGCGCGTCGCGATCCCTCCCGGGATCGCGAGCCCGGTCGCCGCCGCGGTGACCGTCCCCGCGAGCGCGGTGTTCCACATGTCCCTCGTGCCGCCGCGCTTGACCTGCGCGCCCATCTCGATCGCGCTGAACACCGCGACGAAGCTCCCCACGCGTAACCCCCCCATCGTCGCCTCGTGCGCGCCGCGCATCCATCGGTGCCGCTTCGCGACGATCGCGCTCATCGGTTCCCCCGCGGCGTTCACGAACGGGTCCGTGCGCGCGGCCTGTATCATCCCGTAAATCATCCCGCCCAAGGTGCCGGTCGCGGTGTTCGACGCCCACTCGCGGAGCTCCTCCGGCGGGGGGGGGACCTCGTCCCCTGGGTTCACCCGGTCGAACGCGCGCTCCATGGTGTGCGGGCGGACGTGCCGTGAAACTTGATCCTTTCATTCTCTTCCGAGAATGCGGAAAGGGACGACCGCGCGCCGCCGGTCGCGTCAGAACGACGAAGCGCCCCGCCGCGCGCGCGAATCGATCTCGCCCGAAGATGCCGCCTCCGATGAAGGTTAACCGGGCGATATGCATGACGTGCGGCACGCGCGGGCACAGCGCGGCGAAGTGCCCGCAGCGCATCATGCTTCACGTGCAGCACCGCCTCGGGGGCGCGTACGTTAAACCGGGGGTACCGGCGGACGAAGCCCCGATGCCCGCGTACGTCCCCCGAGAACGCGCGAGCGTGGCCGGGGTGCGCAAGGCCACGTCCCGGATGTTCCAGAGGGCGAAGGAGATCGAGGAGGAGAAGCGCGTCGCGGAGGGGATCGCGCGCGCGCGCGCCGCGGGGGGGATCGCGAAGCCGTCGACGTCCGCGCCTCCGGGGATCGTCGTGAAGCGCAAGGGCGAGAAGGTGTCCCTCGTGCTGCCGGGGGCGGCGGGAACGAGCGCGGGCGAGGCCGGGAAGAAGCGGAAGGTCGCCGCGAGCGACGGCGACGACGGCGGCGACGACGACGACGACGAAGACGACGGCGGCGGCGGCGGCGGACTCGCCGGGCTCCTCGGCGCGTACGGCAGCGACGACGAGATCGACGAGGACGAGAAGCCGCCGGCGCCGTCGCCGCCGCCGGCGAAGAAGAGACCGAAGCCGCCGGCGCAGAAGATCGACCTCCCCGGGGTCGGCGACTTAGATTTGCCGGACTGGGACGCGATGGAGCGGAAACAGCAGACCGCGACGGCGCTGCGGAGGGAGGCGCTGGATCGGCGAGAGCCGTGTCGAAGCTTCGCCGCGGGGACCTGCCGGATGGGGGACAGGTGCAAGTATAAGCACGTGGGGCCGGCGCCCGCGGCGGTGGACAATCGCGCGCTGTGTAGGAACTTCCAGAACGGGAAATGCTTCATGGGGGACAAGTGCAAGTACAGGCACACGACGACGGAGGAGGAGGTCATCGTGTCCGCGAACGTGGACAATAGACCCGGGAAAAGGTGATCGTTCGTACGCGTAGTCTTGATAATACTCTCAAAACGCGAGCTCGTCCATCACACCCGCCTGGGCCCGGACCCGCCCTTGCGCTTGTTGAAGGCGTTCTTGTTCTTTTTGTAATCGTTCGCGTACTTGACGTTCACCGCGGAAGCTTTGAGGAAGTCGAACCGACGCAACTGGAAATTGCCCGGGGCGGCGCGCTTGAACGGCGCGTCGCCGAAGCTGTACGTCACCGCCTGTTCGTACTTCGGCTCCGACTCGAGCTCCTCGGGGTCCTTCACGAAGTTGAACCGTCGCAGCGTGAAGTTGTCCGTGCGCTTGAACGCGACCGCGACCGGCTCGGTGTAGTTGAAGTTCAACTTGCGCAGGGTGAACGCCTCGCGGGGCGCGCGCTTGAACGCCCCTTTGCTCGCCGCCGCGGTCTTCGCGTTCATCGCATCGCTCCACGCGTCGATCCACAGCTGCGCGCTCGCGGCGTTCGCGACCGCGTCGTCGACCACGGGCGTCTCGTTCACTGTTTTCATCGCGGCAAAGTCGAACCGACGGAGGGTGAAGCCGCCGGAGCGCTTGAACGCTTTCCCGTCCGCCGCCGCCGCCGCCGCCGCCGCCGCGGGCGCCGCTTCTTTCTCGCCCTCGTTGAAGTTAAACTTCCGCATCGTGAACGCCCCGCCGCGCTTCCGCGGGTCCGACGGCGGCGGCGCGACCTCGCCGACCTCGTCGTCGTACGACATCTCCGCCATCTCGAGCTCCAACGTCCGCACCTTCCCTTTCATCGTCGACTCGAGCGCGCGAATCTTTTTCCTTAACGCCTCCGCCTTCGCCTCCATCGCGTCCGCCTCCGCCTCGAGCGCCTTCGCCCTCGCTTCCGCGCCCTCGAGCTCGCTCACGTCAACCATGTCCGCGATCATGATCTCCAACTCGCGGACGCGGGACAGCAGCGTGTCCCTCGCCCCCTCCGCGGCGTCCAGCTCCTCGACGTCCGCCATCTCCGCAACCGTCGCCTCCAAGGCTCGAATCTTGGACTCCAACTCGTGCGCTTCCTCGGGGGTCAACATCTCCGCCATCATCGCCTCGAGCTCTCTCACGCGCTTCAGGTCCTTCATCATCGGCAGCGGCGGCGGCGTCGCGCCGATGTTGGCAAACTTGGACAGCTGGCGCTTGAGCTGATCCGCCTCGGACGCGGACGCCGCCGCCGCGGCTTCCGCCGCCGCCAGCTTCTCCGCGCGCTCCGCCGCGAGCGCGGTGAGCGTCTCGATCGTCCTCTTCGCCGTCGCGAGCTCCTCGCCCGCGGCGCCGTCGGCGGCGCCGTGCGCGAGTCCGCCCTCCGCCTCCGCGAGGTCGACTTCGAGCGCGCGAATCTTCGCGAGGAGCGCGTTTTTGTTCTCCTTCGCGCGCGTCTCCGCGACCGCGAGCGCGCTCTTCGCGGCGGCCGCCTCCGTCTTCAGCGCTCGGAGCTCTTCCGCGGCGTCGCCGGCGCCGGCGCCGGCGCGCGCCAACGCGGCCACCTCCTCCGCCGCGGTCGCGAGCGCGTCGTTTAACGTTCG